>WNFL01032707.1_pt1 | contig 10245 bp, 10 predicted proteins | sample 5400361 | NCBI WGS metagenome assembly WNFL01 (sample SAMN13153351, study PRJNA577476) | soil metagenome | isolation source: 40 cm soil on Douglas fir-dominated hillslope | place: USA:California | collected 2013-09-17
CCCGGCGCGGCCGGCATGGACCGCGCCACGGCGGACTACATGGGCATGCTGGCCACCGTCATGAATGCGCTCGCGCTGCAGGACGCGATGCGGCAGGCCGGGGTCGCGAGCCGCGTGCAGTCGGCGCTCAACATCGAGCAGGTCGTCGAGCCCTATATCCGCGGCAAGGCGATCCGCTACCTCGAAGAGGGCAAGGTGGTGATTTTCGCCGCCGGCACGGGCAACCCTTTCTTCACCACCGACACCGCCGCCGCGCTGCGCGCGAGCGAAATGGGCGCCGAGATCGTGCTCAAAGGGACCAAGGTGGACGGCGTGTACACTAGCGACCCGAACAAGGACGCCGGCGCGAAGCGCTACAGCCGGGTCAGCTTCGACGAGGCGATCCAGCGCAACCTCAAGGTCATGGATGCGACCGCGCTGACGCTGTGCCGCGACCAGCGCCTGCCGGTGAACGTGTTCAGCATATTCAGGAGCGGCGCCCTCGGGCGCGTGGTCGCCGGCGAAGACGAAGGCACCCTGGTCCACCTGTAGCGCCGGGCAAGGAGGCAGCCATGATCGCGGATCTCAAATCTCAAAAAAAACACCGAAACCAAGATGCACAAGAGCGTCGACGCGTTCAAGTCCGACCTCGCCAAGGTGCGCACCGGGCGCGCGCACACGGGCATCCTCGACCACGTCAGCGTCGACTACTACGGCACGCAGACGCCGATCAACCAGGTCGCCAAGGTCACGCTCATCGATGGGCGCACCATCGGCGTCGCGCCGTTCGAGAAAAAACTCGGCCAGGCGATCGAAAAGGCGATCCGCGATTCCAACCTGGGCCTCAATCCCGCCTCCGCCGGCGACATGATCCGCGTGCCGATGCCCATGCTCACCGAAGAGCGGCGCAAGGAGCTCACCAAGGTGGTGCACAAGGAGGCCGAAACGGCGAAGGTTTCGGTGCGCAATGTGCGGCGCGACGCGATCCACGCGCTCAAGGAAGCGCTCAAGGAAAAGGACATCTCCGAAAACGACGAGCGCCGCGCGGCCGACGACGTGCAGAAGCTGACCGACCGGCACATCGCCGAGATCGACAAGCTGCTCGCGCAGAAGGAAGCCGAGCTGATGGCGGTGTGACGGCGGTCGCATGAAAACCAGCGCGCACGCCAGCTCCACCGTCGGCATTCCGCCGCACGGCGCGGTGCCCCGCCACGTCGCCATCATCATGGACGGCAACGGACGCTGGGCCCGGCAGCGCCACCTGCCGCGCTTCGCCGGCCACAAGCGCGGCGTCGAAGCGGTGCGCGCCATCGTCAAGGCCTGCGCCGAGCGCGGCGTCGGCTTCCTCACGCTGTTTGCCTTCAGCTCGGAAAACTGGCGCCGGCCGGCCGACGAAGTGGCGCTGCTCATGCAGCTGTTCATCGGCGCGCTGGAGAACGAGGTGCAGAAGCTGCACCGCAACGGCATCCGCCTCAAGCTCATCGGCGAGCAGGGCCGCTTCGACCCGAAGATCCAGGCGCTCATCGCCGCGGGCGAGGCGCTCACCGCCGCCAATACGGGCCTCACGCTCACCATCGCGGCGAATTACGGCGGTCGCTGGGACATCCTGCAGGCGCTGAACCGGTTCCTCAAGGAAAACGCTTCCAAGAACAAGGACGAAGTCAGCGAAAGCGACCTGGCGCCCTACCTGTCGATGGGCTACGCGCCCGAGCCGGACCTGTTCATCCGCACCGGCGGTGAGCGGCGCATGAGCAATTTCCTGCTCTGGCAGCTGGCCTACACGGAACTGCACTTCACCGACACGCTCTGGCCCGACTTCGACGCCGCCGCCCTCGACGCTGCGTTCGCCTCCTACCGCAAGCGCGAGCGGCGCTTCGGCCGCACCAGCGAGCAGCTCGAGGACGCCGCGCCGTGTTCCTCTCCCGCGCCCTGACTGCCGCGGCGCTGCTCGCCGCCTTCGTTTGCGCGCTCTGGTTCCTGGAGCGGCGCGCGCTCGCCGGCGTCGCGGCGCGCCTCGGCGGCATGCGCAAGCCGGTGGCCGGCGCCTACGCCGCGGCCTGCGCGCTGCTGCTGCTCGGTTTCTTCCCGTTCCTGCCGCTTGCCGTCTGGCTTTGCGGAGCCGCCGCCCTGTTCTGGGCAGTTGCAGTGCCACTCTGGCTGGCGCGCGGATTCGCTTCCTGCGCGGCCGCCCTGATGCCGGCGGTGGGCCTGGTGGTCCTCGTACCCGCGGGCGTCGCGCTGCTGGCGCTGAGCCGCGAGCAGGTGCTGATGGTGCTGGGGCTGGTGTGGATCGCCGACACGGCGGCCTACCTCGTGGGGCGCCGCTTCGGCAAGCGCAAGCTCGCGCCGCTCATCAGTCCCGGAAAGACCTGGGAAGGGGTCGCCGGAGGGCTCGGTGCGACGCTCATCTACGCTATCATTTGGGCACTCGTTGATCCCGGTTTGGCGGCGCGCGTGAAGGGTGAAATCTGGCTGCCGTACCTCGCCGCGGCGCTGCTGCTTTTCACGGCCAGCGTGCTCGGCGACCTGCTCGAGTCCGCCGCCAAGCGAAGGGCCGGCGCGAAGGACAGCGGCACGCTGCTGCCCGGGCACGGCGGCGTCCTGGACCGGATCGACAGCGCGACGGCAACGCTGCCGGTCGCGCTGCTGCTGGTACAGATGACAGGCGCGAAATGACACAGGGCATCACCTTGCTGGGCGCAACCGGGTCGATCGGCGCAAGCACGCTCGACGTGGTGGCGCGGCATCCCGACCGCTACCGCGTGTTCGCGCTCAGCGCGCACCGGGCCGCCGAGGCGCTGCTCGCGCTTTGCCTGCGCCATGCGCCGCGCTACGCGGTGCTGTCCGGGCTGGCCGAGGACGCGGGCCTGCGCCGCCGCTTCGCGGACGCCGGCTGCAGGAGCGAATTGCTGTTCGGCGCGCGCGCGCTCGAGCAGGTCGCCGCCGAACCCGAAGGCGAAGTACTGATGGCCGCGATCGTCGGCGCCGCTGGACTGGCGCCGGCGCTGGCCGGGGCGCGCAAGGGCAAGCGGCTGCTGCTCGCCAACAAGGAAGCGCTGGTGATGGCCGGCCCGTTCTTCATGCGTGCCGTGCGCGACCACGGCGCGACGCTGCTGCCGATCGACAGCGAGCACAACGCCATCTTCCAGTGCCTGCCGCAGGAGGCGGGCAGGGCCTCGGCGCGCGCGGTGCGGCGCATCCTGCTGACCGCCTCCGGCGGGCCGTTTCGCGCCGCGCCGATCGAGCGGCTCGCGCAAGTGACGCCCGACGAGGCCTGCGCGCACCCGAACTGGGTGATGGGGCGCAAGATCTCCGTCGATTCGGCGACCATGATGAACAAGGGCCTGGAGGTGATCGAGGCGCGCTGGCTGTTCGACGTCCCGCCCGAGCGCATCGAGGTCCTGATCCATTCGCAGAGCATCATCCATTCGCTGGTGGAGTACGTGGACGGCTCGGTGATCGCGCAGCTCTCCAACCCGGACATGCGGGTGCCGATCGCCCATGCGCTCGGTTTTCCGGAGCGCATCGCCTCCGGCGCCACGCCGCTCGATCTCGCGGCGATCGGACAGCTTTCCTTCGAGCGGCCGGACCCGCGGCGCTTTCCCTGCCTCGGGCTCGCCTATGCCGCCTTGCGCGACGGCGGCACGGCGCCCGCCGTGCTGAATGCCGCCAACGAAGTCGCGGTGGCCGCCTTCCTTGACGGCAAGCTGCGCTACACCGCCATTCCCGACGTCATCGCGCACGCCCTCGAACGGGTGCCGGCTGCGCCGGCCGATGCGCTGGAAACGGTGCTCGAGGCGGACCGCGGCGCGCGCCGCGCGGCGGCCGACGGCGTGACGAGGCTGATGGGACGGGCCGCATGATATTCCTGCAAAAGGCGCTGGCTTTCCTCGCCGCGCTCGGCGTGCTGATCGTGGTGCACGAATACGGCCATTACCTGGCCGCGCGCCTGTGCAAGGTGCGCGTGCTGCGCTTCTCGGTCGGCTTCGGCCGCTCGCTCGCCACCTGGCGGCTCGGCCGCGACGCGACCGAGTGGACCATCGCGGCGATCCCCTTCGGCGGCTACGTCAAGATGCTGGATGAGCGCGAGGCGCCCGTCGAGGCGGCCGAGCTGCCGCGCGCTTTCAACCGGCAGAGCGTGGGCCGGCGCTTCTTCATCGTGCTGGCCGGACCGCTGTTCAATTTCCTCTTCGCGATCGCGGTGTATGCCGGCCTGTACATGCACGGCATGCCCGAGGCGCGCCCGCTGCTGGCAGCGCCGGCGGCCGGCACGCTGGCGCAGGCGGCGGGCTTCGCCGCCGGCGATACGGTGCGCTCGATCGAAGGCGAGGCGATCGCGACCTGGCAGGACCTGCGCTGGCGCGTGCTGCAGGGCGCGCTGCAGCGCGAGGCGCTGCGCTTCGAAGTTGCGGGCGTGCGCGGCGGAATCGCCGTGCACCTGCTCGACCTGCGCGACTTTCCCTCGGAAGACGTCGAAAGCGATGCGCTGGAGAAGATCGGCCTGCGCCTTTACCGCCCGCCGCTCGACCCTGTGATCGGGCGCGTGGTCGCCGGCGGCGCTGCGGACCGTGCCGGCCTCAAGGCCGACGACCGCGTGACGCGGGCGGGCGACACGCCCATCGCGACCTGGGAGCAGCTGGTGCAGGCGATCCGCGAGCGCCCCGGCGCCGTGCTGCCGCTCGAAGTGGAGCGCGACGGCGCGCGCCTCGGCGTCGAGGTGGCGACCGATGCGGCGACCGAAAACGGCATGCGCATCGGCCGCATCGGTGTAGCGCCGCGCATGCCGGCGACCGACGCCGAGCGCGTGGTGGTCCTGGTGAGCCACGGTCCGCTCGACAGCCTTGCCAAGGCGCTCGTCAAGACCTGGGACATCTCGATCTTCAGCTTGAAGATGCTCGGCAAGATGCTGCTCGGCGAAGTGTCCTGGAAGCACCTCTCCGGACCGGTGACGATCGCCGACTACGCGGGTCAGTCGGCGCAGATGGGCTGGCTGTCATTCGCCACCTTCCTCGCGCTCATCAGCATCAGCCTCGGCGTGCTGAATCTGCTGCCGATTCCGCTGCTCGATGGCGGGCACTTGATGTATTATGCGGTGGAAATAATCAAGGGGAGTCCGGTGTCCGAACGGGCCATGGAGTTCGGGCAGCGCGTCGGCCTCGCGTTGCTTTTCGTCATCATGGCCTTCGCCCTCTACAACGATCTGAATCGCGTACTTTCGGGATAGTTGATGCGCAAGCGTTCCCTTGCCGTGACCGCTTGCGCAGCCGCATTGGCCCTGCTCACGCTGGCCGGCAGCGCGCTGGCCCAGACGTTCAAGCCCTTCGTGGTCAAGGACATCCGCGTCGAAGGCCTGCAGCGCACCGAGCCCGGCACCGTGTTCAGCTACCTGCCGGTCAAAGTCGGCGAGACGATGACCGAGGAAAAGGCGCAGCAGGCCCTGCGCGCGCTGTTCGCGACGGGTTTTTTCCGCGACGTGCGCCTCGAGGTCGAGAACGACGTGCTGGTGGTGCTGGTGGACGAGCGCCCGGCCGTCGCGCAAATCGACCTGGCCGGCATCAAGGAGTTCGAGGCCGACGCGATGAAGCGCATCCTGCGCGACGCCGGCCTGGCCGAGGGGCGGACTTTCGACCGCGCGATCCTCGATGGCGCGGAGCAGGAACTGAAGCGCCAGTACCTGTCGCGCGGCCGCTACGCCGCGGAAGTGCAGACCACCGTCACGCCGCTCGAGCGCAACCGCGTCGGCATCAGCATTTCGGTCAACGAAGGCGACGTCGCGAAGATCCGTTCGATCAACCTCGTCGGCGCGCAGGCCTTCCGCGAGAAAGACCTGCTCGAGCTGTTCGTGCTGCGCACCCCGGGCTGGCTGACCTGGTACACCAAGCTCGACCAGTACTCCAAGCCCAAGCTGGCCGCCGACCTGGAGACGCTGAAATCCTTCTACCAGGACCGGGGCTACCTCGACTTCAACGTCGAATCGACGCAGGTGGCGATCACGCCGGACAAGAAGGACATCTACATCACGGTCAACGTGATCGAAGGCGAGAAATATACGGTTTCCGACGTCAAGCTGGAAGGGCAGCTGCTGCTGCCCAGGGCGGAGGTGGAGAAACTGGTGCGCATCAAGGCGGGCGAGGTGTTCTCGCGCCAGCGCCTGACGGAAACGACCAAGGCGATCACCGACCGTCTCGGCAACGAGGGCTACGCCTTCGCCAACGCGAGCGCCGTGCCGCAGATCGACAAGGACAAGCGCACGGTGGCCTTCGCCATCGTCGTCGACCCCGGGCGCCGCGTCTACGTGCGGCGCATCAACGTCGCCGGCAACACCAAGACGCGGGACGAAGTCGTGCGCCGCGAGATGCGCCAGCTGGAAGGCGCCTACTACGACGCCTCGAAGATCCAGCTGTCCAAGACACGCATCGACCGGACCCAGTATTTCAAGGAAGTCAACGTCGAGACCACGCCGGTGGCCGAAAGCCCCGACCAGGTCGACGTCAGCTTCACGGTGGAGGAAAAGCCGACCGGCTCCCTGCTGCTCGGCGCCGGCTTCTCCACCGTCGACAAAGTCACCGTGTCGGGCGCCATCTCCCAGGGCAACATCTTCGGCAGCGGCAAGCTCGTCGGGCTGCAGGTGCAGAGCGGCAAGGTCAACCGGGTCTATTCGCTGTCCTACCTCGATCCCTACTTCACGGTGGACGGGGTCAGCCAGGGATTCGACGTCTACCACCGGCGCGTGGATACCAGCAGCCTCTCGACCGGCGGCTACACCACCAGCACGATTGGCGGTGGCGTGAAATTCGGCTATCCGCTGAGCGAAACCGACGGCATCAATTTCGGGCTCGTCGCCGAGAGCGTGAAGCTCGGCCTGTTCGACAGCAGTCCGCTCACCTACCGGAACTTTGCCACGACCTTCGGCACCAGCTATACCTACGGCACGGCCTCCGTCGGCTGGGGACGCGACCAGCGCAACAGCGCGATCCTGCCGACGCGGGGCGGCCTCACGCGGGCGGGCGTCGAGTTCGCCGGGGGCGACCTGCAGTATTACCGCGCGAACGTCAACGAGCAGTGGTTCTACCCGCTGAGCCGGTTGACGACGCTGCAGCTCGGGGGAGAACTGGGCTACGTGCACGGCATCAGCGGCAAAACGGTGCCGTTCTTCAAGAACTTCTATGCCGGCGGCCCGGGCTCGGTGCGCGGCTACCGCGCCTTCTCGCTCGGCCCGCAGGACGTCGACTCGAACGTGCTCGGCGGCACCCGCAAGATCACCGGCAGCGCGGAGCTGCTGTTCCCGATGCCGGGCGCGCAGCAGGACAAGTCGCTGCGGCTCACCACCTTCCTCGATTTCGGGCAGGTCTACGGCGCGAATGAAAAATTAGCGCTCGGGCAACTGCGCTATTCCGCGGGCGTCGGCCTGGCGTGGAATTCACCGTTCGGCCCGCTGAAGATTTCGCTGGGCCAGCCCCTGAACGAGAGGAAGGGCTTTGACCGCGTCGAAAGGTTACAATTGAACTTTGGCACCGCCTTCTGATACACGGACCGTGATGCACCGCAAAACGCTACTGCTTGCAGCCGCCGGATTGTGCCTCGCCGCGCCGGCGGGCGCCGCCGTCGCCCAGGGCAAGATCGGCGTCGTCCAGATCGAGCGCATCGTGCGCGATTCCGGGCCGGCACTGCGCGCGCAGAAGAAGCTCGAGGCGGAATTTGCCAAGCGCGAGGCCGAGCTGGCCAAGGTCGCCGACCAGCTCAAGCGCATGCAGGACGAGCTGGAGAAGGACGGCGTCACCATGTCAGAGGCACAGCGGCGCACCAAGGAGCGGGACTTCAGCGAGCTGAATCGCGACTTCCAGCGCAAACAGCGCGAATACCGCGAGGACGTCAACCAGCGCCGCAACGAAGAACTGTCGCAGGTGATCGACCAGGCGAACCGCATCATCCGCCAGATCGCCGAGTCGGAGAAATACGACATCATCTTCCAGGAAGCCGCCTACGCCAATCCGCGCATCGACATCACCGACAAGGTGATCAAGGCGCTGGACGCCAAACCGCCCGCCAAATGACATGCCCGGTCCGCTCACGCTCGCGCAGATCGCGACGCAGCTCGGCGGCCGCATCGCCGGCGACGCCGGCGTCCTGATCACGCAGGTCGGCTCGCTCGAGCGCGCGGCGCGCGGCCAGATCGCGTTTCTTTCGAATGCCCGGTACCGCGACCGGCTCGCCGCCACCGGCGCCTCGGCGGTGATCGTCGGCGCCGAGCACGAGAACGCCACCGCGCTGCCGCGCATCGTCTGCGACAACCCCTACGCCTACTTCGCCCGAGTGTCCCAATTGTTCAATCCGCGCACCAGCCAGGCCGAGGGCGTCCATCCCGCGGCCAGCGTCGCGCCGGGCGCCAGGCTCGGCCCGCGCGTGTCGATCGGCCCGGGTTGCGTGGTCGGCGAGGGCGTCTCGATCGGCGAGGACAGCTGCCTGTATCCGGGCGTCGTGGTCTACCCCGGCTGCCGCATCGGCGCGCGCGCCATCATTCATGCGGGCGCGGTGATCGGCGCCGACGGCTTCGGCATCGCCGACGATGCCGGGCAGTGGGTCAAGATTCCGCAGACCGGTGGCGTGGCCATCGGCGACGACGTCGAGATCGGCGCCAACACCACCATCGACCGCGGCACTCTCGAGGACACGGTCATCGGCGACGGCGTCAAGCTCGACAACCAGATCCAGATCGGCCACAACTGCAGGATCGGCGCGCACACCGCGATGGCGGGCTGCGCCGGCATCGCCGGCAGCACGGAAATCGGGCGCCACTGCCGCATCGGCGGCGGCGCGATCGTGCTCGGGCATCTTACGGTCTGCGACAACGTCACCATCTCGGCCGCCACCGTGATTTCGCGCTCGATCCGCACGCCCGGCACCTACACCGGGATGTTCCCGGCGGACGAGCATGCGTCCTGGACGCGCAATACCGCCGTCGTCCGGCAGCTCGCCGAGCTGCTCGAGCGCGTGCGGGCGCTGGAGAAGCGCATCGAGGGCAAGGAGAAAAGCGATGGCTGAAATGGACATCCACGAGGTGCTCAGGCACCTGCCGCAGCGTTTTCCGCTCCTGATGATCGACCGGGTGCTGGAGTGCGAGCCGGGCAAGCGGATCCTCGCGCTGAAGAACGTCTCGGCCAACGAGCCGTATTTTCCGGGGCACTTCCCGCACCGCCCGGTGATGCCGGGCGTGCTGATCCTCGAGGCCATGGCGCAGGCGGCGGCGATCCTCGTGTTCCAGACGCTGGGTGCGCGCCCCGACGACAAGTCGGTCTACTACTACGCGGGCATCGACAACGCGCGCTTCAAGCGGCCGGTCGAGCCCGGCGACCAGCTGCGCATCGAAGTGCTGATCCTCGGCTCCAAGCGCGGCATCTGGAAATTCGGCTGCAGCGCGCGCGTCGGCGACGCGCTGGCCACCGAGGCCGACATCCTCTGCACCGTGCGGCCGACCGGCACCGAAGGGCAATGATCCATCCGACTGCGCTCATCGAGCCGGGCGCGCGGCTCGCTGCCGACGTCATGGTGGGCGCCTACAGCCTGATCGGCGCGCGCGTCGAGGTGGGCGAGGGCAGCCGCATCGGGCCGCACGTCGTCATCGAGGGGCGCACACGCATCGGGCGCAACAACCGCATCGCGCAGTTCGCCTCGATCGGCGGCCCGCCGCAGGACAAGAAATACAGCGGCGAGGACACGGCCGTGGAGATCGGCGACGGCAACACGATCCGCGAGTACGTGACCATCAACCGGGGCACCATCGGCGACGCGGCGGTGACCCGCGTCGGCGACGATAACTGGATCATGGCCTACGTGCATTTCGCCCACGACTGCCAGATCGGCAGCCACACCATTTTCGCCAACGCCTGCGAGCTGGCGGGCCACGTGCAGGTAGGGGACTGGGCCATCCTCGGCGCGACCACGCTGGTGCACCAGTTCGTGCAGATCGGCGCGCACAGCTTCACCGGCATGGGCACCTACCTGGACCGGGACCTGCCGCCCTATGTGAGGGCCGCGGGCAACATGGCGCAGCCGTACGGCATCAACAGCGTGGGCCTGCGGCGGCGCGGCCTGCCCGCGGCGACCATCGACGCGCTGAAGCGCGCCTACAAGACGATCTATCGCAGCGGGCTCGGCCAGGAGGAAGTGCGGCGCGAGCTCGAAGCGCAGTCCGTGGACTGCCCGGAAGTGAAGCGCATCCTCGATTTCCTCAACGCCTCGAAGCGCGGCTTCATACGCTAGTGGCGG
>WNFL01404445.1_pt1 | contig 10244 bp, 7 predicted proteins | sample 5400361 | NCBI WGS metagenome assembly WNFL01 (sample SAMN13153351, study PRJNA577476) | soil metagenome | isolation source: 40 cm soil on Douglas fir-dominated hillslope | place: USA:California | collected 2013-09-17
ATTTTATTGGAATTTAAATAAGAGGTCAAGTTTCTTGGGCTGTCAGGTCAAGCTGCGACCTCTTTGCCATTGTTGATGTTGTACGCAAGAAAGGACGAGGCTCACCAAATCGCATTGAGAGCCTGTGGAAATTTTGTAATTTTAGTTTGACGGATTTTTCACGCATCCCTTTAGTGATTTTGATTTTATTAGTCCATTCTAAAACCAATCCTCATGAAAGTTCTTGTAAAAACTCTTGTTTTAATTTTTGCCTGTGCTGCTCAAATCCAGGCACAGAAGATTGGATTTCTGATGGACGATTACATCAGCGAAAGGTGGTATTCTGACCAAAAATATTTTACAGAAAAAGTAAAAGAACTTGGCGGTGAAGTTCTGGTAGAAATAGCATATGCAGATACTACTAAACAAATGGAGCTTGCTAAAAAATTGATCGCTTCAGGGGTAAAAGTTTTGGTAATCGTTCCAACCGATGCTCATCAGGCAGCAAGGATTGTTGACATGGCAAAAAAATCAGGCGTAGCCGTAGTTGCGTATGATCGGCTGATTTTGAGTGAAAACATCGCTGCCTACATCTCTTACGATAATCAGAAAGTGGGAAGGCTGCAAGCAGAATATGCGTTGCAAAAAGTGCCGCAGGGAAAATTTATCTTAATCAATGGACCCACGTCAGATAATAATGCGGTGCTGTTTAAAGCCGGACAAGAAGAGGTGCTGGCTCCAAGTATCAAGAATGGCAAGGTACAAGTGTTAGCCAATTTTGTTATGAGCGATTGGGGACAATTAGGCGCATGGATGAAACTGGAAGAATTTTTCTCAAAGAACAAGGAGAGACCAGATGCCATTATTGTGGCAAATGATGAACTGGCTATTGGCGTAATTCAGGCGCTACCAAAAATTAATATGGGAAAGACCATCGTTACAGGACAGGATGCTGATTTGGCCGGCATAAGAAATATTCTGGCCGGAAACCAAACGATGACCGTGTATAAACCAATAAAACAAATTGCTCAAAAAGCAGCAGAAATAGCCATGCAGTTAGCTCGGGGAACAGTAATTACCGGGTTAACTAAAATGAAAAGCGGAACTCTTACCGTAAATGCAATTCTACTTGACCCGGTTGTAGTTGATAAATCGAATTATAAAGAAACCGTAATCAAAGACGGCCAGGTAAAACTTTCAGATTTGGAAATTAAATGAGGGCAAGACCAATTCTTTTTTCAGAGTTTGAAATTTGGAATTTTTGGATGTTGCGTCCTGCTCGCTAACCTACCTCAATCATTACGGATATTTTCCCAGCAAGTGGTTGTTGACAATGATCTTTCGGAGTTGGTAGGGATCGATCTCGCCTTGTTTGGCATAAACGATTTTGCCGCCTGGTTCTACTAAGATGGTATAAGGGAGTGCCCCTTGCCATTTGGGGTCGATGGCTTCGATCATCTTATATCGGTCTCCGTAGTACAAATGATTTTTGGAGGAGGCTTGGTTCCTGACAAGGAATTTCTGCACCTGTTCTTTTTTGTTTGCGTTATCGGCACTGATGCTTACAAATTCAAAATCGCGCGAACGGTACATACGGTTGATCGCTATGAAATCGGGAAACTCCTTTGTGCACGGTGCGCACCAGGTGGCCCACACGTTGATCAGCCGCAGCTTGTCGGAGGTGTTCTTCAGCAACTCTTTGATTCCTTTTTCATCGATCGAATCCACTTTCACAGGCTCTCTGGCCCAGGCTTCGAAGGCCTTCTTCACCTGGCTTCTTTTTTCAGACCACTTCACCGAGCAACCAAAAACTTTAGTGTTCGTCACGGCTACTTCTTTGCCTTGCAAAATTAATTCGATCACGTTGCGTGTATCATTCACGGTCGGTGTTATGAAAGGAGATTCAGTATCATCAAACCTTCCCTGGTAGCGGAGTTTTCTTTCCTGGTCAAACACAAAGACATGGGGCGTGGTGATGGGGCCGTAGGCATTGGCAACAGCTTGCGTCTCGCCATCATAGAGATAAGGGAAATTAAATTTCTTTTCACTGGCGCGAACTTTCATGTCTTCATAGGAATCACCCAGGTCGGAAAAGTCAAGTTCGTCCAGGCGCAGTGCCTGGTCATCGTTGGGCATAATGGCAACTATCGCCACACTTTTGGTTTGGTAGTCGTTGACAAGTTGAATGATGCGGTCTTCATAAGCTTGTGCAGTGGGGCAATGGTTGCACGTGAAAATGATCACCAACACTTTTGATGCGGAGAAAGAAGAGAGCGAATACATTTTGCCGCTTACATCGCGAAGGTTGAAGTCGGGGGCTTTCGAGCCGGTTGACAATGTAGGGTGATCTTCGGCTGTTATAAAACTCAGGAGGCTCACCACTGACGCAATCCGGATTAGCCAGGCAAAAACAATTGCTGTTCGATTCATACTACTTGTCTGTGAGCTTTTTGAAAAGATACAAAAGTTCAAAAAACTGAACAAGGCTCAGGATCAATTCTGAGCGGCCACCGCAACAAGTCTACATCCATGCCACAAACTACGTTCTAACACGACAAAAAAAGCGGAGAAGAAAAGAGCGAAGAATCCCCTTCTTCTAGACCGCTTCGCTCTCCGAAGGAGTCCTTTGGACAGGATTACACAAAATCAATTCTGAGCGGCCAGCGTAACGAGACTACATGGATGCTACAAACTACATTCTAGCACAACAAAAAAAACAGAGAAGAAAAGAGCGAAGAATCCCCTTCCTCAGGACTCCGGTCAGGGGGATCCTTCGCTTGCGCTCAGGATTGGGTATCTCAATTTTACCGTATCTTATACTAAACAAACACTGCACCCAAATTCATTATTCACCTCCATCTCCGTGCTTGGGCAAGGTGGCGGGGTGGGCAAAGAATGGAGCTTGATTTATGCCAATGACGAAAACGGAAAGAAGATCGAAGGAGACCGCGGCAAACTCATTACTCTTTTGCGGAAGGGCCAACCCATTCGCATCGGCTGGACAATTGAAAACCCAGCCAATAAGACAATGAAAGTAGAACACGTCACAGACGCTGTCTTCGTCACCATTATGAACGACACTATAATATATGCACAGATCACTCCTATCCCTGGGCAAACGCCTGACTTCATTAGGCAATCCATCGAGTTCAAGAGAATATGGAGTGGGCATTCATCGCTTCTTCAGCCGGAAATCATGATGCTATGTTCACCAACAAAAAGACGGGAGAGATATTGAGTCACAAGGGATTTAAGTGCGCGATTCGGTGGTTCGCAAATGCTCATTGACCATCGGGCATAGTTGTTAGTTCGTGGTTGGTAAAGAACACGAGTGCTGACTAGAGAATTTGTGATTTTCTTTTGCGGCCTTGTTCGTTGCACTCACACCGCGCTATCCGCTATACTCCTCGCGCCATCTCACATGCCCGCGCAGCTGCGGGGTGCCGCTCCTATCGCTGGCCGAGTTCGGTGTCTTTCTTCTTGATCTAGATTGCCATCAACGAAGATACTGTGTCATGCTGAGCTTGTCGAAGCGTGACGATGGAATTACTCATTTAGTTCGGTGTAAGTCAGTCTTCGACAGGCTCAGACTGACGAGTTCTTTTGTCTACGGATCTTAAAGAGCATGCGTTGCAAGCGCGCGCCAACATAGGGCCAGTCCTGGGTGAAAGAAATAATAACTACAATTCCGATGGTTAACTCTTCACTTCTTCCTACCTGGCAATCGTTGTCTGCTTTTCATTTTTAACTTTTCAACCAGTTTCTTCATTTCAGCCGCACGAAGATTTTGTGCGATCCTCTGAAGTTGGATTCTCACCTTGTCATTTTTCAAAGTCGCTGCAAGAGACTCAATCTTTTTGCCACCAAGTATATTCTGCAGGTGATCGAATCCATCACCGACTATTTGAAATGGGGTTGGCCCAGGAATCGGGAAAGGAATCTTAAATGGCCAACCTTTCGGGCTTGGTTTATCATATTGTTCACCTGGCCACAAGAGTTTCGGAAGCATATACTCGATCGGAATTTTTCGGATCGGCACAACAGGCCTCAATATCCACGGAAGCTGTCGACTCATATCACCATTTAAATAACCTGTGCCCACGATGAACCCCTTGTCGTTAATGCTTGTGGCAGATACAAGCTGCCATCCCTTTGAAGTTGCATTTGTGATGGTTGGATGATTCAAATCAACTTTCACTAACCCATAAAAAGTCCAAAGTGTAGCTTGATAGTTTCCCTGTGTCGGAACTACATTCCCAACAACTTCACCGCTGATGTTAATATCAAATGCAGCCCCAATCTCGTTGGCTGTAAGGAAAAACAACCCGCCTTGCGTAAAATCATATAAATAAGGAAGGCCTTCATAACTTCCTACAACTTGCGGAGGTGTCGCATTATTAATATTGTTCGCCCAATAGTTCAAGAAGTTAGAAAGTGTCGGATTCAAAAAAAGCTTGAAATTCTTCTTGTAGTCAATAACAAAGCCTTGGTTCAAAGTTGGTCCCCCGTTCCAAGTGTCGCCAGAGATAAACCCGTTATCATTGATGCTCCGACCGGTTCCTTCTGTGAAAGGCCATTGAAAGACGACACCCTTGTCCAACTGCACAGGAACTGCACTGCTACCGCCCCATAACACAGGTTGATAATCCGTTATCTTGATTTTGCCAACTATTTGCTCATTTTGATTGATAGCACATGCGATGCCAAAGGCTGATTGCCCGTTTTGATCCTTCAGAATTGTTGTAGTACCAGTTTTATTTATGAAATGGAATGGGCGTCCGTCAACAGAACCGACAACATTTTGTTTAGCATTCACGCCTTGCGCGGTGCTTTGTATCCCAGGCAAGGGTAAAAAACTGGGCTTCCCTTTTTGCCAAACAATCGCCTCTGTAAAACGATTTCCGTTGCGGTAACACTCGCCTACAACAAATTCGTTCGGGTTGATCTTATTCGGCCTCGCATATCTACATCCCTTTGCGACCGAAAGGGGTTGAAGGTCATAGAACGTCATAGCTTAAGATGTTTTAGTTATAAAATCTTTGGGGTTAGAATAATTTGCAAGTCTGTAGTCTCTAATAAATTCAATCGCATATTTTGTTTTCAATGGTTAACGTCCTTATAAATTCTTTTCTATTGAAGTCTTTAGAGTAATCCTCCGAAGGTGGGCATTCTAGATATCAGCCACAATCCCAGAAAACAGGTATTATTCAGAAAAAGAAAATGACAGAAAACTTATGCAGCGCTTACAACAATCGCAACGAAGGCGAACAAGCTGATGGATAAAATGCACAAACCATAAGTAATGAATGCCGGTCATCCTTCCAAAAAGGAATGATGCTTTGGGTAGAGCGCAAAAAAGCACGAGTTACAAACGTGCGCCAAGAAATTGATACATGGGAGTTTTTCCTATTACCCATTACCTTATTCGGAATTATATCCCTCTTTTGTTAAGGTTACAAACTTTTTAATCAAAGAAATATGTCCAATGCAGTCAAGATAGCACTAGTAGGTGGCATTTTTGGTTTGTTAGGTGCGATTGGTGGGGCTGCTATTACCGGTTGGTCGGAGGTAGAGTTGGCCAAGCAGAAATTTAATTCAGATCTTGTACTAAAGGCATTGGAATCAAATTCTCCGGACGAACGACTAGAGTCTCTTCGGCTTCTTGTGGAGACAAGACTCTTAAAGGATGCAGATATCTACAAAGCCGTAGAAGATTATGCCAACAAAAAGGCAAACGATCCATCTAAAATTCCTCAGGTAATTTCACAGTCAACGTTTGAAGCTCCTGTGAGCGAGAACTCAAGAATCTTTTTGTTGACAGGTAATAAATCAAAAGAGTCTTTATTTGATCCTTATGAGAAACAGCTGGAAGCTGCCGGCTTTAAAGTATTGGGAGCAAAAACAATTATTGATGAAGGGCGTCCGAAGGATGAAGAAGTAAGATACTTCTTCCCTGAAGATAAGGCGCAAGCTGAAAAAATAGCCCAAGTAGTTAGAGCTCAACTGTCAAAACCCATCGTTCAGATAAATTTTAAGACCGACAAAACTGTGCGACCTGGTTACATTGAAATTTGGTTTGGCAAGTAACCGTTTACCATTTGTATCCAACGAAACAGGCTCCGGTGAAACCAATCAACAACTCTTTGTGCTCTTTAAACATATTTAATCGCAGGTTACTCGTTTGCAAATGTCTTGGTCACGCTTTTTGTTTTGCTTGCAATACCAATATTGTATCCGTAGTAAAGTGTGATTGACACAGCGTCTACATTTTGTGACTCAGGAATTTCGGTTTTAATGATCTCGCGAAATTCATGGAAGTAGTTAGAATTTAAACTGATTGCTTCTTCATTATCAATTCTAACTTTGATTTTCACAAACGAGGTTGTCGTTGACGGTCGGTTAGGGCCTGAATAGGTCGTTGTGCCAGATTTAACTTCATCAACTGTAATTACACCGGGGTAGCCTTCAATCTTTTCTTTCGCAGCGAGCAATTGAGTGAACGTGTTCTCAGTAAATGTTTGGTACACGACTCCCGCAATCATGAGGATGGCGACTACTCCTATCGGGATGAGTTTTTTAGTACTCCTGTCGTTAAGGTCGTTGATTTCAAACTCTTTTACGTGTTCATTAGTTACTACACTTGATACCAAAATGTCATGCAAGCACCTCCTCGATTTATTAATAAATACTAAATAGATAGATGCAAAGATTGTTAGCATGAATAGCATTACAATTATCAGCATTCCACTGCCACTGGAGAATATCGCTATGTTCATTAGTGGAAAGAATACTATAAATGATCGAAGGAAGGATTTTTCAAATGTCAGGTATTCGCCTTTCAGGTCAGTTACCTTGGCGCCAATGGCCATTTTGCCCAGCGACTGCCCCTTCCCTATTTTACTCTGCAGAACAGAGAAATAGAGTATCGTTACCCCGCTACCAATAAGCGTTCCATACTTGCCCAATGAAACGTAAAAATCTTCCAGAAAAAATCCCGAAATGTAGCCCAGAATAGCAAGGACGATAAAGTCAACCATTAAGGCTAAAAACCTTTTAAATATTGACGGTCTCAGTTGTTTGTCCATGTCTTTGATTTTGTGATTCTAATGTTCAGGCTCTTCACTTGCCTGTACTGTTCGAGCGAAATATAGAAAACAAAATTTGATCTCGAGCCGGTTGAATTCTTGTCTTCACAGATTCTATGAGGACGCGTGATTATGATTCCAGGGATATTTTCAGCTAGAGCACAAGCGGACGCTTGCGCTAGAGAGGGGCTCGACACTTTACCAGATACTGACCTGAGAAAAGCCTACGATCTTCTCGTTCAAATCAACGTCTCCTCTTTGCTCGAACAATTTTCAATGGCCGCCCAAATCAGGAGTAGTAACAACTCAACTGTCAATTGCCCTATCTATTTCGCTGACCGGGCGACACTGGTTGACAGAATAAGTCTCAATACTACTCAAATAGTAGAAGCCTCAAAGGAGCTACTTGCCAGCTATGATAGCAGGCTAAAAATATTTGTTCTCAGCAAAAAATTGATGAAAGAATCGGATCAAAGCACAGCGCTTTATTTTGTTAATAAGTTGAACAGCGCTTTTTCTTCCACTGAAAAGACATTGATTCAAAAGGAACCATCAAACTCGAGCTTTGGCTACACCGATCTGGATTATCCCAAAATCGCGAACGCGCTAAGTGCCAACGCGCTATTTTCTATTGATGTTATCGGGGCGGATTCTGTCATCACTTTAAAGACGCAGCTCTTTTTGCTGGGTAAGGATGATGGCAAAACGTTATCGTTCCCGACAACTTCTTATGATGACATAACCGAGGAAACAATCCGATCGTTTGCAGCCGACTACACTAAACTATTTGAGTACTTCATCGATGTTAATGTCCCTGGTTGGAATTGGAGAAATGTCAAAGCCTATGATTCTTTGCTGAAATTGCCCTCAGGTGACTTATTAGTTTCAGCAAAAAAGTTTTACGGGCAATCTCAGCACGCTTTAGCAAACCAATTACTCTTTAGAATGCTTGAAAAAGAAAAGAATGCCGATGCCTACGTTTATTTGATTTCCGGAAAAATGAAGCAAGGAAGGTTAGCCGAAGCCAGATTCCTAGGTAATGTTTCCACCAATTTGTTTCCTGGCGATTATCGTCTCCACTTGTTATTGGCGTACACATTAATTCGCTTGCAAAATCCTGATGGGGCTATAAAACAACTTGAAGGCATAATAACCAAAGACAAGTTTTCAACTTTTGAAAATGTTGGCTCTGCAGCGGTGGTGCTGAGTCAGGCCTACATACTATCAAAGAAATATCCTTACGCCATTTCTACCCTTAAAGACTATCTGGCCAAGAACCCGAATGACGCCCTCGCCAATTATTATCTAGGTAAATGCTACTATTACAACTCAAACTACGAGAGCGCAGAGACTGTATTAAGCAAGGTGGATACGTCTGCTATCACAGACAAGGACCTTAGATCCGATTTAAGAATCACCCTTTCACGAGTTTATTCGGAGCAGGCAAAAATAAGACTCAATAGCAAGAGAGATTCCGTTAACTTCTATCTGAATAAGTCAGGTCAAATTGGAAAAGCTTATGACCCAAGTATGACCTACATTCAACAGCAGATAGAACTCCTAAAATTTAGAGAAGCCGATTCAGTACTTGATTTGTGTTTGGATCAAAAAATATTTAGCCCCTGGCGCATCTACTATAGTTTGGGGTTCAACAGTATAAATCTCGCTACCTCTATGAAAAATAAAGAAGCCGCACAGAAGGCGTACGAGAAAGCAATCGAATACTTGTTAGCCCACCTAACGCTCAGCCCGAGCGATCATCGCGCACGATGGCTTATTGGAAACACAGACATTGGCATGGGGGAATACATTAAGGGATTCATGTATCTAAAAAGTGCCTTTGATCTTGATTCCACCAAAATCGCATATCGTTTTGATTTGGCAGAGGCTAACCTATTCATAAAAAACTACCCTCGAGCCCTCAAGCTCGTCAATGACAATCAATTAAAACTAATTGAAAAATTATATTCCAAATCGTACTATGCAGTTGCGCTCTACATTCGGAGTATGGCGAAGCTGATGACCAACCAGCAAGCCACTTCCGAACTCGAAAGACTGGACAAGCTAGCCGGGTCAAATCAGAAATTTGTCGTCTGGGACTTCCAGCAAGTGAAAGATTGGATTGCTCAACAAAATCTAAATCGCGTCCAGACTGCAGGCATTGCTAAATTAATGGGGAACATGAATAAGCTTTTTAAACCATAGCACTTTACCATCGTGTGAGGGATGCGGAATGGCGAGAGTAGTGAGGAGCGTAACGCAATGAAGCACGGTAGCGAAGCGAACCCTGGAGCAGCCCGACCTGAACGCAGTGAAGGTCACGCCCTCCTACTAAAAAGTACAAGTTTTACTGCTCGTGGTCGGTGGTGACAACACCAACCCTTGGCAAAAATATCTGTTTGCCTTCTTTCATTTCATTTCATTTCTTTTCCATTTCATAACCCTCCTTTGCAGTAAGTGCAACAACCTCCACAGACACATTCACTCCATATGAGCTATCCGGATTTTTAATACCCAAATAGTATTGTCCGTTGTTACAACAGGTAATCTTAACATTCCCTGATGTAAAATTTAGTCGCGACCCTTCCGTAAAGTATTGCCATTGATCATCGGCTTTAGCTTCAAAGGGCTGAATGTATTGTTGGTCAATAAAAAAGATGTCACAGTAATTGGCTCCCGGAGGTTGACTCAGTTTTTCAACAGCCAATGTATTAATCGCTTGACCTACTCCAGAAAGACCGAAAAGGAGTTTCGTTACGTCACCTAACAGGCTAAAATTGCTCCTTACGTTTTCAATATCTCCTTTGTCTCTTGATGCTGAAAATCGATAGAACCATTCCACTGTTCCTGAGGGTAAATTAACAGGAACTAAAACTCTAGATTTGCCACCCAAAAAAGCATTGCTTCCACTGTTTATAAAAAAACCTTGAGGCTCGAGAACAGAAACAGGCACTAATGTTTTTGTATAAACAACCTTGGTATTGAAGTTAGCCGTTTCGGTTGTTGCCGGTTTTCTACTAATTTTCAAGAATGCGTTGCGAGGGAAAGCATGATTTGTTGCAAACGCAAATCGATAAATGCTTCTTTCAGGCACCTTAATCCTTAAGTCGGATAACTCTGCGAATGCATTGTTGGAATAACGCTCGATGCCGTCTGGATAAGTGGAAACATTTATTTGAT
>WNFL01340732.1_pt5 | contig 10243 bp, 7 predicted proteins | sample 5400361 | NCBI WGS metagenome assembly WNFL01 (sample SAMN13153351, study PRJNA577476) | soil metagenome | isolation source: 40 cm soil on Douglas fir-dominated hillslope | place: USA:California | collected 2013-09-17
TGCATGTGTACCGGCCGCAACGCAGGCCGGTGCCCAAACGCGTGCGGATTGTGTTCGATGCGCTTGTGCAGCAGCTTGGCGCTGTCGCCTGTCGGAGCTAGCGAGAAAGGAGCCATGGTATTGCGCATCACCATGCAACTGGCTTGCCGAGGGACACAGGCGAGTCCATCGGTATGCGGCAAATCTGCCGGCTCTTATATCATTGGGGCGGTCGCATACAGGTGACCGTAGACGCCGTCATACGCGACGGCGAGCGAAAATTGCCCGGCTCACGGCGCAGCGGGTGTTATGGAGAGGATCAAGATGGATGAGCCCACTATGCGAAGCGATCTTACCGAACTGCGCGACATTGCTCGCGAGTTTGTGACGGAGCGCGACTGGGATAAATTCCATACCCCGAAGAACCTGGCAACTGCACTCAGCGTAGAAGCCAGCGAACTGCTTGAGCCCTTTCAATGGCTCGCGTCAGGAGAGAAAACGGAACTGGACGACGCGAAGCTCCTGGCCATACGGCATGAGATGGCCGATGTTCTGGCGTACCTCATCCGCCTCGCGGACAAACCCGCGCACCTGGTGCGAGGAGATTCGCGGAAATATACCGAATATAAAAACGTCGAAAAATGATCCGGTACACGATCACCGCAGCATGAGGCATACCGTCATCTCGAGTCCCGAAAAGCCTCACCTTTGACTTACGCGGCCGCGACAGGACTCCATCTCGAAGGCGATCGGGTAACCGGTTGCCTTCGAGACGACAAGCCAGAACTCAATACGTCTCGAGGTGCAGCCGCCCTTCGCGCTTGAGCGTCTGCCACAACGGGTCCCACTCCAGCCCGTTCTGTTCGGCGATCTCGCGCAGCGCCTGCAGCACGCCGTCTTCCATGCCTTTCAGCCCGCACACGTAAATGTATGTGTTGGCGTCCCGCAGCATCTGCGCGACATCGGGCGCACGTTCGCGCATCGCGTCCTGCACATAGCGCTTCGGCTGGCCGGGCGTGCGTGAAAACGCCAGCGTCGTATCGATGAAATCGCGCGGCAGGTTCACGAGCGGACCGAAGTAAGGCAGTTCCTCTTTCGTGCGCGCGCCGAAGAACAGCATCAGCTTGCCGGTCGCGCCTTTCAGGCGTCGACGGCGACGGTACTCGGTCATCGCGCGCATCGGCGCGGAGCCGGTACCGGTGCAGATCATCAGCAGATGCGAATTCGGGTGATTCGGCATCAGGAACGTGTTACCGAACGGGCCGATCACGTCGACCTTGTCGCCCTTCTTCAGATCGCACAGATAGTTCGAACAGACGCCGTCGGCCGCGTTGCCGTGATAGTCCTGCGTCACGCGTTTGACCGTCAGCGACAGGTTGTTATAACCCTTGCGTTCGCCGTCGCGCGGGCTCGCGATCGAATACTGCCGCGCGTGATGCGTCTTGCCGTCTTTCGTCGAGCCCGGCGGCAGCACGCCGATCGATTGCCCTTCCAGCACCGGGAACGGCGTCGTGCCGAAATCGAGCACGATGTGATGGATATCGCTTTCGGTCGTTTCGTCCGTCAGCCGGTAATTGCCGACGACGGTCGCCGCGATCGGCGTCTTGTGCGTGTATAGGTTCACGTACGGCTTGGCCGCGGACCACGGCGGCAGCGTCGAGCCGCGCACGGTGTCGACCTCGATGCCGTCCGACTCATCGGCGCTTTCATCCGTCGTGCCGGGTTGCGCGGCGACCGAATCGAGCGCCGCGCTGGCGGTCGTATTCTGCGCCGGCAGTTCGTTCCACTTGAACTGTTCTTCGATGCTGTACGCGTCGGCCTTCAGCACCATGCGCCAGTTGTCGATCGCGCCCGTCGGACACGGCGACACGCACGCCATGCAGCCGTTGCACACGTCCGCCTTGACGACGTAGTTGGCGTCGTCGTGCGTGATCGCGTCGATCGGGCAGGTCTCTTCGCAGGTGTTGCAGCGAATGCAGATCTCCGGATCGATCAGATGCTGCTTGAGCACTTCTATCGGGGCTGGGCCGTTCATGTTTTGTCTCCCCCTGCACCCGGCTTCGTCGTCATTTCCACGACGCCGCCGGGCGCCTGGTATTGCTTATTTAAAACTCACGTAGAGCTCAATTGAAGCGCACGTAGTCGAAATCGATCGGCTGACGGTTGATGCCCATCGCCGGCGGCGCAATCCAGTTCGCGAACTTGCCCTGCTCGACGACGCGCCCCATCAGCGAAGCGACATACGCGCGGTCTTCCAGCGTCGGCAGCCAGTTCGCCTGATTCGCCTGCCATTCGTTTTCGTCGATCACGCGGCCGTCCGGCGCAACGCGTACACCGGCGAACGTGCCGATCTGACGGTTGAACGCCTTGTGCGGCACGGTCATCCGGAAATCGATGCCGGCCTTCTCGAGCACCTTGTTCCAGCGCCCGACGCCCGCCACCGAATCCTTGATGTAATCGTCGCGCAGCACTTCGTTCATCGCGTTGAGCATCGGCACTTCGCGCTCGACCAGCTTGCCGTCCTGCACGTCGAGCAGCTTGTAGTTCTGGCCGTTCAGTTGATGATCGTCGTCGCGCTTCGTTTCTTCGTAGCGGCCCTTGAGGCCCGAACTATAGAACGTCGCCGCATTCGACGAATGGTCCGCACCGAACAGGTCGATCGTCACCGAGTAATGGAAATTCAGGTAACGCTGGATCGTTTCCAGATCGATCACACCGGCCGCACGAATTTCGTTGACGTCATCGGTCTTCAGTTCGTTCATCACCTGCGCGGTACGCTGAATGACGCGCGACACGCCCGATTCGCCGACGAACATGTGATGCGCTTCTTCGGTCAACATGAACTTCGTCGTGCGCGCGAGCGGATCGAAACCCGACTCGGCCAGCGCCGACAGCTGGAATTTGCCGTCGCGATCGGTGAAGTACGTGAACATGAAGAACGACAGCCAGTCCGGCGTGCGTTCGTTGAACGCACCGAGAATGCGCGGATTGTTGTCGTCGCCCGAGCGGCGATCGAGCAGCGCGTCCGCTTCCTCGCGACCGTCGCGGCCGAAGTAACGATGCAGCAGATACACCATCGCCCACAAATGGCGGCCTTCCTCGACGTTCACCTGGAACAGGTTGCGCAGGTCGTACATCGAAGGCGCGGTCAGCCCGAGGTGACGTTGCTGCTCGACCGAAGCCGGTTCGGTGTCGCCCTGCGTGACGATGATCCGTCGCAGGTTCGCGCGATGCTCGCCCGGCACGTCGTGCCACGCGGCTTCGCCCTTGTGCTCGCCGAAGTTGATCTTGCGCTCGGCGTCGCCGGGCGCGAGGAAAATGCCCCAGCGGTAATCGGGCATTTTCACGTGATCGAAGTGCGCCCAGCCGCCTGCATCGACGCTCACCGCCGTGCGCAGATAGACGTCATAGCCCGGCGAACCTTCGGGACCCATATCGCCCCACCATGACAGGAAGTTCGGTTGCCATTGTTCGAGCGCGCGCTGCAGCGTGCGGTCGTCGGCGAGGTTGACGTTGTTCGGAATCTTTTCGCTGTAGTTGATCGTGGACATGTCGGTTTCCTTAGGCTTGAGCGCGGGCTGTGCAATATCGTTGAGCGCGGGAAGGGATTGCCTGACCGCGGGTCAAACGCGGTTCAGATCGAATTGCGCCTTGCTTCCCTTGCCGTACACCTTGAGCGCGCCCTTCTCGCCCACCGCGTTCGGCCGGTTGAAAATCCAGTTCTGCCAGGCGGACAGCCGGCCGAAGATGCGGGTATTCATCGTTTCCGGCCCGTTAAAGCGCAGGTTGGCTTCGAGACCGGTCAGCGCGTCCGGCGACATCGCCGCACGTTCTTCGATCGCGATGCGGATTTCGTCGGCCCAGTCGATATCGTCCGGCGAAGCGGTCACGAGACCCAGACGCTCGGCGTCGACCGGCTTCACCGGCTTGCCGATCTGCTCGCGCGCGGCCTGCATCGGTTCGGCTTCGTCGTAAAAGCGGCGGCCGAGGCGCGACTGGCCGGTGATCATCGGATACAGCCCGAAGTTCACTTCAGAAAGCGTGATCGACGGTTCTTCGTCTTCATTGCTCGGCAGCGCGGCCATATAGGTGCGATCGGCGGCGAAGGCCAGTTCGGCGAACGTGCCGGCGAAGCACGAGCCCGGTTCGATCAGCGTGAACAGAGACCGCGACGACACGTCGATACGCGCCAGCGTGCGGCGCAGCATGCCGATCGTTTCGCGCACGAACCAGTGGTCCTTGTGCTGCAGCAGCGTCGCGTCGGTGGCGAGCAGCGCGCGCGTGTCGCCTTCGGTCCTGAAGATCCACGTGCCGATGTCGAGTTCGTTGGTGCGCATCGACAGGATCGCGTCGTCGAGTTCGCGGGCGAATTGCAGCGGCCACCAGTTCGCGCCGGCGGCGACGATCGCGTCGATATCCGGCGGCTGGTTGCCCGACGGCGCTTTCGCGGTGAAGGTCGCGGTGCGCTTTGCGCGATCGATCGTGACGTCGACGGTGGCGTAGCCCAGACCGTCTTCGCGATCCTCGCGTTCGACGCGCGTCAGCGCGACGCCTTTCGCGTCGGCCGGCCGGTCGCTTTGCGCGGCGAGTTCCAGTGCGCGGGCCTGAACGGTCTGTTTGAACACGTTCGGCTTTACGACTTCATCGACCAGACGCCATTGCTTCGCCCGCTCGCCGCGCACGCCTTCGACGATCGTGCAGAAGATGTCGGCGCGATCGTGACGCACCTTGCGCTTGTCGGTGACGCGGGTCAGGCCGCCGGTGCCGGGCAGCACGCCGAGCAGCGGAACTTCAGGCAATGCGACGGAGGAAGAACGGTCGTCGACCAGATAGATCTCGTCGCAGGCGAGCGCCATTTCGTAGCCGCCGCCGGCGCACGCGCCGTTCACGGCTGCGAGAAACTTGATGCCGGAATAGCGCGACGTGTCTTCGAGGCCGTTGCGCGTTTCGTTGGTGAACTTGCAGAAGTTGACCTTCCACGCATGCGACGACAAACCCAGCATGAAGATATTTGCGCCCGAGCAGAACACGCGGTCCTTCAGGCTCGTCACGACTACCGTGCGCACTTCCGGATGTTCGAAGCGGATGCGCTGGATCGCGTCGTGCAGTTCGATGTCGACGCCGAGGTCGTACGAATTCAGCTTGAGCTTGTAGCCTTCACGGATGCCGCCGTCTTCGGCGATATCGATGCCGAGCGTCGCGACCGGACCCTCGAATGTCAGCGACCAGTGTTTATAGCGCGACGGCTCCGTGCGGTAATCGACGCGCGGGCCGCCCGACGCCGCGGCCGGCGCCGAAGCCGAACCGGCGGCCTGCTGGCTGGCCGGCGCAGCGCCGGATGCGGCGCCCTGCTCTACGGATTGAGCGACTGACATGGATGTCTCCTTTGTACATTGCGGGTTTGTTTAATGTACGATAGTGCATCTTTTGTGTCGCGTAAAGCACTTTAATTCTTATTTCGGGTTTTCCCGAGGCTACCGAAGATGCTCGATAGTTCCGCTTATTCCGATGCGAGCCGCGCCGCCAGCCGGTCCCGCAGCGACAGGTAGCACTCGGCGAGCGGCTTGCCGCTGGTGTCGAACGTCATGTCGGCGCGGCCGTAGAACTCGCTGCGGCCTTCCAGAATGCGCTTCAGGTCGTCCATGGCTTCCTTGTTGCCCGACATCGGCCGCAGGTCGCCCTGCGCGATCACGCGGCGCATATGCTCTTCCGGCGTCGCCTGCAGCCACACCGTGAAGCAGTGCGCGAGCAGCGCATTCAGCGTGGTCGGCTCCGACACCAGGCCGCCCGGAGACGCAATCACCGCGCGGGGATGCTCCTGAATCACCGCTTCCAGCGCGCGGTGCTCGTAGCGCCGGTAAGCGCTCGCTCCGTACAGCGCATGGATCTCGGCGGGCGGGCAGCCGGCCAGCTGTTCGATCACACGGTTCAGTTCGACGAACGGCACTTTCAGCTCGTCGGCGAGCATGCGGCCGAGCGTGGATTTGCCCGCGCCGCGCAGGCCGATCAGCGCAATGCGGTTGCGCCGGTTTGGATCCTGCGGCGCGGTGGCCAACATTTCCTCGAGCGCGATACGGGCGCGCTTCAGCGTGTCGTGATCGCGGCCGTACAGCAGTTCACGGATGCGCAGCCAGTCGGCGGATGACGTCGTTTCGTCGCCCACCATTTCGGCCAGCGTGCAATTTAGTGCCTTTGTGAGCTGACGCAGGAACATCACCGACGCGTTGCCCACGCCCGATTCGAGGTTCGCGAGATAGCGCTCGGACACGTCGGCTTCACGGGCCAACGCCTTTCTCGTCAGACCGCGCCGCGCGCGCAGCAGCCGCACGCGCTCGCCCATGCCGACCAGAAACGGATCGCGTCCCTCGCGGCTCTCTTCCGGCCCGGTGTCGTGCTCACCCGTCTCGACCGGCTGTGCAGAGGCGGTTTGTTTCATGTTCTCGTGTCCTTCGTGAAAGCTTTAATGAATTATAGTGCTTGACATGCAGTTTGTCGCACGCTAAGTTTAATGCACATATTCAAGACTGCCTGGCGCGAGGCGAAGTGCGTCGCGCCCCGGCATCGATCTGCGCGTCGAGCGCAGAGGAGACACGCATGTCCCCCAGTACATTCCAGGCCCTTATATCGCGCGTGACCGAACGGATCGCGCACCGTCCGCTCGACGAGCAGCTGGCCGACTGGCTGAACGCCGAGTACTCCGCCGACAGTGCCGCGTACGCCGAACTCGCCGACGCCTGCTGCACCGGCGTGAAAGAAGGCTGGCTGTGCGACCGCGAGGCCAGCGGCATCCGCTACGGACGCATCTTCAAGGCGCTGCCCGAAACGCACGGCTTTTCGGTCGACGTGGTCAGCATGAGCGACATCGCCGGGCCGCATCACGTGCATCCGAACGGCGAAATCGATCTGATCGTGCCGCTCACCGAAGGCGCGACCTTCGACGGTCACCCCGTCGGCTGGTGCGTGTACGGCCCGGGCACCGCGCACCGGCCGACCGTCGCCAATGGCAGCGCGCTGGTTCTCTATCTGCTGCCGGAGGGCGCGATCCAGTTCACGAAGCAGGACACCGCGGCCGCGTAGCCATCTCTCACGCGATTCCGGCATGCGTGCGCACAGATCGCGCCGAGGCTGAATCCGTTCCATCCGACATCTGAAGAAGGGCTTTCCATGGCCGCACTGCTCGAAAACTTTATCGCCGGCAAATGGGTTGCGGGCCGCGGCAAAGACACGCTGCTCGTCGATCCGGTAACGGGCGAAGCGCTCGTGCGCGTGTCAAGCGAAGGCCTCGATCTGCGTGAGGCATTCGACTATGCACGTCGTGAAGGTGGCGCGGCACTCCGAAAATTAACCTATGCAGCCCGCGCCGCCCAACTGGCGGAAGTCGCGAAAGTGCTGCAGGCCAATCGCGACGACTATTACGCGATTGCGACCGCCAACTCCGGCACGACGAAGAACGATTCGGCCGTCGATATCGACGGCGGCATCTTCACGCTGTCGTATTACGCGAAACTCGGCGCATCGCTCGGCGACGTGCGCACGTTGCGCGACGGTGAAGCGGCAAGCCTGAGCAAGGACAAAACGTTCGTCTCGCAGCATGTGCTGACGCCGACGCGCGGTGTCGCGCTCTTCATCAACGCGTTCAACTTTCCGTCGTGGGGATTGTGGGAGAAAGCCGCGCCTGCGCTGCTGTCGGGCGTGCCGGTGATCATCAAGCCGGCCACGGCCACCGCGTGGCTCACGCAGCGCATGGTCGCTGACGTAGTGAAGGCGGGCATCCTGCCGGCGGGCGCGCTGTCGGTGATCTGCGGCGGCTCGGCGGGCCTGCTCGATCAGATCGATGCATTCGATGTCGTGTCGTTTACCGGCGCGGCAGAAACGGCCACAAAGTTGCGCGCGCATCCGGCGTTCGTCGAACGCGGTGCGCGTCTTAACGTCGAAGCAGACAGCCTGAACAGCGCGATCCTCGCCGCCGACGCGGCGCCGGGCACTGAAGCCTTCGATCTCTTCATCAAGGAAGTCGTGCGCGAAATGACCGTGAAGTCCGGCCAGAAGTGCACCGCGATACGGCGCGCGTTCGTGCCGAAACAGTATCTCGGCGCGGCCACCGAAGCGCTCGTCGCGAAGCTGTCGAAGATCACCGTTGGCAATCCGCGCAACGAATCCGTGCGCATGGGCGCGCTGGTCAATCGCGAGCAATACGACAACGTACGCGCCGGCATCGAGATGTTGCGCGAAGAAGCGCGCCTCGCGTTCGACGGCTCGAAGGTCGAACTGATCGACGCCGATCCGGCCGTCGCTGCGTGTCTCGCGCCGCATCTGCTGGTTGTCGACGACGCGAGCCGCGCCACGCGTATTCACGACATCGAGGTGTTCGGTCCTGTCGCGACGCTCTGCCCTTACGACGTCGACACGACCGGTAACGCACTTGAAGAAACACAAGCCATTGCGCTCGCGCGACGCGGTCAGGGTTCGCTCGTCGCCTCGATCTACTCGAACGATAACGAACGCCTCGCACGTATCGCGCTGGAACTCGCGGATACGCATGGACGTGTGCATGCGATTTCGCCTTCGGTCGCGCAAAGCCAGACCGGTCACGGCAACGTGATGCCGATGTCGCTGCACGGCGGACCGGGACGTGCCGGCGGCGGCGAAGAACTCGGCGGCCTGCGCGCGCTGAATTTCTATCACCAGCGCGCGGCGATCCAGGCGCCGTCCGCAACGATCGACGCCGTGCGGCAATCGACCGGCAACGACGCAGCCTGAGACAGAAAACATCGGGACGTAACGCACATTTTTCGCCTTCATCCATAGAGAGCGAACGCGTGACAGGCTGCCGTCGAAGAGCCGTACAGGCGTCGCCCACGTCAGGAGACAAGCATGCAAGCCCTTGTTGAGCCAGCTGCCTCAGAAACACCCGCCGTCGACGCCCCGCCCGCGCACTTCAACTTCGCCGCGCATCTGTTCGTGCTGAACGCAGTGCGCGCGCTCAAGCCCGCCTATATCGACGACACCAGCACCACGAGCTACGGCGAACTCGCCGACCGCGCGCGGCGGTTCGCCGGAGCGCTAGGCGACCTCGGCATTCACTCCGAAGAACGCATCCTGCTGGTGATGCACGACACGATCGATCTGCCGGTCGCGTTTCTCGGCGCGCTGTATGCGGGCGTCGTGCCGGTCGTCGCCAATACGCTGCTGACGCCCGGCGACTACGCGTACATGCTCGATCACAGCCGCGCACGCGCCCGACCGGCGCCTTGCTGCCGACAATCGCACAGGCGCTCGCGGATACGTCGAACGAAGGCTGCGTGCTGGTCGTCTCGCAACCGCAGGAAGGCAATCTGCCGGGCGAGTACGCGTTCCAGCGCACGCTGGAAGAAGCGACGCCGCGCGCCACGCCGTATCCCAGTAACGCCGACGACATCGCCTTCTGGCTCTATTCATCCGGCTCGACCGGCAAGCCGAAGGGCACGGTCCACACGCACGCGAACCTGTACTGGACCGCCGAACTGTACGGCAAGCGCGTGCTGGGTATCCGCGAGGACGACGTCGTCTACTCCGCTGCGAAGCTGTTCTTCGCGTACGGGCTCGGCAATGCGCTGACGTTCCCGCTGTCGGTCGGCGCGACTGCCGTGCTGATGGCCGGCCGTCCGACGCCCGATGCCGTCTTCGCCCAGCTCACGCGACACAAGCCGACGGTGTTCTGCGGCGTGCCGACGCTCTATGCGGGCATGCTCGCGTCGCCGTCGCTGCCTGCACGCGCCGATGTGCGGCTACGTATCTGCACGTCGGCCGGCGAAGCGCTGCCGCGCGAAACCGGCGAGCACTTCACGACGCATTTCGGCTGCGAGATTCTCGACGGCATTGGCTCGACCGAAATGCTGCACATCTTCCTTTCCAACCGGCCCGGCGATTTCCGCCACGGCACCACCGGCAAGGCGGTGCCGGGCTACGAGCTGAAGCTGGTGGACGAGCAGGGGGCCGAAGTGAAGCAGGGCGAACTGGGCGAGCTCCTCATCAAGGGCCCGACCGCCGCCAATCTTTACTGGAACAACCGCGCCAAGAGCCGCAGCACTTTCGTCGGCGAGTGGACGCGCAGCGGCGACAAGTACAGCCAGGACGCCGATGGCTTCTATGCCTACGGCGGCCGCACCGACGACATGCTGAAGGTTTCCGGCATCTGGGTCTCGCCCGCCGAAGTCGAGGCCGCGCTGGTGTCGCACGAAGCTGTGCTCGAAGCCGCGGTGGTCGGCAAGGAAGACGAGCAGAA
>WNFL01270723.1_pt2 | contig 10241 bp, 9 predicted proteins | sample 5400361 | NCBI WGS metagenome assembly WNFL01 (sample SAMN13153351, study PRJNA577476) | soil metagenome | isolation source: 40 cm soil on Douglas fir-dominated hillslope | place: USA:California | collected 2013-09-17
GGCGCGCTTGGCCTGCTGCGCGGCGAAAGCGACCTCAAGCTTCGAAGGCCGCTCGCTGTCCACGGATTGAAGCTGCTGGCGCACGCGTTTTTCCGCGAGAGAAGCCTGCAGTGCACGGACGACCTCGATCAACTCCGGACTGAGGTCAGAGTAGTCCCTGGCTGGATCCTTCGTGGGCATGTCGGCCTCCCTTAACAGCCGGCTGCTCTGGTTTATTGACAATTTGGTACGGTGATGCTTATGGGTCTTGTTGGTTTTATTGGTTTTATTGCTTTTTTGGCTTTACTGGTTCTATTTAGTCTTAAAAAAGAAGATTGAGCCACGAATCGGACATTGCTGCAAGCGACCACGCCAGTCTTGGGATTCAGGGCTGCCCGACCCGGGGCGGCAATGGTTCCTGCCTACAATTGTGGCGCTGTCACACGCTAGGTTCGGCCCGAAATAGCGGCTATTGCGTCCCGGTCGCCTGTCGTGACAGGCTTGTTGTTTGACGTCGGTTTGGTATTACCGGTGATGTCGGGGTGGTCGCGGTCGCCAATCCGGGCTTCCCGAAGGGGAGGCCGTACGCTCGTATGGAGCCGTATCTGTTCGCTGCTGGCGCCGCCAGCAGTTGGCCCCGCACCATGGCGGGTGGCGTTCCCGTCCCTTTACCAGCGCATCGTCAATGATCGCCGGACCGCTCGACTGAATGGGGCACACATTCCACCGCTGCGAGAAAGGGAAAGGGCGTGCTGCATTTCGCAGCACGCCCTTCTTGTTGGAAACGAAATCCGCTCAGCCGACCTGGACCGGCACGTACATCCGGTTTGCATCCCGCTGGATCAGCAGCGCAATGGTCTTGTCCGTTTTCTTCATCAGGTTCTTCAACTGCTCGACAGACTTCAGCGGCGTGTCGTTGAACGCCAGGATTACGTCTCCCTGCTGAATGCCGGCACGGGCCGCTGCACCGGAAGCGTTCTGTACCACCAGTCCGCCTTCGATCTTGAGCTGCGCGCGCTCGTCCGGCGCCAGTTCGCGCACCGTCAATCCGAGCTTCGCCGATGTCTGCGAATCGCCGCCACTATTCATGGCGACTTTCTGCTCTATCAGCTCGGCGACTTTGACGTCGACGTCGCGGCTCTTGCCATCACGCCATACCTGCAGGCGGGCGTTGTTACCCGGCTTGGTGGCAGCGATCGCGCCGGACAGTTCGGAGAGCTGGTTGATCTCCTTGCCGTTGACGCCGAGCACCACGTCGCCGGACTTCAGCCCGGCCTTCTCGGCGGGGCTGCCCGGTTCCACGCCACTGATGAGCGCGCCTTGGGTCCTCGCCAGGCCGAATGAATTGGCCAACGCCTGGTTCACATCCTGGATCTGCACGCCGATGCGGCCGCGGGTGACCTTGCCGTTCTGCACCAGGTCATCCTTGACCTGCATCGCTACGTCGATCGGGATTGCAAACGACAGACCCATATAACCGCCGGTGCGGCTGAAGATCTGCGAATTCACGCCGACCACTTCGCCGTCCATGTTGAACAGCGGCCCGCCGGAGTTGCCGGGATTGACCGCCACATCGGTCTGGATGAAGGGTACGTAATTCTCATCCGGCAACGCCCGCGCTTTTGCACTCACGATGCCAGAGGTTATGGTGTTCTCGAAGCCGAATGGCGAACCGATGGCCGCGACCCACTCACCCACCTTCAGGTCACTGGCGTGGCCTATCTTCACCGCGGGCAGATTCCTGGCGTCGATCTTCAACACCGCGATGTCCGTGCGCTTGTCGACGCCGAGCACTTTGGCGTCGAATTCACGCCGATCGGTCAGCTTGACCGTAATTTCGGTGGCTTCAGCTACGACGTGCGCATTGGTAATGATGATACCGTCCGGGCTGACAATGAAGCCGGAACCCAAGCCGCGCTGAATTTCCGGTCCGCCTTGTGGGCCTTGTCCTTGCGGGCCTTGCTGGCCGAAACGACGCAGGAACTCCTGCAAAGGATCGTCCTGGGGATTCCCGGAGCCCGGCCCCTGGGCGACAACCGGCGTGGTGCGCGATACGCTGACGTTCACCACGGCCGGGCCGTTCTGCTCGACGATGCGGGTGAAGTCAGGCAGGCGCGCCGGGGATGGGCTGGCCTGGCTGCTGGTTGGCGGAGCCGCGTTGGCCGTCGTATGGCCAGGCAGCGCGAATACGTAGTACGCGCCGAACACCGCGGGAATGACCGCGGCGATCAGCAATTTTCTTGCTGTGAATCTGGAAAACATTATGTTGGCCTCCTGAAATACAAAGCGGGCAGGGTTGCCCGCGATGGAAGAAGATTGCTTACCGGGTTTCAGACCCCGCTTGCGGCGCCGAGTTCACTGCACCGATTGCAGATTTTAGGGAAGGCTGTCCCCGAAAAACCGCATGCAACGCGGCATGGACTGCGCGGTTGACACGAGCCTGGGTACGACGGCCATTGGCAAAAAAGATCTTGGAAGACGCAGGGAGGCCCTTACTCTTACGGATAGGCACCGGCAAAAGGTACTATGCCAATGTCCCTTCCGGTGGCGGGGCCGGGATGCGAGGAGGAGGGCAGCCCGATTGGCCGCCGGATCGGTCCCGAGCTTGTTGAGGCGGTACAGGAGGATGCGCGTAACGGTACGGTGTTGTGCGAAGCGTTACAGCTTCCGGTGCCGGTCAGCGACCCATCCCGTTTAAAAAAAGAAGGGGTGAGCATGAGCATAGTGAGCGAGTTCAAGGAGTTTGCTGTGAAGGGCAGTGTCATCGATCTTGCGGTCGGCGTCATCATCGGCGGCGCGTTCGGCAAGATCGTGGATTCCCTCGTGAACGACCTGATCATGCCGCTCGTCGGCAAAGTGACGGGGGGCTTGGATTTCAGCAACTACTACATCGGGTTGAATGGCCAGGCGGCGGGATTGCCGCTGGCGGAAGCGAAGAAGGCCGGCGCGGTGTTCGCCTACGGTAATTTCATCACCGTCCTGATCTCTTTCCTCATTCTTGCCTTCATCATCTTCATGATGATCAAGCAAATTAACAAGCTTAAGAAAGAAGCCCCGCCCGCCCCCGCTGCGCCGCCCGAAGACGTGTTGCTGCTGCGCCAGATCCGCGACAGTCTCAAGAAGTAGCTTCCTACGATGGCCGTCGGGCAGATGTAACTCGACGCCGTGCTCTTTTGATATCTGGTGCGGGCGGCGATGAGTTGGAGGAGGCGATCGATGAGAATACTCGACAGATGGAGACTTCTTCCGGAACTGTGCGGGCTGGCGGCTGTCGTCTGGCTGCCCGTTGCCGCGAATGCGCAAACCGGTTTGCCGTTGTTCGATGGCCACATTCACTACAGCGTCGGCGCCACCCAGCAATATTCGCCGGAGCAGATCATCGGCATTCTCGACGAGGCGGGAATTCGTCAGGCTCTCCTGTCCAGCACGCCGAATGACGGCACCATCGAACTGCACAAGCGGTATCCGCAACGCTTTATTCCAGAATTGCGTCCATATCGCAAGACCCGCGATCTCGCAACCTGGTCGATCGAACGTCGAAGTTGGTACCGCGATCCGGAGACGGTGGATTTCATCGAGCAGGAACTGAAGCGGGGCATCTACCGCGGTATCGGCGAGTTCCATCTCGATGGCGTCGAGGAGATCGCTGCCGCGCAGAAGCTCTGGCTGCATGCGCATTCGGATGCGCAGGCTATAGAGAAGCTGTTCGCGCTCGATCCGAAGGCGCGTATCCTCTGGGCGCACGCAGGGATGAGCGAGCCGCCGGAAGTCGTCGATCGCACGCTTGGACGCCATCCGGCGCTGTGGGCCGATCTTTCTTACCGTGACGTCGCGCCCGGCGGTACGCTCGACCCGGCGTGGAAAGCACTGTTCCTGAAATACCCTGATCGTTTCATCTATGGGTCGGATACCTGGGTTCCCCCGCGCTGGGAGGAAGTGGTGCCGCTGGCCCGGCATGCCCGGGGGTGGCTAGCGCAGTTGCCGACCGAGGTTGCGGAAAACATCGCCTGGCGCAACGCGGAGCGGATTTTCGCTGAGTAGCGGCCGACGTTCAAATCAAGGCAGCATTCACCACAGAGGACACGGAGGACACGGAGGAAAAAAAGGAAAAGGCAATCGGGGTCAAAAGGAAGATTACTGTTCGCGAACCTGCGCCGCCAACTCTTGCTGCGACGGATCATGATTAGCCAATGAAACATCGTCACCCGAGCATTTCTTGCTCTTGCTTTTCCTCCGTGCTCTCCGTGTCCTCCGTGGTTCACGGGTTTCTCTGTCCTGTTGAAACCAAGTTAGCGTGGGAAGGGCTGTACGTCCGGGAAGCCCAGCCGTTGCTTGACTTGGGTGTTGGCAAGCGGGCGTATGCCCGCGGTGTCGAGGCGCCACAGGTCCATATATTGTGCCGGCTTGACCAGTTTCACGCCGGATTTATCCAGGAATGCTTCCAGTGCCGGTTCGGCAAAGCGCCACGGCATGCCGCCCTCGAAGGGTTCCCACAATCCATCCCAGTGAATCGGGATGAAGGCTTTGGGATGCAGCACCGGGACGACCCGTTCTGCAATAGGCAGCGTGCCGGTGCCGATCCAGAGATCCACTGATTTCAGCCCGGCTTCCCTCATCGCGATCTTCAGGTTCTCGATCGGCGCGCCATAGTCGACGCCCTTGATCACGATCGGCACATGCAGGTCGACCGGGCTGGCAGAGTTCTGGTAGAACCAGCTATAGCGTCCCTGCGGCCCGTCGACGGTGAACAGAAAGCCGCGATTGCCGCCGCCGTTCGGAAAGTCCTCCGCCACGCCGGCCTTCAGCCCGCCGGTCGCGGGATCCTGGCGCGGAATATCTTCGAGTTCGACCGGGTCGTGCTGCTCCCAGTTCTTGGCCGGGTCGCCGCTATGGTTCCAGCGCACCACACGCATCGTCACGCCCTCGGCGATGTTTATTTTTTCCAAACCGTAAACCGGGCTGCAGCGCTCGGCCGGCAGGTTCTCCGCCATCACTTCGAAACAGGTGGTCTGCGAGCCGATGATCGGCGCACCGGTCAGCCGCGACCAGGTCGCGGTATCGAAGGAATGGTCCCAATGGCTGTGGCCAGTGAGCAGCAAATTGATCTTGTCAGCACCGCCGATTGCGTCGAGCACGCGCGTAACTGCTGCAACGTCCGGTTTCCAGGGCTTGTTCGTGTAGGCATAACCTCCGCCACCGCCGTGAAATTCTCGCTCCGGGATGCGGGTGATGTAACCATCGGTGAGCACGCCGAACGATCCCATCTGGTAATGAATGTTGGCGATCGACATCCAGGTAATGTCGACGTGATCCGGACCTGCCGCGTGTGCCTGCGGCACGAATGCGACAGTCACCAGTGCGATGATCGCTGCGGACAGTTTCTTTCTCATCGCAGGCTTTTAACAGAATAAAAATTTCACCACGAAGGCACGAAGACACGAAGAAACGCAAGGACTCATCAACATGGATCGCCTTGCCAAAAGCCCTTATATCTGCAGATATCGTCGCCTTCCCAATTCCTGCATTCCATATCGTCCATCCGCCTTTCGCTTTTCTTCGTGTCTTCGTGCCTTAAGGTGAAACACTTACGGCTGAAGCTGTCGTGGTAATTAAACTCTTCTGGCTTCGACCAGGTGCTTTTTCCAGAACTCCGCGTTGATGCTGTCGGTGCGCACCTTGCCGCCGCTCGAGGGTGCATGGATGAAGCGGCCCTTGCCAAGGTACATGCCGACGTGGGAGGTTTTCTTTCCTTCCTGGTCGAAGAACAGCAGGTCGCCTTCGCGCATGGCGTGAATCGATACCAGCATCGACATGCGCCGCTGCGCCTGCGTGTCGCGCGGCATGGAGATGCCGACGCGGCCGTAACTGTATTTCACCAGGCCGCTGCAATCGAAGCCCTGCGGCGTGTCGCCGGCGTATTTGTACGGCTTTCCGAGCATTTCCTTCGCGTGGTCGGTGGCTTTGGATGCGGTTTCGTTGCTGGCGCGAACCGTCGTCGGTTCGGGGAATTGCGGCGAACTGGAGCAGCCGGCCAGCATCGCCATCATGGTCAGCAATATCGCCATCCACAGGCGCGTCACGCGCTTTCTCCACGCCGCACCAGCGCGCCTTGAACGGCCCCAGCACTTGGGCAAGACGCAGCGTGGTCTCGATCGACACCGACTCGTCGACGCCGTGGATATTCCGTGCCAACGTGGATTTCGGGAGCGTTCATGTTGCCGGCTTATTGCGTAAGGAGCCAGTCGAAAGGATAGCAGAAGGGCAACTACGAAAGGCGTTTAGCCACAGAGAATTCACTTCAATAATTCCCTTGAGCGGTACGCGGAGGAAACTTCGAATCTCACCACGAAGGCACGAAGACACGAAGAGAAGGTCCAGAAAGAATCGGCAGCCTGGAAATATGCCGCCAACTTTTGCCGTGACGGATCATCAGCGATTCTAACCCCTGTGCCAATTCGCCTCTCGGGCGCAGGGGGGCAAAAGGCAAGACTTGACCCAATACTGTTCGTTTAGATTGAAATGCCTGTCGGGAAGCGTTGCCGGCGGTGCAGTGGGGGCGGGTCAAGCATCTTCGGTTCACAGTTCATGTCGAGGCGAATGCGCGCCGAGCGATGGTGCGAGGCGTACGGCGAGTTGCGCCGCTTGACCATGCGCGGGGTCTGCTTGCCCAGCGTGCGCGTGGCGCGCAAGCGCGCCGCCGCAGCCAACAGCTCAATGAACCAGCGCGCCCGCTGTCTCGGCTGCTCTGGGGGGAAAGGCCCCGGAGCGGGGCTGTGCGCGGCGCAGTAGTTGCACATGCCCGGTGAACGACAGTTCGGCGTGGGGTATTCGGTGGCGGCTCGCGCCCTGGTGCAGCAGCCAGCGCACGGCGTAGTGCGCGAGCACCCAGCCGTAGAACTCCTGACGCACCAGCTCGGCGGTCTTGCTAACGCAGCACGCGGCGGCTCTGCCGCAAGTGCGTCGTAAAGCCCCGCCAACTCCAATGCCGGGGCAACGACCGGATCGAGCAGCGTGGTCAACAGGCGGTAGCGCGGCTGCGCATCCGGCAAGCCCGGCAGGGCGTACTCGATGACGCGCACCGCGATGGCCTCGGCCGCCCTGGCACGTCGCCCCTTCCTGGTCGGATAGATCGCACTCAGGTAAGAGCCGTCGCCAAGTGCCTGGCGCACCGGCAGTTGCCGGTTGGCCGCGCAGCGCCACAGCAGCTGCGCGCCCGTCGCCTGGGCTTGGCGCCAGTACTCGTAGCCGTTGAAGCCGCGGTCGGCCAGACACAACATGCCCGATTGCAGACCCTTGAGCAGGGGCTCGCAGATCTCCCATTCGCTCGCACGGTAGGGCCCCAGGTTGGCGGCAAAGATGGCATGCGTGGCGCACTCCACCAGCACCGCGCACTGGGCCTGCGGATAGCCCGCGTGCCCCGTGCGGCTGCCCGGGTAGCCGAAGTGGTTCACGTTGTCGGCCTCGTCGGGCAGCTCGAAGTTGCTACCGTCGATGGCCACCAGGCGCAACCCGGCGTAGAACGCCTGCGGATGCGCTTGCGCATCGGCCAGCGGCACGCAGCAGCGCTGCAGCAGCTCGCCCAAGGGTGCCGCGCCGATCCGGCTGCGCAACGCGCTGATGGAGGACTTGCCGACCCGGGCCGGCTCCGCCGACCCGGCGGCCCAGGCCAAACCTTGCGCAACCACGGCAAACACTTCCTCGTAGGCGGCTTCCGGGTACAGGCTCAACGCCATGCAGTAGTAGACCCCGGCCACCGCCGGAAAGCTGCGCACGCGCTGCGTGTTGCAGCCGTGATCGTTCAACACCGCGTGCACCAGTTCGGCCGGCACCACGCGGGCGAGCAAGCTTGCACTCAGGTAGTCGCTTAATCGTGCACCGGACCCCAACGCTGCCTTGGTTCGTGCCATGCCAGGCTCCGAAGTGGCGATGGCCGGATTATGCCCCTAAAACATCTAAACGAACAGTATTGAGACGAGACTTGACCCTATCGCTACCTATCGCTACTGCTATCGCTACCTATCGCTACTCACCTATCGCTACTCAATTGTTGGTCATCGCTCTTCTCCGTTTCCTCCGTGGTTCAAGGTTTAGCCACGCCTTCCCATTCTTTTTCCTGTAAAGCCCGCCACTGGATCTTGCCGGTGCCGGAGCGGGGGAGTGCGTCGGTGAAATCCACCAGGCGCGGCACCTTGTAGGCGGCCATGTGCAGGCGCGACCAATCCATGATGTCGTCGGCGCTGACCTGGCCCTCGCGTTCGTCTTTCAGCACCACCACTGCTTTGACGGTTTCGCCGCGGCGGGGGTCGGGAGATGATATGACCGTGACCTCTTTGATGTCCGGGTGCTTGTAGAGCGTGGCCTCGACTTCAGCCGGCCAGACCTTGAAACCGGAGGCGTTGATCATGCGTTTCAGGCGATCGGCGATGTAGTAGTAGCCGTCTTCGTCGTAACGGCCGAGATCGCCGGTGCGCATGAATTTCCTGCCTTCGATATCGATGAACACCGCTTCATTGGCGTCCGGCCGTTGCCAGTAGCCCAGCATGACCTGCGGGCCGTGTACCACGATCTCCCCTTGCTCGTTCGGCCCGAGCACAGCCAGGGTTTCCGGGTTGATCACCAGAGATTCGGTATCGAAGGTCGGGAAACCCAGGCATTGCTTGCGCGCCTTGTGTGACGGATTCATGTGCGTCTGCGAAATCGTTTCCGTCATTCCGTAGGCTTCCATGTATTCGATGCCGCACAGTTCAAAGAGCTTTTGCGCCACGGCTTCCGGCATGGACGCGCCGCCGCCGAAAATATTAGTCAGCGATGACAGGTTGCGGCCTGCGGTTGCCGGATGCGCGAGCAGGTCCACCACCATGGTGGGGACGTTTGCCCAGTGCGTGCAGCCGTAGCGCTCGATCATGTAGCCGGCTGCATCTGCATTCCAGCGCGGCAGAACAGCGATCTGTGCTGCATCCCGGTCACGTGAAATAGCGGCGCCGTTGCCAGCGCGACGGAATCCGCATTGAAGCCTTCCCATACCGCCGCGCCGACGAGCGTGTGCATGATCGTGCGGTGAGTGTGCATGCAGCCTTTGGAGGTGCCGGTCGTGCCGGACGTGTAGAGAATTGCGGCGAGATCGTCCGCCTGCGCAGCCGCGGGCAGAGGCTTGTAGTCCGCAGCCAGCGCATCCGCCCACGATACCGCCCCAGGATCGCTCACTGCCTTGCGCGGTGCGCGCACGAACTCGGGAACGTCGAGTGTCGTTGGTTCGGTCAGATAGTCGGAATAGGTCGCGACGATGACGTGCTTCGCCTGTTTGCCCAGCAGCGGCTTGATCTGCGGATACAGATCCTGCGCGACCAGGGCCGTGGATGCGCCGGCGTCGTCGAAATAATGCACCAACTCGTCGGTCACATGCATCGGGCTGACCGGCAGCACGGCGGCGTCGGCACGCAGGATCGCGTAGTAGGCGATGATGAATTGCGGCGAGTTCTGCATCTGCAGGATGACGCGGTCGCCCTTGCGCACGCCGCAGCGGTTCTGCAGGAAGCCGGCCACGAGGTCGACCTGGCGGTGCAGTTCGCCATACGACAGTTTGCTGTCGTAGAAAATAACCGCGGGCTTGTCGGGATAGCGTTGGCTGGAGGCCTCAAGGTTGAAATGCAGCGCCGTCGCCGGCACCGTCAGGTGTCGCGGCAGGTGTTTGGGCCAGTGTTCGAAATGCTTCGGTTCCATCGATTTGTTCAGGCTGAAATTTTCTTGTTCTCGTTTTCCTGCAGCAATCGCCATTGCACCTTGCCGGTGCCCGACTTCGGCAGCGTATCGACGAACTCGACCACTCGCGGCACCTTGTAGGCGGCCATTTTCTCGCGCGCCCACGCGATGATGTCTTCGGGCGCAACCTTGCCGCGACTCGCATCCTTGAGCACGACGACCGCCTTCACCGTCTCGCCGCGCCGCGGATCCTGGGTTCCGATCACGCAGGCCTCGCGCACGTCGGCATGATCATAGAGCATGGCTTCCACTTCGGCCGGCCAGACTTTGTAGCCGGAGGCATTGATCATGCGCTTCAGGCGGTCGACGATGAAAAAGTAACCGTCCTCGTCGCGATAGCCGAGGTCGCCGGTGCGGAAGTAGGATTTGCCGCCGATCTCGACGAACGACGCGGCGGTGGCCTCGGGTTTCTTCCAGTAACCGAGAAAGATCTGCGGCCCGCGCGACACGATCTCGCCGGTCTCCCGCGAACCGAGCACGGCCAGCGTATCGGGGTTGATGAC
>WNFL01267810.1_pt3 | contig 10238 bp, 11 predicted proteins | sample 5400361 | NCBI WGS metagenome assembly WNFL01 (sample SAMN13153351, study PRJNA577476) | soil metagenome | isolation source: 40 cm soil on Douglas fir-dominated hillslope | place: USA:California | collected 2013-09-17
CGGAAGCGCACCGCCGTAGGAGGATGGACGGCCGAATAGCCGAACAGCCGGTCACTCCGCCCGTCGCTGCGCCCTGCGCCCTGCGCCCTGCGCCCTGCGCCCTGCGACTGTGACAGCCAGCCACAGCAAACGGGGATGTTTTGAGCCTGGCTGTGGCTCACCTGGTCGCACGCCAGCAGCAGTTGATATTATTATCAATGTTCATGTTCATGTCCATGTCCATGTTCATGTTCATCTTAATGTTAATATTGATGTTCTCTCCGATACGTGCGGACTGGACTGCGACGTCCGCGCTACGGCGCTGGGATAGTTTTGTATGACGCAACACCGCAACACAGCATATCTCCTCGCACTCGGGTTGGTTCCCGCATGTGAGCTCGTTCATCTCAAGCAGCCAGTCTATTGAAGTCCAGGTCGAGAGCTCTCGTGAACACGGTGGTTATCGTGGATCCCCGTTCTCGCACCAGTGGGAATAGATAGGCCATAAACCGGGAAGCAAGAAGACGGGCAACTAACGTACTCACAACCCACTCATACTTATACTTATTTCCCTGTTGAAATACGAACCACACCGAACACTGGCATACTGCATCTGTCCCACCGCAGGCACCGCGGTTCCGGGACACCCCAGCGCGAATAAGGAAACACGCGCGAGGCAAACCGCAAATAGGATATGAACCCTTGCACCCTTCAGCGCTCCGTGGAATATTTATCTATTGACCTGACACAGAATCCCGATTGGTTCCCTGAACGGTTCCCTGGCACAGTATCAGCCCGGCACGTTGTGCCGGACTGCAATGATTCCAATGCACAAGGAAGCGCGTAATCCAGATTAGAAACACGCCAATTGACAGCACCACAAATATAGTATATCTTTTCAACACACTTTGAAGGATTGTACGATTAACGAGGATGATTCGTCCTCGTTTCCAGGATTTCCAGGATACTTGATACGATACTGAAACTCGACGTCAAGTTCGCGGGAATTCCCTTCACTCTTCCTACAGTGGAAGGTACCTGCAACGGTCACACCTGCGAGCGCCAAGTCAGAGTCAGCACAGTCGGTCCCCGTGCCACACGCCAACCGCCACATACGACACAACGACACACGCACCACGGTACAATTCGATCGGTTCCTTGAGAAGGAATACCACCTGCTTCCAATGCGTCTCCTTGCTAAACGGACCAGTGGAAAAACTTTCTTCTCTTTCCTCGATTGGTTCTTCACTCAGAACGCTTTCCACTACTTCAGCAGGCGGCGGCGGCGGCGGCAGGAGCGGCGGCTGACCCTCACCCTCACCCTCGCCCTCATCCTCCGTCCTTTTTTTCTCTGCCGGCACAGAGTTGCTTCGTAGACCTCCCCGTCTTTTCTCGCCGACCGTCCTTCGACGACGCAGCTTGATCACATCGCCAACGTCCACCTCATCGGAATGGACCTTGGCCGGCGACTCTGCAGGCACCATCTCGCCCCTGGGGTTGAAAAAGGTATCAAACCAGAGCACGAAAGCGCGTGCATACACACGGCTTTGATCGATCTTGGTCGAGAAGTATGGTCCTGCCGCTTTCTTTGCGGCTGAGCTGGTGGGGAAGTTGAGAGCCGACAAAGAAAATGGCGAGGAGAACGAGAGGGACTTTGACGTGATTGCTTGCAGGTTAAGGTCCTGAATACGGTGCATCAGCTCCTACGATGGTAGATCATGATCACGGAATGGGGAGAGGACCCACTTTGACAACCGCGCTGCTAGTCAGGACAGCCTCGGCAGGAACGACTTCCGCGATGCCTTCAACGTAGACCCCCTCAAGCATACAGCTCATGTCGAATCCGTAGACATTCTTCCAAAACCCAACCCTCTGCTTGATGACCGACTCGGGGTCACACAACGCCAGCATCATCCTCGTCTGGGATGGGGCCATGACCCCGCCGTTTGGTTTAAGGAACCGATCTCTGGCGTGAAGGACCGAATCAAGCATCGACTCGTACAGTAGGGCGTACCCCATCCACTCGGAAATTATCACATCGACCTTTGGGTATTCAGGAGGGAGCTGAATATATTCTATCTTCCCTCTCATAATGCTAAATAAAGGCCAAGTGTCAGTATTCCATGATAATAAAATTAAAATTAAATTAAAAGCAGCATCCGGCCGCCGTTTATGAGAGACGAGCATTTACGTGATCACATCGGCGTAGCCGTTGACTTTAACAATCTCTTCCGCTTTATCCGCAATCTTTTGGCTCGCGTCGACCGCAAAGACTTTTTTGGCTCCTGCCCGAGCGGCGAAGAGGGATAAGATGCCCGTGCCACAGCCGACATCCAGCACCACCGCATCCCGAAAGATGCTGGGATTGGAAAGAATAAAGGCTGCGTAGGTCATGGTTCGCACATCATCGTTGAGCATAATCCAGTGGACATCTGAAATGAAACAAAAATGGGGTGAGTAGAGGTATGATGACGTGACCCGATGAGACGCACCATTCCCACCGTAGCTCTCAAAGTAATGGGTGTCATCATCTCTCTTCGGCGGGTCCAATGGAGTATCATCCTTCAGCGCATCCAGCGTGGAGACTTCGAGTTGAGTGCGAACGAGCCTTTGATAATCTCGGAGCTCGTTTTGTGCATAACCGAGGCGTTCCTTGAGTAGCCTGATTTCCCTATGGGCATGGGAGAGGTCCAAGTTTGTCGTCGATTTCATCGCGTCCCTTTGCGTTTGTGCGGAGTGGGATGGCTCCTCATTCGCATCCGCACCCGTGTCGTCGTCGTCGGTCCAGTCGTCGGTCTGCAACTCTGAACTAATCAGTGGAAACAAGGCACGAAAAAAAACCCCGATTTGAGTACGTACGCAAAAATGGGTCGTCTTCTAATACCGGGATGAGGTAAGTGTCGTCCCCGAAGAGCGGTTCTTGGCCAGTCAACGCCAGAACAGTCGCTGATGAAGGTTTCTGGGGAACCAGAATTGTAGATTTCAAAACCATATCACAACTATAGTGTAAACATACTTGCGAACGTATATAGTTGACCAGCCGTATTCTTTGATGGACATCGAGTGCTTGTTTCTCGGATCAAGACCAACCCGCTTCGGGCATCCACGATCGGGCATACCTAGTTGCTTGCTGAAAGCACCAAGATCAAATCCATACGTGTCACGATCGTATTGGAGCGCCTCGGCAACGTTCGCCAGCTCGCGCTCCTCGAAAAGTGATCTCGCGCGGGGATCTCCGCTCGCTGAAACCCAGTCATCGTAATTTTGGTCATCGTCGTCATCCTCAGAGCTGGATACAGAAGGTGTTCGGGACGGAAGAAACGATGTCATTTGTGCGGACATCGTAGTCGAGTGTTAAGGATGTCGCAGTTTGTGCTGTACAGATGAGCGTATACCAGGGCAATGTGGGGTGACAGTAAATTTGATTCATGGTCCAGATACACGAGAAAGGATGGAATGGCGAGTCAGAGACGGTACCCATATCAAAGTAAACGAGGGAATATCATAAGGCTGGAAGAAAGCAAAAGCAAAGTCATGCACCAATGGCGAATTACCTTAATATGACGTCGGGTGGGAAAGAATTACACAATTGTTGCAAGGCGGAGGGCAATTAATTTATTCAAGGTGCATGAAAGTCAACACACTTCGGTAGGAGAGGACATATTCCAGGCAATATGACGAATTCGAAGATTATTCAATCCACAGAAAGGGGGCAACAGAGCCCGGAGGAGCCCTGCTGCTGATCACTGAAGAATATCGACTTGACGATAACTCAGGAACGTCAGGATAACTGTGGATCTGACGTCATAGATATGCCCTTGAAGTAAATATTGCGAGCTTGGGATAAGTGGTGGGAGATTCCTGTTCCCTCCTCTCCTGTCCAAATGTCCAAATAGTGGAGTTGTGGTTTGGAGACCCAAAGGAACGTGAATAAAACCTTGAGGGAACAGTTTTCAAGCCATTGTATGATTTCGTACTCAATTGCTCCTGTTTGCGACATCCCTGGATCACTGTTTAGAACCGGGTTAATTCCGTCTCTCAGTTAGTATTTTGTCTTTTGTAGTGTATGGAAGCGATCACATTGCATGATATTAGATTGTGGAATTGAGTTTTTGTTTGATGAATACTTGGAGTGTCCGGTTATTGAAAGAGATCACTTCTTCAGCCAAATGATGGGACACCAGCAGCATTATGGGAAACAGTGAGCAGAGTTCAAATTCACCAAGAGAGTAGAGACAGTCATTCTGAAAGTGTCAATGTGAATAATTCAGCACAAAATAGGGCAGGGGTTGAGGATGCTCGTCAGTTGAAATATTATATGCTTATTATTTAATGGATATATGTCTGCTTTCATTTGAGATTGAGAGGACTCCCAAACTACCCCATTATAATACATCAGTTCCTAAATGAGCATGAGCCAGATCGCCTATGCAAAGAACTGTGAATAGGTGAACCCTTCAAGTGCGCTGCTTCCTCCATCAGTATGACCTCACATACTTGGAGCACAACACAGAATGAAGCAGCCACGCCTCATGAATAAAAAGAGGGAAACGTCCACGCATGACATGGCAGGCAGTGAATTTTGGAGAGGTGGTACTATTATAGAATCCGCACGAGTCATCAGGTAGGGTTAGGCTATACGGTCCGTGGGCAAGAGGAAGAGGGGCAATAAAGGGCACGGCAGCACGGAGCTAAACCATATAGCCACGGGTACAGGAGGATAATCTGAAGTATTTAAACCTGATGCAGAGTCGGGCGCAGCCGGTTCATAGTCAATATGGAATACTAGTACACCGCCCCTGATGATAAAACAAATAAATTAGATCGAAAAACTCGAGTGACCCACTACCAGGGTAACCAGATGGCCGTGTTTACAAATTCATTTGAATTTGAATTGAATAAGCGGCCACTATCCTTATTGCCAAAGACGTTTGGAAGGTACCTGAAACCGCAACGTGGCTTACAATGGATTTTCACAGACGAAACCCAGCTACAAAGCTGCTGGTTATTGTTATTGTTGTTGTTGTTGTTGAATAAATTGACACCCCATACACCGTTGCATCGATCACACTCGTTGCTTTCAACCATGGCTTCGTCCTAGCCACTTCATCATCCTTCCTTAGTTATTATCATAGTGGCTTTATACCTCGTCTACATATACATGTCTAAGAAACGGTTTGCTGGGGATGAGTATGAGATCGAACGGGGCAATGGTAGCGAGATTCAGGGGTCGGGGCTGTGCCAATATTGATCGACGGTCCAGTAGAACGGCGGCCTGGCTACTTGTATAGCGATTTTTGAGTGGTTGCACCGTTGACAGGTGCACGTGAGCTAAACGTGCCAGGCGCCCACCAGCACATTTCACATTTCACTCATTTATCCCTTTCCTTAATGCTACCATACCCCCACACCCTTCCCTTAGTAGCTTCTGCGACTCCCAGCGGCACGGATCAGGACACGACTGCGAAATCGTCCAATATCCCAGCCTGGGTGTTATACCTTATCCCAGGTTACGGTATTGCAATTATTTTGTTTTATTTCTGGGCGGTGTCTGTATTCGTTCGGTGCATGGACGTCCGTCGGAGAAAGCGGCAAATACTTATAATGCGCCAACAACGACCGGAATGGGAACTCTATCCATGACCTAGCAGCTAAGGACCAAGGCAGCCTGGGTCGCCCTAGCCAGTGAGTGCGTATCGCGCTTCCACTAGCATCACCTGGCTGCAACTTACCGGATCACAACTCGATCAACTACTATTCAATCCTTTGTGTGTCAATGTGTACTCCTCAAGGGCCGTTTAGCTCGCTATGCGAACCTGGGCACCGGTCGTGGAGTCAAGGTGGATGTAGGAAGTAGCTGGGTACACCGTGACGTCCACCTGTATGTGAGAATAACCATAGTAGCTCGAATTCGTTGATTCTAAATTGTAGACTAGTCGAACCCTGTTTAGGAGCTGACAATGATACCGGTGAGTCTTGGCATACAAGTAATTGGGCATGGCTAAGTCATATGATTTGTTTTCAGTCTTTCACATGAATAGAGTTACGCATCACTCTTCTGCAAGTGGGATTATTGAAGCGACAAGGACACGGAGTGGAAATAGATACATTTTATAAATAATATGTACATTCCAAATTCTTTCTTCCTTAATTCAGTTCTATATCTAGGACCTACTCGTGCAGGATGTGTGCGCTGTCCAGTCAAAAACCCATCATTCTATCGACTAAAGACGAGTGGCAAGCACAGCTGCCTATTCGTGTTGTGGCTGCACAATATTGAATGTCGACAAAGACACCAAGGTGGTACGGAGAATGTCGACAAGCTCGTAGTCGGTGCCCATGATGATGGTGCTAGTGAAGCTGCGGTCACTGTTGTACTGCGAGTTACTGCCACTGTGAGCGTGCTTGACGTGCTCGTAGATATGCTCGGGGAGATATGCTGGGGTTTGGGTGTCCGAGGGTAATGTGGACAGCGGGTAGGTTTTGGCGAGAGGGCGATAACCGCCCAAGGACTCGAGGCTGATGATCCAGAAAGCGGTAATGGAGTGATGTCGAATAGCCCACCTTGTAGTGGGGCGGAAGGGTAACGGCAAATCGGGGTTTGACACCACATATCGAGCCGCAAGGGAGAATCGCCAAGGTATTACTTGCGCCAAAGTAGACAATTTCCCCTCATGAACAGGAATAGAAGGCGAGACATGCGCATGTCAGTGAGTGAACAGCTTTGCCTTCGGCAGCGTGGGGTTGCTGATAGTGCTTGTGTAGGGTTTGGACTCGGTGGAGGGTAGCAGGGCTATGAGAACTGTCAGCAAGATCTAGAGATATCCGAATGGAGAGATGATCTAGGAGCACGTAGCACGAAGAAAGGGGCAAAGCCCGAACAGGACGCTTACCGAACAACCTCTTTGGTGATTTCGAACGGATCTAGAAATAGTATCGCGGAGGCTACTCAATGTCACCAGACCTTGCGAGTTTAATTTCCGAATCCAAGCCTGGAGGGCTTAAGTTTGCGCATTTCGAGTTGCGCGTCTGATAGGGCCATGGGCCGTCAGCCCGTCAGTGAAAACAGGTCAAGGGATAGGACCCACTGACAATAACAAATAGACTATCCAAAGGCGGGCTGGCAAGCCCGTGTCAGCCTTTGACCTAAACGACAACGATGCATTCTGAAAGAAACCCGGTTGAGGTCCTATTCGCCGAATCTCGACATCTAGAAGCGTTCGCAGACTTTTGGCGACAACGGTATGCGTTTCCCAAATTCGTGACATAAATTCTCTTTAACTACGGACATAGAATTGAGATCGAGAAGGCATAGTAAGTAGCACCATAGATCACCCTTTGCACACATTATTGTTCCGGTTAGCCTTGATAGTCTCAGTGGACTCCGGTTTTCCGATCCTCTTGGCGATGGGCAGCTGCAAGAGTTGGCTCACAAGACACATGAACTCCTGCATGATGGTAACAGCATCTTCTTTAGATACATTCTGTTATTCTCAAATACCCCTTGTAGAGCTAGAAGAAAGAAGGCGGGGATTCGCAAAATTACAGGCAGCGTATAAGGCTCTAACAGACGAATTCTGGACGGAAGAGGGTCCCAATTATTTTGATCGATGGGGCAGAGCTATGGAAGGGACATTACTACCGCGAATAGACTCCCTAGCTGCCGAGGTCGCAGCCGCCGAGTGTATCGCTGAAAGGTTGGCTGTTGAAGCACGGGAGAAGGAGGTGAGCCACATATATAATAGCACGTAGAGTCCGGGTGCTATTTCCAGTTGAGAATCTCCCCATGCCCTCATCAACGAAGAAAGAAAATCGGCTTCGATCGAACATTCTATCTCGTTTCCTGAACAAAGCTAAAAAAGAGCAGACTGAAACACATTATGATGCTCCAAGTTTCCTCGATGCAGGTAAACACTATAATAATCTCACCATTCATCGGCTGACCCGGTTCAGATTCCGCGTACCGGCAGAAAGTTCAAATGATCAATGACGAGAAATATATGGTTCAAAACGAAACTATACCGGAGAATGTGGTTGGTACACTGGATCGGTTTCCAATGTTCTCTAACCATGGCACGTCGCAGCGCTGTGTGGAGCGTGATAGAAAATGCATCGCCGCTCTGAAGCACATGGTATCCACTTTCTCTTCTGTGCACAGGTACGCAATCTCATATCCTCACTCACAACTACCACCTGACAGCCGCCATTACCTACGACGATCTACCAGCGACCTTGCCCAGGTCCTGAATGTCACATCATCGCAACTCTGCACAGTCTCATCCTCCATGGACGCATCGAGGGAATCCGCCTCCTTCGCCGAAAGACTAGAGGAGAGTTTCACTTCCTTGATACAACCATACCGGTACATAAGCTTCGAAGCCTCATCCTCCTTGAGGCCAACCACGATGCTTTTCGGCTGCCCCCTTCCCGATAACCTCGATAGTGCCAGTATTGGGCAGCGTGCTGTTCATGAGGCATTTGAGACGATATTGAGTTCAACCGCTACAAAGCATCGCGAGTTCTTGTATCGAGCGATATGCGACGCACATAAACAACAAGGCAATGACGTCAAGCTGGTAAAGTACCTCTTTGTGTGTTTGCATACATCGTTCGCTCACGTCACTGTCGTATAGTCAGCACTCCAATTGGAATCGTTGTGGGACCCGTCTCAGCCAAATGGTGGTCAGGGGGCTGTTGATTACCTTGCCGAAGCACCCAGTGATGGTCTTCTAGTAGTGAGTTTACACCCTTGTTGGTTTTTGCTATAGTGAACCGCCAACAACATGACAGTATTTCTTGACCCGTCTTCCTGAGCCATTTCTGCCACTGAATGATTCAGATATCGAAAGTCTTGTTACACTACCGCACGATCAGGACGTTCGTGCGACAGCTGTGCTTGTCAGAGTTGGTAATAGGATGGATACAGCAAGGCGTTGCAACTTTGCCAGACTTTTCCTCTGCCTCACACTCCAACACCATCAAGAAGATTTTCTACGATTGGTGATGCCCCACCCAGAAGGCATCCAACTTCTCACTCGGGTGAGCGAGTCTGTGCTATCGCATTATTTAACGCTTCTCTCACCCGTCTATATTATCCCACCAAGGCTACGAACTTGCTTCCTCATTCTCGCTTAGTGGACCGTTTATCCGGAAGCATATGGTATTTCCACATAGTAATTATCGGTGATTCCCAGAAAAATTCTGTCTGGAAAAAGTCATCGATAACCTGGAGCGAGCCGTTGATACTGCCTGATGACGTTTTCGAAGAGTTGAAGCATGCTGGTCATTTAAACTGACTGACCAGAATATTATAACGGCTTATGTTTCTCTGCAGGGCTGATGCGTCTGTATCCAGTTGAGAGTATCATACTAAATGTATTAGTTGTATCATGATAATATTACTCCCTGTGGTCAGACTGGCCGTGCACGGGATGGAGAAATATTACTAGGTTGGCATCCATGCACGGTAGGGCCAGTCCACTCCTCAAAAGGTCAACAAACAATTATTAACCCGGAACATGCAGGAGCTAACCTGGGGTCCCAGCAGTTTCCTGGGAGCAGGCGTGTGTCTCGTGAGCGTGGAAACAATCGCATTTGTAACAATCACCTCAGGGGCGAGCTCAATGTCGAGGACCGTCCGGATAGCGTGTGCGGTGCGCTAAGCCTGGTGCTCGGACCAAAAGCGAAATTTGTCGGCGCTTGCGCTCATTCTGGGGAGTACGAGGGAGTGGGGAATAAGCGACGGGTCAGAATCGAGCGCAAGAGTTACAAACAGATTGAATTGAATTCGAGGGCATCTGGTCGGTCGACAATACGAGCGAGTGCGGTTCGCCTCAATAGCTGGGTGAAGGGGGGCAAAATTCGACGCACTGTAAATCTGTATCGGCCCAACGAGCGCAATGACGTTTCTTGGTGATATCGAACCCTTTCCTTTTGTGAGCCATCACCATCCTCCGAGTCGCAAGGAGGAACGAAAGCACCTCGTATTCTCCTGCTCGCCAAGGCAATGTATCCTTATTAAACACAACCTCCCCACAATTTGTATCCTCGTCTAAAATTTGCTTCTGGTTGATAAGTTGCAGCGGTGAGTCTCTGTCTCACTCTTCGCCAGAAATCGGAACTTACCGACCAACTGAGCGAGGATACCTCCGTCAGGAGCTTTTCTTGGTTAGTACCCAACGAAAGGAGGTAGCCATATAGCAGCCGGAACGGGACGGGTAGAAGAAGGGGAAAGGAAACGCACAGGATAGTTTCTTACG
>WNFL01443896.1_pt4 | contig 10238 bp, 7 predicted proteins | sample 5400361 | NCBI WGS metagenome assembly WNFL01 (sample SAMN13153351, study PRJNA577476) | soil metagenome | isolation source: 40 cm soil on Douglas fir-dominated hillslope | place: USA:California | collected 2013-09-17
GGCCTGGTGGACAAGGGCGAGCTGGGCGAGGTGTTCTACATCTACTCGCAGCGCGTGAACCTCGGCAAGGTGCGCCGCGACGAGAACGCGCTGTGGAGCTTCGCCCCGCACGACCTGTCGGTGATCCTCCACCTGCTCGGCGCCGAGCCGATCGACGTGGTCGCCCGCGGCTCGGCGTTCCTCCAGGGCTCGGTCGAGGACGTGGTGTTCGTGGACCTGCGCTTCCCGGGCGGCAAGATGGCGCACGTCCACGTCTCGTGGCTGGATCCGCACAAGCTGCGCAAGGTGACCGTGGTCGGCAGCCAGAAGATGGTGGTGTTCGACGACATGGAGGCGAGCGAGAAGATCCGCATCTACGACAAGGGCGTGGACCGCGCCGGGCAGGTGGTGAGCTACGGCGACGCGCTCACGGTGCGCAGCGGGGACATCGTGATCCCCAAGATCTCGCTCCAGGAGCCGCTCAAGCTCGAGTGCCAGCACTTCGTCGAGTGCGTGCGCGAGCGCCGCACCCCGCTCACCGACGGCACCGACGGGCTGAGGGTGGTCAAGGTGCTGGCGGCCGCGCAGGCGTCGCTCGAGGCCGGCGGCGCGCCGGTGGCGGTGACTCCGCAGGCGGCGGGGGTGTCGTGAGCACCGAGACCGGGACCATCCATCCGAGCGCCGCGGTCGGCGCTGGCTCGACCTTCGGCGAGCACTGCGTCGTGGGCGAGGGGGTGCTCATCGGCACCGGCTGCCGGATCGGGAACCAGGTCGTGATCCACGACGGCACCGTCATCGGCAACGACGTGCGCATCGACGACCACGCCACGCTCGGCAAGCGCCCGATGCGGGCGGCCAACTCGGCCACCACCCAGGAGCAGGATCTGGCGGCGCTGACCCTGGGCGACACCTGCATCGTCGGCACCGGGGTGGTGCTCTACCGCGGCGCGGCGATCGACGCCCGGGTGCTGATCGCCGACCTGGCGACGGTGCGCGAGAACGTCACCGTCGGGCGCGGCACCATCGTCGGGCGCGGCGTCACGATCGAGAACGTCTGCACCATCGGGCGCTACTGCAAGCTCGAGAGCGAGTGCTACATCACCGCGTACTCCACGCTCGAGGACCGGGTGTTCGTGGCCCCGGGCGTGGTCACCTCGAACGACAACTTCGTCGGCCGCACGGCGGAGCGCTTCAAGCACTTCAAGGGCGTCACGATCCGCAAGGGCGGCCGCATCGGCGCGGGCTCGGTCCTCCTTCCCGGCATCACGGTGGGAGAGGACGGCCTGGTCGCCGCTGGCTCGGTCGTCACCCGCGACGTCCCGCCGCGCACCATCGTCCTTGGCTCGCCGGCGCGGGCCTGGCGCGAGGTGCCGGTCGAACAACGACTCGAGAACCAGGGCTGGGTGGACAGTTGATCCGCCCCGGACACGGGAGACGACCTCGATGAGCCCCAGCACCAAGGCGACGATGACGGTTCCGCTGCTCGATCTGCGCGCGCAGTACGACGAGATCCGCACCGAGGTGGACGACGCGGTGCGCCGGGTGATGGAGAGCGCCCGCTTCATCGGCGGACCCGAGGTGACCGGGCTCGAGGAGGAGGTGGCGCGCTACTCGCAGTGCGCGCACGCGGTGGCGGTGGCTTCGGGCACCGACGCGCTCCTGCTCGCCTTCTGGGCGCTCGGCATCGGTCCCGGCGACGAGGTGATCACCAGCGCCTACTCGTTCTTCGCCAGCGCCGGCACCATCTCGAACAACGGCGCGACGCCGGTGTTCGTGGACATCGACCCGCGCAGCTACAACATCGATCCGCTGCTGATCGAGGCCAAGATCACCCCGCGCACCAAGGCGATCGCTCCGGTCTCGCTCTACGGGCAGTGCTGCGACCTGCCGGCGATCCGCGCGATCGCCGAGAAGCACAAGCTGTGGGTGATCGAGGACGCCGCGCAGTCGATCGGCTCGGAGTGGGAGGGAAAGCGCTCGGGCTCGATGACCGACTTCGGCACCTTCTCCTTCTTCCCGTCCAAGAACCTGGGCGGGGCCGGGGACGGCGGCATGGTGGTGGCGCAGAACGCCGAGCTGGCCGAGCGCGTGCGTTTGCTCAAGGACCACGGCGCCAAGCCCAAGTACTACCACTCGCTGATCGGCACCAACTCCCGCCTCGACGCGCTCCAGGCGGCGATCCTGCGGGTCAAGCTCAAGCACCTCGACCGCTGGAGCGAGAAGCGTGCGAAGAACGCGGCGCTCTACCACTCCCTGTTCGAGGGCTCGCGAGCGGTGCGCCCCTGGAAGGACCCGCGCACGCGCCACATCTACAACCAGTACGTGATCCGGGTGCCGAAGCGCGACGAGCTGAAGGCCGTGCTCGGCGAGCGCGGCATCGGTTGCGAGGTCTACTACCCGGTTCCGCTCCACCTGCAGAAGTGCTTCGCGCCGCTCGGCTACCGCGACGGTGACCTGCCGCACTCCGAGGCGGCCGCGAAGGAGACCCTGGCCCTGCCGATCTATCCCGAGCTCACCGAGGAGCAGATCCGCTACGTCGCGGCGACGGTCCGCGAGGCGGTCGATGGCTGAGTAGTTCGCCCGGGCGCGCGAGCGCCCGGGACACAATCGCAGTCTCCGGCGCGTCCCGGTCCCCCGCCCTGAGCGGACGCGCACGGTTCCGGTTCCACGAGCACGCCGGCCTCGAGCCCCGAGAGGCCTGCGGAATCGGATGTCATGGCCCATTCTCCACGGTTGTCGCTGCGCGACCTGCTGCGTCGCGTGGACGAGGTTCGCGGCCTGGGCGACGGCGGCGCCGAGGCGCCGGTCGCGAGCGCGATCGACTCCGAGGCGCTGCTCGAGACCCTCCAGGAGATGGTGGAGGAGCTCGAGCGCAGCCATCGCCGGCTGATCGAGACCAACGTCCAGCTGGTGTCGTTGCGCGAGGTGGCGAGCAGCATGGCGACCACCCTCGACAGCGACGAGACCACGCGCACCGTCACGCGCTACCTGTGCCGCGCGTTCGGGTTCGACGAGGTGTTCCTGCTGCTGGTGGAGCGCGAGAGCGCCCGGCTGCACGGCACCTGGACCCACGGCGCCGGCTCCCGCGAGCTGAGCAACAGCCTCGACCTGCCGCTCCAGGGCGACGCCGGCGGCGTGGGACGCGCGCTGTGGCTCAACCGCACCGTGGTCCACCAGGATCCCGGGCTCCATCCACCGGTGCTGCTCCCCGAGGGTCACGCGCTCCAGGAGCGCCTCGCTGATCTCGGCTCGTTCGCCTGCGTGCCGCTGCTGCGCAGCCACGCCCTGGCCGGCGCGGCCGAGCCCCACGAGCTGTGCGGCGCGCGCTGCGTGCTGGGCGACGCGCTGGCGCTGGCGCCGCCCCCCGGGACCGCGGCGCAGGCCTGGGCGGCCGATCGCGACGAGCGCCAGGCGCGCTGCCTGTCGTGCGAGCTGATGCCGGTGCTGGGCGTGATCGGGACCGCGCGCCGGCGTGGGGGGCCGCCGATCGGCCCCGGCGACGTGGCGCTGCTCGAGTCGGTGGCGCTGTCGGTCGCCCCGGTGGTCGAGAACGCGCGGCTCTACCAGGACCTGCGGCGCAGCGAACGCTTCCGCCAGCACATCCTCGACAGCATGGCGAGCGCGCTGGTGGCGGTGGCGCCGCCGAGGCGCTGCTGGGCTGGAGCGAGCGCGACGTGCTGAGCGAGCCGTTTGGCATGGTGCTGGGCATGGACGGGGAGGCGATCGTCCACGCCACCCTGGAGCACGGCCGCGAGGTGCTGCGCGAGGAGGTGCTGCTGCGCGCCCGCGACGGCTCGCCGGTGCCCGCCAGCCTCACCACCTCGCTGCTGCGCAACGAGCGCCGCGGCGTCTACGGCGCGATCGCCACCTTCGTGGACCTGACCCCGCTCAAGCGCGCCGAGGAGCACGCCCGCCAGCTCGACCGGCTGGCCGCGCTCGGGCGCTTCACCTCGAGCGTGGCACACGAGATCCGCAACCCGCTGACCGGGATCGCCGCCGGAGTCCAGTACCTGGCACGCGCGCTGGCGGACGCGGCCCCGCAGCAGGAGAACCTGGAGTTCATCCTGAGCGAGATCCGCCGCCTCGACCGCATCGTCCAGGACCTGTTCGACATCACCCACCCGCGCCGGCTCCAGTTCGAGGCGGCCCCGATCGAGGACACCCTGCGGCGCTCGCTCCAGTCGCTCGACGCGCTGATCGCCGAGCGCGGCGCCTACCTGACCACCGATCTGCCGCCGCGGATTCCTCCGGTCGCGCACGATCCGGATCAGATCCAGCAGGTGTTCATCAACCTGATCAAGAACGCCGTCGAGGCCTCGATGCCCGGCGGCCAGATCGCGATCAGCGTGGCGTCCGGCCTGCCCGGCCGCGCCGCCGGCGGACCGGCGCTGGGACCCTCGGCGCAGACCGTGCTGGTGCGCGTCGAGGACAAGGGCGCGGGGATCCCGCCCGAGACGCTGAAGACCATCTTCGAACCGTTTTTCACCACCAAGCCCGGAGGAACCGGGCTCGGTCTCTATATCAGCCACGACATCGTGAAGCGCCACGGGGGAAGCCTGTCGGTGCAGAGCGAGCCAGGGCGGGGCACCACGTTCACCGTGGAGCTGCCGCTCGAGCACCATGGAGGGAACCCATGAGCAAGGCCACCATCCTGGTCTGTGACGACCAGGACTCGATCCGCCACTTCGTGAGCAAGGCTCTCGAGGCGGAGGAGTACACCGTCCTCACCACCGGCTCGCTGCGCGAGGCGCGGGCGGCGCTGGAGCGCGACCTGCCTGACCTGGCGATCCTCGACCTCAAGCTGCCGGACGGCACCGGGCTCGATCTGCTGCGCGAGATCAAGCAGGTGCAGCCGGAGGCGCCGGTGATCCTGATGACCGCCTTCGGCGAGCTCGAGACCGCGGTGGAGGCGATGAGCGCCGGGGCCTTCTGGTTCGTGAAGAAGCCCTTCCAGAACGAGGAGCTGCTGGCGCTGGTGGCGCGGGCGCTGGAATCCCACAAGGTGTGGCTCGAGCTCAAGCGCCTGCGCCGCACCGCGTTCTCGGACGAGGACTACCTCCATTCGAGCAGCCCGTCGATGCAGGAGGCCTACGCGATCGCCGAGCAGGTGGCGCGCGGCGACACCACCAGCGTGCTGATCGAGGGCGAGAGCGGCACCGGCAAGGAGTACTTCGCGAACCTCATCCACCGGATGAGCGCGCGGCACGACAAGCCGTTCGTCGAGATCAACTGTGCGGCGATCCCGAGCGAGCTGCTCGAGAGCGAGCTGTTCGGCCACGAGAAGGGCGCCTTCACCGACGCCCGGGCGCAGAAGCTCGGGCTGATGGAGCTGGCGAACGGCGGCACCCTGTTCCTGGACGAGATCGGGGAGATGAACCCGATGCTCCAGGTGAAGCTGCTGCGGGTGCTCGAGCGCCGCAACTTCAAGCGGGTCGGCGGCACCAAGGACATCAGCGTCAACCTGCGCATCATCTCCGCTACCAACCAGGACCTGGAGCGCATGGTGAAGGAGGGAGGGTTCCGCGAGGACCTCTACTACCGCCTCAAGGTGGTGCCGCTCTACGTTCCGCCGCTGCGCGAGCGCAAGGAGGACATCGTCCCGCTGGCGCGATTGTTCATGGACCGCTTCGGGCGGCAGTTCAAGAAGACCTTCCGCGACATCTCGACCGCGGCCGAGATGGTGCTGCTCGACTATGCATGGCCGGGGAACATCCGCGAGCTCAAGAACCTGTTCGAGCGCACCGTGCTGCTCGAGAACGCGGAGCTGCTGGAGCCGGTCCACCTCAAGCTCAGCTCGAGGGCGCGCGCGACCGTGGACGCCTCGATCGGGCAGCGGGTGGACGAATTGCTGAGCGCCGGCATCCCGTCCGTGGGCATTCCGTTCGAAGCGCTGATCGAGGAGCTGGAGCGAGCCTTGATTCTGAGGGCCTCGTACGCTACGAATTGGAACCAGAGTCGGACCGCCGAGATCCTCAACCTCAAGCGCGACAAGCTGCGCTACCGCATGAAGCTGTACGACATCCGGGTCGAACGGCCGGGACACCCGGAGCGGCACGCCGCGAACGCAGACTAGAGACCGCCATCGCAGTCAGCCGAGCCTCACGCCGGGCGCGACGCCTCCTGGGACCCCTGATGTTCGTGGTCGCGGTGGGGGGGTGTGGGTACACCACCACCACCGCGCTGCTGCCGGCGCACATCAAGAAGGTGGCGATCCCGGTGTTCGAGAACGCCACTAGCGAGTACAACCTGGAGCGCGAGATCACCGACGAGGTGATCGCGCGCTTCGTCGCCGACAACCACGTGAAGATCGTGGACGAGCGCTCCGCCGACGCGGTGATCCGCGGCAAGGTCACCTCCTACAAGAACTCGGTGTTCGGCTTCTCCGCCGCCGAGCGCTCCCAGGAGTACCGGGTCACGATCGGTCTCGCGGTGACCTTCAAGGACCAGGTGAAGAACCGCGAGCTGTGGAGCGACCCCGAGATGATCAAGACCGCGAACTACTACGTTCAGTCGGTCCCCGGGGACACCGCGCGCACCGAGGTGGACGGGCGCAAGCAGGCCATCAAGAAGATCGCCGACGAGATCCTCAGCCGCTCGGTCGAAGGCTGGTAGCGACCTGCCCGCCGCACGTCGCCCCGTCTCCCGAATCGCGGCCCCGCGCCGCGCCCCGGTCGCGGCCGAGGTCCTGATCGAGCGCATCGAGGCCGGCGCCTTCCCGTCGTCGCTCTACGTCGAGGGGCCGAGCGAGCCGCTCAAGGCCGCGTTCCTCGCCGTGCTCAAGGCCGCGTGGGCGGCCCACGTCCCGCAGGCTCCGCTGGCACGCGTGCTCCGCGCCGCCGAGTCCGGCGTCGAGGAGATCCTGGCCGCGTGGCAGGGAGGGTCGCTGTTCACCCCGCGCGACCTGGTGCTGGTGCTGGACGTCGAAGACCTCGGCCGCAGCGAGAAGAAGGTCGCCGCGCTGGCCGACGGCGTCGCCCGGCCCGGCGGCGAGTCGTGCCTGGTGCTGGTGGAGTCCTCCTCCGAGACCACGCGCAGGATGCTGGCGCCCCTCCGTACGGCCGCCGCCCAACGCTGGAGCGCCGATCCGCCGGATCGGGCCGGGCTGCTGGCGTGGGGGGCACGGCGCCTGAAACGGGACGGCCTCAGCGCCGAGGACGGCGTGCTCGAATCGCTGGCCGACGTCTCCGAGGGCGAGGCGGTGGGGTTCTTCAACGAGCTCGACAAGCTGTGCTCGCTCGCCGGCGCGGGGAAGGGGGCGCGGCTCACCCGGGCCGATGCCGCCACGCTCCTCAAGCCGGTGGTCGGCGCCGATCTGCCCGAGTACCTGGCCGCGGTCGCGACCGGTCATCCCGGGCTGGCCGCGCGCACCCTGGGACGAGTGCTGGCCGCCGGGAACGGCGAGGGTGCGGTGCTGTTCGCGCTCGCCAACCTGGTGGGCGGCGCGCTCGGCGGCTGGGCGCGCAACCCCGAGATGTCGGCGACCCTGCGCCGCCGCCGCAGCCCCGATCAGCTCGCCGCCGCGCTGGACGCCGTCTACCGCGCCGAGGCCGCGTGGAAGGGCGGCCGCGCCGACGTCATCGCCGCGCTCGAGCAGGCCACGCGCAGCGTCGCCTCGCGCTGACCACGCCGGCGTCGTGACTTCGCGCGGCACGGTCGCGTATTCTGCGCGACCATGAGCAACCGCTATCCGTTCGAGTCGATCGAGCCGCGCTGGCAGCAGTTTTGGGTCGAGAAGAAGACGTTCCGCACCCCGGACGTCTCGGACAAACCCAAGTTCTACTGCCTCGACTTCTTCCCGTACCCGTCGGGAAGCGGGCTCCACGTCGGCCATCTCGAAGGCTACAGCGCCACCGACATCCTGTGCCGCTACAAGCGCATGGCCGGGTCCAACGTGCTCCACTGCATGGGCTGGGACGCCTTCGGCCTGCCGGCCGAGGAGTACGCGCGCCGCACCGGCATCCACCCGGCCAAGACCACGGCTCAGAACATCGACAACTTCCGGCTCCAGATGAAGCGCGCCGGGCTCTCCTACGACTGGGATCGCGAGGTGAACACCACCGATCCCGGGTACTACCGCTGGACCCAGTGGATCTTCCTCAAGCTGTTCGAGCGCGGGCTGGCCTACGTGGCCGAGGTCCCGGTGAACTGGTGCCCGGAGCTGGGCACGGTGCTGGCCAACGAGGAGGTGGTCGAGGGCAAGAGCGAGGTCGGCGGCTTCGACGTGGTCCGCAAGCCGATGCGCCAGTGGGTGCTCAAGATCACCGCCTACGCCGACCGCCTGCTCGACGACCTGGCCCTGCTCGACTGGCCCCGCAGCACGATCGAGATGCAGCGCAACTGGATCGGGCGCTCGGTGGGTGCGGAGGTCGCCTTCCCGATCGCCGGGGGCAGGGGGGAGGTGCGCATCTTCACCACCCGGCCCGACACGCTGTTCGGCGCCACCTACATGGTGCTGGCGCCCGAGCATCCGCTGGTGCCGGTGCTGACCAGCCCCGAGCGCCAGGCCGAGGTCGCGGCCTACCGCGAAGCCGCCGCGCGCAAGAGCGACCTCCAGCGCACCGAGCTGGCCAAGGAGAAGACCGGGGTCGCGACCGGCGGCGCGTGCCTCAACCCGGTCAACGGCGAGGCGCTGCCGGTGTGGATCGCCGACTACGTGCTGATGAGCTACGGCACCGGGGCGATCATGGCGGTGCCGGGCCACGACGAGCGCGACTGGGCATTCGCGCGCGCCTTCGGCCTGCCGATCCGCGAGGTGGTCGCGGGAGGGAACATCGCGGAGGCCGCGTTCGTGGACAACGAGCGCGGTGCGATCGTCCACTCGACCACGCCCGATGGCAGCTTCTCGATCGACGGCCTCAAGCCCCAACAGGCGATCGCGAAGATCACGGCCTGGCTCGAGGCCACGGGCCGCGGGCGCGCCGCGATCAACTACAAGCTGCGCGACTGGCTGTTCGCGCGCCAGCGCTACTGGGGCGAGCCGTTTCCGATCGTGTGGGTGGAGGGGGAGGCGCGCGCGCTGCCCGAGGAGCAGCTCCCGGTCCAGCTGCCCGAGACCGACAACTTCCGCCCGACCGCGACCGGCGATGAGCCGCAGAGCCCGCTCGCGAACATCCGCGCCTGGATCGAGACCACCGACCCCTCGAGCGGCAAACCCGCGCGCCGCGAGGCCAACACCATGCCGCAGTGGGCGGGCTCGTGCTGGTACTACCTGCGCTTCCTTGACCCGCACAACGACCGCCGGCTCCTGAGCGCCGAGCGCGAGCGCTACTGGATGCCGGTCGACCTGTACGTGGGCGGAGGGGAGCACGCGGTGCTCCACCTGCTCTACGCACGCTTCTGGCACAAGGTGCTGTTCGACATCGGTGTGGTGAGCACGCCCGAGCCCTTCGTGAGGCTCGTCCACCCGGGCATGGTCCTGGGCGAGGACGGCCAGAAGATGTCGAAGTCGCAGGGCAACGTCGTCAATCCCGACGACCTGATCGAGCGCCACGGGGCCGACGCGGTGCGGCTCTACGAGATGTTCATGGGGCCGCTCGAGACCTCGAAGCCGTGGAGCTCGAAGAGTGTCGAAGGCGTGGCGCGCTTCCTGGACCGCGTGTGGCGGCTCTACGTGGAGGAGGACGGACGCCTGAGCCCGGCCCTCAGCGGCGAGGCCCCCGAGCCGGGCGAGCGGCGGCTGCTCCACCAGACCATCCGCAAGGTGACCGAGGACCTCGAGGGTCTCGCGTTCAATACCGCGATCGCCCAGATGATGGTGTTCGTCAACGAGCTGACACCGCTCCAGCGCCGCTCGCGCCAGCTGCTCGAGCCCTTCGTGCTGCTGCTGGCGCCGTTCGCACCGCACCTGGCCGAGGAGCTGTGGCAGCGCCTCGGGCACCGCGAGAGCCTGACCCGCGAGCCCTGGCCGGCGTGGGACCCGGCCCAGGTGCTCGAGGATCGGGTCACGATCGCGGTCCAGGTCAACGGCAAGCTGCGCGCGACGCTCGAGCTGCCCCGGGACGCCGGGCAGGATGCGACCCAGGTCGCGGCGCTGGCCGATGAGCGCGTGCGCAAGTACATCGATGGCGCCGAGCTGCGGAAAGTCATCTTCGTGAAGAACAAGCTCATGAACCTGGTGGTCGCCGCGAAGTAGCGGGCGGCCTCCCTGCGGCGCATCCGCGGGGGAGGCACCGTCCGGCGGCGCGCCCAGATCCCCGGAACATCCAGGCGGACCGGGTGGCGTCGCCAGCCGGTAGTTTACATAATGTCGAATATGCGAC
>WNFL01284250.1_pt2 | contig 10236 bp, 14 predicted proteins | sample 5400361 | NCBI WGS metagenome assembly WNFL01 (sample SAMN13153351, study PRJNA577476) | soil metagenome | isolation source: 40 cm soil on Douglas fir-dominated hillslope | place: USA:California | collected 2013-09-17
CAAGAAGGCCGCCGCCGACAAGAAGAAGGAAGAAGAGAAGGCAGCGAAGAAGTAATATCTCTGCCTTCGCTCGCAATACAGGCCCCGCCGAGCGCGGGGCTTTTCATTCATCAGGCCCCATGATTCCCACGCTCGACCATTTCGTCGGCAACACGCCGCTGGTGAAGCTGCAACGCATTCCCGGCGCGAGCAGCAACACGATGCTCGCGAAGCTCGAGGGCAACAATCCCGCGGGCTCGGTGAAGGACCGCCCGGCGCTCTCGATGGTGATGGGCGCGGAGAAGCGCGGCGAGATCAGGCCCGGCGACACGTTGATCGAGGCGACCAGCGGCAACACCGGCATCGCGCTCGCGATGGTGGCGGCGATGCGCGGATATCGCATGGTCCTGGTGATGCCCGAGCACCTCTCGGTCGAGCGTCGCCAGACCATGGCCGCTTTCGGCGCGCAGTTCGTCCTCACGCCGGAGAAGGGCGGCATGGAGCTCGCGCGCGACACCGCCGAGCGCATGCGCGACGCGGGCGAGGGCTTGATCCTCGACCAGTTCGCCAACCCCGACAATCCGCTCGCGCACTACACCGGCACGGGTCCGGAGATCTGGCGCGACACGCAGGGTAGAATCACGCACTTCGTGGCGACCATGGGCACCACCGGCACCATCATGGGCTGCTCGCGCTTCCTCAAGGAGAAGAACCCGGCGATCCAGGTGATCGGCGTGCAGCCGGCGCCGGGCGCGCAGGTGCCCGGCATCCGCAAGTGGCCCGAGGCGTACCTGCCGAAGATCTTCGATCGCGCGCGCGTCGACCGCGTGATCGAGGTGAGCCAGGAGGAAAGCGAGGAGATGACGCGCCGCCTCGCGCGCGAGGAGGGCATCTTCGCCGGCATCTCGTCGGGCGGCGGGCTCGCGGCCGCGATGCGCGTCTCGTCCGAGGTGGAGAACGCGGTGATCGTCCACGTCGTGTGCGACCGCGGCGACCGCTACCTTTCCACCGGCGTCTTTCCCACCTGATGACGCCGATCCTCGTCTTCGATATCGAGACCGTCCCCGACGCCGAGGGGCTGCGCAAGCTCTGGGAGCTGGCCCCGGAGGTGAGCGAGGACGCGGTCGTCGACCTGGTGCAGCAGCGCCGGCGCCAGGCCACGGGAAACGACTTCCTTCCCGCGCACCTGCAGAAGGTGGTGGCGATCTCCTGCGCGCTGCGCAGCAACGACGGGCTCAAAGTCTGGTCGCTCGGCTCCGCCGAGGACGCGGAGGCGGAAGTCGTGAAGCGCTTCTTCGACGGCGTCGAGAAATACAAGCCGCAGCTGGTCTCGTGGAACGGCAGCGGCTTCGACCTGCCCGTGCTCCACTACCGCGCCATGATCCACGGCATCGCCGGCTGCTGTTACTGGGACATGGGCGAGAACGACCGCGAATTCAAGTTCAACAACTACATCTCGCGCTTCCATTCGCGGCACACGGACCTCATGGACGTCCTCGCCGGTTACCAGAACCGCGCGTGGGCGCCGCTGGACGAGATCGCGCAGCTTTGCGGGCTGCCGGGCAAGCTCGGCATGGACGGCTCGCAGGTGTATCCCGCGTGGAAGCGCGGCGAGCTCGGGGCGATCCGAAACTACTGCGAGACCGACGTCGCCAACACCTACCTCCTCTTCCAGCGCTTCCAGCTGATCCGCGGCATCGTCGACGCCGCCGAATACGCGAAGGAAGTGGACCTCTTCCGCGCTTTCCTCGCCGCGCAGGAAGCGGCGCACTGGAAGGAATTCGCGGCTGCTTGGAAATAAGTCGTGTCAGGTACACATTTCACTCGGCGAAATGTGTACCTGACACCACTTATTTTCGAAAAGGCGTTCGCTCGTTCAACTCATCGACATAGGCGGAAATGCGCGCGCCTTCTTCGCCCAGGAATTCATCCACGGCGCGGTTGAAGGCGGGATGGGCGAGCCAATGGAAGGAGCGCGTGGCCTCGGGAAGGAAGCCGCGCGCATGCTTGTGCTCCCCCTGGGCGCCGCCTTCGAAGAGCGCGATGCCGCGCTCGATGCAGAACTCGATCGCCTGGTAATAGCAGGCCTCGAAGTGCAGCCCCGGCACGTGCTCGCTGCTGCCCCAGTAGCGCCCGTAGAGGGCGTCGCGCCCGAAGAGGTCGAGGGCCGCGGCGATCGGCTCGCCGTCTCGCTCGGCGATCACCAGCAGTAGGTTGCCCGGCATGCGCGCGGCGAGCATGCCGAAGAATTCGCGCGTGAGGTAGGGCGTCGAGCGATGCTCGCGATAGGTGCGCCGGTAGCACTTGTTGAAGAAGTCCCAGTCGGCCGCGCGCGCCTCATGCCCGGTGACGCGGCGCAGCCGCACGCCCGAGTTCGCCACGCGCTTCCTTTCCTGGCGGATCTTCTTGCGCTTGTCGTGAGAGAGCGCGGCGAGGAAGGCTTCGAAGTCCGGATAGCCTGCGTTGCGCCAATGGAACTGGATGCCCGAGCGCTCGAGGAGCCCCTCCCCTCGCAGCGCCGTGGCGTCGTCCTCGCGCGGAAAGAGGATGTGCAGCGACGAGAGCCCGTCGGTCTTCGCGAAGCGCAGAAGCGCTTTCGCAAGCCGCATGCGTACGTCGGGCGTGGCGCCCAGCAGCCGCGGACCCGTCGCGGGGGTGAACGGCACCGCGCACAGGAGCTTCGGGTAATAGGCGATGCCGTGGCGCTCGTAGGCATCCGCCCACCCCCAGTCGAACACGTACTCGCCGTACGAATGGCTCTTCACGTAGAGGGGCGCCGCGCCCACGAGGCGCTCGCCATCCCAGAGCGTGGGGTACTGCGGCCTCCATCCAGTGCGCGGCGACGCGCATCCGCTCGCATGCAGCGAGTCGAGAAACGCATGGGACACGGTGGGATTGCCACCGGCGAGGGCGTCCCAGTCGGCGGCGTTCACGCCCTCGAGGGAATCGAGGACGCGCAGGGTTTCGGGCACGGGAGGGTTCTATAATGGCGTCCATTCAATTCTAGCCGCGCGAGCGGCGATCGCCCGTTTTCATGAAAATCGCGGTTGCTCAGATCAATACGACCGTGGGCGACTTCGAGGGCAATGCCGCGAAGATCCGGGCGGCGGTGGACGCGGCGCGCGCCGCGGGCGCCAAGCTCGTCGTCACCCCCGAGATGGCGCTCAGCGGCTATCCCGCCGAGGACCTGTGGCTGCGCGACGATTTCTGCGACGCATGCGTCGCCGAGCTGATGAAGCTCGCGACCTACTGCCTCGACGTGGCGCTGATCGTGGGCTACCCCCATCGCGAGGGGCGCACGCGCTACAACGCGGCCGCCGTGCTCAAGGGCGGGCGCATCGAGCAGTTCTACTTCAAGCAGCGCCTGCCGAACTACAAGGTGTTCGACGAGAAGCGCTACTTCGAGCTCGGCAACCGCGCGTGCGTCTTCGAGCTCGAGGGCCGCAAGGTCGCGCTCACCATCTGCGAGGACCTGTGGTTTCCCGAGCCCGCGGCGAAGGCGAAAGCGGCCGGCGCCGAGCTCCTGGTCTCGATCAACGCCTCGCCCTTCCACCGCGCGCAGCAGGCCGAGCGCTACCAGCACATGGGCGCGCGCGTGAAGGAGACGAAGCTGCCGCTTCTCTACGTGCACGGCGTGGGCGGCCAGGACGAGCTGGTCTTCGATGGCGCGTCCTTCGCGCTCGACGCCGAGGGCGCGCTCACCTACCAGGCCGAGAGCTTCCGCGAGGCGATCGACATCGTGGAATTCGAGGGCACGGCGGTCAGCGGCCCGCGCGCGCCGCCCCTCACCGAAGAGGAGCTCATCTACCGCGCGCTCATGACCGGCACCGCGGACTATGTGAACAAGAACCGCTTCCCCGGCGTGCTCCTCGGGCTCTCGGGCGGGATCGACTCGGCGCTGGTGCTGGCGGTGTGCGTCGATGCGCTCGGGGCCGAGCGCGTGCACGCGGTGATGATGCCCTCCGACTACACCGCCGCCATCAGCATCGAGGACGCGCGCGAGATGGCGAAGATCCACGGCGTCGAGTACACCGAGATCGCGATCAAACCCGTGTTCGAATCCTTCCTCGCGCAGCTCGCGCCTTCCTTCGGCGAGATGGAGCGCGACAAGACCGAGGAGAACCTGCAGTCGAGGATCCGCGGCACGCTCCTCATGGCGCTTTCCAACAAGATGGGCTCGATCGTCGTCACCACCGGAAACAAGAGCGAGATGGCGACCGGCTACGCGACGCTCTATGGCGACATGGCGGGCGGCTTCGCGGTCATCAAGGACATCGTGAAGACCCTCGTCTATCGCATCTCGAACTGGCGCAACACCAAGGGGCTCGTGATCCCGCAGCGCGTGATCGACCGCGCGCCCTCGGCGGAGCTGGCACCCGGGCAGGTCGACCAGGACACGCTGCCGCCCTATGAGGTGCTGGACGCCGTGGTGGAGCGCTTCATGGAGCGCGACATGTCGCCCGACCAGATCGCGAGCGCGGGCTACGACCGCGCGGCGGTGCGCCAGGTCGTTCGCCTCATCCAGATGAATGAATACAAGCGCCGCCAGGCGCCGCCCGGCGTGCGCATCACGCCGCGCAGCTTCGGCAAGGACTGGCGCTTTCCGATAACATCGGGCTTCCGTCCGAGGACCTGACCGACAGCCGTCGCATGAAAAAAATCGAAGCGATCGTGAAGCCGTTCAAGCTGGACGAAGTGCGCGAGGCGCTGTCCGAGATCGGAGTGACGGGCCTCACCGTCACCGAGGTGAAGGGATTCGGGCGCCAGAAAGGCCACACCGAGCTCTATCGCGGCGCGGAGTACGTGGTCGATTTCCTGCCGAAGGTGAAAGTCGAGGTCGTCGTCGCCGACGCGCTTCTGGAAAAAGCCATGGACGCGATCGTGAAGGCGGCGCGCACCGGCAAGATCGGCGATGGCAAGATCTTCGTCTTCGACGTGGGCCAGGTGGTGAGGATCCGCACCGGCGAAACGGGCGAGGAAGCTGTCTAGGCCCGAAAAAGCGTTTCCTGTATCCTAGCGGCACCAAAGGGGACGGGGAACAAGAAATGCTTCTAGCTGCTTTCTATGTGTTCGCAATAGCCGCGATCATCCTGCACTACACCGGTCACCTGAAGCGCTGGAACTGCGAGTGGATCCTCATCGTGCTCGCCATCGCCGTCTTCCCCGCGGTCCTGTTCCTCTAGCTTCTCAGCAGGTTCCTACGCTCCGCCGGGCGCTCGTCCGATAACGGACCCGCGGCCCGCATCCTATCGTGATGGGATCGCCGTCCCTTCGGACGGCATGCGGAGAACGTCCATGAATATCGTGAAGCCGGCGCGCCCGGGCATGCTCCTCGCCGCGATGGCCCTGGCGGGGCTCGCATCATGCGATCGCCACCACGACGCGAATCCCCTCGCCAAGGCCGACCCTTCGGCGATCGTGATCGGAACCCCGCCCGCGGAACCCAGCGGCGACCCGCCGGGCACCACGCCCGTGGTCCGCGAAGGCGCCACCGAGGTGAGCAAGTCCGTGGAGCAGGGCTCGATGCCGTTGCCTGGCCAGCCGAACGACCATTCGAACGTCGCCGCCACACCGTCGCAGCGCGCCGAGACGAGCGACGTGAACAAGAACGCGCCGTCCGCCGGGGCCAACACCACCCCATCGACACAGGGGCAATGACATGAAGTCGCGATCGAAAAGTGCCGGGAAACCGGTCTCGAAACCGGCGGGCCCGGGACAACAGCAGCAGCAGTCGGGCGAAGGCCGGCAGTACGGCGAGGGCAACTACAAGGCCACGCGCCAGTACAACGAGGGCATGAAAGAGCACGTCCGGAACCACGACATCGAGAAGGAGGCGCGCGCCGCCGCGCCCGGTTCCGCGGCCGAGGAGAAGGACATGGAAGACGCGGAGCGCATCGGCAGGAGCCGCGCGCGCGGCGATGACAAGAAGTCGCCCGCCGGTCCCGAAGACGAGGAGGACCTCGTCAAATAGCGCGCTCGTCGCCTCGACCGAGTCGCGCGAGCGGATCCTGCCGGTAGAAGAGCCTGAGCTGCGCGTACACCGCGGGGTAGGCGGGCGCGAGGAGCTCGGGCGTCTCGAAAAAAGCCTCCGAGGCGACGGCGAAGAATTCCCCGGCGCTCTGCGCGCCGTAGGGATCGATCGGCAGCGCGTCGAACGCGGCCTGCATCCTCCTGTCGGAAAGCCGCTCGGCGGCATCGACGCGCCTGCAGAAATCCGCGTACGCAGTCGCGAACACTTCCTTCCATTCCTTCGCCTTCATTCCCGCGTGCAGCGGCGGAAACCCGTTGGGATCGCCGTTGCGCATGTCGAGCTTGTGCGCGAACTCGTGGATCACCACGTTGTAGCCGGCCACGCGCAGCTCCTCGTCGGCCGCCATCGCGACGTCCTCGTACGAGAGGATCACCGGGCCGCCGAGCCACGCCTCGCCGGACATCGCGTGCTGCGTGAGGTGGACCACGCCCGCCTCGTCGACCTCCTCGCGCTCCGGGGCGAACTGCGACGGATAGACGATCACCTCCGACCAGCCGTCATAGCACTCGATGCCGAGCTCGAGGACGAGGATCGAGGCCTGCGCCGCGATCTCGACCATCATGAGCTCGGAGATCTCGAGGTCGTGGGTGCCGGAGAAATGCTTGGCGGCGAGGAACTCTCCCGAGATCGCACGCAGGCGCTGCGAATCGGATTCGCTCACGCCGCGCATGAAGAGCCACGACGCGCTGGCCTCGCCCCACAGCGTGGCATCGATGGGGCGTGCCTTCGCGCGCGCGCGGGAGCGGAACCAGCGGCGCATCTATGAAGGTGTCGCGGCCAGGCGGCGCACGCTTCCCGAGCCCATGATCGAACGCTTGACCTGGGGATCGCCGTAGAAACGCACGTCCCCCGAGCCGACCACGCTCACCGAGAGTTGCTCGCGCGCCCAGAGCGTGACGTCGCCCGAGCCGGCGATGGAGACCTTGGCGTTGCGCGCCGCGAGCTTGCCGGCCTTCACGTCGCCGGAGCCGGCGATCGAGGTGGAGAGCGTGTCGGCCTTGCCGCCCACGACCACGTCGCCGCTGCCGGCGACCGAGACGTCGAGCGTGCCGGAGTCGAGCTCGGCAATGCGCACGTCGCCGGAGCCGGAGACCGCGATCTTGAGGGTCGGCGCGCGCAACGCCGCGGCGCTGATGTCGCCGGAACCGGCGATGCGCAACGCGCTGATCGCCTTGGCGCTCACGTGCACGCGCACCTTGGACATGCCGGGCACGTCCTTGCGCGAGCGCGTGCGGATCTTGAGCGTGCCGTCCTCGACCACGGTCTCCAGGTCCGCCAGGGCCACGTCGTCGCCTTCGAGGACGAGGCCTTCGGCGTCGCCCTGGACGATGTCGACCTTCACCGGCGCGGCGAGCCCGATGGCGTTGAAGCCCGTCAGGGCGCGCGTCTCGCGCCGGTCGGCGGCGGGAACCGCGAGGGCGACGACGGTGCCCATGAGGGCGAGGGGGACGGCGAGGCGGGCAAGGGGCGACATGGTGGACCTCCGGAACGAACGATACCGCTTGGATGCGCGGCGCGCGCTAGACGGATTCGCCCGGGGCGCCGATGCCCAGGGCGCGCCGGATGTCGAGGGCGACTTCCAGGGCGCGCGCGGGCTCGGCCTCGCACACGGTGACGTGCCCCATCTTGCGCCCGGGGCGCGCGTCGCGCTTGCCGTAGAGGTGCAGGTGGGCCCCGGCGTGCCGGAGCACGGCTTCCCAGCGCGGCTCGCCCGCGCTCCAGATGTCTCCGAGGAGATTCACCATGACGGCCGGCGTGTGCTGCGAGGGATCGCCGAGCGGCAGGCCGCACAGCACCCGCACCTGCTGCTCGAACTGCGAGGTGCGGCACGCGTCGATCGTGTAGTGCGCGCTATTGTGCGGGCGTGGCGCCATCTCGTTGAGGACGAGCTTGCCGTCCACCACGAACATCTCGACAGCGATCACGCCCACGTAGTCGAGCTCGGCCGCCAGCCGCGAAGCGAGCGCGGTCGCCTCGCTCGCGAGCGCGGGGGCGATGCGCGCCGGCGCGATGGTGAGGTCGAGGATGCCGTGCCTGTGGCGATTCTCGGCAACGGGAAATACCGCGATGGCGCCGTCGTCGCTGCGCGCAAGGACTACCGAGACCTCGCGCTCGAGCGCGAGGAGCTCCTCGAGCACGCAGGGCACGCCCTTCCACTGCGCGAACGTCATCTCCAGGTCGGCGCGCGAGGCGACGCGCGCCTGTCCCTTGCCGTCGTAGCCGAAGCGCGCGGTCTTGAGGAGCGCCGGCAGCCTTACGCGTTCGAGGGCGGGTCCCAGGTCCGCGCGCCCGGCGATGGAGGCGAAGGCGCCGACCGGGAAGCCGTGCTCGGCAAAGAATCCCTTTTCGCGGCGCCGGTCCTGGGCGATGGCGACCGAGGCGCCGGCGGGACGCACGACGATCCGCGCCGCGAGCGCGTCGAGTGCTTTGGCGGGCGCGTTCTCGAACTCGGTCGTGACCGCCGCGCAGGTGCGCGCGAGCTCGTCGAGGGCGGTGGGATCGTCGTATGCGGAAGCGAGGTGGGCGGTGGCGAACTCGGCGGCCGGCGCGTGCGGGTCCGGGTCGAGCACGCTCACGCGATAGCCGAGCGTGCGCGCCGCGACCGTGAACATCCGCCCCAGCTGGCCGCCTCCGAGCAGGCCCAGCGTGGCACCGGGGAGGATCACAGCCGTTCGCGGAGCCGGGACGGCGAGGGACGCGACATCAAAGGACGTCCGGCAGCTGCATCGCCGCGACCTGCTCGCGCAGCTTGTCGCGGTATTCGGCGAGCTTGCGCGCGAGCTCGGCATCGGCGGCAGCGAGCAGGCTCACGGCGAAGAGGCCGGCGTTCGCCGCGCCCGCCTCGCCGATGGCGAAGGTCGCGACCGGGATGCCCTTGGGCATCTGCACGATGGAGTAGAGCGAATCCTGCCCGGCAAGGTGGCGCGAGGGCACCGGGACGCCCAATACCGGCAGCGTGGTCTTCGAGGCGAGCATGCCCGGCAGGTGCGCGGCGCCCCCGGCTCCGGCGATGATGACCGCGAGGCCGCGGCTGCGCGCGCTCTGGGCGTACTCGAACATCACGTCGGGCGTGCGGTGCGCCGAGACCACGCGCGCCTCGTAGGCGACGCCGAAGTCCTTGAGCACCCGCGCGGAGTGCTGCATCACGTCCCAGTCGCTCTGGGAGCCCATCACCACGCCGACCAGCGGTTTTTCTTCCATCTTCCCTTCAGTCTCCGGCGAGCGCGCGAGCGTCGTCGAGCTGCCCGCGGTAGGAATCGAAGATGCGCTTCAACGCCGTCTTCATGTCCACCTTCGGCGCCCAGCCGAGCTCCTTCTTCGTGTTGTCGATCTTCGGCACGCGGTTCTTCACGTCCTGGTAGCCCTTGCCGTAGTACTTGCCGGCGCTGGTGTCGACCAGCTTCACCTTCGCCGCGTTGCGGCGGTACTCGGGGTAGGTCTTCGCGAGCGCGAGCATCATCTCGGCCAGCTCGCGCACCGAGTAGTTGTTCTTCGGGTTGCCGACGTTGTAGATCTTGCCGCTCGCCACGCCGCCCTTGTTCTCGACGATCTTCATGAGCGCCGCGATGCCGTCGTCGATGTAGGTGAAGCCTCGCCGCGCACGATGTGGCCGAGGAACTGGGTGATCACGCGCGAGCTGCCTTCCTTCGCGGTGTGGATCGAGTCCAGGCCCGCGCCGATCCAGTTGAACGGCCGGAAGAGCGTGAAGTCGAGCTGTCCCATCGATCCGTACGCCCAGATCACGCGGTCCATGAGCTGCTTCGAGCACGAATAGATCCAGCGCTGCTTGTCGATCGGCCCCAGGACGAGATTGGAGGCGTAGGCGTCGAACTCCGCGTCCTCGCACATGCCATAGACCTCGGAGGTCGAGGGAAAGAGGATGCGCTTGCGGTGCTTCACGCAGCTCCTCACGATCGGCAGGTTGGCCTCGAAGTCGAGCTCGAAGACGCGCAGCGGCTCGCGCACGTACAGCGCCGGCGTGGCGATCGCCACCAGCGGCAGGATCACGTCGCACTTGCGGATGTGGTACTCGATCCACTCGCGGTTGATGGTGATGTCGCCCTCGAAGAAGTGGAAGCGCTTGTCCTCCATGAGGCCGGACACGCGGTCCGAGCCCATGTCCATGCCGAAGACTTCCCAGTCGGTGTCGGCGAGGATGCGCTGCGACAGGTGATGGCCGATGAAGCCGTTCACCCCGAGGATGCAGATGCGCTTTGTCATGGCGG
>WNFL01366676.1_pt1 | contig 10236 bp, 9 predicted proteins | sample 5400361 | NCBI WGS metagenome assembly WNFL01 (sample SAMN13153351, study PRJNA577476) | soil metagenome | isolation source: 40 cm soil on Douglas fir-dominated hillslope | place: USA:California | collected 2013-09-17
GCCAAGATTGAGGACTATTTGATCAAGCCCATCAATCCAAGCCAGATTTTGCTTTCTGTAAAAAAGATTTTGGATAATAAGCGACTTGTTATTGAGAAAACAAACCTGAACTATCAGCAAGAGTTTGGAAAGATCAGCATGGCGCTGCTCGATAATATGAACCATGAACAGTGGGCTGATATTTACAAAAAGCTTGTGTTTTGGGAATTGCAAATGGATGAAGTCGATAACCATGACATGGCCGAAGTACTCGAGAGCCAGAAAGTAGAAGCGAACACTAACTTTTGTCGCTTCATCAAGAAAAATTACGAGAGTTGGCTCAACAACCCGAATGTGGAAAGGCCAATGCTCTCGCATCAGTTGATGAAGAAAGTGGTGTTTCCCGAGTTGGCGAACAACACCTCTACGTTCGTTTTCGTCATCGATAACCTTCGTTACGATCAATGGAAAGTTCTCGAGCCCATAGTCACTGAATTTTTTAATGTCGATAAAGAAGAAACCTATTATTCCATTCTTCCAACGACAACAGCTTATGCCCGCAACGCAATTTTCTCGGGCATGCTTCCCTCGGAAATGGAGAAAACTTATCCAGACTTCTGGGTTGGCGAGGATGTTGATGAGGGAAAAAATAATTTCGAAGATGAGTTCCTGGCCAAGCAGTTGAAGCGAAATAATTTAAACATTAAATTCTCTTACCATAAGATCAAGCAATTGGAAGAAGGCCGGGATCTGGCAGACTCCGTAAATAATCTTTTTGGAAACAAGCTGAATGTGATCGTTTACAATTTTGTTGACATGCTTTCGCATGCGCGAACAGACATGGCCATGATCCGCGAGCTCGCACCCGATGAAGCTGCTTATCGATCGATCACAAAGTCCTGGTTCATTCATTCACCCTTGTTGGAAATCCTGAAAAAAGTCTCTGAGAAAAAAGTAAGGGTGGTCATCACCACCGACCACGGAACTATTCGCGTGAAGCGGCCGTTCAAAATTGTGGGTGACAAAAGCGTGAACACAAACCTTAGATATAAGCAGGGAAAGAATCTTGGATATGAAGGAGATAAGGTGATGGAAGCAATGAAACCTGAGCGGTTTTATCTGCCTAAACAAAATGTATCGACCACCTACGTGTTTGCCATCGAGGATCAATTTTTTGCTTATCCAAATAACTATAACTACTACGTCAATTTCTACAAGGACACATTTCAACACGGAGGCGTGAGCCTGGAAGAAATGATTATCCCTATAATTTCGCTAACTTCGAAGAATGTCTGAACTCGTCTCGACAGATGAAAAGATTTCTTATTCACTTGCTCAGATCAGTGAGGCCGTATTGGAGTTGTTGAATGCGGGAAAAGGCACCAATGTTTGGGCGCTTCATGGGGCAATGGGCTCAGGAAAAACAACAATTACAAAGGCTCTGTTGAATCAACTCGGCTCGCATGAACTAGTGGCAAGCCCTACTTTTTCAATCGTGAATGAATATCGAAGTAAAGACAATGAACCGGTTTATCATTTTGATTTTTATCGGATCAAAAATGAAATGGAAGCATATGACATTGGTACAGAAGAATATTTTGACTCCGGTCACCTGTGTTTAATAGAATGGCCTGAAAAAATCCCATCGCTGTTGCCGACACAACATTTTGAAATTCGAATCGAAATCATTGATGAACAAACCCGAATAATCCGTTACCGAAAACATGCCTGAGAAAAAAAGCACTGGATTTGAAGCCTTGGCAAAAACGAGTTTATCCCCTCAAGAGCAATTGGTGAAAACGAGGAAAGGGAAGAATTCTTTTTTTATTGGCCTTCCAAAAGAAATTGCGCTTCAAGAAAATCGGATAAGTCTTACACCTGATGCTGTTGCATTATTAGTGAATAATGGACACGAAGTTTGGGTAGAAAGCAACGCAGGTGCAGGTAGTAAATTTACCGATCGGGATTACAGCGAAGCAGGAGCCAAGATTGTTTATTCACCTCAAGAAGTTTACAAGGCCGATGTCATTTTGAAAATTGAACCACCCACCATCGAAGAGCTTGAGTATTTCAAACCGGGCCAAACGTTGATCTCAGCAGTGCAAATGGGTTACCTGAGCGAAGAGCGAGTTCAAGCACTGCTCCGCAAAAAAGTTACGGCACTAGCCTATGAATTTATAGAAGACAAAGTGGGAGGGATGCCTATTATCCGCGCAATGAGTGAGATTGCAGGAAGCACAGTAATGCTCATTGCTGCCGAGTATTTGAGTACGACTAAAAATGGAAGAGGAATAGGGGTGCCGCCAACGAAAGTGGTTATTGTTGGAGCCGGAACGGTTGCCGAGTATGCTGCCCGTGCCGCTCTTAGCCTCGGGGCGGAAATACAGGTATTTGATAATCATTTGTACAAGTTGCGTAGGATCAAGCACACGCTTAGTCATCAGTTTTATACTTCTACAATCGATACGGTTACACTTAGTGAAAGCTTGAAAACAGCCGATGTAGTAATCGGGGCTTTAAGGGCTGAGAAGGGTAGGGTTCGACATGTGGTGAGCGAAGAGATGGTGAAAGCGATGAAACCGGATTCGCTCATTATTGATTTAAGTATCGATCAAGGAGGATGCATTGCTACATCAGAAATTACATCGCTGGCTAATCCGATCTACAGAAAATTTGATGTGATCCATTATTGCGTGCCCAATGTGGCGTCACGAGTAGCGAATACCGCTACCACCGCGTTGAGCAATATTTTTACACCAACGATCTTACGTGCTTCGGAAGAGGGTGGAGTCGAGGAAATGATCTTTGCACACAAATGGTTCATGAAAGGCGTGTATGCTTACAAAGGCAGCCTCACCAATGAATCAGTTGCACGCAAGTTTAAGATGAAGTATAAAAATATAGAATTGCTGCTGGCGGTGCGTGTCTAGTTCAGGTTACTTAGCCTCTCCTCAAGCGACTTAATCTTCATCTCGGCATCAGTTTTCTTTTTCTTTTCAAGTTCGATTACCTGTGGCGGTGCACCGGCTACAAATTTTTCGTTCGAAAGTTTTTTCATTACTGAGGTCAGGAACCCTTTGTTATACTCAAGTTCTTTAGCGATTTCTTCTTTTTCCTTTTCAGCATCAACTTTTCCTTCAAGAGGAATGTAGAATTCTCTGGTGCCAACCATAAACGAACTGGCATTGTTATTTTTTTCTGCCACAGTGTCAAGCGACTTCAGGTTGGCCAACTTCTTTATGACTGAAGCGAAGTGATCGATTTCTTTGACACTTCCGTTTACATTTAGTGCCAGGCTTTCTTTTGGTGAGATTCCTTTTGCATTACGTACGTTTCGTACTTGAGTAACCACTTCAAATGCAACTTCACTTTGTGAGATTATTTTTTCATCAAACGTTTTTGCCTTAGGCCATTCTGCAATGATAATACAATCTTCTTTCTTCCGCTCGGTCAATTCATGCCACAACTCTTCGGTAATAAATGGCATAAGAGGATGAAGTAATTTCAAAATCGATTCGAAAAAAGAAACCGTCTTTTGATAGGAACCCTCATCGATGGGTTTTCCAAATTCAGGTTTTACAATCTCCAGATACCACGAACAGAAATCATCCCACACCAATTTATAAAGAGAGTGAAGGGCATCTGACATTCTGTATTTCGTAAAGTGATCCTCCAATTCATTGATCGATTGGTTTAACTTAGCTTCAAACCACTCAATGGCGACTTTGTTTTCTTCCGGTTGTACAATTGATGATGTCTCCCATCCTTTTACAAGACGAAATGCGTTCCAGATTTTGTTAGCAAAATTTCTTCCTTGCTCACAAAGCTTCTCATCAAACAACAAATCGTTTCCTGCCGGGGAGCTGAATAGCATTCCCGTACGTACACCATCAGCTCCGTATTTCTCAATCAACTCAAGAGAATCAGGCGAGTTGCCCAGCGACTTTGACATTTTTCTTCCAAGCTTATCTCGAACTACGCCTGTGAGATAAACATCCTCGAATGGTTTTTCGTCCATGTATTCATAACCCGCAATAATCATTCGTGCCACCCAGAAGAAAAGAATTTCAGGGGCAGTCACCAGAACTTTTGTAGGATAGAAGAACTTCAAATCCGCATTTTGCGAACGGTTGATCTTTCCATTTTCAAAATACTTTTCATTGAATCCATTGAATACTTCAATAGGCCATAACCAACTGGATGCCCAGGTATCAAGTACGTCTGAATCTTGGGTTAATGTTGAATGTTGAATGTTGAATGTTGAATGATGAAGTTTCTTTGCTTCTTCTTCATTTTCCGCAACCACATAATTTCCGGCCTCATCATACCACGCTGGGATGCGATGCCCCCACCACAACTGCCTTGAGATACACCAATCTCGCACGTTCTCCATCCAGTAGCGATAGGTATTCTTAAATTTGGAGGGATACAATTTTATCTCATCCTTTTCTACAGCATCTTTAGCTTGAATAGAAATTTCTTTCATCTTCACGAACCACTGCAACGACAGTTTAGGCTCAACAACGGAATTCGTTCTTTCACTCCGCCCGATGCGTGTCATGAATTCTTCTTCCTTAATTAAATACCCCGCCTCTCTTAAATCTTTTACCATTTCCTTGCGAACAGCAAAACGATCCTTTCCTACAAACTTTGGTAATTCACATTTTTCGTTGAGCGTTCCATCATCATTGAGGGTGTCAATTACCGGAAGATTATGGCGAAGACCAATCTCATAATCGTTTACATCGTGAGCAGGAGTTACTTTCAAACATCCTGTACCAAAAGCCTTGTCAACATAGTCATCGGCAATTACAGGAATCTCGCGATTGATAAAAGGCACCAATACTTTTTTACCAATTAACTTTTTATAACGATCATCTGTTGGATTCACAGCGATAGCCACATCGCCCATTATAGTCTCGGGTCGTTGCGTTGCGATGGTGATCCATTCATCAGTATCTTTTATTTTATAGCGAACTGAATAAAGAACAGAACGCTCGCCTTCTTCTTTATACAAAACTTCTTCATTCGAAAGTGCGGTCTTGGCTTCACAGTCCCAGTTGATCATGCGGAGCCCGCGGTAGATGTAGCCTTTGTTATAGAGATCAACAAAAACTTTAATTACGGCTTTATAATAATCCGGATCCATTGTAAAGTGAGTGCGCTCCCAATCACAAGAGGCTCCCAATTTTTTCAATTGATCGAGGATGATTCCGCCATATTTCTCTTTCCACTCCCAGGCATACTTCAAAAACTCATCGCGCGAAAGCGAAGATTTTTTGATCCCCTTTTCGCGGAGCATAGCTACCACACGAGCCTCAGTTGCTATCGAGGCGTGATCTGTGCCGGGCACCCAGCATGCCCTTTTTCCTTCCATACGAGCTTTGCGAATGAGTACATCCTGAATAGTATTGTTAAGCATGTGCCCCATGTGCAATACACCCGTAACGTTTGGAGGTGGGATGACAATGCTATAAGGCTCTTTGTCCGCTGAAGGCTCAGCATGGAAAAAACCCTGTTCCATCCAGTATTGGTACCACTTGTTTTCCGTTTCGGCCGGATTGTATTTCGTAGAAAGTGACATGGTCTTGAAAAATAGCTTCGATTAAGCGGCAAAAATAGAAAATGCCAGCGACTTAGTGACGAAAAAATGGCCTATGAACTTTTAAACACATAGACACATAAGGAACATAGAAATGCAGGCTATGCGTACTATGTGACTATGTGTTTAAGTGTATCACTTCTCCGTGTAGCCGAAAACGGTTGATCCAAGAATTGCTCCGGCAAATGGTCCAACAATATAGAGCCACACATTGGAAAGTGAGCTGTTGCCTCCCACTAAGGTATCGATCAGGCAGGGGCCGAAACCAACGGCAGGATTGTAGGCACCACCTGAAATTCCGCCACCTGCAAATGCTGCTGCCAAAACGGTGAAGCCAATGGCCAGGCCGAAATAATTATTGCCCGATGTTCCTTTTGAAACTGCCACATTTAAAATCACAGAAACCAACGCAAACGTGAAAATGATTTCAATTAAAAGGGCAGCTATCGTTGTGAATGAAGCGCTTGGACTTGGCGCAAATGTATTTCCTGAAATGACATAAGCAATCAATGCAGCTCCGATGCTTCCCAGAATTTGAAACACCATGTACATGCCTGCATCCTTTGTGTCAATTTTCTTTTGAAGCAAAACCGCTAGCGTGACTGCAGGATTGTAATGCGCACCAGACACATGCCCTCCCATGTAGACCATTACCATCAGCACGCTGCCGATAGCCAAGGGGTTTCCTGTGAGCCCTATAACGAGCACCAGGAAGAAAGTGCCAATCAATTCGACAAGATATTTTTTCATGATGAAAAGGTTTAAAGTTTTGGTGCCTCAAATATAAAATCGGTGAGCGAAGTTGCAACGACTATACCAAAATTAACTTTTCCAAATGACGACCTTCCATCGGAAAGCCCAGCGCCAATGCAATGAATAATTTTTTATTCCGGCTTTGCTCAGTATATCTTCAATTTCTTTTTTAGAAAAACCTCTGAGAACTGAAAGTGGAGCATCGAATTTCACCATCGCAGATTTTGAAAAAAATCTTGTTAATAATTTGATTGAATAGTACGCTAACGGATGACGATGCAAATCGTTGATGACGATTCCGATTCTGGCTTGCGAGTGGAGTTTTTTTAGAATGTTAAGCAACTCCTCGAAAGAAAAGTGATGAAAAAACAAAGTGGCTATGGCAATGTCAAAAGTTTTTGATTCAAATTCTTTGGAAAGAATGTTGGTACACTCGAAGGTGATATTACTGGATTCTCCATTACGTCTGGCATATTCAACGATGTTTGGATTTGCATCAATCCCTACGAACTTCCCGTTCACATTCTTGCCGGAAATCTTTTTAGAGAGAAGGATAAGCATATCTCCACCACCGCAGCCCAGATCAATAATTTCAAGGGGAGAGCGTGACTGATTTTGAAGTAACGTGTTGACTCCATCAACTGTAATCTGATTACCCCCCAGGGTTCGGTTGATGAATTCAAGTTCGCGTAAAGTTTGATGAACTACTTCTCCATTACAATCCAGGTCGTCCATGATTTCGATCGCATTTGAGCGTTGCGAAAAAATCGATCTCATGCCATATGAATTTTGAGAAGCATGCTCTCTAACGTAAGCCCGGGGCCGAACGCCATTCCCATGACATATTTATTATTGTCTTGTGCAGAAAAATGGCTAAACATTTCCTTCAACACAAAAATCACCGTGGGCGATGACATGTTTCCGTATTCGCGAAGGACTTGAGTTGATGCATTAAGCTTTCCATTTTCGAGCTTTAGTTCTTTTGCTACCGTTTCAAGAATTTTTTTTCCTCCGGGATGAATAGCGAAATGATGAATTTGATTCAGTTCGATTTTTGTTTTTCTGACCAAGGAATCTAAGAACTTGTGAATTCCTTCTTGTAGAATTTGTGGTACGTACGATGAAAGTTTCATTTCAAACCCAAGATCGCCAATGCTCCAGGCCATATGCTGCACTTCACTCGTTAAAATATCACTATGAAATCCTTCGAGGGAATAATTAACACCGCTTGCATGACCAGATTCAACAAACATCGCTGCAGATCCATCGGCAAACAGTGCATTGGCAAGAATGTTGTCTTCTGTAAAATCTTTTTGGAAGTGAATGCTGCAGAGTTCAGTGCACACGATAAGAACTTTGGCATCGCTGGTTGCTTTACAAATGGAATCGGCAACCTTCAGCGCATTGATAGCGGCATAGCAACCCATGAAATTGATGCAAATCCTTTCCGTTGAAGTTGGAAGGTGAAGTGAGTTGACGAGATCAATGTCAAGACCGGGGGCATACATGCCGGTACAGCTTACCGTGATCAGGTGAGTTATTTTTTTGATCTTTTCGGGACTAATGCAATTTTTTACTGCATTCAAACTTAATGAGCACGCGTGTTGGCGATAGGCGTGCATCCGCTGAGCCGTGGATGGAAAAGGCTCAAGCCCCTGCGTGTTTGGATAAAAAGTAAAATCGTTTTCCTTTCCATAGTCGCTCAGAACTGAATGCCTTGTGCTGATTGCGCTCGCTCTGAATACGGCATGCATTTTTCTTCGTTGTGCTTCGTCAGTAATAATCCTCTCCATGAAATGAGCAATGACGGTTTGCTCAAATTTATTTTCCGGAATTGCGGTGCCAATGGAAGTGATGTATGCCATACGTCAAGTGAACTCAAGATACAAGATTTGAAATTGCAATTCTAACACGCAGTAGATTGTCGAGTGCATGACATTCAAAAAGATTTTCCATGCGTATTCTTTACAATTTGCTTAGCAAAGAATTTTGAATGGATCGCAAGATTCACCGCAATGCCAGACGCGAATTCATTTCCAAATAGTTTTTGCACCTGCCGACCAAACCACAAACGACTGGCAAATTCTTTTTTCCAACGCGCAGCATAAATTTTTTCTAACTCATCTCGGGTGATGGAGTTGTTGCAAAAATTGACAACCAACTCTGAAGCAAGCTTAGCCGAATGAATTGCCATCGCCATTCCGTTGCCGCAAAGTGGTGTGATCATCCCTGCTGCATCGCCCAGCATCAGCATGTGATTGAAAACCGGTTCCTTTGTTTCGAAAGAGATTTCATTGATGGTTTCCGGTTTGTCGAAAAGGAAATCCGAGTTTTCAAAGATGCTTTTGAGAAGAGGATTTTTCTTGAGAACATTTTTTTCAAGGTTTTCAATGCTGCCCGATTGCCGCAGTTTGTCGCGGTGAACCAAGTAGCACAAATTTGTTCTGCCATCCTCAATGTTACTGATACCGCAGTAACCTCCTTCAAAGTTATGAAGAGCAATAAGGTGGTCAGGATGGTTGGTTTTAACATGATATTTAACTCCAACGTAGGGTGAGCGCTTGCTCACAAATTCTCTTTTAAGCTCGAGATCAAGTTTTGATCTTTTGCCAATGGCGCAAAGCAGAAGATCTGTTATTAATTCTTTGTTGTTAATTCGAACGCGATACTTATCATCAATTAAATTAATTTCGGAAGCTTCCTCGTCCAGCAAAAAACGGACTCCACTTTTTTTTGCTTCCTCATAAAGAAAGTGATCGAATGAAAAACGGCTTATACCAAAACCGCCAAGATCAAGTGCAATCGTTGAGGTTTTGCCTGTTGTAGAACTAAGCTGAAACGTGTCAATGATGGGGAGTTTAAATTCCTTTGGAAATAAATTTTGGGACTGAAGAAACGGAAGAGTTTCGTTAGAGCCATACTCGCCACACACCCGATGAAAGGGATAAGTTTTCTTTTCGATAAGTGTTACTTCAATTCCTTTTCGCGCTAGCAAAATGCTGCTCACTAATCCTGCCAACCCACCGCCAACGATGATTATTTCTTTCATGAGATCAATATCTTGTTGTATGATCGATGACAACTTACTTAAATTCGGGCTGATCTGTTTACCGTATAAAAAATTATGACAGGCGAGACAAATCTGAACAAGCTTCTAAAAACAATGAAGCCCAAGCACGTTTTAGGGGATTACGTGTTTTGTACAATAGCTCGTTTATCAGACATAAATCTTGATGACGTGATTTTATTCTTTAAAGAAGAAGAGGGTCACACGGTAGTGGTGAGCAAACCGGTTGCGGATAAATTAGGACTTAATTATTCTTTTGTTGCCGCATGGATTACTCTAACAGTCCATTCTTCGCTGGAAGCAGTTGGGCTTACAGCCGCCTTTTCGAAGGCTCTATCTGAAAATAATATTAGTTGTAATGTTGTGGCTGCCTTTTATCATGATCACATTTTTGTGAATCAAAAAGATGTGAAGAGGGCGATGGAAATTTTAAACAAAATTTCAGAATGAAAATAAAATAGTCTAATCACAGAGGAACCTAAACCCAAATACAGCAAGTTCGCCCTGCATAAAATCTAAATCCTCTGATCTTTTAAAGCCGATACGCTCATACATCCTCCAGGCAGTCTGCATGGACATGGTCGTATGGATGATTACTTGGGATAATTTTTTATTCTTTGCTTTAGTAATGCATTCGTTGACTAAAAGTTGGCCGATGCCTCTTCCTCGAGTCGAAGGGTTTACTGCTAATAATCTAAAGCCCCCTGCATTTTTTTCTTGAGTTGCTGTTCCGCCTGAGCCGTAATATTTCATGTCGCCAAAATAAACAACTGCCCCTGCTATTTTACCCCGAGAAGAAATCGCAACCAAAAGTTTGGTTTCAGGTTTTGTTGTG
>WNFL01015523.1_pt2 | contig 10235 bp, 8 predicted proteins | sample 5400361 | NCBI WGS metagenome assembly WNFL01 (sample SAMN13153351, study PRJNA577476) | soil metagenome | isolation source: 40 cm soil on Douglas fir-dominated hillslope | place: USA:California | collected 2013-09-17
GCCGCAAAGATACTCGGCGTTCCCGAGACCAGCGTCGCGCTGCCGAACGCGATCGAGCCGGCCAGGAAGCCGGGATCGATGTCCGAGCTATTCCAGGACCAGAAGCGATTTTGGTGGGTCGTCGTCATCTGGATCGGGATTTCGACCGGCACGTATGGCGTGATCCTGTGGGGACCCACGATTCTGTCTCAGCTTCTGAAGATTACCGCGCACGAGGCCGCGCGCTACTTCGTTTACGCGAGCATCTTCTCAATGCTCGGCCGGGTGTTGTTTTCGTTCCTGCCACTCTATATCGGGCGTCGCGGCGCGGCACTGGTCGGAACTTTCATGTCCGTCCTGGTGATGCTGGCGATTGTCGCTTTCTATCGCGAGTTCATCGCGGGCTGGTCGGTGTTTGTGCTGCTCGTCGTATTTGGCGCGGCCTTTTACAGTGGCTGCTTCTCCAACATGTCGCCGTATGTGGTTGAAGTGTTTCCGGTCTCGCTTGGCGGCCGAGCGTTTGGATTGGCGCAGGCCTCCAACGGGATCGGAAAAATCCTGGGACCGGTTTGTCTGGCGTTGATCGCAGGAAGTAACGATGTGGTTTCGCCGAAAGCGACTGCCGATGCGATCGCGCCGGCCTTCCTGTTCCTGGCCGCCTGCGAATTTGCGGCGCTGATCGCGATCTTCGCCTATCGCAGGGAACCCCACGGCAAGCCGATGGATCTTGGATAATTCACGCACACGGGATCCAAAAGGAGAAAAGATGCTCGACATTCCCGTTCTCATTTCCGGCGGCGGTCCGGTTGGTCTTTCCGCCTCATTACTGCTCTCCCGGCACGGCGTGCGCTCGCTGCTTGTCGAACGTCACCCGAGCACGGCGCTCACGCCAAAAGCACGCGGGATCAATGCCCGTACGATGGAAATCTTCCGGCAATGCGGCATCGACACCGCGATCAGAGACGCAGGGCTGGCGGAAGGACGGATGGGGCTGATCGTCTGGACCGAAACCCTCGCCGGCAAGGAGATCGAACGCAGGGTACCCGGTCGCGCTACCTCAAAGAACATGGCGGTGACACCTGTCAAGAATTGTCTCTGCGCTCAGGATGATCTTGAACCGGTCATCCGTCGATTTGCGGAAGCTGCGGGACCGGGAACGCTGCGCTTCAATACCGAACTGACCTCGTTTAGCCAAAGGCCCGGTGCTGTTACCGGTACGCTGACCGATCGCACGACAGGAGCGGAGACGCCGTTCACCGCGCGCTACTTGATCGCCGCCGAGGGCGCGCAAAGCCGCGTGCGCCGCGCGCTGGCCGTGAAAATGGTTGGGGAAGAGAACGTCTACGACAGCGTCAACATTCTGTTCCACGCCGACCTCACCCAATGGGTCGAGCATCGGCCTGCCGCGCTCTATTTTGTCGAGCAGCAAGACCTGCGCGGCACGTTCCTCACGATCAACGGCAGGGATCGCTGGGGCTTCCTGATTCACGGCCCCAAACAATACGGCTGGCAGCCGCAGGACTTCACGCCGGAATTTTGCGCGGAACTGATCCGGAAAGCCGTCGGCGTGCAGGACCTCGACGTATCGGTGCTGGGCGTCGGCCCGTGGCAGGCGTCTGCCATCGTTGCCGACCGCTATCGCGTCAGCGACGTTTTCCTGGCCGGCGATGCGGCCCACGAGATGCCGCCGACCGGAGGCTTCGGCCTCAACACCGGGGTGCAGGACGTTCATAATCTGGCGTGGAAGATCGCCGCCGTGCTGCGCGGCAAAGCCGACGCGTCGCTGCTCGACAGCTATCACGCCGAGCGCCAGCCCTTCGGCCGGATTGTCACCCAGAACTCGCTGGCCAACGCCATGTCGATGGGACGCAGCGCGCGGCAAAGCAACGTCCTGCCGCGACCGGAATTCCTGAACGAACAGGGGCTGATCTTCGGGGCCTGCTATGAATCGATGGCGGTCGTGCCGGACGACACGCCACCGGTCGCCGTCGACGATCCTGTCACCGAATATCTTCCCTCCGCCCGGCCCGGCAGCCGCGCGCCCCATGTTTGGCTCAAGCGCGGCAGCGAGCAAATCTCGACCATCGACCTGTTCGGCCCGCACTTTGTGTTGCTGGCGGGCCGCGACGGCGACGCATGGCGACGGGCCGCGCAAGGGATCGGCACGTCGTGGCCTCCACTCATCGCCTTTACTGTTGGCAAGGACGGCGACCTCGGCGACCCCGACGGCAACTGGCACGACGCTTATGGCGTCGACACGGATGGCGCGGTACTGGTTCGACCGGACGGCCATGTCGCGTGGCGCAGCCGTTCAGGCGCTCCGAACCCGCTGGAAGTTTTGCGCAACGCCGTCGACTGCTTGTTCGGCAGGATGCCCGCGATCGCGTAAGGAGGAGTTCTGCGCCAGAGGGTTTGCGAGTTTCGAGGACTGGCATGGTGCCGAATGTCAGCTATCGCCGCGCAAAGCGGACCCAATGGTCGTCGGGATGAATGTCCGCTGTTGAGAGAGCGGACATCGACGTTCCATAACATCTGATGCACGCGGCGACAGCACTGGATCAGCACAGATACCCTCCCAGTAGCGGAACTCGACAGGTGGAGAGTTCATTCGGAATGGATTTGGCTCACGATCGGACTAAACTCTAGGTAGGGGAGATTAGCGCAGATTGCCCCACTGACATTACAATGGAGGTTCGCCATGCCAGCTACTACTGAAATGAAAGATCATGTTTATAAGATCTTAGAACTCGTGGGATCTTCCGAAAAAAGTATCGAAGATGCCATTCAGAACGCCATAACCCGCGCATCAAAGACCATTCGCGATATGAAATGGTTCGAAGTGGTGCAAACGAGAGGCCATATCGAAAACGGATCTGTTCGCCATTACCAGGTCACCTTGCGAGTTGGATTTACACTAGAGGGGTAATTCTCGGCAAAACACCAAGGCCGAGTTACAGCGTTTACGGTCCGCGGCGGGTGTGAGCATTTTGCGAATATCTGGGATGGCGACCGTGCGGCGTTTCACGACCGACGGGCTGAGCCAAGCCTCATACCGCATCACGTGCGAAGGTAGCGCCATTGACTATGTTTTGAAGCGCCCGGCCGTGCTGGTCGGCTCTGCGTGGCCGGGGGCGAGCAGGGGAAGTGTCATGCAAATGGTCGTGCCCTTTTCTAGCGTGGAGAGGAGCGTGATTCTACCGCCGAGCTGTTGCGTCACGAGATTATAGACGATGTACAGGCCGAGCCCGGTACTGCCCTGCGCACGCCTGGTGGTGAAGAACGGATCGAAAACGTGACGCTGAACTTCCTCCGGAATGCCGCTGCCGTCATCCGAGAAATTGATCTCGACTTGTTCCGTACCGAGGCGACGAGCCTTGATCAGCATGTGTCCGCCAGGCCGATCGGTGAAGCCGTGAGTGATGGCGTTGAAGATGAGGTTGGTCAGCACCTGCCCATAAGCGCCCGGGTAGCTGTCCAGGGTGATGTCGGAAGGCATCTCGAGCGCAAGTGAATCTCGAGATTTCGGCAGGCCCGGCCGCACACTGGCCACGATCTGCTCGGTCGCAAGTTTGAGGTCAAAGGTGCGCCGATCAGCATGGCTGCGATCGACGGCGACTTGCTTGAACGATTGAATCAGTTCTCCGGCGCGCTGGAGATTCGCGACGAGTTGGTTTGCGGCGTCGCGACAACAGTCAGCGAACTCGGCGAGCAGGGAACGGCGCACCGGGCCTGAGACGATCTGGTCGGCGAAGTTTGCGCAGCGGTGCGCGAGCGTCGAGGCCACCGTAAGGCTGATGCCGACCGGACTATTGATCTCGTGTGCAACCCCCGCGACGAGACCGCCGAGTGCGGCGAGTCTCTCGGCTTCGATGAGATAGCGTTGTGTTTCGCTGGCGTGCAGAGCTGCTTCGGCCAACCTCCTCTTGTCCCGGATCTCGGCAAACAGCGCAGCAAGAACCGATGCGCCGATCGTCACAAGTAGAATGCTGACTTGGGCCGCCAGGACGCGCTCGGCCATTGAAAGACCCGGATTGCCGAAATAGCCAATGCCAAAGGTGGTCGTCCAAACGATTGTAAGGCTAACGATGAACGCGGCTGCCGCGGCGAAAACCGGCCGGCAACGAGCCGCAAGCCACAGCAGCGGCGCGAACAACACGGCGACCGGCCCGACGGTCGCCAAAAGCTCCGACTGTAGGAAAATGGCAAGTCCACTCACCATGGCTAACGCCGCGACCGCCAAAGCACCTTCGACAAGTTCGCTCAGCGACGGCCGGTCGCGCGAGGCTGAGGCAAGCTCTATCAGCAACGGTGCAACCGTGATTATTCCTAGTCCGTCCGATGCGAACCAGTGCTGCCAAGTCGTCAATATCGGCGTCGTCGTGCTATGAAACAATTTGAATGCTATAGCCCCGCCGATCCCCGAGACAGCGGTCCCTATGATCGCTGCCGCTGCCAATCCCAGCACGTTGCGCAGCTTGTTCAGTCTGAAATCCGAACCGAAGTAATGTCCAATGAGCCATGCCGTGAGCACGGCTTCCCCTGCATTGCATAGGGCGAAGAGAACAGCGCCCCAGAGATTCCGGTCGCCAGAGAGATTCGCCGCCACGGTTGCAGCCATAGTGCCGACAACGACCGGCCACAGGACGCGGGGCCCGAGAGCGATCAGGACGCCGGCGGACACACCTGCCGCAGGCCAGAAAACGGCAACACCCTCAGGTTTGGTCAGCAGGGCAAGGCTAAGCCGCGCTGCTACGAAATATACGATGCCGACCGCGACAGCGAGCCCAATCGAGCCAACCCACCGCGTCAGGTCGATGCCGGTGGACAGCTCATGCTGAACCTGTCTTCGTAGATCCTGCCGCACCCGTGCTCCTTCCCCGCGCATGGTCCTATTTAGCACAAGGCTCGCGTGACCTGCCGCTACTCCCGCTATTGGGACAAAACCGACGCGCCAAGGGTGTGATTAAGGGTAGAGCGGACCTAGCGCTTCAGGCGCCTGAGGTCGGTTGATGGACCCAAAGGGGACCTAAATGCGGAATTTCGATTTTCGGATTGGGGAAATGCTCTGAATACCGCGGAGCAAGAGGCGGCGGCGCCAAGGCAATGACCCTACTGTCCAAAAAAGGACAGTGTAACTGTCACATCCATCGTCCTGAAATACACAGGTTTCACCGCGCGCCCCAATGCGGCTGGCCTGCATCCCTGTTTTTGTTGGCTTTCGATTTCGAGATTTTGTTCAAGCAAAAATCTTTCCGGGGGAATGTTTCAAGCAAGGCGGAGTTAACACGTGCAGCTGGAGGGATCGTCCGCATACCAAAGCAGGAGGCTCGAATGATCAAACTGGTGATCAAGCTTGGGACGTTGGCACCAATTCTGATGGCGCTGAGCACTGCGCCTTCGTTCACCCCGGCCTTTGCGGCTGGAGGTGGTGGAGGAGGCGGCGGTGGAGAACCTTCTTCCGCTATGAACCCGGGCCCTTCTTACCCGCCTTCGTCTTACCCGAGACGGTATGGCACCAAAACCACCCACAAGGTCAAGAAGGCCAGTAAGCAGTCGAGCATAGACGACCCGGCACTCAGTCAGGGTTATCGCGCTGCCTATGCAACGATTTACGACCGCAACGATTATGCCGCCGCTATCGAGCAGTTGAAGGCGCTTGGCCACGACGATCACCCGAACGTGGCCAACCTAATCGGCTATTCCTATCGCAAACTCGGCGACTACAAGCTCTCGCAAGTCTGGTACGAGCGCGCGCTGAAAGCCGATCCGAACCATGTGCTGACGTGGCAGTATTACGGTCTGTGGCAGATTGAGCAGGGCAACCGCGATCAGGCGCAATATCATCTGAGCCGGATCGCTGCGATTTGCGGGACCGACTGCGAGGAGTATCGGTCATTGGCGGCTGCGCTCGAAAAGCCGCCCGGCACCGGTCTCGTTTATTAAGTCCAGCCGCAACGCCATTCATTGAGCGCATTGGCCGCGCCGAGGGCCATGTCTGGGTTTGGCACTTTTGGGACATATCGCTGCGCTTGCAGAATTTGGTCGCTATCTGGCCATAGCGGACATGGCCGGACTTTCTGCTGGCTAGACTCGGTCGCGAATGGACCCAGAGCGGAACTGGCCCTCGCGATCCGGCTCGCCGCGTGGTCCTAAAGTGCTAGGTTCAGCCATGAACGGGCGTGACGCTGAGGCATGGAGCTAATGCGCCGCGGCGCGCCAATTCGAATGCGGGGGAATCTGCATGGCCACGATGCGCGATCACAAGTCGAACAGACCTGAACAACACACCGCCTCGGACACGCCCTCGGGTCTATTGGCCGAAGTGCGGCTCCTGAATGACGACCAGACCACTATGGAGTTCGTGGTTCAGGTATTGGAGGAAATATTCGGCAAGGACCGCGAGACCGCCACGCGAATTATGCTTGAGACGCACAGGGAGGGTTTCGGCATCTGCGGGATTTATTCTTACGATATCGCCGAGGCGAAGGTGACGGAAGTACCTAGCTTCGCTCGCCGACATGGACATGCACTTCAATGCGTTCTGGAACGGAGCTCATCTACCGCGCGGAACGGACAATAGGCTTTACGGCGGCAGATATTCTTTCCGCTATTGGCACAAAACCGACGTTACCACTGCGCTGGAAGATTTCCGTTTTTGGTGTGGAAGAGCGGACATGGATAATTCGGGGCCCAACGTCTGCTTTTGATCCCCGAGCGGACGATTGTAGGCAACGGAACCGCAAGCTATGAATGCTTGCCGACGCCTCACGTGAGCTGATTATGTCTAACTTCGACGAGTGGAAATATCGTGCCGACCGCGATGCGACAATTCTGGCGTACGGCCGAACCGAACGTGGCGGAGCCGACAGGTGCGATTGTGCCGGCTGTCGGAATTTTAGGGCGGCACGAGCAGACTACTTTCCACGTGAGTTCATTGCATTGCTTGGCCAACTAGGGATCGATCCTAGCAAGGACGCAGAGGTGTATCACAACGCCCGGATCGCTCCGGGCCGTCATGATTATGGTGGATGGTATCATTTCATTGGTACTCTCGGCGAAATAGGCGACTGTCCGCCTGTTAAGTTCGGACCGGGTTTTAGCGTATGGATGTGTCCGGCCTCAGCGCCAAGGCTACCAAGTCTAGAAGGTAAGCAGGTTGTGCAGCTAGAATTTCATGCTGAGGCGGTGCCGTGGCGGCTAGATGAGCCCGAGATAAACTAATCGCCTAGCTTGGGTCAGGTCTGGATTTGGCACATCGCGACATTTCGCTGTGCTGCAGAATTTGGTCGCTATCGGGCCATAGCGGACATGGCCGGACTTTCTGCTGGCTAGACTCGGTCGCGAATGACCCAGGCTGTGTGAAAACTCCGACGTCGAACTTGCACGTAGAAATTTTGTCTCGATTACGTTGAATAGGAAAAGGATAGCACTGGCAGTCACAGTCGAGGGGGATAAGGGAGAAAACAATTCTGCGCATTCTCTGCTCGCACACGTTTTCACACAGCCTGGACCTTGGGCGGAAGTCGGCCCCAGCTTCGCGCGAGCGCGTCGAAGTTTTGTTGAATGTGCCGTAGTTGCATAGACACCATCGAGCGCCCCCGTAAGTTTACGATTTTTCCGAAGTGCGGGAGGCCCATATGATCACAAAAAGCCAAGCTAGGCTCGTTACGATGCTGCTAACTGGCAGCATGCTCTCTTGGGTAGCTGACGCGGCTAGTGCGGATACAATCGGCAAAGTTCTCGGTGGTGGCCGACCGATCACCAATTCGACAGTCACTCTCTGGGCTGCGAGCGAGGGCGCGCCGCAGCAGTTGGGACAGGCCCGCACCGGTGCCGATGGTAGTTTTACGCTCAATTCAACAGCTACGACCGGCGCTGCCACACTTTATCTGATCGCGAAGGGCGGCCAACCCAAAGCAAATGCGCAAGGTGGTGACAACCCTGCTATCGCGCTGATGACCGTGTTAGGCGGCAACCTGCCGGCGACTGTCACAATTAACGAGATGACGACCGTGGCCTCGGTGTGGACCCACGCGCAATTCCTCGACGGCTCGGCGATCAAGGGACCTTCGCTCAGCTTGCGCATTGCGGCGGGCAACGTTCCGAACTTCGTCGATCTTCAAACGGGTGGGTGGGGAGCAACTATTCAAGCCCCGCTCAACAGCGGCCAAACCCAGACAATGGCTAACTTCGCGACGTTGGCCGATGTGATTTCCGGATGTGTTACGAGCGTGACGGCCGATGCATGTCCCCAACTCTACACAGCGGCAACACCGCCGAAGGGAGACGCCCCAAATGACACGCTGACCGCGGCGCAGTCGATTGCAAGGTACTCGTGGTACCGGCCGAAACGCGTTTTTGCTCTGCTCGATGCATACTATCCGGCCCCGCAAGGCAAGTTGCGGCCAGTTCCTTACATGCCGTATCTTAACTTTTCTCCCAGTGCGTGGGTGCTTCCGCTCAAGTTCGATGGCGGTGGGTTCCGCGCAGGGGGCAAGGCCATGTTTGACAGCGCAGGCAACCTTTGGGTCGGCGACAACTTCACAGTTGGCTGGCAAGCGCAGGACGCATTCTGGCAGGGCCACGCTACGAAGTTCGACCCCAATGGCAAGCCCCTATCGCCGATCACAACAGGCTTTACCGGTGGCGGGATGGAAGGTGGCACCTTCGGCGCGGCCATCGATGCCAATGATAATGTTTGGCTTTCCAGTTACGGCAGCAAGTCGATTGCCGTATTCGATAAGACTGGCAAGCCGCTGACGCCGCCCGAAGGCATCACCTTCAACGGCCGCCTCGGGATGATGCAAGGGATCATCGTCGCGCCCAACGGTGACGTATGGGCCCTCGGCATCTCAAAGCGCCAGCTCGTGTACTTTCCCAAGGGTGACTGGAACAACGGCCGGATCGTCTGCGAGGGCGACAGTGGTCAGCCGTGCAAGTCTTTCACAGGGCCATTTCACCTCGCCATCGATCAGCAAGATCGGATTTGGGTCGCAGACAGCTCCGACAAGGTCACCCGATTTCCGGCCACGAACCCAAGCCAAACCGAAAATTTCAAGACGGGAATTCTCAACAGTGGTTTAAACATCGATAGCAAGGGCAACGTCTGGGTCACCAATCGTTTCGGCACTGGGCCGCGAGCCCTCGCACATCTGGTTGACATGGGATTGCACCTGAAGTTGAAGGGCGTGAACGACGCGTCGGATTTCCTGACAAGGACAATGTCAAGGCAGAAGGGAGGCGACGGAAGCGTCACCTTACTCAAGCCTAACGGGACGCAATTCCCCGGCTCGCCATTCAAGGGCGGCGGTCTTCCCGGTCCATGGGCCGTGGCGGTGGATGGCAACGATAATGTCTGGGTTTCGAACTTCGCGATGCCTAGCAGTCCTATTGTGCAGCTGTGCGGCATTCGAACCGAAAATTGCCCGCCCGGCATGAAAACCGGCGATCAGATTTCGCCACCCGGCGGGTACGTTGGTGGCGGCTTGCAGCTGCAAACCGACACAGGTGCTCCCGAAGCCCTTTCAACGCGCTGCGGCGGTCAGGGCGTGGTGATCTTCTTTGGCATGGCCAAGCCTGTCCGCGCGCCGCAGATAGGACCGGCCAGGCAACCATAGTGCGCGCGCCGTCACCGCGATCACTGGGACAAGGGCGGAATGTCTCTGGTCGCGCAATGGAGCGCTGAAAGGAGCTTAAGAGGCTCTAGGAGGTGCAAGAAGGACAGGGCCTATGCACATTGCATGCTTGTCGCTTGCACTGCGCTTTTCCGACGAAGCCGTGAAACCTTGTTTGTCCGTTTCCCTCCGAAATCGCATAGTACGGTTCTCGCCCCTAGGGTAAAGCGATCGCCACACCCATTGGGCTATTGTCGCCGTTCCGACGCTCCGACATTGGGGGAATCCGTCATGACCCTTCTCGCCTTCCTGCTTGCGGTAGATGCTGTATTGCACGGGCTTCTCGTGTATCGTTTCGGCATCAAGGAGAATATGAAGTTCTTCGCATATGTTTTCATCTACGCTGCGCTGGCTGTAGCGGTTTTTCTTAATTTGCCATATGTGCTTTGGCCGGCGTTAGTTCTATCCGTGATTGGATTTGTCGGGTTGACTGTGACGTTTAATCAACCCAACCGAGACAAAACAATCGACAAGGCCATTTGGGTGGCGGATTTGGCAGCGATCATCTGTGCGATTTACCTGTTGTTCGTTAGATAGCGAGCGTGCCTAGCCGGCAAACGGCTATTCCCCTTGGATCGTGCG
>WNFL01424111.1_pt3 | contig 10235 bp, 11 predicted proteins | sample 5400361 | NCBI WGS metagenome assembly WNFL01 (sample SAMN13153351, study PRJNA577476) | soil metagenome | isolation source: 40 cm soil on Douglas fir-dominated hillslope | place: USA:California | collected 2013-09-17
TCAGTTCCACGTCGCTCCCGGCCGCTTCCAAAAACGAACCGGCTGCCGGCTGACCCTTGTCACGGAGACATTCGCACGAGGTAACGCCGCTCAACCGTTGCGGAATGTATAGCCGTAGCCGTTGATCGCCGGTGCGCCGCCGAGATGGGCGTAGAGAATCTTCGACCCTTCCGGGAAATAGCCCTTTTTCACGAGGTCGATCATGCCCTGCATGGATTTACCTTCATAGACGGGATCAGTGATCATGCCTTCGAGGCGCGCGCAAAGCCGGATGGCCTCCTTCGTCTCCTGCGACGGAACGCCATAGACCGGGTAGGCATAATCCTCGATCAGAACGACATCATCTTCGAGGATCTCCTTGCCGAGTTCGACGAGTTTTGCTGTGTTGCCCGCGATCTCAAGCACCTGCGCCTTGGTTTGCTTTGGCGTGAAGGACGCGTCGATCCCGATCACCTTGCGCTCGCGGCCGTCCTTCGCAAAACCGACCAGCATGCCGGCATGAGTCGAGCCGGTGACGGTGCAGACCACGATGTAGTCGAAGGCAAAACCGAGGTCCTGCTCTTGCGCGCGCACCTCCTCGGCAAAGCCGACATAGCCGAGGCCACCATATTTGTGGACCGAGGCGCCGGCCGGGATCGCGTAGGGCTTGCCGCCTTTGGCCTTCACGTCCGCGATCGCCGCTTCCCAGCTTTCCCGGATGCCGATATCGAATCCCTCGTCGACCATCTGGACATCGGCGCCCATGATCCGGCTCAGGAGAATGTTGCCGACGCGATCATAAACCGCGTCCTCATGCGGCACCCAGCTTTCCTGAACCAGCCGGCATTTCATTCCGATTTTCGCGGCGACAGCGGCCACCATGCGGGTGTGGTTCGACTGTACCCCTCCGATCGAGACCAGCGTGTCGGCGTTGGAGGCGATCGCATCGGGGATGATGTATTCGAGCTTGCGCAGCTTGTTGCCGCCGAAGGCCAGTCCCGAATTGCAGTCCTCGCGTTTGGCATAGAGCTCGATCTTGCCGCCCAGATGGGCGCCGAGGCGCTCCAGTCTCTCGATATGCGTGGGTCCGAAAGTGAGTGGATAGCGTTCGAATTTCTCCAGCATGATGCCCTTCTGTCAGCCGCTCCGATGCCTTGGAAATTAACATTGTCAGCGAGAAAGGTGCTCTCTAAGTTACCCCAAGAAACTGCCTTATTCGTATAGATTTTGCATTGATTGTACGGCTATCTTCGGATCAACCATCAAAATGCGAGAGATTCTTCCATGCGCGGTGAAATCGACCGGATCGACCTGAAAATGCTGCGGCTGCTTCAGGGCAATGGGCGGCTCAGCAACGCCGAACTGGCGCAGCTGGTCGACGTCAGTCCCGCCACGTGTCACCGCCGGACCCAGGCGCTGTTCGAGGAAGGCTACATCAGCCGCGTTCGCGCGATGATCGTGCCGCAAAAGGTCGACAGGGGCGCGCTGGTGATGGTCGGCGTCGTTCTCGATCGCTCGACGCCGGAAAGTTTTGCGGCGTTCGAAAAGGCCGTCGCGAAATTGAAATTCATCCTCGATTGTCACCTGGTCGCAGGCGACTTCGATTATTTCCTGAAAATCAGGGCCGAAGACATCGCGGATTTCAAACGGATTCATGGCGATCAGTTGATCGCGCTACCCGGCGTTCGGCAAACCAGAACGTTCTTCGTGATGAAGGAGGTTGTCGATAACGCTCCGCTTGAGTTTTGATCCATTGGTAGTTTGTTGCTCCATTCAGCCGAGCTGCGCGCCGTTGTCATTTTCCAAACCAGGCAAATATATCGAGCCACGCCAGCAACGGGAGGCACCGATCGATGACAACAACAGAAACGATGCAGGCCGCGGTTCTCGACAGCCCCGGCGCGGCCTTCCGGATCGCGACAATGCCTCGGCCAGATCCTCAACCGGGACAAGTTCTCGTCCAGGTCAAAGCCAGCGCCGTCAACCCGCTCGACCTCAAGATTCGCGCGGGCCAGGCCGCTCATGCGCGTCAGCCATTGCCTGCCATTCTGGGCATCGATCTTGCGGGCGTCGTCGAGGCCGTCGGTTCGGGCGTTACAAGCTTTCGGCACGGCGACGAAGTTTTTGGAATGACGGGCGGCGTCGGCGGCCTGCAGGGGTCGCTGGCGGAATATGCCGCGGTTGACGCCGATCTGCTCGCGCCAAAACCCGCCAATCTCACCAAGCGTGACGCCGCGGCCGTTCCGCTGATTTTCATCACCGCATGGGAAGGACTGGTCGATCGCGCCGCCGTGCATGCCGGGCAAAAAATATTGGTCCATGGCGGTGCGGGCGGCGTCGGTCACATCGCCATCCAGATCGCCCGCGCTTTTGGGGCCGAGGTGTTCGCAACCGGCTCGGCGGCAAGCAAAACTGTCATCGAACGGCTCGGCGCTATCCCGATCGATTATCGAAAAATGTCGGTCGAAGACTACGTCGCCAAATTTACCGGCGGGCGCGGCTTCGACATCGTTTACGACACCGTCGGCGCAACCCTCGATGCGTCGTTCAACGCGGTTTGCCGATTCGGTCATGTCGTCAGTGCCCTCGGCTGGGGCACGCATGCGCTGGCGCCGCTTTCGTTCCGCGCCGCGAGCTATTCCGGCGTGTTCACCCTGTTGCCGATGCTGACCGGAGAAGGCCGCGCGCATCACGGCGACATCCTGCGCGAGGCGACAAGACTGATTGAAGCCGGCAAGGTCGCGCCCCGCGTCGATCCCCGGCATTTTAGGCTGGCGAGCGTTGGCGAAGCCTATCGCGCGCTCGAAAGCAGTGACACCGCTGGCAAGATCGTGGTCGATATTCACGAATAAGCATTTGTGCGGCGCAAATGCGCCAATCATTGCCGTCCTCGCGACCTCTCCGCTGCATGAACCGGTATCGCTCCCGGCCGTAACATGAAGTCCTTTGATACAGGAGGATGTCGGCGGACGTCTGGACGCCGCCGACGAACAATGCTCGCGGCCGGCTATCGACCGAGTGCGGCCGACATCTGATTGCGCTGGGCCCAGGCAATGGCGAGAAGAATAATGGCCATTACGATCGTATGGACGATATCGCCGTGAAGAGCGAAGAGCTGAGCAAAGAAAGCGCCGCCGCAGATTCCTGCGAGAAGCAATGCGCCAAAGCCCGTCGTCTTCGGCATCAGAAGCAAGACTGCGCCGACGATTTCTAACGTACCTGTGAAATAACGGAACCACTGGCCAAGTCCGACGGCATCGAACTCAGCGACCATTGCCGGAGGACCGTAGATCTTTGCGCAGCCGGCTCCGATGAAAGCAAGCCCGAAGATGATTTTCAAAATCCAAAATCCGACGACTTTGGAACGGCTGGTGGGTACGGTTGCGGTCAGTGACATCGATATGCCCCCATGTTGAAGTGGATGTGCCAGGGAATATCTGCTGCTACATCGAAAGCACAAGTAGGATAGATTTTGTGGTGTAGTATGGAAAAGATGACCGACTCCCCGACCTGCCGCGATGCCACCTCTCTCAGCGAGCCGCCTCCAGAGATCGACGCGACATTGTCGGTTCTTGGCGGAAAGTGGAAAATGCTGATCCTGTGGCAACTCCTGCGGCGTCCATGCCGCTTCAACGAACTCCGACGAGCGATCACCGGAGTCAGCCAGCACATGCTCACTGTGCAATTGCGTGATCTTGAAAGTCAGGGTGTCATCACGCGAACGATCTTTGCCGAGGTGCCGCCCCGGGTCGAATATGCGTTGAGCGAGCACGGCAAGTCGCTGGGAGGCGTAATGCGCGCGTTGGCGGAATGGGGGAAATCCCATCTGGCTCGCCAGCACGGCTGACGTGCCGCCTCTCAGCGCTTGGCACGCGCGAGCATTTGAGGAACATCTGACGTGCTGGAGTGAAGACTTTAGGCCGAGCCCATCGCGGCGACATCCTGTGCGACGCAACAAGGCTGATTGAAGCCGGCAAGATCGCGCCCCACGTCGATCCCAGACATTTCACGCGGGCGACCGTTGGCGAAGCCTATCGCGCGCTCGAAAGCACTGGCGCCGCCGGCGAGATCGTGGTCGATATCCACGAGTAAGCCGCGCGGAGACCTCTGCAATAACCAGGCGTATCGCGCCGACCGGGCCGCATGAACTGGGCCGCGCGATCGGTATGCTGCCGGTGTCAGCGATAGCCGGTTACATCGGCCGGTTTCCCAGCGTCCTGAATTTCGACGACGTATCTCCAGGCATCGGGCCGGCTGCCGTCAAGATCGGTGAGCCGTAGATCTTCGCGAACTGCCCGCTGGACATCGATTTTCCGTTCCAGCGTGACACGCCGGGATCCTGTGCGAGGGCCGAGACGGCCCGGCCGACGAACGATGGACTCTCGGAAATGGCAAAGTGAGGCTGAACCTTCGTGGCATCGCGCCAGTTCGCCTCGGTGACGCGATATGCCTTGAGCATCGCTTCTGATCGCAGCCAGCCCGGCGTGAGCGACACGGCTGTCGCGCCGTAGGGCTTCAGCTCGTGCGCCAGTGCGAACGCCATTCGATTCACAGACGCCTTAGCCCGGTCGTAGAAGAAGGAGACCCTGTAGTTGGCCGCGTTGTATCCGTCAGTTCCGTCTGTCACCTCGACAACCAACCCGCCTGGCGTCTTGATAAGTAGAGGTATCGCGAAGTGGCTGGTGATGGCATGCGTTTCTACGGCCAAGCGAAGCGTGCGCAGACCATAGTCCAACGAGGATTCCCAGACCGATTTGTTCCATTCCATCCGCGTGGCGCCCCAGATATCGTTCACCAGAACATGCAGACCGCCTTGTTCGCTCTCGATGCGATTCACCAGCGCGCACTTCGTCGGGGATGAGATGGTCTACCCGGACTGCGATCCCGCGGCCGCCGGCCTTATCCACAAGAGCTGCGGTCTCTTCTATGGTCTCTGGCCGGTTCATTTCCGATCGTTCGGAGTCGCTCGTGCGCCCAGTGACGTAGACGGTCGCTCCGGCCGCACCTAATTGCACGGCTATCCCGCGCCCCGCTCCTCGCGTCGCTCCAGCGACCAATGCAATCCTGCTGGCCAGTGATGTTCCCGTGGTGCTTACTCGCCGTTGCTAAATGCATTTCAAATGCAGTTCCTGGTTTCCAGCGCCACCGAGTCAGATTTCCGAAAGTTCGCGCAAAGTCATCCGCTTGAAGGCATCCACGATCGCGTCGCTTTCACTGCGGTCGAGCGAGACCGCCAGCCGCATGGTGGCTTCGCCGAGCTGCCAGATCAGAAATGCGGATGCGGCGATTTTTTCGGGATCGGCACTCGGGTGAACGCGCCGCATGACGGCAGCGAGCAGCGCGCCGCTCGCCCGGCTTTCCGCCAGCTCGATCGCCATCAGCTCCTTATCGGCCTGCATGCCCGACCAGATATCGCGCATCACCGGCTCGGCGAGGAAGATCCCATAATATTGGTCGACCAGCGACGCAAAGGCCTCGAGCAGTCCATTCAGGTCGCGCACTCCCGCGAGCGCCTCCTCGATGCATTTGCGGCTCTCGGCGTTGTAGCGCTCCGCCAGCGTGCGGATGATCGCGCTTTTGTCAGGGAAGTATTGATAGAGCGAGCCGATCGAGATTCTCGCAAGCTCGGCAACCTCGCTCATCTTCACTTGATCGCTCCCTTTTTCAGCAATCAGCTTCGAGGCTGCGACCAGGATCCGCTCGAGCCGGTCACGACTGCGCTGCTGCGCCAGCGTGCGGTGGTGAGACAGGACGATTTCGGGCGCCGTCGCCTCGGCCTGATCGCGTGGGTCCGCCGGCGGGCTGATGGATTCGGGCATTTCCGCTTGACATCCAAAACATGAGCATTTATCACGTTTATATAACGTGAGCAATACTCACGTTATCAGGAGGAGATGATCATGGCAATTGCTGGTTTGGAAGGCGATCTGACCCTGGTTCTCGGCGGCACCGGCAAGACCGGCCGCCGGCTGGCGGATTTGCTCCGGCAGGCGGGGCATAGGTTGAGAATTGGTTCTCGTAACGCCGAGCCGCGCTTTGACTGGGAGAATCGCGACACCTGGAGGCCGGCGCTCCAGGGCGTGCGGGCTGCATACGTTGCCTACCAGCCTGATCTGGCAGCGCCGGGCGCGCTCGAAACCGTCGATGCGTTCTTCCGCCAGGCGGTCGATAGCGGCGTCGAGAAACTCGTGTTGTTGTCGGGCCGAGGCGAAATGGAGGCTGAACATGCGGAAAAGGTTCTGCAGGCCACGGGAGCGGACTGGACAATCCTGCGGTCGAGCTGGTTCTGCCAGAACTTCAGCGAGGGCGTCTTCCTCGACGCCATTCTGGCGGGCGAAGTCGCTTTACCATCGTCCCCGGCCGCGGAGCCCTTTGTCGATGTCGACGACATTGCAGACATCGCCTTTGCAGCGCTGACCGAGCAGGGGCATTCGCATCGGCTCTACGAGATCACCGGTCCCCGGGCTTTGACTTTCGCCGAGGCGATCGGCGAGATCGCACGGGCGACCCGGCGGGATATCCGGTTCATCGCGGTCCCATCCGAGAATTTTCGCGCGGATCTCGTCGGCAACGGCGTGCCCGGTGTGGATGCCGACTTAGTCATCTACCTGTTCACCACCGTCCTCGACGGCCGCAACACGCCGCTGGCCGATGGCGTCCAGCGCGCTTTGGGACATCCGCCTCGGGAATTTTCCGACTATGTCCGCCGGACGGCGGCAACCGGCGTCTGGGGAGGCATCCATGCTTGATCGCACCATCCTTGCCCTAACCTTCGCGGCTGCGATCGGCAGCGGGGTCGTCGGCGGCATCTTCTACGCGTTCTCTTCGTTCGTGATGGCGGCGCTCAGCCGTCTTCCGTCCACGCAGGGCGCCGCCGTTATGAACGCCGTCAATGTGACCGTGATCAATCCCACCTTCATGATCGCATTCATGGGAACCGCGCTGCTCTGTCTCGTCCTTGCCGGAGGCTCGTTCTTCTGGTGGGGCCGGACGGGCGGGACACTGAGCCTCGCCGCGAGCCTCATCTACATTATCGGCTGCTTCGGCGTCACGATGGTCTGCAACGTGCCGCTGAATGATCAGCTCGCCGCGNNCTGCGCTGTGGTCGCGCTATCTCGATGTGTGGACGGCCTGGAATCATGTCCGCACGCTAGCTTCGATCATTTCGGCGATCCTGTTCAGCGTCGCGCTGCGCCTGGCCTGAATAAAGCAGATAGTCTCCAGCATATGCGGCGACGGGGCATTTAATTCGCGCGTTCGCCGGAATCCCCCTTCGCATATGCGGCATGCAGCGAGCCGCCTGCTCACCGGCGCGTATCCGCACTACATCCGGAATAATTTGGAGATCTTCCCGAATGTCGACGGAAATAGTCTCGGCGGATGGACCGGCTGCGATCGATGGTCTGCCGGCCGAACGCCGGGGATGGGCGGCTGCCGCGATTTTCACCGCGGTCGCGATGGCGTCGCTCGATACGGCGATTGCGAACATCGCGCTGCCCGCTATCGCGGCCGATCTGCATGTCGGCCCGGCCGATGTCATCTGGGTAGTGAATGTCTATCAGATTGCCCTGGTGGCAACGCTATTGCCGCTCGCGGCCCTTGGCGAAATTGTCGGTCACCGCCGGATTTATCTCGGTGGCCTGTTGCTGTTCACCCTGGGGTCGCTGGCCTGCGCGGAGGCCTGGTCGTTACCGAGCCTGCTGATCGCGCGCGTGCTGCAGGGTCTCGGCGCCAGCGGCATCATGAGTGTGAATACGGCGCTGGTTCGTTTCATCTTTCCCGGCCACTTGCAGGGCCGGGGTTTCGGACACAACGCGATGGTGGTCGCGACCGCCTTTACGCTCGGCCCGACGATCGCCTCGGGCATTCTCGCGATCGGACCGTGGAGCTGGCTGTTTGGCATCAACATTCCCTTCGGCCTGGTCGCTATACTGATCGGCCTCAAGACCTTGCCGCGTACCCCGAGGGCGACGCATGCCTTCGATTTTCCCGGCGCGCTGCTGGCTGCGGGCTGTCTTGGCCTTTTCATTCTGGGGATTGGAAGTGCGGCGCATCACGCGTGGCTTGGACTTGTATCGATCGAACTTGCCTCCGCCACGCTGCTTGGCTGGGCTCTGATCCGCAGACAGGCGGATCATCCAGCGCCCATGCTGCCAATCGACCTGTTTCGCCGGCCGCTGTTCGCGCTGTCCGCGGCCACCTCGATCTGCTCGTTTGCGGTCCAGGGTTTGGCCTTTGTCTCCCTGCCCTTCTATTTCGAGGACATTCTTGGCCGGTCACAGGTCGAGACCGGCTTTTTCATGACCCCTTGGCCTCTCGTGGTGGCGGTGATGGCGCCGATTGCGGGACGTCTTTCCGATCGCTATCCCGTCGGAATCCTCGGCGGCGTCGGTCTCGCCTTGCTCGGTTTGGGGATGGCCCTGTTGGCGATGCTTCCGGCGAACCCTGGTATCGTCGACATCGTCTGGCGCATGGCGATCTGCGGATGCGGATTTGGCTTTTTCCAGGCTCCGAACATCAAGGCCTTGATGTCCAGCGCTCCTGCCGATCGCAGCGGAAGCGCGAGCGGCATCGTGGCGACAGCACGCCTGACCGGCCAGACCACCGGAGCGGCGCTTGCGGCGCTCTGCTTTGGCCTCGCCGGCCGTGAAGGAGCTACCGTCGCGCTGGTGCTTGGCGCGGCGTTCGCCGCCGTCGGATGCGTGATGAGCAGCCTGCGCCTGATCGCAAAAGCACAATAGCCGACGGGTTCTGTCAGGCCCACTCGCCTTTGCGGAACACGGGCACGCGCCGGCCGTCGGCGTGAACGCCGTCGATGTCGATTTGATCCGAGCCGATCATCCAGTCGATATGGATCAGGCTCTTGTTGCCGCCTTGCGCCGCGATCTGCTCCGGCGTCAGCTTGTCACCGTCGACAAAGCATTTCGAATAGCATTGGCCGAGCGCGATGTGGCAGGCGGCGTTCTCGTCGAACAGGGTGTTGAAGAACAACAGCCCGCTTTTCGAGATCGGCGAGGAATGCGGCACCAGCGCCACTTCGCCGAGGCGGCGCGCGCCCTCGTCCGTATCCAGCACCTTGTTCAGCACTTGCTCGCCGCGCGTGGCTTTTGCCTCGACGATGCGTCCTTCCTCGAACCGCACCGCGATGCCGTCGATCAGCGACCCCTGGTACGACAGCGGCTTGGAGCTGACGACGTGCCCATTCACCCGCCTTGCATGCGGCGTGGTGAATACCTCTTCGGTCGGAATATTGGCGTTGCAGGTGATGCCGTTCTTGGCGGTGGACGCGCCGCCCTGCCATTCATGGCCGTCGGCGAGCCCGATCGTCAGGTCGGTGCCGGGTCCGGAGTAATGCAGCGCACCGAACCGCTGTCCGTTCAGCCATTCGGTCCGGGCACGTAGCGTCGCATTGTGCTTCTCCCACGACACGACGGCGTCATCATTATTGACGCGCGAAGCCGCGAATATCGCCTCCGCAAGCTTGGCGACCGCGACCTCCTCCTCATCTTGCGGGAAAACCTGCTTGGCCCATGACGGACTCGGATAGGCGATGATGTTCCAGTTGATGTCGAAATTGACGATTTTTTCCAGCGCCGGTTGATACGCGATCGAATTGGCCTTGCTGGCGCGCGCGACCTTGGCCGGGTCTTCGCCGGACAGCAGCATTGGATTATCGCCGACGATGGCGAGCCGCGCGGTGTTGGCGGCAAACGCTTTCGACATCCCCTCATAGAGCCAGCCGGCCGCGCGGTCGAAGCTGTCGTCCGGCGCGAACTTATAGCGCGACAGCGTGACCAACTCGTCGGACAGGATCGGGGTCACGAGACCCGCCCCGGCCCGGTAGGCATGCTCGGCGATCTTCCGCACCAAAGGCAACGCCGCTGCGGGCGCCGTCAGCAGCAGGTCCTGGCCCGGCTTTAGCTGTAGCCCCACCTTGATGGCCACTTCGGCCAGACGGTCGAGTTTTATGTACGGTCATGAATGCTCGGCCTGTTGTTGACGGTTACACTAATAAAGTGCTTACGACAGCTGAGATCAAGGTCACGATCTCCTCGTTATTCTCCTCTATGCGCTCGAAAAAAACCCGAATTCGTCGAAAGCGTAATCGGATCGCATCGAGCAGTATCCATGACGGAAAATTTAATATCGGTAATCATGCCAGCCGATTCACTTCATGGGCTCCGTCGTCATCCAGAGCAGTGACTTCGCGTCTTTCTCGTAGGCCATTCCCTTGGGATAGCTGATCAACTCCATCT
>WNFL01343653.1_pt1 | contig 10234 bp, 5 predicted proteins | sample 5400361 | NCBI WGS metagenome assembly WNFL01 (sample SAMN13153351, study PRJNA577476) | soil metagenome | isolation source: 40 cm soil on Douglas fir-dominated hillslope | place: USA:California | collected 2013-09-17
AACAGCGGCAATGCGAACTTAACAATATCGCAGGCAGTAGCGACCGGCGCAGGATTCAGCGTGAGCGGAATGACTCTGCCAATGACCTTGACGCCTGGACAAAGCGGAAATATGACCGTGCAGTACGCGCCACAGGCGGCGGGGAGCGCGAGCGGCGCAGTCTCAATCGTTAGCAATGCGCCGAATTCTCCCGCGAGCGTTGCGCTGAGCGGGACAGGCACCGCGGCCACGACTACGATGACACTTTCACCAGCGACTGTGAGCTTCGGCAACGTAAATCTGGGAAGCAGCGCCACGCAAAACCTGCAGCTGACGAACACTGGGAATTCGACGGTGACCGTGACTCAGGTGGCAGCGAGCGGGACGGGTATTACGGTGAGCGGAGCGGCTACGCCGCTGACACTTGCACCGTCACAGACCGTGGCGCTGACAGTGACCTATGCTCCAGCGGCGCTCGGAGCGACGGCCGGCAGCATAACAGTAACGAACAACGGCGGCGTCAGTGTGACCGACGCGGTAACCGCAACGGGAGTGCAGGCAGGTCTGAACGTTACGCCGACGAGCGTAAGCTTTGGATCTGTAGTCATCGGAAACACCAATTCTCAAACAGTGCAATTGAAGAACAGCGGAACTGCGAACCTGACGATTTCGCAAGCGACGGTGACCGGGAGCGGGCTCAGCCTTACCGGACTATCGCTGCCACTTACGTTGGCACCGAGCCAGAGTGGAAACTTTAACGTGCAGTACGCGCCGCAGGGTTCGGGGAACGTGAGCGGAGCGGTGTCCATCGTGAGCAACGCGCCGAATTCTCCGGCGACAGTGGCATTGAGCGGAACGGGAGTTGCGGCGACGTCCACGATCAGCGTAAACCCAACGAGCCTAAGCTTTGGGAATGTGACCGACGGCAGTTCGGCGGCGCAAGGGTTCACGGTGACCAACACCGGTAATTCGAATGTGGCGATCTCCGGAATGAGTCTGAACGGCACTGGCTACTCGCTGCTGAGCGGGGCGGGGGCGGTGACACTCTCACCGAACCAGAGCACCTCGGTAAGCGTGCAGTTTGCGCCAGCCGTGGCAGGATCCGCGAACGGCGGAGTCACCATCGTGAGCAACGCGACAGGTTCGGCTTCGAGTGTGTCGCTGAGCGGAACTGGAGTTGCGCCGAACGTTCCGCACACGGTGGGTCTAAATTGGGGAGCCAGCAGTTCAACCGTGACAGGCTACAACGTTTATCGCAGTACGGTGAGTGGCAGTGCGTACGCGAAGGTCAACGCCGCGCTGCTAGCGGGAATGAGCTACTCCGACGCCGGCGTACAGAGCGGACTGACGTACTACTACGTGGCGACGGCGGTGGATGGAAGTGGTAACGAAAGTGTCTATTCGAACGAAGTGGTAGCGGCGATCCCTTAAGCCGCGAGAGAATCGCTGCGCTCTTTGAGGAAAGCCCTGAGGGCGTCCTGCCAAGGGCGCAGCTTTATTCCGTAGGCCTCGAGACTTGCGGACGAGAGTACGGAATAGTGCGGGCGGCGAGCGGGTCGCGCCGATTGATCGGTAGTGATGGAATGAACCGGCACAGAGCCGCGGCCGGACTGAGCAAGAATCTCGCGAGCGAAATCAAACCAGGAGCAAATGCCCACGTTGGTGATGTGCACGATTCCGCGCGCATCTTTCGTAACCAAATCACGGATCGCGGCTGCGAGATCGCGAGTGTAGGTAGGCGATCCGATCTGGTCGTTGACTACCGATAACTGCGGACGAGTTTCCACCGCACGCAGAATTTTCTCCGGAAAAGATGGACCGTGAACTCCAAAAAGCCAAGAAGTGCGGCCGATGCACCATGCAGAGTTGTTTTTCCGGAGTGCTTGTTCGCCAGCGGCCTTGGAAGCTCCATAAACATTGAGCGGCGCGATGGGATCGGAAGTTTCGTAGGGGCGCAGACCTTTGCCGTCGAAAACGTAATCGGTGCTGACCAGAAAGACCCGAGCGCCACTGGATTGGGCGGCACGAGCGACGTTTTCGGCGCCGCTGGAATTTACCGCGAAAGCGAGTTCGGGATTTTTTTCGCAGCCGTCCACATCAGTGTAGGCCGCGGAAAGAATGATCCAGTCGGGGCGAACCTTTTGAGTGAGTTTTTCAACTTGCGAGTAATCGCGCAAATCGGCTTCGGCGGAGCCGGCCGGAATTAAATCGTCGGACTGCCATTCTTTGAGCAGGTCGGTGCCGAGCATGCCTCGAGCACCCAGTACAAGGATGCGCATGGATTATTTGTGCTGAATTTCCCAATCATAGGCGATATCGGGATGGTTGTAGGGAAGTCGGAGTTCGTCGGCTGGATTGTAGTGGCGATCGGTGAAGTAAACGAGCTGGATGGGTTCAACTCCCAGTGCTTTGTAACCGTGAGCGACGCCAGGCGGAATCAATATCTCCCAGGGTTGAAAGCGGCCGGCAAAAATGGTGTTGATGGCGCCAAAGGTCCTCGAATGGCGGCGCAGATCGTAGAGAAAGACCTGAACCATTCCGGAGACCGGCGCCCACAGATCGGTTTGTTCGGAGTGATAGTGAATGGCTTTAATGGTGCCCGGATAGGTGAGGGTCAGTGAAACTTGAATCTTGTGAACGGCGTCAGGAACCATGTTTGTGGCGAGGCCCTTGCCGAGCCTGGCGAGTTCGGTGAAAAAGCCACGATCATCGGGATAAATCTGAAGCGGCTCGATCTCGACGCCGTCGATGAGGTCAGGCGAACTCGGCTTGGCGATGATTTTGCCGAGCGTCTTGGATTCGCGTCGGGCGATAGCCATTTCGATGCCGTTACGAGTGCCCAGCGGAACGATTTCCGATTGCGCTTCCTGTGTTGCGGTTGTATCAGCCGCCATGGTGTTGCCCTCTATCTTCAATTGAAAGCCGGAATGGTTCGCCTGTAAAGAGCCGGGAAGAAGTCAGGTGCCGGCAAGCTCACTTAGCGCTTTGCGCGCAGACTCTGCAGCGCTGCTGTCCGGTTTGGCCTTAATTGCCGCTTCGAAGGCTTTACGCGCGCGGACCGGATCGTTCAACTTCTGATAGACCATTCCCAGGTGATACCGATAGGTGGGATTAGCCGGAACCTTCTTCACAGCGTCTTCGAGGAGGGGAGCGGCGACCGAATACGCACCAGTATGGAAATAGGCCCAGGCCAAGGTGTCGGCGGAATTGGGTGAGTCACCCAGGCCGCGGCGAGCGGTTTGTGCGAGGGTGAGAGCGACGCTCGCGTCACCGCCGTGTTCGAGGAACAAGTAGGCAAGATTGTTGGCCGCGTAGGGATTGTCAGCCTGAATGGAAAGGGCTTGCTGATAGGCAGATTGAGCCTGCTGCCAATCGCCCTTGGTTTCATAGAGACTGCCGAGCGATACAGCGAGTTGGGAATTTGTAGGGACCAGCGTAAAGGCCCGCTTGAAGCTGGCGATGGCCGCGTCGGTTTCTCCGCGACTTGCTTGCAATCCGGCCAGGGCCGCCACCGGCGCGGGACTAGACGGAGCAAGTTCGACTGAACGGGAATACGATTGTTCGGCATCAGCCGGCTTCGAATCACGAAGCTGGGCTTGACCCAGGAGATAAGCAAGCTCGGCGCTATTGGGCGATTTCTGCAGTTGCTCTTTCAAACGGGCAACCGCTACGCTTGGCTGAGCGCGGAGGAAGTCCAGGTTCGCGAGGCCTTCCTGGGCCTGCAACGAATCAGGGTCGCGGGCGAGCGCCTGCTTGAAGTAAGCGTCAGCCTCTGGAAAGCGTTTTTGCTGAGTACGCAAAACGCCCAACTGAATATATCCAATAGGATTCTGAGGGGCGTACTGGACGAGACGGCTTAGATCGGCCTCGGCGCTCGCGAGATCCCCTTGATTCCCGCGCGCCGTGGCATGAAAGATGTAGCCATCCGCAGAATTGGGAACCAGCCTGATGAGTTGCAGGCCGATGGATTCCAGTTCCTTCCAGTCCTTGCGTTGGGCGGCGAGAGCGGCAAGCGCGCGCCAAGCTTCGGCGGAGTTCGGTTGCAATTTGACGGCTTGGCGCCACTCGTTGTCGGCTTGATTTGAGTTACCCTTCGCCTGGTAAGCAAAACCGAGCTGAACATGGCCGGGTGGATAGTCGGGTGAAGCCTTTAGCGCTTGTTGCAAGGTGAAGATTGCTTCGTCCACTTTCTTTTGTTGCAGCTGAATCTGTCCACGAAGAACCAGCGCTTCGACATCGCCGGGGGCGGACTTCAGAATCGAATCGTTTAGCGGGATGGCTTCATCGAGTTTGTGAGCTTTGATCAGAAGGTCGATGTAAGTCTTTTTGACACTTAGATCGCTCGGGTGCGAAGAGAGCAACGAAGAAAATTCAGCGAGCGCTTTTGCGAAATCGCCACGCGCCAGGTAGAAGTCACCCAACATCCGGTAGGCCGCGGGAACATCGGAGATTTGATTTTTGGCGTCGCTGAGAACCTTTTCCGCTTGTTCTGTTTGGCCTTGTGAGAAATACCAATTAGCGAGAGCGGCTCGTGGCGCGGGGTTTTTTGGTTCAACCTGAACTGCGGACTCAAGTTGCTTGCGAGCCTCTTCCGGACGCTTCAGCTTTTGGTAGAGCGCCCCGAGGAACATTTGAGAAGTGATAGAAGACGGATCGAGCGATTGAGCCTTCTTGAAATTCGCCTCTGCCTCGCTGTATGCGGCGTACTTTTCTTGCAAGATGGCCAGATTCAGATAGACGGAGGAGCGTTCCGGCGCAAAAGTTACTGCGTCGCGCGCCGCGCTGAGCGCTTCTTTTTGCTTGCCGAGAACCGCGTTGGCATTCGCGAGGAGCATTTCGGCATCCGCGTTCCTGGGGTCGCTGTGCAAAACCAGAAGAGCGATATCGTCGGCGTCCTTGCCTCGCCCACCGCCCAGATAAAGCTTGCCAAGGTCCACTTGCGCAGACCAATTTTCAGGCTCGATTTCCACGGTGCGTCGTAGTTCCTGATAGGCTGCATTCCAATTCGCTAATCTTATTTGGCATCGAGCGATGTTGTAATGTGCGGAAGCGATGTTCGGATCGATTTGAAGCGCGCGACCGTAGGTCAAAATTGCTTCACGGCATTTGCCCTGATCGAAATATGCAGTGGCATCTTTCAGAAATTTTTGTTTGCGGACCGCCGGATCGCGCGAGCATCCGGTCAAGGTCACGACGAGAAGTAGAGCGCAGATCGGACTCAGAACGGCGGAGACCGCCCGCAGTCGCGGGATAGGAGAAGAGCAAGGTGGTACGGATATCATAGGGTGAGAGTCGTGGGATGCAATTTACAGGCCCGGGAACGCGGAGTCCAGTGTCTGTTGCTGCTTCTGTAAGCTATTGATAAACCGTAGGTTATTCAGTCGCTGGCGCTCGGTTGGCCCGGTTCAAGTTGAATCTGGGTATATCTGGGAGGCCAGGTGAGCCGAAAATGGTGAATTTTGGGATAATGTGGATAGAACTTTTCCTCGCTTGGGATTGCTGGTTTTGTGAAGATTGTCAGATTTGAGACGATTTTTCCGCGACAATCTGTAAGTTATTGAATTACAATGGCTTATATTCTGGCTAAGACATGATCGAGCTCGGGTGCGTGGAACCCAGTTTGCTACCTAAGGACATGGGTCGATGTGTTTTTCGACTGCTATTTGAGAAAAGTGGCATGATGTCCGAGCGCGACGGCGGCTCGGTCGGTTAAGGGCAAGACTAGAGGTCACGATGGTCAGGAATGGCGAAATTAGCGGTCCAGATGTAAAGCGCGCCATGCGCAGGCACTGGTGGGTCGTCCCGGTGTCGGTTGTTGTTTTCGGAACAATCGGCGTGCTGCTGGCGATGGTGTTGCCGAAGCGGTATACGTCGCAGACCGTGGTGCTGGTCACTCGACCAACGGTCGGCCCAAAATATGTCGATCCAGTGAGCACGGAAGACTTGAATCACCGGCTGTCAACAATGCAGGAACAGATCCTGAGCCGCAGCCGGCTGGAGCCGGTAATCCAGAAATTCGGACTGTATAAGGACGAAGTAGGCAAGGCGCACATTGAAGATCTCGTGGAACGTTTAAGAAATACCATTTCGGTGTCGGCGTTAGAGGCGATGAAAGGCACCGAGGATCGCACGCTGCCGGGCTTTTACATCAACGTCAGTTTCAATGACCCGCAGCTAGCCCAGCAGATTTGTGCGGAAGTCACATCGATGTTCCTTTCACAGAACGCATTGGCCACAACCAAACAGGCCGAAGGGACGACTTCTTTCTTGAGCCAACAGCTCGATCAGGCAAAAGCAGCCCTGGATGAGCAAGACGCGAAACTGGCAAAGCTAAAGAAGCAGTACATGGGTTCGCTGCCCGAAGAGGCCCAGAGCAACCTCAGTCTGCTGATGACGATGAATTCGCAACTGGAGGCTACGACCCAGACGTTGAGCCGGTCCCAGCAGGATAAAGTGTTGAATGAATCCATTCTTACCCAACAGCTTTCCACCTGGCATTCGATGCAGACCTCGCCTGGCGCGAGTGCGGAAACACTGGAACAACAGTTGGGAATCTTGCAGGACCAGCTGACCAGTCTGGAATCGCGCTATACGGAAGAGCACCCGGATGTGATCAAGACCAAGAACCAGATTGGAGAGTTAAAGCGAAGAATGGCCTCGACAAGTTCGAAGCCTGTAGAAACGCCGGCAGCAGCAGCGAATGCCCCGGAACCGCCGCAAATTCAGCAGTTGCGCGCAAAACTGAAACAGGACGAATTGAGCATCGCGGACCTTACCAAGCGGCAATCGCAAATCCAGGAGCAAATTCGCCAACTTCAGGGCAGGATTCAAGCCAGTCCGATGGTGGAAGAGCAGGTGAAGGAATTGAGCCGTAGTTACCAAAGCGCGCAGGACTTCTACAACGAGTTGTTGAAGAAGCGCGAAAACTCGGCGATGGCGACTGACCTTGCCCATCAACAGGAAGGCGAGCAATTCCGAGTATTGGATCCGCCGAGTTTGCCGATCAAGGCATCGTTTCCGAAAAAGACATATTTCGGTGGCGGCGGACTAGGTCTTGGGTTGGTTGCGGCACTTGGAATTCTGTACGTTCTAATCGCGACGGATCGAAGCCTGTATACCGAGCGAGATGTGGAAATCAGTTTGAAGCTTCCGGTGTTGACGACGGTGCCATCATTTGTGGTTGCAGCGAACTCCGATCTATCGAAGGGCGGCGCCACAAATGGAAACGGGACCCCCCAGATGAGTCTGCGAAATTGAAGAGACGAATTGAATCGAGGAAAAGATGAGTCGTATCCACGAGGCACTCAAGAAGGCCGCACAGGAACGATCGGCCCAACTGGCTGCGGGAATCCTGCCAGATATCGCTGTTGAAATTGGGGCGGGAACTTCGTCAGACAGGGAAGCGACCAGGAATTCGCTAACCGAACTGTCGGCGCCACAGTCTCCCGAGTTCTTGCGGTACGAGTATTTGATCGAACATTGTGCCCATCCTGAATGGCGCATTGACTCTAAGTCGAGCGTTTTTGACGGGACGGTGCCAAATGCGATGGGCGCGGAAAGATTCCGGACCTTGCGGTCGCGACTCTATCAGATTGCGGCCAGCAGGCCGTTACGAAGAGTGCTGATCACGAGCAGTGTTGCGGCGGAAGGCAAGACGTTCATCTCAGCAAATCTTGCGCAATCCATGGTACGGCAGCCCGACCGGCGGGTACTGTTGATCGACGCGGATCTGAGAGCGTCTAGATTGCACTTAGCTCTCGGTGCCCCGAATAAGCCGGGTCTCACGGACTACCTTCGTGGCGACGCAGACGAATACAGCGTGATCCAAAAAGGTTCGGAATATAACCTGTGTCTGATCGCTGGAGGACAGTCGGTTTCGAATCCAAGCGAACTGTTACTTAGTCCCCGATGGCACCAGCTCTTAGATAGGGTCACTCCAGTATTTGACTGGATCATTATCGATTCGCCCCCCGCACTGCCAGTGCACGACGCAAGTAGCATTGCCGACAGCTGCGACGGGGTGCTTTTCGTGGTACGGGCAGGCTCAACCGAGGTCGAACTGGCGGAAAAAGCCGCCACCCAATTCCACGACAAGAAGCTTCTAGGAGTCGTTCTCAATCGAGTAGATCTTGCCGACGCACCCAACGACTATTACTACGGATATAATTCCTCTTCAGACTAATAATAATTATAGTTCGTTAACTTCTTCGTGCTGGAAAAGATAGGCTTCACAGCGAATCTCGGGGGAGTCCTACGGCGCAGGTAGTCAACCTGTACTAGAGGTACTGTGAAACTTTTTTTGAGGAATCTGGCTGGAATTTATTGCCGGAAATTCCTTAAAATCGTTATACTCACTGCACATTGCCCAGTCTGTTCCGCAGGGGCGCGGTGATTGGTTCCACTCCATAAGCAATCGCCCGCTCTTTCTGGTTGTATAAGAAATTAAGGTCATTCAATTCAAGGGGTGTTTCCGATGAGTTTTCGGCGGAGGAAACTGGGTAGGTATATTCTTGGCTGCGCGATTTTGTGTGCGCTTTCCTCAACAGCGAAATCGCAAGTAAATGTAACCACCCATCATAACGATATAGCCAGAACTGGGGCGAATACCGCGGAGACGATTCTTACCCCGCAAAATGTAAACACCACACAATTCGGGAAGCTCTTTTCAACCGCTTTATGTGGCGGGTGTAACCATGGGAGCCGGGACAGTTCAATCCGGAACTACACATAACGTCATCTTCGTAGCCACTGAACACGATAGTGTTTACGCATTTGATGCGGACAACACTACCGGTGCGAACGCCAATCCCTTGTGGGCGATTTCGCTGCTAGATTCGGCGCACGGCGCAACCTCCGGCGCGACCACATTACCGAGCGACGATGTTGGCAATGCGGCTTTGCTTGGGGAGATCGGGATCACGTCCACGCCGGTCATCGATCCTGCGACCCATACGATTTACGTTCTCGGAGTAACCAGAGAATCGGTGGGGGCTGGCTGTTCCGCCAGCTCGTACTGCTATGTGCACAGGCTACACGCGCTGGACATTACCACCGGAGCGGAGAAATTCGGCGGGCCAACAACGCTGTCCGGATCGGTGGCGGGGCTCGGGACAGGGAGTTCCGGCGGCATTCTGAAGTTTGACTCAAAGTGGCACCTCAGCCGCGCAGGCCTGCTGCTATTGAACGGCATCGTGTATATGTCATTTGCGTCGCATAACGACAATGGGCCCTGGCACGGGTGGATCTTCGGGTACAACGCCGCAACCATGCAGCAGACTGGCGCCTGGTGTGCCTCACCGAATGGAAGTAATGGGGGAATTTGGCTGTCGGGAGGAGGGCTGGCGGCGGAGGTTATTGATCCCGTGAACCACCCGTACGGCCGCATGTATACCGCGACTGGAAACGGCACGTTCGACGCTGCGCCACCGTATACGAATAACCAGGATTTTGGCGACTCCCTGATCAAGCTGGATTTAACCAACGGCGTACCAACGATGAATTCCGGCGGAACGGTCGTTGGGGATGATTTCACTCCATATAACCAAGCGACTCTGGAAAGCGCTGACACTGACCTGGCTTCTGGCGGAGTGATGATACTGCCGAACCAGACCGGCGGACATACCCATCTGCTCTTCCACGTTTCCAAGGAAGCGAAACTGCGCTTGGTCGACCGCGACAATATGGGGGGATACAACAGCGGAGGCAGCAGCAATCCACAGATCGTGCAAGAGGTTTTTGGGTTGATGAGCGGTGTGTGGAGCGCGCCGGCGTATTGGAACGGCAAGGTTTATGTGAGCGACGCAGGCAGCAATATTTTCGCTTTTCCGTTGGTGAACGGGCTGCTGAATACCACGAGCTATCAGGACATACATATCGGGACGACCTACTTTCCAGGCGTTATCCCGACGATCTCGGCGAACGGGACAAGCAACGGCATACTCTGGGGGGTCCGCACGGAATTCTATAACGTGCCTGGGCCTTCGATCCTGTATGCGTTCGACGCGGCCAATATTGCGACCAAGTTGTATTCGAGCGACCAGAATGCCTCTCGAGACACGACCGGCAATGCCGTGAAGTTTGCGGTGCCGACAGTTGTTCAGGGCAAGGTGTACGTGGGGACCGCGACCGCGGTGAGCACCTACGGCCTATTAAATGGCGCGACACAAACCGCAACGCCGGGAATCAGCCCTTCCTCGCAGTCTTTCACTTCGAGCATTCAGGTAACTATCACGGATAGCGCTTCGGGAGCGACGAT
>WNFL01268589.1_pt1 | contig 10231 bp, 8 predicted proteins | sample 5400361 | NCBI WGS metagenome assembly WNFL01 (sample SAMN13153351, study PRJNA577476) | soil metagenome | isolation source: 40 cm soil on Douglas fir-dominated hillslope | place: USA:California | collected 2013-09-17
CAAAGATAAGCGAACCAGCAGATCTGCCACGTCGTTTCGTCAGCTATCCGCGTCAATCAAGGGGTTGGGCTCTGTGTTTTGCAACAGCCTTTAGCTAGAGCGTCGTTGGTGTACCCGCGCATCTTAGCCGTTTTGTTGAGGTCTGGCGTCTGATCGTAAGGGATGCCTCCGACCCCAAGTAGAGCTTGTTGCGCGGACGGGTGCGGCGTCATCGAGTTCACCAAATACATCGCGCTCGCAGAGGCTGCGTACGTTATCGTGTGGGAATAGACCAAGTACCGTCCGCTGGCGTTAACGAGAGCATCGAAGGGCAGTAGATGGAGGCGGCCGGCCGGGACGATTACCAGGCGCTCTTTCTTCGCGGCCTCTGGGATGTCCTTGAAAAGCGCCGAGTAGAGTTGGCTTGCTTCCGTCTTTGACACTCCTTTAGCCTTCAATGTTTTCAGATATGCCGCGACCAACTTTTCGAGGTTTTCGCGACTGGTAAGGGGGACTATGCGCGCAAAATCTCGGCCGATCGCTAAACAATAGGAATGCGGCTCAGCAACAACATACTCAAGTATTAGCTCATTTGCGCCGAAGCGTTCTCGTATGCGTTCCAGCGGGATCGTTTCCCATGGCCTGGATTTCCAGGCGCCCGACGCGGGAGCAACCCACCGTGCCTGCTCGACGAGAAAAATCTTGTCTCGAATTTGACGGACCTGCTCAACCGATTGCGCTTTCGTGAGTTCGAGATTCAATCGGCTAATCTGTTTCTCGATTTCTAGTTCCTCGGGAGAATCGGGAGGTTTTCCACTCATCAACAGATCAGTGATTACGCGGCCGCGTGCGTGCTCAAGGACCGAGAAGGCCTTGGCAGTATCGTTCAAATGGTCCGCAACCAAGGCGAAATGTTCGGTGTAGACCGCGCTCATAGCAGTGATAAGGCCGATCTTGGCGTGCGCGGATGTAACGTTCCCGATCATCGCGTCCAGGATGTCGGACGCGCGGTCATAAGTTGCGCTGGCATCGCGATATTTCCCCTGGCTAGCTTGCAACTGTGCCAAGGCTTGTAGCCGCAGTGGGAGCAAATAAACGTCGCCGCTGCTTTGCGTTGATTCCGCTGCGGCGGTTGCCAGGGATTCTGCCTTTGGTAGATCACCCCTCTTGCGATAAATGTCTTCTAAATAGAATTGAGCATCGGCGAGCAGGCGCGTGAATTTACCTTTTCGAGCCAGGTCAATTGCTGCTTGGAAGTCTTCAGTCGCTTTCACTTCATCTTTCTTTGCAACTGCTACGGTTCCGGCTGTGATTAGAGCTTGCGTTTCCTTGACATGTTTTTGTCTTGAGCGGGCTTGGGCGATGATCTCGTCGGCGAGCCGTTCTGCGGCATCGAGCTTCCCCATACCCCTGAATGCCTGTAGCCTTCCCTCGTTGACAAGAAATGGGTATCCGGTGTCAGGGTTTGAGGCGGCAATCTTCAGCGCTTTGTCGAAGTATCCGAGTGAGTCATCATAAGAACCCATCTGCACGAAGGCGTGTCCGATTGCGGCTAGATAACGGATCTGCGCCCCGGTGTCGCCGAGCATCATCGCCCCCATCAGAGCGCCAGCTACCGTCTGGCGCGCTGCTGTCATGTCCCCTTCTAGAAACAGCGAAAATCCGATCTCGCCGGACGCGCGATTTTCCCACTTCTTATCACCGAGAGCCTTGGCGACGTTGAGTGCGGCTTCCCAATCCCGACGCATTGGGACGGCGTCAATTTCCCCGTCGATGTCGCCGCGAACCATTAGGCAGAATAATCTCAGTTCGTTGTCTGACTGGAGCAGTGGATTCTTGTCTAGCTCGGCGCCCAACTCCTCCGAGACTTCCGGGAGCGAGAGTTGTTCCATAGTTGAGCGCAGTCGGCCCAAATGTGCGTATAGCGCATTGCGACTATCTCCACGCGCGCTATAAAGTTGCTCGGCTTGAGTAAACAATGAAGCTGCATCCGCCCAGTTGTATAGGTCGCCAAAGCGAAGGGCCTGCTTTAACAAAACGTCTGGATCATCTGCGGTTGCTCGCGCATGCGCGAATATGCAAACCCCTCCGCAAAGAAAAAGCCAAGCGGCGACGCGCCAGATTCTCATCGTTTTTGCTCCGTGTTGTTGGGCAATACGGCCCCTAGCGAAACTGGCTGAACGAGGCGAATGCCGGTTGAGGATTGGACTTCTAGGTTGTAACTGCCCGGTGGGACTTGTTGGAAGTCTGCCTCGACTCGAATGAGTGTCTTACCTTCCTGCAGACGTGCATGGGCAGACTTGGACCAGAATGTGTGGCTACCCGCTGTCAGGCTTACATTGTAGGACCGCTCCTCACTTGCTAGCGGCAGCGTCAGAGTCAGATACAGTGGCGAACTCGGGACACGGACCCTTTGGTGAGACCCAGTTGTTGAGGGTTGGGAGCCACGTACCGAAGAAAGTGCGCTCAGGTCTAGGCTGAACGGCGAATAAGCTACCGCAGGGTTGACCGGCTGAACGGGGTTGGGCGCTCGATGGGTATCCAGGGGAGGAGGATTCGGCACCCTAATCCTATTCAACAAGAAACTCGCTCCGATTGCGATGGATAGAGCGCACAGAAGGGCGGCACCTACCAGCATTGGATGAGACCTGGACCACGAGGCTAAACGTGCCCAAGACAGCTTCTCTTCTGGGGCCCTTTGCGACCTCAACTGAGCTAGCAACTCCGCGTAGCGCCTGAAACAAGGAGAGCAAGCTGCCAAGTGCTCAGTGACAGTGGGCTCACTTTCGGTCGGACTGAGCGCGAGCGATCGCAAAGCAGTGTCAGAAGGGCATCCCTGACGGTCCGGGTTAGGAAAACCCTCCGAAAGATAGGAGTGCGCAAAGTCGAGTAAGTCTTTGTCCTTTTTCTCGAAGGCTCTGCGGTCTTTCATTCTCATTCCGATTTTCCAGAACCACTCACTTTATCTGTCGTAAAGTTCATAAACCACTCTTCGGGTCAAGTCTCTCCCTGATTTTCCGGAGCGCTTGGCTGAATCGGGATTCTGCAGCATGCCCCGATATTCCGTAAGACAATCCAATTTCGTCCCAGGAAAAGTTTTGCGTACGCCGATAGAACATATCGCGGGCCACGGGATCACCCCTCGTCAGCAATTCATCAACGAGAATCTTCCGCTCGAGTTGCGCCAATGGATCAGTTGAGTCGTGGGAAGTTACCGAGAGCGTGCGAATGGCATCCGCTATCAGGAACTGTCGCTTCACGGCCTTGTTTATTAGTCGGAGGAAAGCGCGGAAGAGATATGCCCGCAGGTCCCGAACAGGTTGTTCATTACTGTCCGTTTTCCTGTCTACAGCGCGTGAAACTCTGGCCGCTGCCTCTTCCAATAAACTTGCCGCGACCGCAGAATCAATATGCAGTTTTTCGCCATGCAGGATCGCACGGTGCGCGATCTCCTCGGCAGCATCGTGGACAGGAAGGCTTATCCTCCGCCCAAGGCGGTCCACGGGGCTAACTTGAGAGCCGCGATCAGGCCGTGCTCCTTCCCCCATGACGACTCATCCTCATTGTGAAAGAGCGCCGGCCAGTGCAGGCACTATCCGGGCGGACAAAAGCTTCTCCGCGAGGTAGGTGATCCGGCTAAAAAGTCTTTAATTGGTTGCTCGAGCAAACGCGTCAATCTTCACGGAATTGGGTCTCAGACGAATTCGCTGGAATACTCGCAGACACGGGCTAAATGCGAAGGAATCCTGCCTCGCCAGTACATCAAAGCACGGCGGAGGTGTGAGCGTGCCCTGATCCTTTGGCAAGCGATTGTCTGACCGAGCAACGAAGAACATATGTAGCCACCGCTTCGATCGTTGGGGTACGCGTCGCTCTATCAAGACTGGGTCAAGACATTAAAACGAACGGGTTATGGCGCGGAACGCGAAAGAAATTACCACGGGCATGGTTGGGCAATGTGGCAGCAAGGTTCACCGTGGATCGAAGCGGTTGCTTGAGCGACCGTGGAACAAGTTCTGCACCGATTGCCTGCGAGACCGAGTAGAAATTGGAGACGTGAGGGTCCAAAGTCTATGGACTGCGAATATTGAGGTTCAGAACGAGCGGCGCGGCAGTGTATTCAATGCACGTTCAGAGAATAGTTTCGTGCAGACCAGTAAGAGTGACCTTTGGAAGATCTGCTCGAATATTCGGTCGAGTATGGACAGCAATGGAGTCTTGTTGCTCGATATGGAGGACCACTTCTATTACAGCTTGGATCGACTTGGCAGTCAGATTTGGATAACAATTGAGACTAGCCCTTCGGGGATTGCGTTCGACGATATTCTTGATGTACTCGAAACGCGCTTCGACGCTCCCCGAAATCAGCTCGCGGATGACCTCCGCGTTCGATTGCAACGGTTGCGTGCCTTAGGGTTCATCGAAACGCTACGTAAAACCTAAACGCAAAGGTTTCGTGAACATCACTACCAGATACAGCTCTTCCGACCTCCTCTCCTTCTTTTGATATCGATGGGAAGAATCTCCCGCTTGTGCATGATAAAGATGAAAATGCGCCGGTGGGTGACTGTCGGAGAGATCGCCCAGGAATCATTGTTGAAGTTGAATCGAAACTGCCGGTCAAACGATTCGGCGCCATTGTCTCCCGACGATATCGACCGCGCCAGGCCCCAACGTCAAAGCTCACCAAGACCGCATAAGGAAAGGTCTCGTTGGCACCATTCGTTCCGAGTTTGGTTCTCCCGTGACGCTATGACAATTTTGTGACGAGTTGTAGCGTTCCTGTGCTCTCTGACTACTCTCTATTCGTCGGCTTCATACGCGCTTATTGTGGCGTTAAATTGGCCCTGGTTAGGTCCCGAGGGTGCGGCGTCAAGATAGATCGCGTCCGGCTTGCTGTGCTGACCTTGAATTGCAAGAAGAGCCAGTCCGCCCACGACGACTTCTGGCTTTGCATATTTCATCGTTTCATGTCCTTTCTGTTTTAACTTTTCTCAGCAGGCCACGGTCGCGGCAAACACTACAGCGACTTTGGGGTGTTTGATGGATGCCCGCAAGAATTCCGCGGTTGAACAGGATTTTCGCCCAGGTGTCGATCATAAGGGTTCGGAACGGAGGAAGGATGGGCGCCCGCAGGTCCGCGCCAAATCTGTAGGACCCTCGAAAAACTTTGTGTCAACCATTCTGAATGAAGTGGTGACCGTGTGTTTGTTGATCTCAAGTGGGTTGGCCTAATTGGTCGATTTCCTCGTCATTGGTGTGGGAGCATATTGGTTTACAGGGTCGGGGGGCGCAGAGTTTCTGCGGGCTCCGACTGCTATCTATATCTGCTTCGTATGCGCTACCCGTAACATTGTATCGGTCTAGTCTGGCGCTCATATTACAGCCTCAAGAAAAATAGCCGCTTTGGCGCGGCATCGAATCACGAGAATTAAGTCACCAGGCTTAGGAACGGATACTGTGGTAGTAAAACATAGTCACTCCGTGTCTTGAAGTTCAGAGAATGGGAATTCCCTCGTACAATCAGACACGCTGATGAGATTTGTTGAGCGTGTCGCATTGAAAGATACCGGGGCGCACGGGGTAATCCGCACACCCCGGTCCTTCGCTATTCGTCAGCTTCATACGCGCTGGCGGTCGAATTGAATTGGCCCTGGTTGGGTCCCGAGGTTGCCGCATCAAGGGTTATGTACGTCTTGACTTGATGAGCTTGAATAGCTGCAAGGGACGAACCGACCAATACGACCTCTGGCTTCGTGTAAGTCATTGTTTTTCACCTCCTTTCTATTTGAGTTTTTCTCAGCTAAGAAATCTATTTGCATGCCGGTGCCGGGACCTATGCGTGCAATTTAACGGTTTCCGGGCAAAAGAGTTTCAGGGTTTTCATTACGCTGCGTCGAGATTACAGCTGGTATCAAACACTTTGGCAGGACCGGAATCCTTTCCTCCAGCCCGGCTAGAATCCCGCGGTTGACGATGCTCGTGAGCCAGGTCTCGATGGCAATCGTGCGCATTAGTATAGCTATGGGTACCTCCTGGCCGTGCCGTGCCTTCTGCAAGGCTTCGGAAAACTTTGCAGGTTCGACGATGCCCAGTAAACTAGTAATCATGTGCTGGCTCATCTCGGCGTAATGAGCCCAGTCCGCCGAGATCACTGCCATCGGTCCCCTGGCGACAAACGCTTTTCGCTTCCGGTTGAGGATTTCATCCGGCACGATACCGACAAGCGCGCGCCGCATCAGCGAACGGCGCTGGCCTGGACGGACCAATTGTTGACGAGGTACGGCGTACATAAATTCCAGGAGATGGCAATCCAGGTAGGGATAGCGCTTCTCGTAGAGCGGCTCTGAGGACAACGCCCCGCATTGAAGTTGTCTGCGCAACAGGTCCAAAGCTCTTAGGTTCTCCTGGAACGTTGGCGGAGCGCCGAAGAGTGTGAGTCTGGTCTCATAGCCCTGGAGGGCTCCGCCATTGTGCTTGACGAATCCTCCGTTAAGCCAACCTGCAGGCTTTTTATGCTTCGGAACTCCAACCAGACCAGGAGGAAAAAATTCCCGGGCAGCTTCGAACAACAGATAGAACCACGGTTTCCTCTTGTTCAGAGCCCATACTTTCAACTGGTGCGCCAGCGCTGTGAATTTCGCCCTTGCGAGAAGATCTTCCAGTTCAGGTATGGGCGTTGGAACACCTCCTGTAACTTCGTCTCCGCCGATTCCGGAAAGCACCACGCGATTTACTTGTGAGGTCACGCACGCAATGAACTGCTTGGCGGAGTGTCCGCCAGCGCCGGGGGTGGCCGCAAAGTGCTCATTATTCAATTCGAGCTTGGCCTGTCTATGAGAACCAACGTCAATGTGAGAGCCGTGTCGACCGCGTTTTTCTTCTACCTTCGTGAAGTAAGGACGTTCGTTCCAGTTAGGTTCAGAATCGTCGTAGTAAGAAATCGTATCGAGCCTGGGAGTTTCCGCAATTCCGGCAGCGATCAACGTGTCCGCCGTGCACACGATGGAGGAGGAGTCCATGCCGCCGCTCAGCTCTGCCAAGATGGGGCTGTCCGAGCGGAGCCTCCGCCGGACGGCTTCACTGAAGACGGTGCGGAAGTGTTCCTCGTATTCGGCGTCTGTGCGGTAGCGGATTCGTTTGCCAGGATCGAAGTCCCAATACTTGTTGATGGCATGTTTGCGCGGCCGTATGAGGACTAAAGAAGAAGGAGGCACAGATTGGACCCCGACGTACGGCGTGAGATGAGCGGCAGGGAAGAACGAAAGGCAGCCGGCGATGTATTCGTGGCATAGCGGAAAAACTTTCCCGGCAAAGAGGACGACGGGGTCGAGGATGGTGCTCCAAGTGACCTGGTCGTCGTCGAACGAGTAGTAGAGATGGCGCGTGCCGATGGGGTCTTTGGCTAGGATCAACGAGCGCGTGTGGGGATCAAAGATCGAAAGAGCCCAGTCGCCAATCAGCATTGCGAAGCAATCACTGCTCCAGTATTCGTAAGCCGCTGCAACGATCTCGACATCCGTCGAACCGATCGTCACAATGCCACGCAACCGTCGGATCAAATCCGCTCGGTTGTCCAGACGGCCGTCCCACGTGAGGATGGCGCCGGAAGGCGTGACGTAAGGCTGGGTTTCGCGGCGAGACTCTTTGGTGGTGTGGAACGCGTGGTAAAGGATGCTAATGTTGCCCTTCGAATAGGAGCCAGCATCATCGGGGCCGTAGGGTGCGATGGACGCCTTCACCTTTTCGAGATAGTCCCGGTCCACCGGCTTGCCATCGAAATTCCATCTTCCAAACTGGATGCTCATGTCCGGCCCTCTCTCCAACCGAGCTCTTTCAACACCGATCGAGAACGGCGTACATTTCAGGGGTGTATGACTTGTCGTTGACCACGCGGCTATCGACTTCGACCCAGGCGTGAGCTTTGAACGGCATATGCTGAGCGCCGATCACCATTTGCGCCGGGACACCGTATTTCTTCAGAAGGCAAGCCGTGGCGGCAGACCGCTGCAAGCACAAAGCCTCTTTCCAATACCAGATACAGGCCATGTCAATCGCCGAACAGATTCGCTCGACTGCATCTGGACCAGGTGCCTGCTTTGCAATCGGATATTTACGGACCTTGTGGTAGAGGGCTGCGAAGTCGCCCCGCGCCAAATACAGATCGAAATGGATCAGTTTCAAGTACGCTTTCAGGACGAGAAACGACATGACCAATGACCTCACTCTTCAAACTTGCAGCTGCAACTGGTCGCAAAGAAACGCCATACGATCTGTAAGCGCTTCAACCCGCTCGCCCAGCGGAAGCACGGGGGAGTGCCCACGAAACACGCTGTAATCGAGAAAGATCGGATGTTCTGATACGTTCGCGGCTTGCAGCCGGGCTGTCATCTTGCGGGCATGCAACGGATTGCAATTCCGGTCGGCATCGCCAGAGACAATCATCGTGGCGGGGTAGGCAACGCCGTCCCGAACCTGATGGTAGGGAGAGTATTTTGCGAGAACGGCGAAGTCGTCCGGGTCGTCTACGGTGCCAAATTCATCTTTCCAGACATGCGCGTTGTCGAAGAGGTGGTAGCGGAACATATCCAGCATCGGAACCATGCAGACGACCGCGCCGAACAGGTCCGGCCGCTGAGTCAAGGCAGCGCCTACCAGCAGGCCGGAGTTTGAGCCGCCAAAAATGGCCAGTTTCCCGGGTCCAGTTCTTCCGGTCTTGAGAAGCCATTCCGCCGCACATAAGAAGTCGTCGTAGGCCGTTTGCCGGTTGCGTCGCTTGGCAGCGTTGTGCCATTCGATTCCAAACTCCGATCCGCCACGGATGTTGGGCAAGGCAAACAGGCATCCGCGCTCCATAAGAAAGGCGACAAAGACGCTGAACTGCGGAGTCATGCACGCACCGTAGCCGCCATAAGAGGTCATAATCATTGGATTACCACTTCGCTTGAGCACGTCCCGGCGGCCTACGAGGAACATCGGGATTCTGGTGCCATCCTTCGACATGAACCAGATCTGGAAATGGCTGAAATTAGTGGAATCAAACGGGACGTTCCTCTTGGCCCAGAGGGTGCGTTCGTTGTTCCTTGCACAATAGCGAAAGATGCCGATGGGCTCCGTGAAGGATTCCGTTTCAAGAAGCAATTGATCAGCGTCTGGCGAACCGCCGATGATGCGAAGCGTCTCGTCACTTCGAATGGGCATTTCCCCAGTTTTCTTGCCGGAGAAATCGAAGATGAAGATGCGATGCTGCATGTCTTTCATGTAGGAGACGAAGATGGATTCTTCAACGACGAGCCAATTGCTGATGGGAGTTTCGTTTTCCGGTACGATATCGATCCACTCGTGCTCCCCGTTTTTCCGAAGACGGATTTCGACGATGCGGCGATTCGGCGCGTTTCGGTCGGTGATGGCAAGAATTTTTTCGTCCAGGAGTCGCAACCCAAGCATGTAGTCGATGCCGCTGAATATCAGCACCGGCGGAACACCTTCTTCGAATGGCTGTAGGTAGATGTCCGTGACCGTTTTGTCGAGGAACCGATAGACGAAGAAGCCGAGGCGCTTCTTATCGGAAAGCAGCGCCAACCGAAATCTCTCGTCTTCGCCTGCGAAGAAAATCTCCTGGTCTTCGCTGGATGGTGTTCCGAGAACGTGCCGGTACGCGGCGCGATAGAAGGGCCGCTTGGCGTTGAGCGTCTCGTGCACGTAGTAGAAACCCTTTCCATTCGGCGCAAACGCAAATCCCCTTAAATACCCCCGGGGGAGAAGATCGGGGAGACGCTTCCGAGTCTTGATTTCGAGCAACTCAAAAGTTCCCGTTCTCTCTCCCCCTTCCTTCACCTCATAAAGGAGCAGTCGACCGTCAGGTGAAACTTGCAAAGGCTTTACTGCCGTGTAGTTGCCGCTTCCCCTTTCGGCAGGGTCAATCAAAAGCTGATCCTCGCCGTCTGCGCCTTCACGCATGTAAATACAAGGCTGCTCTTGGTTGGGCAGGCGCTTCCGGAAGAAGTAGCGGCCGCCGGCTATTTGCAGGGAGTCAGAGGTTTCAACAGCGAGGAACTCTCGGATGCGCTCGCGGATGCGTTGACGTCCCGGAATGCTGTCCAGGTAGCTGCGCGCATAGCGGGTCTGCTCTTCTATCCAAGCACGCGTGCGAGGCGAATCCTGGTCTTCGAGCCAGCGATAAGGGTCGGTGACCGGAACTCCGTGTAAAACGTCCGTCACCGGCTCGAGGGTCGAATGGGGCGGGGTCATC
>WNFL01207293.1_pt2 | contig 10229 bp, 8 predicted proteins | sample 5400361 | NCBI WGS metagenome assembly WNFL01 (sample SAMN13153351, study PRJNA577476) | soil metagenome | isolation source: 40 cm soil on Douglas fir-dominated hillslope | place: USA:California | collected 2013-09-17
TCCTGCACGCTCTTCGCGGAAAAGCCGCCGAAAACCACGGAGTGCGTGGCGCCGATGCGGGCGCACGCCTGCATGGCGACCACCGCCTCGATCGACATCGGCATGTAGATGAGGACGCGCTCGCCCTTCTGGACGCCCTGGGCCTTCAGCACGTTGGCGAACTGGCACACGCGGTGGTAGAGCTCCTTGTAGGTGACCTTCGTCACCTTGCCGTCGTCGGCCTCGAAGATGATCGCCACCTTGTCGGGCTGCGTCTTCAGGTGCCGGTCCAGGCAATTGCGCGAGGCGTTGAGCTCGCCGTCGTGGAACCACTTGAAGAAGGGCGCGTTGGATTCGTCGAGCGTCTTCGTGAACGTCTTGTCCCACAGGAGCTCGTTCTTCGCGTGCTTCGCCCAAAAGCCCTCGAGGTCGCGCTCGGCCTCGTCGCACATCGCCTTGTACGCCGCCAGTCCCGGGACGTTGGCCGTCTTCTGCAATTCAGCCGGCGGCTGGAAGACGCGCGTTTCCTGCAGCACCGACTCGATGGTGGACATGGCGTTCTCCTCTGTTGTACGGAAATTTATAGCACGGTCCGGGTTTCCCCTGTGATCGGGTTAACCCTTGGATAGAATGAGTCCACCATGAGCGCCGTCGTCCCGCGTCCCGCATCTGCCGCCACCCCCGAGCGCGCCTCGGTCGACATCCTCGGCGACTACTGGCCGGGCATCCAGATCTACTATCCGCCGGTCAAGTACGCGCCCTCGCTCGGAATCTACGAGGACCTGGACCAGGCCGCCTCGCGTTTCCGCAAGCACGGCTGGAATACCACCGCCCATACGCTGCTCTTCGACCTGGAAGACGGCTGCCGGCAGAAGGAGATGAGCCGTGACCTCCTTCGCCGCGAGCTGCCGAAGATGCCGCGCAAGAAGGAAGTGCAGGTCGCGGTGCGCATCAATCCGTTCCGCACCGACGAGTACGACAAGGACCTGCAGCTCATACGCGATCTCGCGGACCACTTCGACGTCGTCATGCTCGCCAAGGCAGGCGAGGCATACGGCTCGCCGGAGATCCGCGACCTGTCCGCCGCGCTCGCGGGCTTCAGCCATCGCATCACCATCCAGCCCATCATCGAGCATCCGAAGTCGCTCAAGATCGCGCCGGACCTCATGCAGTACCCGACCGTGAAGCACGTGGTGTTCGGCATCCACGATTTCTCCAAGGCGATGGGCATCCACATCACGCCGCGCAACTGGATGGCGCAGCTGATGTTCTACCTGCACGACATCCTGTTCGAGGCGCGCATCGCCGGCAAGGGCGTGATCGGCGCAGGAGGCCGTCGAGCCCAACGACGTGCGCCGCTGGCTCGACCTGCACGGCGACGAGGAATCCCGCGTCGTGTACATGCACGCGCTCGAGGAAGCCTCGATGGGACTGTCGGGTAAGCAGGTGATCCACCCTTCGCACGTCCATCCGTGCAAGGTCGCCTTCACGCCGGCGCCCACCGAAGTCAGGACCAAGGTCGCGATCCTCAAGGCGGCGATCGAAGCCGACGCGCTGCTGGGCGGCGCCATCAAGTTCGAAGGCGAAATGCTCGATCCGCCGATGTTCGGCAAGGCCCTGCAGACGCTGCTTCGCGCGCACGCCCTCCACGCCCTCTCGCCCGAGCACACTGACTTCGCGATCGAGGTGCTGAGAAAGCTGCCCGAGCAGGTCGTCAGGGAGAACTGGCCTTACGGGGTGATCCTGTAGGTGGGCGGTTGGATCTGGGATGTTCCGGAATTCCTGAACATCGGCGTGGCGTGCACCGACGCCCACCTCGGCACCGAAGCCGAACCACGCATCGCGATGATCGTCGAGGACGACGCGCTCGGGACGAGCTCGATCACCTACGGCGAGCTGGCCGAGCGCACCAGCCGTTTCGCGCAGCTTCTGCGCGAGGTGGATATCGCCGCGGGCGACCGCGTACTGGTGCGCCTGCCCAACTCGATCGACTATCCGACGGCGTTTTTCGGCGCGATGAAGCGCGGTGCCATCGCCGTTCCCACGAGCACGCTCCTCACGCCGGAGGAAGTCCGCTACCTGGTCGAGGATTCGGGCGCCGCGGCGATCGTCGTCGACTCGTCCGCGTGGGCGGCATTGCTGCCGCACCTTCGGGATGCGGGAAACTTGCGCCAGGTCATCGTGACGGGCGAGGCGCTCGACGCCAGGCTCGCGCACGTCGCCGCGCCGCAAGCGCCCGAGAGGACTCGCGCCGACGATCCCGCGTATCTCGTCTACACCTCCGGCACGACGGGCTATCCGAAAGGCGTGCTGCACGCGCATCGCTCCCTCATCGGGCGCGCGCCCGCGTCGAGATACTGGTTCGATTTCGATCCCGATGCGGTCGATCGCATCGTGCACTCGGGAAAGTTCAACTGGACATACGTCCTGGGCTCGGCGCTCATGGATCCGCTCTACCGGGGCAAGACGGTGATCGCGCACGAAGGCAAGAACGACGCCGCGACATGGCCGCGACTCGTCGCGAAGCACGGCGCGACGATCTTCATCGGCGTGCCGACGGTCTATCGCCAGATCCTCCAGAAGACATCGTTCACGAAGAAGGACGTCCCGGCGCTGCGTCATTGCATGAGCGCGGGCGAGCATCTCTCCGACGAGGTGTTCGCGCAGTGGCGCGAGCGCTTCGGGCTCGACATCTTCGAAGCGGTGGGGATGAGCGAGTTCAGCTACTACCTCTCGCAGAACAAGCTGCGGCCGATCCGCCCGGGAAGCGCGGGCTTCCCGCAGCCCGGGCACGACGTGAAGCTCCTCGTTCCCGAGACGCTCGCCGAAGTGCCGCAGGGCGAAGAAGGAATGATCGCGGTTCCCGAGAGCGATCCCGGGCTCTTCATCGAGTACTGGAACCAGCCGCAGGAGACGGCGAAACTCAAGCATGACGGCTGGTTCTTCACCGGCGACTACGCGCGCCGCGATGCCGACGGCTATCTCTGGTTCCTGGGCCGCAAGGACGACATCATCAAGAGTTTCGGCTATCGCGTCTCGCCGTATGAGGTCGAGCGCGTGCTGAAAGGCCATCCTGGCGTGGCGGACTGCGCGTGCGTCGCGCAGAGCGCGGGAAGCGACAAGTCGCTCGTCGTCGCATACGTGATCCCCCAGGAAGGCGCGGACGTTTCCGCCGACGCGCTGCTTGCCTTCGGCCGCGAGCATCTCGCCTCGTACAAAGCGCCGAAGGTCGTGTATCTCGCGCGCGAATTTCCGCGCACGCCCAATGGTAAAATTCTGCGTAGAGAAATCACTCCGCGGATCGCGACGGCGCGTTCGGCGGCCTGACGCATTTGTCCCGATCCACGCAGGGCCCTCCGGAACCATCCCGCATGACCACCATCCGCGAAGAAGACTTCATCCAGTCGGTAGCCGACGCCTTCCAGTTCATCAGCTACTACCACCCGGTCGACTACATCAAGTCGCTGCACGAGGCGTACCTGCGCGAGGAATCGCCCGCCGCGAAGGACGCGATGGCGCAGATCCTCATCAACTCGCGCATGGCCGCCGAAGGCCATCGCCCCATCTGCCAGGACACGGGCATCTCGATCGCCTTCATCCGCGCCGGCATGAACGTGCGCTGGGACACCCGTCGCTCGCTAGAAGAACTCGTGAACGAAGGCGTGCGCCGTGCCTACACCGACAAGGACAATCCGCTGCGCGCATCGATGCTCGCCGACCCGGACGGCAAGAGGAAGACCACCGGCGACAACACGCCCGCGGTCACGCACGTGGAGCTCGTTCCCGGCGACAAGGTGGAAGTGATCGTCGCGGCGAAGGGCGGCGGCTCGGAGAACAAGAGCAAGTTCGCATGCCTGCTGCCCTCGGATTCCATCGTGGACTGGGTTCTTTCGCTCGTGCCGACGATGGGCGCCGACTGGTGCCCGCCGGGATTGCTGTCGCTGGGCATCGGCGGCTCGCCCGAGAAGGCGATGCTCATCGCCAAGTGGGGAATGATGGAGCCCATCAACATCCATGAGCTCAAGGCGCGCGGCCCGAAGACTCACGGCGAGGAGCTGCGCCTCGAGCTCTTCGAGAAAGTGAACGCGCTGGGCATCGGCGCGCAGGGCCTGGGCGGGCTTACCACCGTGCTCGACGTGAAGGTGAGCGAATTCGCGACCCATGCGGCCTCGAAGCCCGTGGCGCTCCTTCCCAATTGCGCCGCCACGCGCCACGCGCACTTCGTGCTCGACGGCAGCGGCCCGGCGAAGCTCGATCCGCCCTCGCTTGCCGATTGGCCGAAGCTCACTCTGGACCTCGCGACCAGCAAGCGCGTGGACCTCGACACGCTCACCAAGGCCGAGATCGCTTCCTGGAAGGCGGGAGACCGGCTGCTGCTCAACGGAAAGCTGCTCACGGGCCGCGATGCCGCGCACAAACGCATGGTGGACATGATGGCGAAGGGCCAGAAGCTGCCGGTGGACCTCGCCAATCGCTTCATCTACTACACCGGTCCCGTCGATCCGGTGCGCGAGGAAGTGGTCGGGCCCGCCGGTCCCACCACCAGCTCGCGCATGGACAAGTTCGTCGAACCGGTCCTCGCGCAGACCGGCCTCATCGGCATGGTCGGAAAAAGCGAGCGCGGGCCCGTCGCCATCGAATCCATCAAGAAGCACGGCGCGGTGTACTGCATCGCAGTGGGCGGCGCGGCCTATCTCGTGTCGAAGGCGATCCGCGCATCGAAGGTGCTCGCGTTCGAGGACCTCGGCATGGAAGCGATTCGCGAGTTCGAGGTGAGGGACATGCCCGTGACGGTCGCGGTGGACGCCGCGGGCAACGCGGTGCACAAGACCGGTCCCGCGCAGTGGCGCGCCAGGATCGGCAAGATCCCGGTCGCGATCGTCTAGGCTCGAGCAAGCGCCCATGGCGAAGGCCTCGCTCCCGAAGAGCGGGTCCGCGGACGCGCTGTCCCTCGCGCGCGCGGCCTCGGGCGGGCCGCCGCTTCTGGTGCTCGCGGCTTCTGCGCAGGATGCGGAGCGGCTGCGCGAGGAGATCAGCTGGTTCGATCCCACGGCTGCGGTCCATCGCCTGCCCGACTGGGAGATCCTTCCCTACGACCAGTTCTCGCCCCACCCGGACCTCGTGTCCGAGCGGCTCGCCACATTGTGGCAATTCTCGAACGGCGCGTTCCGCGTCGGCATCGTGCCCGTCACTACCGCGTTGCAGCGATTGCCGCCGCGCGCGTACGTCGCCGGCCGCACCTTCCATCTGAAGGCGAAGACGCACCTGGATCTCGACGCATTGCGCGCGCAGATGGTCCTCGCGGGCTACCACCACGTGCAGCAGGTCATGAGCCCGGGGGAATTCTGCGTGCGCGGCGGCATCATCGACCTATTCCCGACGGGCAGCGCCGTCCCCTACCGCCTCGACCTGCTGGGCGACGAGATCGAGACGTTGCGAACGTTCGACGTCGACACCCAGCGCTCGATCTATCCCGTGTCCGAGGTGCGGCTGCTCCCCGCGCGCGAGTTTCCGCTCGACGACGAAGGCCGCGCGCGTTTCCGCGATGCGTTCCGCGAGCGCTTCGAGGGCGACCCCACCAAGAGCCGCGTCTACAAGGACGTCTCCAACGGCGTGGCACCGGCCGGCGTGGAATCGTACCTGCCCCTTTTCTTCGAATCGACCGCGACGCTTTTCGATTACCTGCCAGGGAACACACGCGTCCTCATTCATGGGGAAGTGGGCGCCGCCGCCGAAGCATTCTGGAAGGACCTCAAGTCGCGCCATGAACTGCTGCGCGGCGATCGCGACCGGCCGCTCATGGAGCCGCGCGAGCTGTACCTGCCGGTCGACGGGATGTTCGCGGCGTTGAAGGCCTTCGAGAGCGCCGAGGCACCCCTCGATGCGGCAGAGGTGCCCGCAGTCGACGTGGACCGCCGCTCGATCGAACCGCTGAAGAGTCTCGCAAGCTTCACCGAATCCTTCGGTGGGCGCACGCTGATCGTCGCCGAGAGTCCGGGACGGCGCGAAACGCTCTCGTCGTTTTTCTCCGAGCACGGCTTCCATCCGGCGCTGGTCGACGACTGGAAGCGCTTCAACGAGTCGACACATCCGGTCGCCCTCACCTACGGACCGGTCCAGGCGGGCTTCACGCTGCCCGGCGAGCAGCTCGCAATCGTGACCGAGGCCGAGTTGTATCCGGGACAAGTGCGCCAATCGCGGCGCCGCGACACGCGCGCGCGTTCGAGCGCCGAGGGGATGGTGCGCGACCTCGCCGAGGTGAAGCCCGGCGATCCGGTGGTGCACAGCCAGCACGGCATCGGCCTCTACCTCGGGCTCGTGACGCTCGACCTGGGCGAGGGCGCGATGGAGTTCCTGCACCTCGAATACGAGGGTGGCGACAAGCTCTACGTGCCCGTGTCGCAGCTGCACGTGATCAGCCGTTACACGGGTGCCTCGCCCGAAGCCGCGCCGCTGCATCGCCTGGGCAGCGGCCAGTGGGAGAAGGCCAAGCGCAAGGCCGCGCGCCAGGTGCGCGACACTGCGGCGGAGCTCCTCGATCTGTATGCCAAGCGCCATGCGCGCCAGGGGCACGCCTTCCCCCTCACCGCGCAGGACTATGAATCGTTCGCGTCGACCTTCCCTTTCGAGGAGACCCCCGACCAGGCGGCCGCGATCCACGCGGTGATCGAGGACATGACGGCGGGCCGCCCGATGGATCGGCTCGTGTGCGGCGACGTGGGTTTCGGCAAGACCGAGGTCGCCATGCGGGCCGCCTTCGTCGCGGTCGCAGGCGAAACCCAGGTCGCCATCCTCGTGCCGACCACCTTGCTCGTGGAGCAGCACTTCCAGAATTTCACCGATCGCTTCTCGGCGTTTCCGGTGCGCATCGCGGAGCTCTCGCGCTTCCGCAGTCCCAGGGAAGTGGCGAAGACGCTCGAAGAGCTCGCCGCCGGCCGCATCGATATCGTGATCGGCACGCACAAGCTAATCCAGAAGGACGTGAAGTTCAGGAACCTGGGGCTCGTCATCATCGACGAGGAGCACCGCTTCGGCGTGCGCCAGAAGGAACAATTGAAGAAGCTGCGCGCCGAAGTGGACGTGCTGACGCTCACCGCCACGCCCATCCCGCGCACGCTCGCCATGTCGCTCGAGGGGCTGCGCGACTTCTCGGTGATCGCCACCGCGCCGCAAAGGCGCCTGTCGATCAAGACGTTCGTGAACCGGCTCTCGATGGGAATCGTGCGCGAGGCGGTGCTGCGGGAGCTCAAGCGCGGCGGCCAGGCCTACTACCTCTACAACGAGGTGGAGACGATCGAGAACCGTCGCGAGGAGCTGGAGCAGCTCCTGCCCGAGGCGCGCATCGCGGTGGCGCACGGCCAGATGCCCGAGCGCGAGCTGGAGCGCGTCATGCGCGACTTCTACCACCAGCGCAGCAATGTGCTGCTGTGCTCGACCATCATCGAGACCGGCATCGACGTGCCGAGCGCCAACACGATCCTCATCCATCGCGCCGACAAGTTCGGCCTCGCGCAGCTGCACCAGTTGCGCGGGCGCGTCGGCCGCTCGCACCATCAGGCGTACGCGTACCTGCTCACGCCCGGCGATGAGGCGCTCTCGGTCGCCGCGAAGAAGCGGCTGGAGGCGATCCAGATGATGGAAGACCTGGGCGCCGGTTTCTACCTCGCGATGCACGACCTGGAGATCCGCGGCGCGGGCGAGGTGCTCGGCGAATCGCAGTCCGGCGGCATCCACGACGTGGGATTCGCGCTCTCGCCGGACCCATCAGCGTGGCCACCGAGGTGAACCTGCACGCGCCCGCGCTGCTGCCCGAGAGCTATTGCGGCGACGTCCACGAACGCCTCGTGCTCTACAAGCGCCTCGCGAACTGCTCGACCGAGGAGGTGCTGGAGCGGCTGATCGAGGAACTCGTCGACCGCTTTGGCCCCCTGCCGGACCCGGCGCGCGTGCTCATCGAATGCCACAAGCTGCGTATCCAGGGCGCGCCGCTGGGCGTGCAGAAGATCGACGCATCCGCCAGCAGCATCGTCGTGCAGTTCATTCAGCAACCCCCCGTCGATCCGCGCCGCGTGCTTGCGCTCGTACAGAACAACCGCATCTACCGCCTACCCGGCCCTGACCGTGTGAAGATCGAAGTGAAGCACGAGGACCTCAAGCTGCGCTCGAACGAGGTGCGGCAATTCCTGCGCAAGCTGGGTGTCTGACACCATGAACCTCGTCATCCAGGGCGAAGACGTCTCGACTCCCGACCTGAAGGAGCTGCATCGCCTTTCGGGCGGCGCGGCGATCGAGCGCATCTCGGGCGATGCGTTTCGCATCACGCGTGCGGACCCCGCGACCCGGTCGCAGGTGGCCGAGCACGCGACACGCGCGAAGCTGGACTTCGGATTCGTGGCGGAAGACCGCGCGCTAGGCGACTTCGGCCTGCTCGCGATGGACATGGATTCCACGCTGATCTCGATCGAGTGCATCGACGAGATCGCCGATTTCGCGGGGCGCAAGGCAGAAGTCGCGGCGGTGACCGCCTCGGCGATGCGTGGCGAGATCGATTGGCCCGAGAGCCTGCGTCGGCGCGTGAAGTGCCTCGCGGGACTCGACTCGGGATCGCTCGCGCGCGTCTACGACGATCGCCTGCGCCTGAATCGTGGAGCGGAAAGGCTGCTCGCCGCGGCGAAACACAACGGCGTGAAGACGCTCCTCGTCTCCGGCGGCTTCACCTACTTCACCGAGCGCGTGCGCGACAAGCTGGGCTTCGACTACGCCTACTCGAACCATCTCGACATCGAGGATGCGAAGCTCCTGGGCACCGTGTCGGGGCCGCTCGTCGACGCCGCGGGCAAGGCCGCGCACGTCGTGCGCATTCGCAAGGAACTGGGGCTAGCGCGCGAGCGCGTGATGGCGATCGGCGATGGCGCCAACGACCTGCCGATGATGTCCGAGGCCGGCACGAGCATCGCGTACCACGCCAAACCCGTCGTGAAGGCGAAAGCCGATTACGCCCTCGACTACGCGGGTCTCGACGGAGTGCTTGCCTTGTTTCCCGATTCGTCGGGCTTGTCTTCTGCGCGCTCCGGCAGCGGGAAATAGACGTATCCCGGCTGCGGGACGGTCGCGGCCGCGCCCTCGCGCTGGATCTGCAGGTCCTGCGGCTTGTCCCACCACGTCGCCCGGTTTTTCTTCTGCAGCTCGACGATCTGGGGGTTCTTCTCGCGAAGATCCCGGATGAAGCGCGTGATGTCGGACTCGTAAGCACCGGATTTCATGGCGAATTATTCTGCAAGCGTGGGACGATGATCCGCTTCACGTATCCGAAGTCGTTCCTGTCGCTGCTGCTCATCGGTTTCTCGATCGTGGCGGCGCCGCTGGTTTTCGCGCTGTTCACGAATGTGATGGCGTTCGAGAAGCTCGCCGCGCTCTCGGAGCAGACGGTGCATTCGGCCGTGCGCGTGACGGAAGCGAGCCGCTCGCTGCTGCCCGTGATCACGTCGCTCGAGCGCTCGGCGCGACAATACGCCGTCGCCGGCGACGGCACTTTCCTCGAGGCGTATCGCTCCAACCGCTCCGGCTTCATCGCCCTCACGCGCGGCCTCGACGCGATGGCGCTCTCGGAAGACCAGCGCTCGGAGGTCGCGGCGATGATCCGCGACGAGGCATCGATCAATTCCCTCATCACGCAAATGGGCCCGGTGCCCGAGCTTTCCCGCCGGTTGCCGGGGCAATTCGCCCTCCTCGTCGACCGGTCCCAGAAGCTGGTGCGCCTGGGCGACCAGGTCATCGACGAGGGGATCGAACAGCTGCGCACGCAAGCGGTCCAATCCCGCAACAGCGTCTTCTGGCTGATGATCGTCCTCATTCCCACGGCCATCGCATTGATCGGATCCTTCACCTACCTCATCTCCCGCCCCATCACGCAGGTGAGCGCGGGAATCCGCGCCCTCGGCGAGGGCCAGTTCGCCAAGCCCATCCGGATCGAGGGGCCGGGCGACATGGTGCGCCTGGGAGCGCAGCTCGACTGGCTGCGCGAGCGCCTGGTGACGCTGGAAGCGCAGAAGACGCGCTTCCTGCAGCACATCTCGCACGAGCTGAAGACCCCGCTTACCGCGCTTCGCGAAGGATCGGACCTCCTTTCCTCGGGCGTGGTGGGAAACCTGAACGCGGAGCAGCGCGAGATCGCGCGCATCCTGCAGGAGAACTCGATCGAGCTGAGGAAGCTGATCGAGGGCCTGCTCAACTACAGCGCCGTGCACGCG
>WNFL01268922.1_pt2 | contig 10229 bp, 9 predicted proteins | sample 5400361 | NCBI WGS metagenome assembly WNFL01 (sample SAMN13153351, study PRJNA577476) | soil metagenome | isolation source: 40 cm soil on Douglas fir-dominated hillslope | place: USA:California | collected 2013-09-17
CGGACGTCGGCGCTCGACAACGTCGCGACGCCGCTCCTGTACCAGGGCGTCGGCCGCAAGGAACGCCAATCCCGGGCGAGCGCCGCGCTCGAGCGGCTGGGGCTCGGCGACCGCCTCGGCCACGAGCCGACCGAGCTCTCGGGTGGCGAGCAGCAGCGCGTCGCGGTCGCCCGGGCGATCGTCACGAACCCGGCGCTCCTGCTCGCCGACGAGCCGACAGGCAACCTCGACACCCACACCGGCCAGGAGGTTCTCGGCGTCCTTCGCGGCCTCCACGACGACGGCCGGACGATCGTCCTGATCACCCACGACCCCGGCGTCGCCGCGGCGGCCCAGCGCCAGGTCCACCTCCGGGACGGGGCGGTCGTCGCATGAGCCCTTCGGAGATGGTCCGGCTGGCGCTCTCACGGCTTCGCTCGAGCCGCCTCCGGGCGGCCCTCACGATGCTCGGCGTCGTCATCGGCGTCGCCTCCGTCGTGGCCCTCGTCGGCGTCGGCCAGGGCACCACCTCGAGCATCACCTCCCGCTTGAACGCACTCGGCACCAACCTGCTGACGATCAGCGCCTCGGGTCGCAACGGCGGCTCGTCGACGCTGACCGTCGAGGACGCGACCGCGATCGCCGGCATTGACACGATCGCGGCCGTCGCCCCGGAGGCTTCGACCGAGGCCGTCGTCGCGGCGGGCCGGACGACCACGACGACCTCGATCATCGGCACGTCCGCGGCGTACGCATCGGTGCGGGCCTACGACGTCTGGCAGGGCACGTTCCTGACGGACGCGACGGTCGGCCAGTCGCTTCGGGTGGCGGTCCTCGGCGCCACGGTCGCCGACGATCTTGGGCTGGATGCGTCGGCGATCGGGACCGAAATCTCGATCGGCGGGTTGCCGTTCGAGGTCATCGGGATCCTTCAGCCGAAGGGCGGCTCGGGCTTCCAGGATCCCGACAATGAGGTCCTCGTCCCGATCGGCGTCGTGCAGAAGTACCTCGTCAGCGGCGACGGCGTCCGGACGATCGGCGTCAGCGTCGCGAACGCCGGCGACATCCAGACGGCCCGCAACCAGATCACAGCGCTGCTGGAGACCCGTCACGGGATCGCCGCGGGCGGGACTGACGACTTCACGATCTTCGACCAGGCCCAGCTGCTGGCCACGGCGAGCTCGATCAGCGGCACGCTGACCCTGCTCCTCGGCGGGATCGCCTCGATCTCGCTCATCGTCGGCGGGATCGGGATCATGAACATCATGCTGGTCTCGGTCCGCGAGCGGACCCGTGAGATCGGCATCCGCAAGGCCCTCGGCGCACGGGCCCGCGACATCCTCAGCCAGTTCCTCATCGAGGCCCTGACGCTGTCCCTGCTGGGCGGCCTCATCGGCATCGCCCTCGGCCTCGCCGTGTCGGCGCTCATCGCTCGGTACGCCGGCTGGGGCTTCACGGTCGACCCGGGAACGGTCGCCATGGCCTCCCTGTTCAGCCTCGTCGTCGGGGTCGTGTTCGGCGTGTGGCCGGCGCGCCTCGCCGCACGACTGGACCCCATCGCCGCCCTTCGATACGAGTAACCAAGGAGACCCGAGATGACCACCGAACCGACCCCGGCCTTTCAGCCCGTCGCGCCCGAGCCGGCAACCGCTCCGGACCCCACGCCGCCCAGGAAGGCGAAGTCAGGGACGCCCGGCTGGATCAACGTCGCGCTCGGCCTGGCGGTCGCGGTCGCGATCGGCGGCGTTGCCTTCGCGGCCGGGCGGATGACCGCGCCGGCCCTGGCAGCCGCGAACGGCAACGGCTTCCGCAACGTGCCCGGCGGCTTCCAGGGCGGCGGTTACTTCGGCCGCGGCTACTTCGGCGGACCCGGCGCCGGCCAGGGTGGCCGCGGCCTGTTCGGCGCCGGCGGCGCCACGATCCAGGGGACCGTGACCTCGATCAGCGCCGACAAGATCACGATCACGACGGCCGGCGGGCAGACGGTAGACATCGCCCTGGATGGGAGCACCACCTACCATCAGGAATCGAGCGCCTCGTCGGGCGACGTCAAGACAGGCGGCACGGTGATCGTCCGGCTGACCCTCGGCCAAACCGGCGCCACCCAGACCGGCCCGTCGGCCGGCGACATCACGATCGTTCCGTAGGAATCCGGGAGCGACTGGTCGATGCACCTGCTGCTCGTCGAGGATGACGCGCGTCTCGCCCGCGTGCTGCGCCGCCTCCTCGAGGATGACCGGCACGTGGTCGAGGTTGCGAACGACGGCCAGACCGGCCTCGAGCTCGCCGAATCCGCCGCCGGGATCGAGGCCGTGATCCTCGATGTCGGCTTGCCGGACATGTCCGGGCTCGAGGTCGCGCGCCGGATCCGCAAGTCCGGACGGGATCTCGCGATCCTCATGCTGACGGCCCGCGACACGGTCACCGACCGCGTGACGGGGCTCGACGCCGGGGCCGACGATTACCTCGTGAAGCCGTTCGCGTTCGAGGAGCTCGCAGCCCGCCTCCGGGCCCTCGCCAGGCGAGCGGAGCCGGGCCCGCGACGACCCGATCCGGTCATCGAGGTCGGGCCGATCCGGCTCGATGAGAAGCTTCGGCGGGTGACAGTCGAGGGCCAGGCAGTCGAGCTCTCACCGCGTGAGTTCTCGCTGCTCGAGTGCCTGCTCCGACACCCCGGCCAGAGCCTCACCCGCGACCAGCTGCTCGACCAGGCCTGGCCGTTCAGCGTCGCGGTGACGCCGAACGCGGTCGACGCGTACGTCCACTACCTCCGCGCGAAGCTGGGCTCTGCCGGACGCTGGATCGAGACGGTCCGCGGCGTCGGCTATCGGATGGCCGATGCCTGACGAGATCGACGCCGCGGAAGCAGCGGCCGCCGAGGGCGACGCGCGTCTCGTTCGCTCGGTCCGCTGGCGCCTGCTTGCGTGGAGTGGCGGCACGACCCTCCTCGTGCTGCTCGTCCTCGGAGCGGCGCTCTATCTGACGGTGGCCAAGACCCTCGAGGCCAATGGGATCGCGGTCCTGGGAAGCCGGGCGGACCAGATCGTGGCTGCCGTCACCCACGAGCGCCCGGCCGGCGATCGGCCCCCTACGGACTTCCTCTTCGGCGGCGGCGGGACATTCGCGGTCATCGTGGCGCCGGACGGCACGACGATCGGGCCGCCGCAGTTCACGGTCCCAGCGGGACTGCCGGATCGGGACGCCATCGCCGGCTCGACCGCGAGCCACGACGGCCGGGACGTCCGCCTCCGAACCGTCTCGTTCGGGGGCTTCGGCGGAGCCGGTGCGACCGATGTGCCGGTTCGGCAGCTCACGATCAGCGGCCAGGCGACTACCGGCACGTTCTTCGTGCAGGTCCTCCAGGACCGCACGGCCGAGGCTCGGACCCTCGACAGCATCCTCATCGTCCTCGCGATCGGGAGCGTGGTCGTCGTCCTGGTCGCGGTCGGCTTCGGCGGGATCTACGCGCGCCGGGCCCTCGTTCCGATCCGCGATTCGCTGACCGCTCAGCGGACCGCCCTTCGCCGGCAGCGCGAGTTCGCCGCCGACGCGAGCCACGAGCTGCGGACGCCGCTGACCGTGATCCGGACCTCGGTCGAGCATCTCCGGCGCCACGCCGACGAGCCAGTCTCGACGGTCGGCGACGCGCTCGAGGACATCGACGCCGAGGTCGGCCAGCTGACCTCGATGGTCGACGACCTGCTGCTCCTGGCCCGCTCTGATTCGGGCGCGATCACGCTCGAGCGGGTGCCACTCGAGCTCGACGACGTCGCGAGCGAGGCCGCCGCCGCGTTCGCCGGGCCGGCCACCGCGCGGGGCGTCCAGGTCGTGGTCGATCCGCAGCCCGCGCCGCTGAGCGGCGATCCGGCCCGGTTGCGCCAGCTCGTGACGATCCTCATCGACAACGCGATTCGCCATAGCCCCGCCGGGGGCGAGGTCCGGGTCGCGATTCGAGCCGCCGACGGCCAGGCGACCGTGAGCGTGGCCGATCAGGGCCCCGGCATCCGGGCGCTCGACCTGCCCCACGTGTTCGATCGCTTCTGGCGGGCGCCGGACGCGCCGGACGGCGGCACCGGCCTCGGGCTGGCGATCGCCAAGTGGATCGCCGAGCGCCACGGCGGCTCCATCGTCGCGTCGAGTCCCGACACGGGCGGCGCCCTGTTCATCGTCCACCTGCCGCAGCGCGTCTCGTGATGCGTCGCCTCTCGCCGATGACGATCGCGATCGCGATCGGGGTGCTGGTCGTCGCCGGCGGAGCGGGCGGCATCTGGTACCTGTTCTTCCGCGACGCGGGCCCCGCCGCCGTGACGCTGCCATCGGCCTCGCCGGGAAGCGCGGCCGCAAGCGGGAGCCTGGAGGGCGCCTGGGCGGTCGATGCCTCGAGCTCGTTCGTCGGTTATCGCGTCCAGGAGCAGCTCGTCGGGATCGGCGCGAACACCGCCGTCGGCCGGACGTCGAGCGTGACCGGTTCGCTGACCGCGACCGGGACGACGATCTCGGCGGTGGACATGACCGCCGACCTCTCCACGCTCAGGAGCGACAGGGACCAGCGCGACGGGCGGCTGCGCGATGATGGCCTCGAGACGTCCCGATTCCCGACCGCCCCGTTCAAGCTGACCGCGCCGATCGAGCTGGGCAGCGTGCCCGCCGAGGGCCAGCCGATCACGGCGACCGCGACCGGCGACCTGACGCTCCACGGCACGACGAAGTCCGTCCAGGTCCCGATCCAGGCCCAGCTCCAGGGTGGCGTCGTGACCGTCGTCGGCTCGATCGATATCGTGTTCGCCGACTACGGCTTCAGCGGGCCGAGCTCGTTCAAGGTCCTTTCGGTCGAGGATCACGGGATCATGGAGTTCCAGCTGGTCTTCGCCCGCGCCTGAGGCTCCGAGCCGATGGTCCTGTCGGCTCTGATGCGGTCCGGTCGGGTCCGGGTGGGGTTGCGCCCGTGACGCACGCCTGAGGCGGTTCCCGGGTAGGCACGAAGTACCGTTGCCCGAGGGGTGGCGCGGTGAGACAACGGGGCGGCCAATTCGTCGGCCCATGCCCTGACGTCGACCCGATGAGGACAAGATGACCCCAGCTCGCCGAACCGCCGCGTTCCTGATCCCCCTCATCGCACTGGCACTCCTCGTGCCGGCCGGCACCGTTGCCGTGTCGCCGCGAACGCTGCAGGGCGTCGTGCGGATGGCCCATGGCGATGCCTATGCCAACGGCAGCCCGCAGGGCAGCGGCGTCTGGGATTACAGCCTCGTCACGTCGGGCGGCACGTACCGCCTCGCGTTCGGTGGCGCCGGCGGCAAGGGCCCATCGACGTTCCTCAACGGCACGCATGTCCGCGTCACGGGCAACCTGGTCGGCCAGACCCTCGCGGTCGGCGGCAACCCGGCCGACGCTCAGGTCCAGGGCCAGGTCGTCGCTGCCCCGAGCTCGAAGAAGGTCGCCCTCCTCCTCGTGAACTTCCTGACGAACACCGCCCAGCCGTGGACCACGGCGCAGGCCCAGGGCGTGCTGTTCACGAACGCCAACAGCGTCGCCAACTACTTCGCCGAGGAGTCGTACGGGCAGCTATCGATGACCGGCGACGTGTATGGCTACTTCACGATCGACTTCAACACGGCCGCCTGCGACTTCAACGACCTCGGGGCGAAGGCCAATGCGGCCGCGACCGCCTCCGGCGTGAACCTCGGCAACTACACGAACATCCAGTACGCGTTCCCGGGCGTTGGCGCGTGCGGCTGGTCGGGGCTGGCGTACCTGCCGGGCACCCAGACGTGGCTGAACAACGCGCTCACCCTCGGGGTCTCGGCCCACGAGCTGAGCCACAACTTCGGCGTCCACCACGCGAGCACCGTCAACTGCGTCGAGAGCGGCGTTCGCGTCGCGCTCTCGGCGAACCTCGCCAACTGCTCCTTCTCCGAGTACGGCGATCCGTTCTCGGTCATGGGCAACGCCGGCGCGGCCCGCCACACCCACAGCCAGCAGCTCGCGACCCTCGGCTGGGCGAGCGGCAGCTCTCTCGTCACCGCGACGTCGACCGGCAACTACACGATCGGCGCGGCTGAGAACTCCGCGTCGGCGGTCAAGGCCCTCCGGGTCGCCCGCGGCGACGGCACCTACCTGTACTTCGAGCTCCGCCAGGTGTGGGGCACGCAGTTCGACAACTTCAGCCCGTCCGACCCCGTCGTGAACGGGGTGAGCGTTCGATACTCGAACGACTGGAGCACGATCATCCAGTCGAAGCTCATCGACACGACGCCCGCGACCAGCTCGTTCAACGACGCCGCGCTCGCTGTCGGCGCGTCCTTCTTCGATCCCATCAGCGGTGTGACCGTGACCACGGTCTCGCTTGGCGGCGGCTCGGCCGTCGTCAACCTCAGCTGGGGCGCCGATAGCACGCCGCCGACCCAGCCCGGCAACGTGAACGCCAGCTCGACCGGCGCCACGACGGCCAGGCTCACGTGGACCGCCTCGACCGACGCCAGCGGGGTCACGGGCTACGCCGTCTATCGCGACGGCCTCGCGCGCGGCACCGTATCGGGCACGAGCTTCGACGACACCGGCCTCGTCGGCGGCACGACGTACCAGTACAGCGTCGTCGCCTTCGACGCCGCGAACAACAGCTCGACGCCCGGGACGAAGTCCTGGACCCAGCCGGTCGTGGACACGACCAACCCGACCGCGCCAGTCCTCAGCCTCGTGTCGGCAACCAAGCAGAAGGTCTCGCTCTCGTGGACCACGTCGACCGACAATGTCGGCGTCGTGGGCTACCGGATCTACCGGAACGGGGCTCTCTGGGTCACGCTGGGATCGACGGCCACGTCGTACACCGGCAGTCGCAACAACAAGTCCTACAACTACACGGTGGTCGCCTACGACGCGGCTAGTAACGTGAGTCTCCCCTCGAACACCATCACGAAGTAGCACCCGCCAACGCGGCGACCAATGCGCCCGATCCGCGCTCCGGCTTGAACCGGGTGAGCGGATCGGGCGCCTCTATGCTCTGACCGTGGACGTCCGGCTCCGCGCGTTCCCGTCCAGCGATCGCGAGTTCGGCCGGTACGCCCGGGCCGCTCTCGCCGCGCTCGGGACCAAGCCGGAACCCGAGGCCCTCCAGCGCTCCCTGCGGGCCCGCTATCCCGTCGCTGTCGTCCGCGTCCAGAGCGAGCTCGCCCGCCACGGCGAAGGCCCGATCGTCTGGTACGCACTGCGGACGTCCATCCTCGGCGAGGCCGTCGTCCCGGAGCGGGGCCCGGTCGATGCCTGGGCGGTCGTCGACGACGAGCGGCGGTTCGTCGAGGTCAGCCCGGCACTGGCGCGGATCGTCGAGCTTCCCGCCCGGGCGATCATCGGCCACCGGATCGAGGACTTCAGCAACGCGTCGGATCCAACGATCCGTTCTGACATCGCGGCGCTGTGGGTGGAGTTCGTCCAGCACGGCTCGATCGCGTCGACCGTTCGGTTCAACTACGCGGACGGACGCCCGCGGGAGCTGCAGTACCGGCTCCAGTCCAACGCCGCGGGCGAGGGTCGCCACCGCCTCCTCGTGTGGGTCGCGAAGGAAGCCGCCGACTTCTGACGAAGCGGGTCACGGCCCGGCTACGATCCGGCCGTGGCAAGCGAGCGGTTCGATGTCGTCATCGTCGGTGGAGGGTCCGCCGGCTGCGTCCTCGCGAATCGGCTGAGCGAAGACCCGTCGACGCGCGTCCTGGTCCTCGAGGCGGGCCGGCCGGACTGGCGGTTCGACGTCTTCGCCCGCATGCCGGCCGCCCTTGCGTTCCCGATCGGGAGCCCGCTGTACGACTGGAGCTATCGCTCCGAGCCCGAGCCGTTCATGGGTGGCCGTCGCGTCTATCACGCCCGCGGCAAGCTGCTCGGCGGGTCCTCGTCGATCAACGGGATGATCTTCCAGCGCGGCAACGCCCTCGACTACGAGGGCTGGGCGGCCGCCCCCGGGATGACGACCTGGGATTACGCGCACTGCCTGCCGTACTTCAAGCGCCTCGAGACGGCCCTCGCGGCCGCGCCCGACGACGCCTATCGCGGCCATGACGGCCCGCTCGTGCTGGAGCGGGGGCCCGCGGCGAGCCCGTTGTTCGGGGCCTTCTTCGAGGCCGTCCAGGAGGCCGGTTACGCGTTGACCCCGGACGTCAATGGCTATCGCCAGGAGGGCTTCGGCAAGTTCGACCGGAATATCCATCGCGGCAGGCGGCTCTCGGCGGCGACGGCCTACCTCGCGCCGGTCATGCGCCGCCGGAATCTCGAGGTCCGGACGTCCGTTCTCGTTTCGGGCGTGACCTTCGAGGGTCGACGGGCGACGGGGGTGGAGTACCTGGCGGGCCCAAGCGTCCATCGGATCGAGGCCGGCGAGGTGATCCTGTGCGGCGGCTCGATCAACTCGCCGCAGCTGCTCCAGCTCTCAGGGGTCGGGCCAGCAGGACTCCTCGGCTCGCTGGGGATCAAGCCGGTCATCGACCTGCCAGGAGTTGGCGAGAACCTCCAGGACCACCTCGAGGTCTACGTTCAGCACGGCTCGAAGCGCCCGGTCTCGATGCAGCCGCACGCGACGCAGAGCTGGCGGCGGCCGTGGATCGGGTTCCAGTGGCTGTTCTTCCGGCGCGGGCCCGGCGCGACGAACCATTTCGAGGCGGGGGGCTTTGTTCGGGGCGACGAGGACGTCGCCTATCCGAACCTCATGTTCCACTTCCTGCCGCTCGCGATCCGCTACGACGGGACGGCGCCCCAGGGCGGCCACGGCTACCAGGTCCATGTCGGCCCGATGTACTCGGACGCGCGCGGGAGCGTCCGGATCACCTCGACGGACCCGACGGTCCACCCGGCGCTCCGCTTCAACTACCTGTCGACCGACCAGGACCGACGCGAGTGGGTCGAGGCGATCGAGGTCGCCCGCGCGATCCTCGGCCAACCGGCGTTCGAGCCCTACGACGCCGGCGAGCTGTCACCCGGCCCCAGCGTGTCCAGTCCCGACGAGATTCTCGCCTGGGTGGCTCGCGACGGGGAGACGGCGCTCCACCCGTCGTGCACCGCGAAGATGGGCACGGACGACCTCGCCGTGATCGATCCGTTGACGATGGGCGTCCACGGTCTCGAGGGGCTCCGGGTGGTCGACGCATCGGTGTTCCCGCGGGTCACCAACGCGAACATCTATGCGCCCGTGATGATGGTGGCCGAGAAGGCCGCCGACATCATTCGCGACAACGCGCCCCTCGTCCCCGAACCATTGCCCTTCTATCGCCACGAGCCGGCGTCGGTCCCGCCGGGGCGATGATGCCCTAGGCGCTCTTCCTGCGGCGTCCCCCGCCGCGGCCACCCGGGATGACGCCACGGCTCAGGTAGATCGAGCCATTTCGCACGCCGAGTCGGACCGTGCTGCCCGATTCCTTGATCTGCTTGGTGATGGCCTGGCGAATCGTGAAGAGCTTCTCGTTGTCCTCGAGCTCGATCTTCTTGATCCACGACGCTGGACCCGCGCCGAGCTCGTTCAGGACTTTCTCGATGGCCTGCTCGCGCTTTTGAATCGCGAGCTGCCGTGGGCTCAAGGGTCGAGCCTTCGCTTTCGGCGCGAGATCCTCCGGCTTTGCATCCTTGACTCGCACGTCTGGGGGCCTCCTGATGGCACGACCGAGCGCCTCGCGCTGACGAATGGACCCCGAATGATAAACGCCCGACGCCTCAGCCAATCACCTGTCGGAGCGCGAACAGCACATTTGCGGGCCGCTCTGCGAGTCGTCGCATGTACCACGGATACCAGGCCTCGCCGTATGCAATCAGGTCGCGCACGAGGAATCCTTCGCGGGCCAGTCGTCGTTGCTGATCCATCCGGATTCCGTACAGCATCTGGACCTCGAAGGACGTCTTCGGCAGACCGAGCGCCGCCGCGTGCTGGGCGACCTGATCGATGAGCGCCACATCGTGCGTCCCGAGCCCGAGGCGGACCTTCGTCCCGGCTCGCATCGCCTCGAGCATCGCCACCGACAGGGCGAGGTAGTTCGCGTCGACGTCGTGGCGGCCCTGGTAGGCGATCGCGGCCGGCTCCGCATACGCACCCTTCACCAGACGGATCCCTGGATCGACCGGCAGCAATCGCTGGATGTCCGCGGCGGTCCGCTTGAGGTACGCCTGCAGGCACAGCCCGGTATTCGGATGCCCGATCTTCACCCGCTCGTAGAACGCGATCGTGCCCTCGGTGTAGGCGCTGCCCTCCATGTCGATCCAGAGGGTCTTGCCGTCGC
>WNFL01367897.1_pt1 | contig 10229 bp, 7 predicted proteins | sample 5400361 | NCBI WGS metagenome assembly WNFL01 (sample SAMN13153351, study PRJNA577476) | soil metagenome | isolation source: 40 cm soil on Douglas fir-dominated hillslope | place: USA:California | collected 2013-09-17
CGTCGAGGGAGATTCCGCCGGCGGCAGCGCCAAGCAGGGCCGCAACCGCGAATTCCAGGCGGTGCTGCCGTTGCGCGGCAAGATCCTCAACGTCGAGCGCGCGCGCTTCGACAAGATGCTGGGCTCCGAGCAGATCGGCACGCTGATCACGGCACTCGGAACCGGCATCGGCCGCGACGATTTCGATCTGTCAAAGCTGCGTTATCACAAGATCATCGTGATGACCGACGCCGACGTCGACGGCGCGCATATCCGCACGCTGCTGCTGACCTTCTTCTTCCGTCAGATGCCGCAAATGATCGAGGCCGGGCACCTCTATATCGCGCAGCCGCCGCTCTACAAGGTGACGCGCGGCAAGTCCGAGCAATATTTGAAAGACGAGCGCGCGCTGGAAGACTACTTGATCGGGACCGGCCTCGACGATTGCGTGTTCAAGCTGGCGTCCGGCGAGGACCGCAGCGGCCGCGACCTGCAGGCGCTGGTGGAGGATGCCCGCATCATCCGCGGCACGCTGCACAACCTGCACAGCCGCTATAACCGCAAGGTAATCGAGCAGGCGGCGATTGCGGGTGTCCTCAGCCCCAAGATTACGGGCGACGTCGCCACCGCCAACGCCGCCGCGGATTATATCGCGCGGCGGCTCGATGCGCTGGCCGATGAAGTCGAGCGCGGCTGGACCGGGCGCTTCACCGAAGGCGAGGGCTTCTTCTTCGAGCGCACCGTGCGCGGCGTCAAGGATGTGGCCATCATCGACGACGCGCTGCTCGGCTCCGCCGACGCCCGCAAGCTCGACGATTACGCCGCCAAACTGCAGGAAGCCTATCCGAAGCCGGGCCTGTTACGCCGGAAGGACACCGAAACCCCGATCCACGGCCCGGTCAGCCTGTTTGAAGCGGTAACGGATGCGGGACGCAAGGGCGTGGCGCTGCAGCGGTACAAAGGCCTCGGCGAAATGAATCCGAGCCAGCTCTGGGAAACCACGCTCGACACCAACGAGCGCTCGCTGCTGCAGGTGAAGATCAAGGAGGTCGATGAGGCCGACGACATCTTTACCAAGCTGATGGGCGACGTGGTCGAACCACGGCGCGAATTCATCCAGGATAATTCGCTCAGCGCCAATGTGGATGTGTGAGCCGGGTGCCGCTGCAATACATCGTTGAAGGCGGCCACCGGCTGACGGGCACCATCGAGCCCTCCGGAAACAAGAATGCTGCTTTGCCGATCATCGCCGCGGCGTTACTCACCGAGCATCCGGTCGTGCTCGAAAATGTTCCGCGCATTCGCGATACCGAAACGCTGGTGGAACTGATCCGGTCGGTCGGCGCCACGGCCGAATGGCGGCAACGCAACACGCTTGCCATCCACGCCAAAAACATTCGCTCGGCCGATCTCGATCCGGCGCTGTGCGCGCGGATACGCGCCTCGATCCTGCTGGCGGGGCCACTGCTTGTCCGCTGCGGCGAGGTAATGCTGCCGCCACCGGGCGGCGACGTCATCGGCCGGCGACGTCTCGACACCCATTTTCTGGCCTTCGAACAGCTCGGCGCCAGCGTGGTCGCAACCGACCGGCTGGAGTTCCGCGCCTCACGCCTCGAGGGCGCCGACGTTTTCCTCGACGAGCCAAGCGTGACGGCCACGGAAAACGCGCTGATGGCCGCGGTCGCGGCGCACGGCACCACCCATTTGCGCAACGTCGCGTCCGAGCCACATGTGCAGGAACTCGCGCATTTCCTGGTGGCGCTCGGCGCCCGCATCGAGGGCGTCGGCACCAACACCATGGTCGTGCACGGACCTGCAACGCTTGGCGCGACCAGTTATTCGATCGGCCCCGATCACATCGAGGTGGGCTCCCTGATTGGGCTGGCCGCGGTGACGCGTTCGCCGCTGCGCATCGCGCGCGCCGGCGTTGAGCACCTGCGCTCGATCCGGATGGGCTTCGAGCGGCTCGGCATCGTCTGCGAGGTCGACGGAGACGACCTCGTCGTGCCTTCCGGCCAAACGCTCAAGATCCGGGACGATTTCGGCGGCCACGTGCCGAAACTTGAGGATCAGCCGTGGCCGGCTATCGCCATCGTCACGGCAACCCAGTGCGACGGCGTGATCCTGATGTTCGAGAAGATGTTCGAGTCGCGGATGTTCTTCGTCGACAAGCTGATCTCGATGGGCGCCCGCATCGTGCTGTGCGATCCGCACCGGGCGATCGTGGCGGGGCCGAGCCGGCTCAAGGGCGCGCCGATGACGTCCCCCGACATCCGCGCCGGCATGGCCATGCTGCTGGCCGCGGTGTGCGCCAAGGGCGTCAGCACCATCAACAACGCCGACCAGATCGAGCGCGGCTACGAGCGGATCGACGAGCGGCTGAATGCCTTGGGCGCCCGGATCACCCGCATACCGGAACGGACAAGCGACGCCGCCAGGTCATAGGCAAGGCATCAAAATTCAGGCAGAGTTGGGCGATGAAGGTCCACGAGATCCAACCCAGCGTTGACACCGGCGCGCTGCTGGCCGGCGCGCAGTTCATCGATGCCTTCAGCATCGGGGTCGATGATCCCGCCCTCGATGCCCGGCATGCAGCGGAAAAAATGCTCGGACGCTCGCCGCGATGGATCGAGTTTCTGCTGGCCTTGCGCAATCGTCTGGTTGCCCCGTTTGGCCTGAAAACGTCCCTTCCCAGTGGGACCGCGCCCGCCGATGCCATCGGAATATTTCCGATTCTGAACGAGACGCCGGATCGGCTGGTCGCGGGCTTCAACGACAAACACCTGGATTTTCGCGTCGTGGTGGATGTCGCAACCTCCGGCCACGGCCGGCACGTCACCGCGACGACGCTGGTGCTGACGCACAATCTGCTGGGTCGCGTCTATCTGGCGATCATCCTGCCATTTCACCGGCTCGTCGTCCGCTCCATGCTGCAGCAAGTTGCGGCCTGAAGTGAACAGATCCGCGAACCGCCGGCGTGGACGCGTTGCTCGACCATGCTTCCTGCCGTCAGCCAATTGCGCTGACCGGGTTTTGCCATGACATTGTCCGTTGGTCTGTTCTTTCGTTCCGCAATCCCCAGAGCTACCTTGCGCTGCCTTCCTCGCGAGCAGTCGCCACCGACGACGTTTCGGACCATTCGGCGACGCAGCGCTCCAGGTCTTTCAGATTCTGCCGCATTTGCTCCAGCGAAAATCCCAGCGCGAAAAACCGCTCCGCCACATCGCCGGGCAGGCCGCGCGTCAGGCCTTCGCTGCGCAAGCTTGCGACTTCAGCGGCATAGCCCTGCAGCGCTTCGTGGACGGGCCAGATTGCCGGAGCACCAACACCGCTCCGCAACGCCGCGGCCATCGAACGCAGATAGTTGGCGATCGCATCGCTGACTTTGACCAAGGGTGCTGCGAGCCGTGCCTGCAACTCGGACGGCGGCGGCGTCACGCTCGCCCGCCCGATCATCACGAGGTCGTGGCGTAGCCGCAATATGGTTCGCAGCAGCGGACCGGTGTCGGGCCCCGAAGACAGATGCGCCGCGCGCTCGCGCTCCGCTTCGGCGCCGGTCGCATTCAAGCCGACCAGCGCTGTGCCGATGCCGTCCTGAATCTGATGCAGGGCTTCATTGTCGCGCCCGCGCGTCAGCCCCGCCAACAATTCGGAGAGCGCCGCTGCGATCAACTCGAGTGTCCGCGCCGCGCTGAGGCGGATTTGAGCGTGCGCCCGCGACGGCAGCACAAAGAAAGACACCAGGAGCCCGGTGAGCGCGCCGACCATGACCTCGAGAACGCGATCGATCGCGGAATCCAGGGGATTGCCGTGGCTCATGGTCGGCACCAGCAGCACGATCACCGCGGTGACGGTGGCTGCGTTCAGGCTGGGATTGATGGCTGCAATGAACGCCAGTGGCGCGACCGCCAGCACCAGCAGCGCCAGCAGTGCGCCCTCCCCCGAATGCGGAATCAGCACCGCGACGGCGCCGCCATAGATCGCGCCGCCTACCGTTCCGAACATATAGTCACGTGTCGCCTTCAGCGACCGGCCGACGCTCATCTGGGTTACAATGAGGGACGTCAGCACGGCCCATAGCGGCAACATCAGATGTAACGCCGTCGCTATAGCGTACGCGACGGCGGCCGCCATGGTGACCCGGAAAGCCAGGGCCAGTTGCGCTTTCCGCGAGCGCACGGCAGAGGACAAGCGTTTCAGCAAAGCAATCATGTGCCCCGTTCCGGAAGGTCACCGACGAAGCCATCTATAAACGACATCGGACATAGCTGCTGCCCACGGTCCGCAGGCGACTTGAAACCCGGAATCAGCCCGCCTACCCTGTGCGACGATAACGAGGAAACACGATGGCCGAAGAAACCGCAACGCTCGCCGCCTATATCGCCAATCTGAAATTCGAGGATATCCCGCATGAAGTGCTGGAGCGCGCCAAGGTCCTGACGCTGGATTTTCTCGGTAGCGCCATCCGGGCGCGGCGCGATGCGGAATCCACGCCTTCGCTGCTCAAAATGCTCGAAGCGCTCTCGCTCGACGGCAAGGGCCAGTCCACGGTATTCGGCGATGCCAAAACCTGGACACCGGCGGTGGCGGCATTGCTCAACGGCGCCCTCGGCCATTCCCTCGATTTCGACGATACGCATGCGGATTCCTCGCTGCATCCGAGCGCGCCGGTGGTGCCGGCTGCGTTTGCGGTCGGTGAACTCGTTGGCGCCTCCGGCCGCGACGTGCTGACCGCGATCGTGGCGGGCTATGAGGTGTGCTGCCGTCTCGGTAACGCGCTCGATCCCACCTCGCATTACGCGCGCGGCTTTCACCCCACCGCCACGGCGGGAACCTACGGCGCCGCGGCCGCCGCGGCAAAGCTGTTCGGGCTGTCGAACCAGCAGATCATCGCGGCGTTCGGCGTCTCCGGCAGCCAGGCCGCCGGCTCGCTGCAGTTCCTCGTCAACGGCGCCTGGAACAAGCGCTATCAAGTGGGCGCCGCCGCGATGAACGGCGTGATTGCGGCGACCTTGGCGCGCAACGATTTCGTCGGCTCATCCGAATCGGTCGAGGGCAAGCACGGCCTGCTGGTCGGCTACAGCGACAACGCCCATCCCGACAAGGCCATCGCTGGGCTCGGCGAGATTTACGAGACCATGAAGATCGGCGTAAAGCCCTATCCCAGTTGCCGCTACACCCACGCCGCACTCGATGCGCTGATCGCGATGCGCCGCGAGCACAATTTGACGCCGGACCAGATCAAGCACGTCGAGATCGGCCTGCACCGCAACGGCATCACGCTGACCGGCGACGCCGCCACCAAGCGGCACCCGACCTCGATCGTCGGCGGGCAATTCTCGATGTTCTTCACCGGCGCGGTGGCGCTCGATCAGGGCCGCTTCGGCTGGGACGATTATGAGCGGCTCGGTGACGCCGCGGTGGATGCGCTGGCGGACAAATTTGACGTAGTGCAGGACGATCACCTCGAAATCGGCCGCAGCCATCCGTTCGGCGCCCGCGTCAGCATTTTAACCGACGACGGCGTGCATGAGCGATTGTATGCCGACCCCTCCGGCGAGCCGAATTCATTCCCGGACGCACAGGCGATGGCGCAGAAATTCCTGACGCTCGCCCGCCCGGTGCTGAACGGCCGCGCCGACCAGCTCGCGGATGCGATCCTGTCGCTGGAACGATTCGATCGCGTCGAGAAAGCTACCCAGCTGGGACGGCAGTAGAGCGCGGCTATCCGCTGCGCGCGGCATCGCTGACCGCGCGCAGCAAGGCCAGGAACGCGCGATTGAGCGGTGTCGCAATCCGAAGCCGCTCGCCGGTGGCGAGCCAGGACCAATTAGCAAACCGCGACCGCGCCTGGACGGTGGGAGCGCGGTGCACGGCTCAATCGCCGCGGGCGACGTGCCCCTTGTTGCCGGTTGCAGCGATCACGTCAGCAACCAGCCGTGAAACGCCTGCGATGTCGTATTGATTTCCCGAGATGCCGAAGCGCGCAATGACCAGCCGTTCGGACGGGACGATGATGACGTATTGCCCGAGCACTCCGCTGGCATAAAAGGCATCACGCGGCATGCCCAGCGATGTGCGGTACCGCGAACCCTTGCTGTCGCCGAGATTGGTCCAGAATCCGGCACCCATGCCCACCCAGGCGCCCGGCGTGAGCGAGGCCGAATAATGGACCCATCCCTCGGGGAGAATACGCCTGCCGCCGACGACGCCATCGTTGAGGTAGAGCAGGCCGAAGCGTGCCCAGTCGCGCGCCGGCGCCAACATCTGGCTCGATCCCTCGGGCGTGCCGGTTGCGTCGAACTCCAGCGTGACGCTGCGCATGCCCAGGGGTTCGAACAGCTCGGCCCTCGCGAAACGCAGCACATCGGCGGCGTGACCGCCCGTCGCGTCGCGGATCAGACGCGACAGAACAATGGTATTGCCGTCGTGGTAATTCCAGGCACTGCCCGGCGCGGTTTCGAGATCAGAGCTTTCGGCGAATCCCGCCATGTCGCGCTCGACATATTTCATCCGGTTGACGCGATCGAAGGCGCTGGCGAGCGAGGCATTGAGCGAGCTGCCCATCGCCAGTCCGGCGGTATGGCGCAACAGATGATCGACCGTGATCGCGTGGCGAGGATCCGCGGGGTTTTGCCACGCTGCAACCGGCACCGGTTCATTGACCCTGAGCTTGCCCTGGCGGACCAGAATTCCGATCAGGGCCGAAGTCACCGACTTGGTCACGGAGTAGCCGAGCATCAGGGTGTCGATGCCGTAGCCCGACGCGTAGCGCTCCGCGATGACGTGGCCGTCCTTGACGACGACGACCGCCTTGGTATGGCGGAGCGGCGGACGATCAGGCTCAGCAAAGGCACGGTCGAGCGCGAGCCTGAGGTCCGGATTCGCCGGCTCTGCCAGCGAAGCCCCGGCGATCTCAGGCAACAGAGCGGGTCGCGCCTCGCTTTCCGCCGGCGGCAGCGAGGCATCGACCGCCTCGTCGCCATGGGCGAGGCGACAGCCCAAGCCCTCACGATAGACGGCACGGCTTTGTCCGCCGCCGAACAGCGTCGCCGTCACCTGCCTCGCTTCGCGATCTATTTTGTAGTCGAGCGCCCAGGCGATCAGCCCGACACCGGGCATCGCATCCACGGTATCGGCAAACGCCGCGTCGGGATTTACGCCCGACACGAAAGCCGCCGAACACAGGGTATGGCTGACGAAGCCGGTGGCGACACGCGGCGCGTCGTGCGCGCGAACCACGGTCAGCGCCAGCGCGCCGCATACTATTGTTGTCACAAGGAGGATCATTTTATTTCTGGGGGTCACGGTTTTCTCCGGCAAATCTCGCGCCATCATGGCGATGCCGGACATGGCCTCAAGTGGCGGCGCGAAGGCTCGCCGAATTCGGAAATCGCCATGATGGAAAACTGAACCGCCTTGCCGATTCCAAAATATGCAAGCTATCCCAGTGGGATATCCGGTCAGGCGCGATCCTCATTGAGACGGCGGTATTCGGTCGGGGTGACGCCGGTGATCGCCTTGAAGGCGCGATTGAACGGCCCAAGCGACTGAAAGCCGGCGTCCATCGCGATGGTGATCACGGGCACTTCGGCCTGCGAGGGGTCCGCCAGAGCGGCCTTGGCTTCCTCGATCCGGTGGTTGTTGAGGAAGACATTGAAATTGCGGTAACCGAGCCGCTGGTTAATCAACCGCCGCAATTTGTATTCGGGTATCGAAAGCTTTGTCGCCAGCGTTCCGATGGTGATGTTGTCGTGCCGGTAGATTCGCTCATCCGCCATCAATCGCATCAGCGCATCGACCAGTCTTTGATCCGCGGCGCCCGAATCCTGCGCGGCAGTCGATTGGCCGGGTACGTTCGTCACGGCAGTAGCCACGGGCGCGATCGCAAACAGATCGCCCGCGGCAACACGCATCATCGAATAGCAAATCGCGGCAACGATGCCTGCCAGCAGAGTGGCATTCGCCGTGTTGGCGATATCAGCCGCTTCGCGACCCGATATCACTATCTGCAGGATGGCATTGATGCCGCCGTAAAGCGCGGCGGCGCTGACGATGAAAACCCGCAAGCGACGCCGCCCCTCGACCAGATCGGCGGACCAGGACGCGATGGTCTGCCCGACCGCCAATACGATAAAGCCGAGAACCAGCAGGTTGATCGCGACGATGGAAAACCGCACATTCCCCGCCGACGTCGGCGCGATCCAGGCACAATTGATGAAACTGAAACCGGCGACCGCCGCCCAGACCAGAGCATGCCACCAGCGCATTTTGAAAGCGTCGTCAAACAGCGCTCGTGTAAACAGCCAGAACACCACGATGTTGCCGGTAGACAACGCGACCAACGGCGCATGCCAGATTGAAACAGCCGATGTGGAGCCGATGGCGTAGGTTGAGGCGTGAGCCGCGGACCCCAACGCAAAGGCAACAGCCAGACGCCCGGCAACGACACCTCCGAAGTCGCGAAATAGCGATGCGGCAAGTATCAGCAACAAGGTCGTGGTACCGGCGCGCAACGCGAGATCCAGAGTGGAAAGCAGCATCCGGTCGGCTCAAATCAAGGGACTACGGTACGGAAGCTAATCTAGCGAGGATTGCCCGAAGGTTCAATTTTGGCAGGCTATGTCAGCCATGAACTGCGCTTCGTCACCCAGATATCCGCGACATGGCCGAACAGGTTGGTCTCGCCTTGTTTTTCGGCCCCGAGCCGCCGTGCCACGGCTTGCGACGCCGTGTTTTCGTGGTCGATACAGTGGATGATCCGATCGAGATCGAAGGTCGCGAACGACCAATCGATCGCCGCCCGGGCCGCCTCGACTGCATAGCCCTTGCCGCGAAATTCGCGGGCGATTCCCCAGCCGACTTCAAAGCCTGGCCAACCCGGCGGAAACCACGGTCCGACCCGTCCGACGAATTTTCCGCTGGCTTTTTCCTCGACCACGAACATGCCGGCACCGTGCAGCGCCCAATGCCCCGAGATGACCGCTGCGTTCCGCCACCCGACCAACTCGTCGGTAACCGGCTTTCCATCGACGGTAATGAACCGCGCGGTGCCGGGATCGGACAACATCGCCGTGTTTGGCGCGATGTCGGCGCTGCACCATTGCCGCAGCTTCAGCCGCTCGGTCTCGATGACCGGGCCGTCAGGCTGAGCAAGCGTGACACCGTGCTTGATCGGAGCGATCATCGCAACTTCCATTCTTCGCGGATGAATATCCGCTATCTCATATCAGGCAGCAAGTGCGGCGCGTATCATCTGTGCAAGGTCTGACTTGCGATACGGCTTGGCGAGCAGCAATACACCGGCATCGAGGTGGCCGTGGTGAATGATGGTTTCGTTCGAATAACCGGAGGTGAACAATCTTTTCAGCGAGGCCCTTCGTTGCAGCGCTTGGTCAGCAAGTTGACGGCCATTCATCGAACCCGGCATGATCATGTCGGTAAATAGCAGATCGATTTCCTGGGGGCTATCGATAACGACCAAAGCTTCCGCCGCGTTGACCGCCGCCAGCGTGGCGTACCCCAGACTTTGAATCTGACCCACGACGAACGTTCGCACCAGATGATCGTCCTCGACGACCAGTATGGTCTCATGGCCGCCTTCAATGCATGACGTGCCCGCCAACTCGACGGGCTCGGCGGCGCCGACCACTTGGGGCAGGTAGATTCTCACCGTGGTGCCGCGGCCTTCTTTGCTGTCGATCTTGATATGCCCATTGGACTGTTTGACGAATCCATAGACCATGCTGAGGCCGAGGCCGGACCCCTTGCCGACGTCCTTTGTGGTGAAGAAGGGTTCGAAAACGTTGTCCAGAATGCCGGCTGGAATGCCGTGGCCGGAATCGATTACCGCAACCATCACGTAATTTCCGGCGGTGACATCGCTGTTCACACGGGTATCGTTGTCGTCGAGGATGACGTCGCCGGTCTCGATGGTGAGCTTGCCGCCGTCCGCCATCGCGTCGCGGGCGTTAAGCGCGAGATTAAGGATTGCATTGGTGAGCTGACCGGGGTCGATCAGCGCGCGCGATGCATCGGCAGCGAGCATCAGGTGGACCTTGACGTGCTCGCCGAGCGTCGGACGCAGCCGGTTGGCTGCTTCGATCACCAGTGCATTGACGTCGACCTCCCGCGGTCGAAGTGGCTGCTTGCGGGCGAATGCCAGCAAGCGCTGGGTCAGATCGGCGCCGCGCGTCCCGGCTTCGTCGATCATCCTGGTGATCGCCAGCAGTTCCGGCCGGTCAGCAACG
>WNFL01385454.1_pt1 | contig 10228 bp, 10 predicted proteins | sample 5400361 | NCBI WGS metagenome assembly WNFL01 (sample SAMN13153351, study PRJNA577476) | soil metagenome | isolation source: 40 cm soil on Douglas fir-dominated hillslope | place: USA:California | collected 2013-09-17
CCTTTCCACCCGTAAGTTTGCTGAAAACCAAATTCGAACCCGGTTCTCGCAACTTGCCCATCTCGTCCGAGTACCGAAGTTGTATGGAGTCAGCGCTATAGGAAGACAGCTGTCGTACTACACGTGTGAAAGGGCTAGCGGTGCTATCGAACCTATTGCCTTGGCGGACTCCACCATTCGCGTTGTGGAGACCGCTCCTTCTACGAGGTGGAGCACGAATATCATGGAGGAAAATAGTCTTGCCAAGTTCCTGGGGGTTGTACAGGAAATCAAGCAAATGGTCGCGGCCATTTGTACGTGTCTATGTATTCTATTGTTCAACCTTCCCTTATACCATTCTAGCGGCGGGGTGACATATTTTGTCCATGTGGGCTAGTCTGTGGCGTCGTCCTCACTCAGTATCATTGGTGGTGACAGGCACAGGGTTTNNNNTTCCTTTCCATTTCGTGTAAAATAGTATCGATTGTCCCTTCAGTGCCATCCATCAAATAAATGACCAACTGATAAAGCTACCTCCGTGCGACCCAGGATGATACCCTTGCATTTAATTGGTGGGGCAATGCTACGGCCGCGAACGCGTATCCGGGGACTCCTGAATCTCTGTTGTTGGGGGACCATCAACGGGGCATCGTGTTCTACGCTGATGGCCCATTCTGTTTCTAATACTATGGTCAAAGGGTGGGAGAAGGGGAAGAAGGACTGGGAAATTCCAACTTTGGCAGTTTTAGAAAGCACGAGAAATCTATTATAAAAGTACTCCCATGCCGCTTCTCTGTCCAAGAAAGTATAAGGGGGTGTTCCACCCTGTATATGAGCAAAACTCATCAAGCCTTACATGGATGTCAGTTACGTAGAATAAACGCAATAAACGACACAAACCTGGCTTCCGATCGGCCTGGGATTTTCGTGTCGTGGTCCTGGCCGGCCTTCGCGCACCACCTACAGCCCCCGAGTCATATGTAAAATGGAAACAGAAATTACGACGTGAAAACAGAATCGTTGAATCGGTTTATGTAATTGCTGCAGCTGTCTAGTATGTTGCTCAACGACGTGAAACCCCTTTGCAAGTACCATTGAAGTGGCCAGCGGTTGGCTATTTCAAGGGAAGTGCGTACAACAAAGACACCAACATAACACCAATTTACAATCGAGGAGCCATGGTCGTTCTCATGTAGAGATTTATACCTCGGGATATCGACATTCCTCGTTCCAAAGGGTCCGGTATCTATTACCAGGACATAGTACGACCACAACCATTACACCTGTAGGTGGAAGAGGTACACCAGGCACAGCGGGATTTGGGGGTCCGACTCTCACGGCCCTCGATGATAGTGTGGAGGTCCTCAATCGGCAAGGACTGCATCTCTTTCAGCGTCAATCGTTGCATGCGTTCCGTTAATGTTCGAATAGGCTCGTCTACGAGAGCGGGACAGTTATATTGGTGTGCCATTATGATTTGTCGAATGGGGTCTAAAGGAGGTGAAACGACCTGGAGTTGCGCAATGGCCGATTGACGTATTGTTTCCATGTCGTACTTTGTCGATAGAATTAAAACGGACAGCCACTGTTCGGCCGTAAATTGAGGGGTAATGATAGGGTTACTTTATTCACCTTTGGTTAGTCGATGGCGTAAATGGGTACAGTAGCACCGCATGTACTCTCGATAGAAATGTAGAGGAGCCGACAAAAATCGACTGGATCATCCCCTGGTAAGACAATAGGGTGATCATCATCGATTCCTTCGGTGGAAGAGGAATTGTTGAGAGTGAATAAACCCTCGAAGAAGGGCGAGTGCGTTGCAAGGAAATGTCGGTGTATCTTGAACAGAGTATTTCCAACCTAGTGGCGCCCTTGAGTCGAGTATAATAGCTAAAGCGATCAACTTACCCTTAGAATCACTGTCCCGTCTACAAAATAGAAGTGATGGTGACGAGAGCGCTCCATCGATGACGGCCTCGTCAAAGGGAACGGTCACGCACTCAACGCCACTCCCGTAGACGAACCGAACAAGTACTGGAGGTGATTAGGACATTTCGGAGTAAACGGGGTACAGTGATTCAACCAATATAACTTATGTGGAAAATCCCTGGAGCCTGACGATCAGGCGCCGATTGCTAGGTCCAATCTAGGTGACAATTTCCGTACGATCACCACCCTGTTCCCCATTCTTTTGTCCCGAGACTTTACGAGACTTACAGCTTGCGACGACCCCCTCACGTCACGTACCATACGGAACGCTTTCCCATAGGTTTCTTTCCTTTGAAAGCCTTTAACTGTTGGTACATGAATCCTTAATCCGAATATATCTACACTTGGAATCTTGTCCATCTCCTCCCTGTTGTCCGATCTCCTCAGTTCTTGCCCCAGTCGCTGCTAAGTACTACCTTTCCTCTTCGGTCAATTGGCACTAGAGCTGAAGGTGGGGTATGTTGAAGGCCGGGTATGCTTCAAAAAAAAGAGCGCCGACCCGGAATCAATGATCGATTTTCCGAATACGGCTAAGGTCAGATGCTCGGCGTGCGTACTACAAGGCAATCGCTATGATATATTCACCTAAGGTCAAATTACAGGCGATTGAGTGACATGTACGAAACGACAGGTCTACGATAAACTTCCTGCTCAGCGCGCGTACTACAAGGCAATCGCTGAGCAACAGAAGCAACAGACGAACCAAACCTAAACGGTTAAATACTAAGGATCGGGGCTGTGGCCTGAAAAAGAAGAAAGTCTATGGGGCGAGTGTTCACATGCAACACCGAGTGACCCCCTGATGCCGATGCACCGTATCCAACAACCCAATAATTTCCGATACTTCAGTCGGATTGCGCTGCTAGGCGTGATCAAGGATATCCAAGTCCGCGCATTAATGGTGTGTGTCGTGGAGCAAGTAGTGCAGGCCTCGTGAGTCCGCAACTATTACATTGTTGGCAGCCACTGCAGTACCCTATGGAGAGCTGGAGGGTTTGGATACAGTGAACGCATTGACCCGAGGTGGGTTTGGCATTTTCTCGTTGCAATGCTTCTCTCCTAACGATTAATCCATGCAAGTCTTCCAGGGGCAGTTGTGCTATCTCCTCTCTTGATAATACTTCCTTCCGCGCCACAAGCGTCTCAAAAGGCTCTTTAACGAGCTCATTGCAACTGTATTTTCGGGCGACCGCAATTTGCTTCACTGGGTTGAGTCTGGGATGAGCGACTTGCAGCTTTTGGACGGCCGTATTTCGAAGGAGCGTCATCTCGTATTTGTCGGCAAGGACGACAATCGAAACCCATTGCTCAGCATTGAGGCATACAGCATTGCCAGGATCACTTAAGGTATGACTCGTTAGAACTATCAATGAAAGATCGGGTGTTCACGTACTCATGGTAGAAGAGACGGAAAAGACGACAAAAATCGACTGGATCGTCTCCTCTTAAGTTGATGGGTGATTGATCACTTAAGCCCTCCGGTTGGGACTCAGGTGACTTCATCCGAAAAAGGTCTTCGAAGACGGCTGAATACTTAGTGAGGAAGTACTTGTGTATCCTGAAAAGCACGCCCTGGACCTACGAAGAATGGTAAGTATCACCCCTCCGTAAGTATAAGTTTTGATACATTGAGAACTACGTTGCCATCATCAAAGTAAAAAGTATGATGACGGACTGGGTCATCGCCCGACTGAACGATCTCATCGAATTGGGTCATGACTGGCTCCTATGGCACGGGTTGGTGAGTTGAAGGTAGTGATGCGATCAACCAAGAGGCCTTGATTTAATGCTAGGATTGGAGCCTGACGAGATATCGGATGAGATAAAGATCGATGCAGGACCCCGAGTCATATGTGAAGTGGAAACAGGAATGACGACATATGGTACAGAGTCGTTGAATCGATTTATGTAATTGCCGCAGCTATTTAGTATGTTGCTCAACAGACGTGGAATCCCTTCTACAAGTACCATTGAAGTGGCCAGCGATTGGCTATTTCAAGGGGGGTGTGTACCGCAATGACACCAATTTACAATCGAGGAGCCACAAGCGTTCTCATGTAGAGATTCATACCTCGGCAAATTGCATGCAGCCAAACCTCGGGATATCGACATTCCTCATTCCAACGATTCCGATCTTTATCAGTAGGACGTAGTCATTCTACAACCATTACACCTGAAGGTGGAAGAGGGGCAATGGGGGCAGATGGGTTTGCTAATCCGACTCTCACGGCACTCGATGATAGTGTGGAGGTCTTCACTAGGCAAGCCTTGTATCTCTTTCAGCGTCAATCGTTGCGTGCGGTCCGTCAAAGTTCGAATAGGCTCGTCTACAAGATCGGAACAGTTATATTGGCGTGCGATTGCGATTTGTCGAATGGGGTCTAAACGAGGTGAAACGACCTGGAGTTGCGCAATGGTCGGTTGGCGTATTGTTTCCATGTCGTACTTTGTCGATAGAATTAAAACGGACAGCCACTGTTCAGCCGTAAATTGAGGGGTAATGATAGGTTTACTTTGTTCACCTTGGTTAGTCGATGGCGTATATGGGTAGAAGCGCACGTACTTTGGATAGAAAATGTAGAGGAGCCGACAAAAATCGACTGGATCATCCCCTGGTAAGACAATAGGATGGTCATCATCGATTCCTTCGGTGGAAGAGGGATTGTTGAGAGTGAATAAACCCTCGAAGACGGGCGAGTGCGTCGCAAGGAAATGTCGGTGTATCTTGAACAGAGTATTTCCAACCTGGTGGCGCCTTTGAGTCAAGTACAATAGCCAAAGCGATCAATTCACCCTTAGGACCACTGTCCCGTCCACAAAATAGAAGTGGTGGTGACGAGAGCGCTCCCCTTCATCGATGACCGTGTCAAAGGGAAGGGTCACGCACTCAACGCGACTCTGGGAGCCGAGCTGAACAAATACTGGAGGTGAGTAGGACATTTCAGAGTAAGCGGGGTACAGTGATTCTACCAATATAACATATGTGGCAAATCCCTGGAGCCTGACGATCAGGCGCCGATTGCTAGGTCCAATCTAGGCGGCGATTTCCGTACGACCACCACCCGTGTCAGGCGCCAGAATCGCGGTTTTTCACATAGATGTCCTCGCTCGGATAGTAAGGTGAGGTGGATCGACTAGAGATTACGATACGACACGATAAGGTTGGCCAGTGCTGGTAGAGGGTCTGCATCTCCTCAAAGGAGCCAAGAGCCTGGCTGGAATCCCTTAGGGAAAGCTTAATACGACTGGCGTTAAGGCGCTGACTGCAAAATAAGGATCGCTGTGTCAGGAGTACGGTCTTCGCCAGCGTTAGTAGAACCAGGAGTGGGATCTGTTGGCCTGCTCGTCAGCAGTTGGAAGGAGGATGGCCAAAGAGCCAGAGAGAGATCGCACTCATCGAGGCGTCTATTCTCCTAACCCTGGCTGGGTAGGTGTCCTCGTATCTTCCTTCACCGCCGCCGGCGGACCTCCACTTAACTATCCCACGTCGTGAATATATATGCCGTTGGAGAGGGGATGACGACTGAAAGGTCACTAATCAGAGGGGGTTTGTTGCAAACGAGGCTTCAAAGAAACCCACCTTCGACCTGTTCGGTGTCTACTCGCCGGAGCGTGAGTGCCTGCCGCTCTCCCGCCAACTGACGAATCACAGTGACAGGGGACGGCCTCATATGAGTCGCCAAACGCCCTGTATGTCACTGGGAGAATTTAAAGGCCTGGGTTCTGCAAGAGATAGGCAGAAGGGCACTGCTCCTATCCAGACTCAGCCAGTTGGGCGATTTCATAGTTGACAGCGCTAGCCACGACTGTCTGCTGGCCGCCAATTTTATTGTTATGACAGTAGTCAGGCCCTTGTGATGTCGTCTCCGCAATAGACGGTCCCGTTGGAGCATAATGATAGTCGTGAGAGGTTGAGACCGACTAACGCCCTGGGAAGCCTACCACAGGCGATGCACGCAAATAGGATATGTCGTACAGGAGCTTGCCTGGCGCAGCCTGTTCAAGTACTATCCCGGGGTCTTGGACGGTCTTTGGGAACGGTTGGAATAACCCGAGCATTCGCGCATAGGTTGTGGAGTTTGCGAGTCGAAATGCATGCCAGCCTATGCTGAACCCCATGGAGGGCCCGCTCCCATGCCATAATACATTAGAACGCGGCAGGGATATTGCATCATTAAACTTATAAGTAGTGGAAATTAGAAGCACACATATTCCGATATTCCGACTACCACGCTTCTTTTCCCGTGCACCATCCTCCGATGTCTCCGATAAAACCCACAAAAGGGCCAAGGGTCCATCGCTTCGATTTTGCCTACGCGACAAAGCGACAAGGCACCCACGCATTCTCGACCTGTGCTTCAGCCGAACCATTTGTCCAGAGGACCTGGACCTGGACCGGAGACGCTCGAGATGTCGAGTCGTGGAAATCCTCTCCAGGGGAGCGTCTGTGCTGCGGATATCGAGATCTGTTTCGTTGTCGTTGGCGCTCTCACTGCCAATGACATCCAACACGCTTGAGCTTGTCATCGTTGCCAATCGATCGTTAGCATTAGCATTCCGATGCCCTCGCCGACAAAGGCAAAGGCGGCTTCGTCGGCGGCCATCTCGCATGCATGACGTTTTAATTATCGGCGCTGGGATGCTGTTAGCAGTCTTTCTATGATGTACGGATTTCTGCACGACAAGCCCAGCCTGTGTGTTCGGGTTGTACTGGGTGGTGCCCGGGGGTCTTGCGTCGATGGCGACACCGCGTGAGCTGCGAGTCGATCGGGAGCTGTATACCTGTATACCTTCAATGGTAGATTTTGCGAGGCGAGGGTTTGCAAAGAGAGAATGCATGACGTTACCTTCAGCATTTGCCTTTGGGACCGCGCGAATGCCTTGAGACTGAGACTGTACTCATAGGGAACGATGACAGCGGATATGAGAGAAACTCAGACCATTCTTGGTAATTTGATTCATGATATGAAGGCGAGATCAGCTCAGATAAAAAGGGTTGAGATACCGATAGTAGATTCGAACGAGAACCAGTGAGATAGTTTACCGGATTGTTGATGGCATTATAGCAGTGTATATACGTAGATACTAGAACATGCAAGTCGAACGAGTTGATAGATCAACCAACCGGTGAATCCACCCACCACCCGTGTTTAATAGCCCTTACCTGGCGTGGCGAGACCAAATCCCCCAAAATAGACAGCAGGCATGGTTCTCCAGTTAGCGAATGCTTGAGATCGAAGGGTCCAGGGGCTCATGTATCGAGTGGCAGTGGCAGTAAGGTGGACCACCGGTGGGGATAATCAAACAATAAATCACGATGATCAATTCAAAGTAGAGGCTTCCACCTCGAAAAAGAAAAGGAAGGAACATGATTGAGACAGTGCAGGTGACGATAGTCATCGGCGACTCGGTCTGGGCGCTGATCTTGGGCTCGGGAGGCGGTTCGTTCGGATGATCATTGCGATCAAATGATCCCGTACTTTTCGGACACCGTCAAACCCGTAGGCAACTGTGATCCGCGTCTACGCTCGCAGGCGAGGAATTATCCGCGATTTGTCTGGTGCCGGAATGGCGGTGTGCGTGCAAGCTGACTCACCTCAAGCGGCCGGTGAGCCTTTACAAGGGGCAGGGGTTTTGTGATATTGTGGGTGGATATTCAGAGTGAGTGGAGGTGCATGCTGGAAACACGCATTGTAGCGCGGGACGCCAGATTGAGTAGTTAATGGATAGCGCTTGATTTTGTTTGTGGAAGACGGGAAGGTGGGACTGGCAAAGTGTTTAGGTTTGGTTTGATTGGGTTCGTTTTCAGATTCACGGAGAGTGTCCGTTCCGTCAACGAAGGTGTCTGGTGGTTCTGGGTGGTTCTGGTACAAACGACCATGCACACATCACACATCGACACATCGACACATCCACCAGGACACATCGACACATCGACACATCCACCAGGCTTCACCAAACTCGTCATAAGGTTCGGCTCGAGGATCGCCGACTGCCGAAAGGAGCTCGTGGTCCGGTTCGGAGCCGACTGTGTTGGGAATGCCCGTGGCGCTGTGTTGATGGGCAATATGCGGCAAAAAAAGCCGAGAGGAAATTTGAAGATAGGGATACTATTGGTCACTGGGACAGGTAGCCCCTGGGAGCATATGCATCATGAGATCTGGATGGGAAAACATTAGAAGCAGGCAGCCGCTCGTGGCCGTCTCGTGGGACAGCGGCGTATCGCGGGAATAATAATGGGTTGAGTAGGCGCTTTGAATTGGGAGGATGGGGAGGAGAAGGGAGTGCCGCGAATGAGTTGCAGAGTGAGGTGAGGGGAAATGCACGTTGTGTGGGCATGGGATGTGTGCGATGTTGGAATGTCGATTCTTTTTTGTTAATTTGTTGTTTTGTTTTGCAACGACGGCTCCGCTGAGGGACTGATCGTTCGTACGTACAGGGACCCTCGATACAGTAGTACAGCTAGCGCGTCAACGGGCGAGTTTAGGTGCGGGCGGGTGCAGTGATCACTGATTACTGATTACTGACCGCTGACTCTTGATTACTGACTCTATGTCTCAACACTGCACCAACTGGTCATCGAGTTGGTTCGACGAAGAAAGTTGCAGAAAACAGTAGGCTTTCTGAAATAAGCGTTGAGAACATACCCGATGCATTGTGGAATATTCGACGCATTGCTCGTCGTTGCAGGAGGGCCAGGGGAGGACCGGAGGGGTGGAGGGGGTTGGACAGCCCCGCAGGAGCGTCGCTCCTGGTTGCGCTCTTTTGCACGTGACGTGTGGTGGCTGGGGTCCTGACAGGACTGGCGTCGTTGAGAATTCGAAGGGAAGAGTCAGGGCATGTGGATTACGCGCGCTGGAGTGTCAAATAAAGTGAACTGATATGATGGGTTGCATGGGGCTGCTCGAAGGGGCTGCATGGGGGCTGGATCCGTCGCCGCCCGGAATTGTGGCTAGGCTATAAGACCAATGGGTCCCCTTCGCCGCACACTTCCCCTTCTGCTCTTTAGCAACTCCATCCCACCAAACACCACCAAACACTCCGCGACCATCTACTGAGAGCCCCTGTGGCCTTCACGGACTACCTCTTTCTCCTGGTCACTAACGCTTAAAGTCAGGGCATTCATAATCCCTTTCTTTCGCTCTCACCCCGCCACCCGCCCGCGCCGACTCCCGCCCCTCCCCCGCCCCCTTCGCGCCGCCTCGCACTATTTCACCATTCCACCATTTCTCTCATATACGCTCGCTCGCGCGGTCGCTGCCGGACACCACCTCTCCTCTCTGTCTCCAAATGGCGCACAATCTTATAGATCACCATCAGCAGCCTCCAAGTCAGCTGCGTGCATCTCCCCCAGCCATCGGAGGCAGGAGGAAGGTGGTTCCGAGCAAGCCGTCAACCCAGCCACCGGCTGTGGTTGCTGTCGCGTCTAATCCTAATCCTGTACCTCACCAGCCCGCTTCGGTGAGCTCCTGCTTCTCCTGCTTGCTTTCTTTCCGCAAGTGGTTTTTTTTCCCGTTGCTTACCGGCGCTTCTGCCCTGCTTCTCCGCTCGCATAAAACCAAAGAAACCGTCCACGTCTTCATCTGAACACAAGTCCTCCCACCACCGTACAGATATGTACTATGGATTTGAAGATATCTCAAAACTCGCATGCAGATTCATCTCTGCCCTCTTCTCTTGTCCTCCCGTTCCCTCCAACAACCAGTCTTCTACTGGTTCAACGTCTCCCCAGACTCCCTGCCCGCCCCTAGCCAATTTTATCGCCTACGCTATTCACCGCACTCGTTTGCCCGAAACCGTCGTTTTCACAGCCCTCTTCCTCCTTTCACGTCTTAAAGAGCGTTTCCCTGCCGCCCGCGGCTCCTCTGGCCACCGCCTCTTCATTTCCGCTTTCATGATTGCCTCCAAAGTCATCTGCGACGACACATACTCAAACAAGTCTTGGTGTATCGTTGGTCAGAATCTCTATTCGCTCAAGGAGGTCAACCAAATGGAGCGCGAAATGTGCAGCTACCTAGAGTGGATCCTTTACGTCGACGGCCCTGAGCTCGACCGCTTCGAGCAGAAGGTGCGCAAGATGTACGGTCCCGAGGCTGGTGCCAACCCCCCTCCATGGATCCCTTCCTCGGCCGCTCTCCTCCCACCCCCGCCGCCTGCAGCGCCTGCGCCGGTGGAGATCACTTCGACCATCGCCCCACAGGCTGCGCAGGCATCATATCCCTCACCCGCGTCCTCGCCACCAACCTCGCTCCACTCCGAC
>WNFL01170806.1_pt2 | contig 10227 bp, 8 predicted proteins | sample 5400361 | NCBI WGS metagenome assembly WNFL01 (sample SAMN13153351, study PRJNA577476) | soil metagenome | isolation source: 40 cm soil on Douglas fir-dominated hillslope | place: USA:California | collected 2013-09-17
GAGTATCTCCCATATATCGGCCATCAATGTCAGTTACAAAAATCATGTAATATTATATGTATATCTAACAGTGGAGACGATCTTTTCGCAGGCTATTCCCGATTTATTTACCCTCGGAATAGTTACCTCCACCCGTCGTGCTTAGGAGTAATAAGTGGCTATCTGGGCAGCTTCATGACACGGGCACCATACAATTTATAATACCATTTCAGACACAAATCGATCTTCTCAGATCCTGGTCGCCCCGTGCGCCTTCACCCTCGCCTCCTGACGCACTGGGCGTGAGGTGGTTGACTTGGAAACAGCTTGTACACGTTGCACCGAATTTTCTATTCAAAAGCAGGCAGAGACTTGCCAGGTGCCGCTTGCTCGAGGCGTCGTGTTGTTGTCTTGCCACAAACCGGACAACTCGGCCTATATTCAGTCATCAGTCAGGTACTCACCATCACAATACCTATCCATATAGTCGTCGTCGCCGTAGTTGTGGGAGACTAGAACCACGTGGGCGAGGGATCGAACCTTAAGGAATCCCTGACCCAACGTCGAACTACAAATACACGCAGTAAAGGTAACGTCATAAAGAAGACAAACAGGAGAAACGTAGAGGGGACAGGAGAACAGACGAGGCACGTCATAATGGGATAATGGGGACAGACAGGGGAAAACGGGGCATAGGGGAACATAGGGGAACAGGGGGAAACATAGGGGGAACGGGGCATAAGGGAACAGACGGAGACAGGGAACAGACGGAGACAGGAGAAAACAGAACAGAACAGACCGGGAATAGACAGAACATACACAGTACTCAACAGTAGTCTCGTTCGTCGTGGGTGAGGTAGGCTGGCTCGATTGAAACCGGAAGAGAGGACGACTGGAACAGCGTTAATGGTGCCCTTATTATTAAACTCTATTTGCGCCACATACCAATGCATCAGAAATATCCTGCTTTTTTAGTGTGGCGAACATAGGGATGTGAGATTGGCAAACAATTGAGAGGGATGGCGTACCGCAATGCTCATAATCAATATTTTGTCAAGCTCAGGTAGAGCCGAACGGACTTGACGAAAATAGCTCTCGTATTCGCTGCGAGAGAGCTCAGAGGTGATGCACCAGTACCAATTCATCGTCTCTATCCGCAGCTTTAATGCAATTTCCACCTTTTGCAGCATGTGGGAGGATGCTTTCGTGAGGCTGTTCACGACACCCCAAGGGAAATGCTCCACCTCCCTACTCAGGCACGTGAGCTTGACGCTCACGCTCTGAAGGTGAGGCGAACAAATAGACCCAATGAGATTGCAGATGGCAGATCTGTACACATCGCGGTGTGTTGACTCCCAGATAATAATGATTTCGACGCTTTCAAGGGCAGTGTTTTCAGTGAGGCGATAGCAAGATGCAGATGCCTCTGAGATATCGCCTCCAACTATGGTGCTCAATTTAAAAATAAGATTTGACGAAGCGAGCCCAAATGAGAAAACGCTCGGTGTGAACCAATATGGATAACCAGATGCCGCAGGCCTCCGCCAAGTGACCTAAGAAGCCTCGCTAGTACGCTTGAGTCTACTCCGCTTCCCGCTTCTACGGTTTGAATATTGGGGATTCGTGATCCTTTACGAATCCAATCAACCGTCTCCGCTTCGCACCCAGAAGCAAGTTTAATATGTGTGAGGCGACTTGGAGGAGGGTACAAAATTTCGGGGCTGTCAGGGCCGTCACGTTGGAGAGTGTATATGTCGGGCATCGCGAGTGTAGCAAGGAAAGGAAAGCTTGATATCACGTGAACCACCGTAGTCCAATCTTCGAATCTACTCCCTGTCATGTCGAGTTCTTTTATATTTGTAAACGTGGAAATAGCCTCCCTCAATGGTGACTCGAGAGACCAATAATCGGCTCCACGAAATCTGACTTCCGTGACCGTAGGGGCAACGTCCTTGATGATATCTGCATCGCTCTCATCGAACCAATGCAACATCTCCTCCACCTCCGTCCGAGGCCATGTAAATTTACGAAGGAACGGCCGCAAGTGAGTGTATTCGCGGAGGCGTTTGAACTGGCGTGATCCCCTCCGAAGATTCATGTTGGTGGCGTAGTATAGATGACTCCGCACATGTCCGGTCCAAGCCTTGCAGACAAGCGCACAGTTGATGAGAGCAAGCCAACGAGAACGGTCGCCCTCATCTTCGTCGGCGATGTGTTGGATGATCTCGATTTCAAGCTCCGTAGGAAGACGCTTCCCGTGCTCCTCTACCATCTAGATGAACTGGTATGTTGGCTGAATCGCTGTAGACCGGGATCAGAGGTGATGAACTGGCCGTGTGGGCACGCACGTGAAGATAGACAGAATATCCTGCGATAATTCGCTAAGCGACTTCGAAGAATCAAGCGCGGCAGGCTCCAAGAAGGCCTCGGTATTGTTAGCCTCATTTTGAGCCTTCCTTACCCAGGCTGAACGTCCAAAGAAGTGATCCGTCGAGTTTAGGTGCGCCTGGCCGCCCAAATATCTTCATGGTTCACCACTGACTCATATTTTCTTTTATTTTTGGGGGCACCGTAACGGAAGCCTGTGGGACTCCCGCATCGACTCCCCAATAGCGTTCCGGACAATTTATGTCCCCACTAAACACTACCCCGCCGGTGCAACACGGCTACATCCCGTTGCCCAAGCCAACCATGACTTGACCTCAGTGAGCGGTTACTGGTGTCATTGTGAAGTTATCCGATGACGCAAAGCAGAATCGTACCAGTATAAATACGTGACTGACGGGTAACGGGATCTATGCACTTATAGAACAGGAAAAAAAAATGAGGACCTATGCATATGGGGAAAGGTTACACTCAGGAACGCGCCTATTTATGTAAATACGTGAGGCGTTTGAGTATCATGGAGGCCGGCTAGCTCAGTTGGTTAGAGCGTTGAGCTAATAACTCAAAGGTCATGGGTTCGACCCCCATGCGGGCCAGCGTTTTGTGAAGGGCGGGTAGGAATTCATCATTTTTTCGGCTCTACATGGCCAAGCGGGCAAACAAGGGCTTGAGTAGGGTCTATAAATGTATTTTGGGCAAGCCCCGGACTGATTTTCTTCTTTGCGTACCTCTTGGGATACACCCATTGTTTGGACCTTGACCCTTCGGCAACCGTCCAGTTAGCTAGGCTCATGGATACCCTCGTACGAAGATTTAAGATATAATATGCTTGGCCCACCTGATTGCCCTGTTTGAAATGTTTGATATCTGCCAACGTACTGGACAGGATTTTGACCTGGAGAATAGCCAATAACAATAACCCGTCTTCTTATGCGTCCCGGTAACGTTTGTGTAACGCATCTCATACGTGTTGATGGAGTGAGTTGAGTGGCGGGAGCCCTGCCGGTCACCGGCCTGAACGCCGCATCGTACGACCGACCTCTTGTCTCTTGTTCGGCGCGTTGACTCGCTAGCCTTGACCATGGCGAGCAAGACGAAGACAGACACGAAAACGCAAAAGAGACCGGCATCCGAAAGGTCAGCGTTGATTCCTTACGGAATCGTCAAGACGTCCGCAAAAGGCAGAGAAGTCGACAAGCTTCTTGATACACACCAGAGGTAGACCAGCGCGTATCTCTTATTTATCCCAACCCGTACTGATCGTTACGGTCCCTTAGCTATGAGTTTGGTGGCCCCATTGGCGTCACCTTCATGATGGGTTTTTTCCCGCTGCTCATGTACTACTTTTGGATCTGCCTCTGGTTCTACGATGGGCAGCTCGTCCATCCCAAGTCTTTGGATGATATCAAACCTTTCTTTTCCCGAATGGCCCAGCACGTATACGAGGTGTGTCTGCGCAATCCGCGTTCCTCGGGGGAAATTTCGGAAATGACTGACAGTTTGCCATTCGCCCTTCGCAGGACGCGTTCCCCACCCTCAAAGCATTCGCCATCTACACTGGTTTAATCATCGTCCAACTCCTCTTCGCATTCGTCATGCCTGGTTACAAGCAGGACGGCCTCCCCGTGCCATCCCTCAACTACAAGACTCTCACATACAACTGTAACGCTCTCGCGTCTTTTTACGCGACTATCGTTACCTCTGCTGTCCTGCACTACACCGGACTCTTCCGTTTGACGGCAATCATCGAAAACTTTGGTTCAGTTATGACCGTCGCCATGTTCTATGGCTTCTTCGTCAGTTGGCTCACCTACACCATCTCTGTATACACGGGAACAGCGATGAGGATGAGCGGCAACTTCTTCTACGACTTCTGGATGGGCGCTCCTCTCAACCCCAGGATTGGCAGCGTCGACTTGAAGATGTGGGCAGAAGTCCGTATCCCTTGGGTTCTTCTTTTCTTGATCGCCATTAGCGGTGGATGCCAGCAATACGAGAGGTATGGGTATGTTACCCTTGTAGGTCGCAGTTCTTCCGTGAGGTTCGGCTCCGTGTCCTGAGTGCATTGCCTAGAATATGGCTTTCATGATTCTTGCTACTGGCCTTTATATCAACGCTTGGTAGGTGGTTCCCTGGACATTATTCGCTCATGTGCCAACTATTCTTCGCAGCGCCAAGGGTGAAGAGTGCATTCCGCAGACGTGGGACATGTTCCACGAGAAGTGGGGCTTCATGGTCATCTTCTGGAACTTTGCTGGTGCGTATAATTCGTTCAACATGGTTCTCATTTGCTCAAGGTCGTTGCAGGTGTCCCATTTGTGCGTAATGACGATTCAAGATATCTCAATTGTACTCACGGCCACCACTAGACCTATTGCTACTCCATCATTTACATGGCCTCGCATGATCCTTCGGCATATCGTTTCAGCACCCCGGCCTACATCGCCCTCTATACTCTCCTTCTGACTGCTTACTATGTGTAAGTTCTCTACCTTCATCCGAAACTGCGAATACTGATACCCGTGAAGTTTCGATACCTCGATGTCCCAGAAATCGCGCTTCAGGATGCAAATGCAGGGAATCACCAAGTTCCGCAATACCTTCCCTCAACTTCCATGGAGCATTATTGAGGACCCGACGTTCGTCCAGACTGCGCATGGGTACGTCATTGTGCTGCATTTCTATGGTTGCTCGCACTCACACCTTGAGCAGCAACCGCCTCCTCACGAGTGGCTGGTGGGCATATGCACGCAAAATCGTAAGCTACGCTTAGATTATTATTGGAAGGATGGCTGTTGATGATACTCATATAGAACTATACTGCCGACTGGTTCCAATCATTGTCTTGGGGTCTCGTCGTAGGAACGGCCTCACCGATTCCCTACTTCTACAGTGTCTTCTTCCTCGTCGTACTCGTGCATCGTTGCTCGCGAGACTTTGAACGGTGCGCGAAAAAGTATGGGGAGGACTGGACGAAGTATTGCGAGATCGTCCCGTACAAGTTTATTCCGGGCGTCTACTAGACAAGGCGATTGCACTTGGGAGTGCGTTGTCCGCGTCACACGAACTGTGTTAAGCTTTTCTTGCTGCATGTCACGTTTAAATCCTCTGCATTGCGAGTAGGACTCCGTTACGTTCTTGGGTTCCTACCAAGCTTCTCGTGTTATATAGGTACCCTGGCATTATTGGAATAATACTCTCTTGGGCCTCCATGCCTCACAGCCTTTCCAAATACTGATACACAACTTTGAGGCTTTCGGCGCATGAAAGGCCACCAACAGAGAAGTCTACGGTAGGACCTGTTTCAACGGTCAAACTCAACCAACCACTTGTCCGCCAATAGGGTTCAGAGTTCGCGAGTTAACCTCCCTACCGTCCTTGCATGAAACGCGCCGCGTTCCAGCTTTTCCTTACTAGATACTAGATCTGAAAGGAGGTCTTTCAACACCTCTCTTGTCCCGTTTGCGTGCTGATTATTTATTGGGTTTTCGTTTCTTGATTGCTATATTGCCTATATTGTCATAGAAACCAGGATGCGTAGTCGATTTCGAAGGACAGCGGTGTGCACCCCTGATCAGGCCCCTCGAAATGTCAGGCCTGGTCCTGGTTCTTGTTGGGTGCCATATGTTCCTAGCCGTTTCCCACCCTAGTGCCTGCCTGTTGTTGTCACAGTCTAGCCACACGTGTTGTTCGCTTTCCGGAATCTCCAGAATTTCTATATTTTTCTTCTTTTAGAATTTCTATATTTTTCTTCTTTTTACAGAACGAGCAGAATGCCCTCTCGGCGCAATCGGGGATTTTGTTCCAAAAGGATTCGCATTTTATCTTGTCCGTTACGTAGTACGCCCCTCATGTGATCCTTGAGATGAGGGAGGCGGGACGCGGGACGCCCAACTCCGCGTACGGGCATAGTCCAGTGGCTTCCTCCACTTTGGATTTCGCGTCGTTTAAGGTCATCTTACCCATTATGCATGACTTATTGGAGGATTTACACAAAGCGAGTTCACCATCACTAAGGAGAGGGTTTACAGGTCTTATATGATACTACAGTGGTTTGATTTAGAAGGAAAAGTCTTTAGAGGATCCCGAATGCGCGCAAGACGAAGGATCGGAAGAGGGATATAGGACATGGTGCGACCGTCTGCGTCCTCTTGGGATGGACGTGGAGGGTGCGAAGATGACAGTTTGACCTGCTCTAAATCGTGGTGCAGCGGGACAACTCGACAGAATGCGAGCGTAAGCGCAAGCGTATGGTCTCCTAATCATCGTTAAGGGTAGCCCTTGTAAAATGGAGTGAATCAAAGTCCCCAGAATTGATATTCAAACGCGGCATGACCTTAAGCCAGAATTAATATGGTACCTGAATATTGCGCCACTTGGTGTGTGCGCTGTACACTTAGGCGTGTTTTGCTTTTCCACTCAGACGCGATCCCTTCCCGAGGACTTTACGCCTCTGAGTACGCATGTGCGACATGAGGATGTACAAGCCTGTGGACAAGGGCCGTCAGCATTCCTCTTATATACCCTCATCATAACGAGGAAACGGTGCGTACTTGCGGGCCAAATAATGATCAAAGGGGCCTTTGCCCAGGTGTCCCATCCCCACCCTGCAATCCACCTGGAAGTTCGTCCAATCAATCCGTCTACGAAGCCTGCGCTCTTCTTCCCCGTTGTCCATCCGCCTACCGTCGGCGTGCTTGCAGGGAATGTCGGGAAGGAGGCGAGAATTAGTGCATATTCTGACACAGCACCGACTGGGTATAAGATGTAGAAGGCGGTGTACCGTAACCAGGTAAGGGCATGAATGAATTGGTGGCGGCAGGTTTCGAGGGTCGAGCGGGAGAAGTAGTGGGAAGGCGTGGTAAGGCCTAGAAGGGAGGACGTATAGTAGACATCGCGTATGACCTCAGCGAAGGACCAAGCAATCAACATGGATGTGTAAAAAGGCGAGCTTCGAGCCTGAAATTGCGGAAAGTATCAGTCAAGGAACGGTGAAGGGTAGAAATATAACGTGATTACCGTTTCATAACCCTCACCGATCCACCAGATAACGATCAAGCGGCTAGCAACTTGCATCACGGTCGTGACCAATGCGCTCTTTGTCCACCCAAACCACGCATGGACAACCTCAAGGATGGCAGTCGACTGGATGAGCGCGACATATACCCCTATACCATGGCTCGAGTACGTGGTTCGTGCCTTTTCAATTAAAGCAAACGCAATGCCCCCCAATCTCAGCTTGACACCTACAGCGGCCTTGGCAGCTGGTGATGTCGGAGGGGGTGCTGAGAGGGGAAAGACTTTTTGGAGACGGGAGCGAAGGAAGGAAGATGCGGTGGGATATGTGGTTGCTTGTGGAATCGGATTGAGCGGCACAGACTTCGCCAAAGGTGCAAGGAAAAGGTGCAAGAATACAAGTATGAGGAGATATGACCATAATAAGGTGGTCACTGTATTGTAGAGAATGAGGTATACGTTGATCCAATCCTTCTTCGTCTTCGGCATGGCAGGGAGACTTTTATGGACTGTAGGCGATTTGTAGTAATTACCATATACGATTCGAGATGTTGGCGAAGGTTTATGATCAAGACGTTTGTTGAGGGCGGCGTGTGAAGTTGGCGTCAGTGATTCGGTTGATCGACCGGGAAAAAACCAAAATATGTAGGGTCGGGTACCCATTCGAAGGAAGACGGGAATGAAGGGCAGCATGGAGGTGTAGGAGAGGCCGTGAGCTTTGATCATGACCGAGCGCGCTACAAGCGGGACACGAACTTGCCTTTGTGAGGTGGGCTCGTCACTGTAGCAGGAGAAGAAGATACAGATTGCGCATCATTATACGCAGGTTGAGTCGATCGCGTACCACGGGGCATGATTTCTATCGGCTGAGAGCGATTTCCGGTTTAACCTGGTAAATACGCGTCAGTAAGGTCCTGCGTTAGTACAGAATGAGATTATAGAGTAATAATTATTTTTGTGACTCGCACAACTACACTTCATCGCGAGTGGCGAGCGGCGAGTGTGTCATAGACGCCGACGACGGTTGTTGCTGTTGCATGACTCACAGATAGTTCAAGTGGAGGGGGTCAGATCTCCTTGAAGAGAGCTTAGAGCTCACGGACAATGCCGGAATCGATGAAATGGCAGCAGAAGAGAGGGGCAGACTCACTTCTTTGTTTACCACCTTTCGATTTTCACTCAGAGAGCACTAAGACGAGGCGGTCCTCAGCATTAAATAATAATAAAAAGGCTCCAACCGTCATATGAAGCAGGTTCTCCACATTACCTGAACGATGCTTGCAGCCTCGCGGGATGAAGCGCAATCCGGTTGGTATGTACGAATTTTCTGATAGGGCTGATGATTCGATACAGAGTTTCTCTGAAACCGCCAGTGATTTCACTACAGTGGCGCCCGATTCAAGGGCACGGGGTTGAGAGGGGGTGAAGATTCGTCTATTATTGAACTGCAGTTGAGGCACTAAATCATAGTTCAGCCTATATACAAACGAGCCTCTGTACTTCGAATGTTACCTTGGTAATAAAACAGCCAGTAGTACGTCCACGTCGTAAGAGCGCAGCACTCGAACGTGGACGGATCCTCCTCATTGAACAACTCACTACTGGAATTATGAAGCTCCGCTCGAATAAGATTGGAAATGGAATCGCGAATACTGTTACGAAGGACAAAACCACGACCTCATACGGTCGGTAGGAGAGGCGCTGTGCTCGATGCATGAGGATTATGTGAGGAATCGCAAAAATACGTGAATGTGAGGACAAAGCTCGAGGGGTGGTCTGTATGACAAAGAGATACACCAGAGCCTACGGGACAAAGGAACGAGTTCTTGAGAATGTAATGCTATGCAGATCGAAAATCTGCCACGGTCCGAGTGTGGAGGGATATGAGGTTGTGAAAGACAGGAAGGTGTTGCTGTTTATATTCAACCGCATGGATGGGAACTGATAGGAGACACCAACACAGAACATTGCGAAGGGCGTATTGAACACCTCGAGACTTGAAAGGCAGACCAAGATTGTTAAAAGTGTTTTTATTTATCATGTATTGTACGGCTCGCTGCTTGTCTGTTGCCACCATGTGGTGAATAAAGGTCGCCGTTTCGGTTCCTGTGTTTGTCCGCCTCCGTTGCGGTTTCCTGTGATGCCTGTGTTTGTGCATTCATTGCACCTGCGGTTAAAAAAGACTAGGCCGGAGGTTGCTAATTATCGGAATTTGGGCTTTCGGTAAGCTCCCGTTCGTCTTATCAAGTCTGCATGTTCCCTTGCTATGGCTATGTTCGCCGGGTGGCCATAGTGCTAGTGTTCCATCCTAATTGGTGCGGATTGACCTTTTCCTGTGGGTTCGGCCTCTCACCCTCGAACGTGTCTGGACTCTCGTCCGTCTGACAACCGAGCTTCGGTCATATGCAGACCAAGCTTCCATATTATTGCAATTTCCCTTGCCGGTTCGATATGTGGCTCGCTTATCGTTAACCATACAAGTAACCTCATCGCCGAATGTAATAGAAAGAGGGCCTTTAATTTTCGTTACTAATACCACGTAAGCTAAGTTCGGTGATGGGATGGCGGTATGAAGTCTCCATTTTCGCAACTTCCTTTTTTTGATCAGCTAGTAAGGGTGACGGGATTTACTGAAGGTATCGAATATGTCCACAAAAATATGATATAATGCGGAGCATATACAACTTTGCAGAAGAAGAATACTAAGTAGAATACTAAGTAGAATGGGGACTTGGTACGTAACGATCGCGTTGGAAAGAATGCAGAATTCAAATGATTTATTTTCATTGCTTTTCCTTCAGAAACATTGCTGGGCATGTGGCACAGTGGTAGCGCGCTTGCTTCGCA
>WNFL01185278.1_pt1 | contig 10227 bp, 5 predicted proteins | sample 5400361 | NCBI WGS metagenome assembly WNFL01 (sample SAMN13153351, study PRJNA577476) | soil metagenome | isolation source: 40 cm soil on Douglas fir-dominated hillslope | place: USA:California | collected 2013-09-17
GGCTCAGGCTCTTCGATCAGCGCCACCACGGTTCCGCTCAGCTCCGGTCCAACGACCCAGGTCCCGCTCAGTGCATTCACGCGGTATGAGCCCAGCAGCACACCTTTGACGATTAATCATCAGGGGCAATTTCCAGTTGTCACTCTCTCGTTCAATCTTGCCCCCAATGCCTCCTTAGGCGAGGCCGTCAACGCCATCAATCAAGCCAAGGACGAAATTGGCATGCCCCCGAGCATCAGCGCCACCTTCCAGGGAACTGCGGCGGCCTTCCTACGTTCGCTCTCCAATGAGCCAATTTTGATTTTGGCCGCGCTCATTACGGTCTACATCGTCCTCGGGATTCTCTACGAGAGTTACATCCATCCCATCACGATTCTGTCGACGTTGCCGTCCGCCGGCGTGGGCGCCATTTTAGCGTTGCTGCTGTGCCGCACGGAATTCAGCATCATCGCCCTGATCGGCATCATCTTGCTGATCGGCATTGTGAAAAAGAACGCCATCATGATGATTGACTTCGCGCTTGAGGCCGAGCGCAAGGAAGGGAAGGCGCCCCTCGATGCCATCTACGAAGCGTGCCTTCTGCGCTTCCGGCCCATCATGATGACCACCATGGCCGCGCTGCTCGGCGGGTTGCCGCTGGCCCTTGGCACCGGCGTAGGGTCCGAGCTTCGCCGTCCGTTGGGCATCACCATTGTCGGCGGCTTGATCCTGAGCCAGATTTTAACCTTGTACACGACGCCGGTCGTTTACCTCGCTTTCGACTGGATTGCTCGCCGCTTTCAATTCCACATTGGCAATCCGATCGACCAAGCCATGCCTGGACCTCCGCACGGCGATCCTGCTGGCGCTACGGGAGACTAGCTCGTGAACGTCTCCGCAAACTTTTCCGTTCCCTTCATTCGCCGGCCTGTCGCCACGTCGCTCATCACGTTGGCAATCCTTCTTTCCGGCATGGTAGCTTTTCGATTTCTTCCGGTTGCGCCGCTGCCCCAGGTGGATTTCCCCACAATTTCGGTGGGCGCGAACCTCCCGGGCGCAAGCCCGGAAACCATGGCCTCGGCCGTGGCCACTCCGCTCGAGCGACAGTTCGGCCGCATTGCCGGCGTTACGCAAATGACTTCGTCCAGCGGCCTAGGTTCCACTGGAATCACGCTGCAGTTCGACCTCAACCGCGACATCAATGCTGCCGCGCGCGATGTGCAAGCCGCTATCAACGCCGCGCGTAGCCAGCTTCCTCCCGATCTTCCCGGCCAGCCGACCTATCGCAAGGCCAATCCGGCCGACGCGCCGATCCTCCTACTCTCATTGACCTCCGATAATATTCCGCCCGCGGAAATCTACGACGCCGCCGATTCCATCCTGGCTCAGAAGCTGGCACAGGTGGAGGGCGTTGGGCAGGTTTTTACTTGGGGCAGCTCGCGCCCAGCCGTTCGTGTGGAGGTGAATCCGAATCAGCTCAACGCCTATGGCATCAGTCTGGAAACCATTCGACGCTCGCTGCAGTCCGCCAATGCCAATCTCGCCAAGGGTTCGCTATCCGATGACAGAAAAATGCGGAGTATCGCGGACACGGACCAGCTTTACAAAGCCTACGAGTATCAGTCCCTGATTGTAGCGGGCCATGTCGGCGCTCCCGTGCGCCTCCGAGACATCGCGGAGGTCACGGATTCTGTCGAGGATACGCGCAACCTCGGTCTCACTAATGGGCAGCCTTCGGTAATGCTCGCCATCTTCCGCCAGCCCGGCGCAAACATGATCGAGACCGTCGATCGTATTTTCGCCTTGCTTCCGCGTCTGCGCGCGTCAATCTCGCCGTCGCTCCATTTGAACGTAGCCATTGACCGCACAACCACCATCCGCGCCTCGGTTCATGACGTGGAAATTACCCTGCTTATCTCCGTCTCCCTGGTGATCCTCGTAGTTTTTGCTTTCCTGCGCAGCTACTGGGCAACGATTATTCCCAGCGTCGCGGTGCCGCTCTCCCTGATCGGCACCTTTGGCGTCATGTATTTGTTCAACTACACGCTCGACAATTTGTCGCTGATGGCGTTGACCATCTGCACCGGTTTCGTCGTCGACGATGCCATTGTGGTCATCGAAAACATTACCCGACACATCGAAGCCGGCATGACCCCCTACGAGGCTACCATCAAGGGTGCGAGCGAGATCGGGTTCACCGTTCTTTCCATGAGCACCTCGCTCGTTGCGGTCTTCATTCCCATTTTGTTGATGGGCGGCATCGTGGGCCGCCTGTTTCGCGAATTCGCCGTGGTGCTCAGCGTAGCCATTGGTGTTTCCCTATTTGTGTCGCTCACCACCACTCCGATGATGTGCGCGAGATTCCTGAAACACGAATCCGGCAAACATGGCCGCGCGTATCGCCTGTCAGAAAGCATCTTCAACGGGATGCTGCATACCTACGACATTGGCTTGCGCTGGGTCCTGCGCCATCAATTTCTAATTTTGCTACTCACCATCGGCACCGTTTGCCTCAACGTCTATTTGTTTTGGGCTACTCCAAAAGGCTTTTTCCCGCAGCAGGATACCGGCCGCCTCAACGGAATGATTCAAGGCGATCAGGACCTTTCCTTTGCCGCGATGTCGCAGAAGATGCGCGTCTTCACCGATATCGTCGCTAAAGATCCCGCGGTCGACTCCGTGACATCATTTACCGGCGGCGGCAGCGGCGGCAGCACCGCGCGTCTTTTCGCGCAGCTCAAGCCCCTAAATGAGCGGAAACTAAGCGCCGATCAAGTGATCGCTCGCATTCGCAAAGCGACTTCGCGAATCCCGGGAGCCGCACTCTATCTGCAAGCCGTCCAGGATCTAACCGTCGGCGGCCGTTTCGGCGGCGCGCAATACCAATACACGCTCCAGGCCGATAATCTGGCCGATCTTACTCATTGGGCGCCCATCATCCAGCAGGCCATCACCAAAATCCCCGAATTACGTGACGTCAATTCCGACCAGCAAATGCGCGGCTTGGCCAGCAACATTATCGTTGATCGCGATACCGCTAGCCGCCTTGGCGTGAGCGCCGCGAACATTGACAACACGCTCGACGACGCTTTTGGCCAACGCCAAGTCTCCAATATCTACAAAGGCTTGAACCAGTATCACGTAGTGATGGAAGTCGCGCCCCAAGCGCAGCAGAGTCCGGAAACGTTGAAAACCGTCTATGTGCCCGCAAATTCTGGCAAGCTCGTTCCGCTCAGCGCCTTCACCCACTACGAGTACTCCAATACGCCCCTGTCGGTGAACCATCAGGGCCTTTTCCCCTCCATCACCCTCTCCTTCAATCTCGCACCCGGCGCCTCCCTGGGCCCTGCTGTCGAGCACATTTTGCTGGCGCAACGCGAGTTGGGCGTTCCCACCAGCGTGCACGCCACATTTCAAGGAACGGCCCAGGCCTTTCAGGATTCGCTCGCCAATCAGCCGGTGCTGATCATTACCGCGCTCTTCGCTGTCTATATCGTGCTCGGCATTCTTTACGAGAGCTTCATTCACCCCATCACCATTCTCTCGACGCTTCCTTCCGCCGGCATCGGCGCGCTGTTGGCCGTGCGGTTCGCCAAGTCCGATCTCAACATCATCGCGCTGATCGGTATCATTCTCTTGATCGGCATCGTGAAGAAAAACGCCATTCTGATGATCGACTTCGCCGTGCAAGCAGAGCGCGTGGAAGGCAAGTCCACCGTCGACGCCATTTACCAAGCCTGCCTCCTGCGCTTCCGCCCCATCATGATGACCACCATGGCCGCGCTCCTCGGCGCCCTCCCTCTTGCCCTCGGCAACGGAGTCGGCTCCGAGCTCCGCCGTCCGCTCGGCATCACCATTGTCGGCGGCCTCATCCTCAGCCAGATGCTCACTCTCTTCACCACGCCGGTCGTTTACATCTACATGGATCGTATTCAAACCTGGCTGCAAGGACAGCGCGCGCGCGGCGCCGCTCCCGCTCCTCTCCCTGCTCACTCGGACTGACACGCTTCTACCCTCCTTATATCTTTACATCTGAGTGAAGACGGGGGTACCCTTTAGCTCCCATTCTGTACGCCAGTACAGCTAGCCCCCGTAGGCGCCCCCCCGCACAATCTCCCCATCCTGAATTGCGCTAGTTCAGGAAATTTACAATTACGTTTTTACGACGGTAATTCGGCGCGGTTCTGGTCCGGCACACTCTTCCTGGTAGTTCACTCGCCTTGCTGCCACTTTCACGGGACAGATTAGCTGTTTGCGCTGCGGCTGGCTCCGGTTCTGGGAGCGGAGCTCGTAGTCGGAACCGCGGCGATTCATAGCCGAAATTACCGCGTTTAAAAGATAAAAGTCGAGGGCATGAGAATGGTTTTACGCAAACTTATTTCTGTGTTCGCGTTGGTCGCGGCATCCTTGGTCGGGGTAGCCTCCGCCAATGCCAAGGCCTTCTATATTTCAGGGACATCCAATCGCACCGCCGGCGGCACGAGTTGCTCCGATGCGCTCTCGGTTGGATGGTTCAATAATTCCTCAAGTTGGGGCAGCGCTTCAAACCAGATTAGTGCCGGCACTACCGTCTTCCTTTGCGGCAGATTCGAGGGAAGGCCGGGTCAGCAGCTCTTAGTCGCCCATGGCGACGGTACGGCCTCAGCGCCCATTACCATCAAATTTATGCCAGGGGCAATCCTCAGCGCTCCCTATTGGTCAGCCTTGGGCGCGATTTACCTCCAAGGCCGCAGCCATATCACAGTCGACGGCGGTATTAACGGCATTATTGAGAACACGGCGAACGGTACCGGCCGCGCCTATCAGCAAAACTCCGTGGCCATTTATGCCCTGTGGTGCAACAACTGCACGGTGCAAAACCTGACCATCCAGAATCTTTATGTCCGCACGTCCGCATCCGACGTGGCGGCCACCCACTCCGTCAACTGCGTTTACTGGCATATGGCTAATCAGATGACCGTGAACCACATCACCTGCCACGATGCCTCCTGGGCTGTCGTCGGCGATGGCAACAACTTCACTCTCGAAAATTCCGAACTTTACCGTGTGGATCACGGCGTAGCTTCTGGTCCAGCGGGCAAGGCTTCCGGCTACAGCATCCACAATAATCATTTCCATGATTTCGCCAACTGGGATTCACCCGCGGACACCTATCACCATGACGGCATTCATCTGTGGGGTCAGCGTGGAGGAACCATAGGCAGCGGCGCGATTTACAACAATACGTTCGACGGAGATTTTGGCGTCAATATCACCGCTCACGTCTTCCTTCAGGACTCGGTGCAACACGTTTCGGTGTACAACAACATCACCGTAGCTCCCGCGCACCGCACGATTAACTCTATTTGGATCACAGCTACGTCCACCAGCATGCCCGGCGGCCCTGCCATCGGAAATTCGGCCTACAATAACTCCATCAACGCCGGCGGCCACCGCGCAGGCAGTGCCATCTTCGCCGACAATCAATTGCAGTTCACCGCCGTCAATAACCTCATGGGCGGAGGCGTATCGGACGTTAGCCTCCAGCGCGGCACCACACTGACTGCTGCCGGCGTGAACAACAACGTCTATCGTGACTTGTTCGCGGAATTCGGTGACCGAAATACCTTCAGCTACAAAGGCCAGTGGTTTTACAGCATTTCCCAATGGCGGGCCGCTTGCCATTGCGATTCTGCCTCAAAACTTATCCTCGGCGCTCAGACGACAGCCTTTTCCTCCGCAACTGGCGGAGCCGGCGCAACCGTAGCGGGAGCCGCCCAGGCTGCCACAGCGACGGTCACGAGCGTTGGCGGTTCCGCGACTCCTGATGCCGTAAATACATCAGTTATCGCGACGGCAACGACCAAGGATCCTGAGTTTGAGCTCCTTGCAACCGTCGGTGAAGGCAACGGCCTCAACCTCTCTGAACTGGCCGTTGACCAACTCGCTCCTTTGGCCCTCGACAAAAACGGAGTCGCTCGCCCTGCCAGCGGCCCCTGGAATGTCGGTCCTTTCTAGCCCTAACGCGTCTCGCTCTACCGCATGGTGCACCGCGGCTGCGTCCTCCCAGGACGCAGCCGCGGATTTTTCTGTATGGTTTTGCCGCCTTGGCAGACATTCGTGCTTCTGCCGCCCTGTCCTACAAGCTTTACCCTATTTCCCAGATTGGACGTTCCGCCGACAATCTGGGCGCACGGGAGAGAACCTCAATCGCTAGTCGACTCTTATAAACGCTTCCCGTCACGCTGAATATATGAGTTCAACGGAAATTTCCGCTCTGGCCGCTGGAAGGAGTGCTTCGGCGCCCGTGCCACACTGGCATGACGGCGAAACTGCCGGTCACGTCGTCCAGTTCTACTCCGACGACGCTTTTCTTCTAGAAGCCCTAAGCAAATTTGTCGGTACTGCCCTGGTCGCCGGCGACGCTGCGGTGATCATCGCTACTCAGGCGCACCTCGACGGCCTTGCGGATCGCCTTGCCAGCCGTGCCCTCAACGTCAGCAAAGCCGTTCGAGAGGGCCGTTACATTGCCCTCGACGCCGCCAAAACCCTCGCGAAGTTCATGCGCAACGGCCAGCCCGACCCGGATGCTTTCGCCGCGACAATTGGCGCCGTCCTGGCACGCGCCAATGCCGCCGCCGAGAGCCAGGACTCCCGAGTCGTTGCTTTCGGAGAAATGGTCGCTCTGCTCTGGGCGGAGGGAAACATCGACGCCGCCATCAAACTCGAGCAACTTTGGAACGATTTGGCTCGCCAACACGCCTTCTCCCTGCGTTGCGCCTATCCCATCACTGCCTTTCGCGACGAAACGCACGCCGCGCCATTTTTAAAGATCTGCTGCGAGCATTCCGCCGTAATTCCCGGCGAGAGCTACACCGGCCTGGCTAGCGAACAGGATCGCCTCCGGAACATTGCCGAACTGCAGCAAAAGGCCGAGGCTCTCGAAACCGAGAAAGCTCTCCTACAGGCTCTGCGTCAGACCAAGGAAGCCATGGAAAGGGAAGTCGCCGAGCACCGCGAAGCCCAGCGTAGGCTCCACGATTCCGAGCTGTCTCTCCGCGAGCTTTCCGCGCGTCTCCTTCGCACCCAGGATGCCGAACGCCGCCGCCTCGGCAGAGAGTTGCATGACACCGTGGGCCAATATCTCGCTGTTCTTAAAATGGGCCTCGATTCGCTGAACTCCAGCAACGCGGTACCGGGCGGTGCCGCTGGAAAGCAAATGGCCGATTGTCTCCACCTCGTCGACCAATCGATCAAAGAACTGCGCACAATGTCCTATCTCTTGTATCCGCCCATGCTTGAAGAGATGGGCCTGAGGACCGCGATTCTCTGGTACGTAGAAGGTTTCGCCAAGCGCAGTGGCATCGACGTTCAGCTCGATATCTCTCCTGATCTTCGCCGTCTCCCTCGCGAACTGGAGCTCACCGCCTTTCGCGTCCTGCAGGAAAGCCTCACGAATGTGCACCGCCACTCCGGCAGCTCCACAGCGCAAATTCGTCTGCACGTCGAAGGCGGCTGGCTTCATCTCGAAATTAAGGATTCCGGCCAAGGGATGCCCCACAACATTTTGGAAGCCTCCCGCGATACCCTGGGCACCATGGGCGTTGGGCTGCGCGGCATGAACGAGCGGGTGCGTCAGTTGGGCGGCACGCTTGCTCTGCTCTCGGACGGCGGTACGACTGTCAAAGCCTCGCTGCCCTGTGCGCTCGAAAGCTCCCGTTCTTAGCGATTCCCAAGAATTGGCCCTGTCGTCAGTAGCTTGATTATCGGTTTGGGACCTCAAGCAGGTGAACACTCGAATGTCCGCCAAAATTTTGATCGTCGACGACCACGATGTCGTGCGCCAGGGACTCAGGTCTTTGCTGACCGCGCGCAAAGACTGGGAAATCTGCGGCGAAGCGGCCGCCGGCGAGGAAGCGGTTCAAGCCGTCGCGGCTCTCAAGCCGGACGTCGTCATCCTCGATATCACCATGCCCGGTATGAGCGGCCTCGAAGCCTCATCTCGCATAATCGCCCTCGGCACGGGAACCCGTATCCTCATCTTCACCATGCACGAATCGCAGCGCATGGCCGTCGATGTGCGTGAAGCCGGTGCTCACGGCTTGGTCCAAAAATCGCAAGCCGCTCGCGATCTCATTCTTGCCGTGGAACGCCTCCTCGCTGGCGGCACATTCTTCGATAGTGGGTCCAACGACCAGCCTGGCATCAAGAAATCAGACAAACCTGCTTCCGCCGCCAAAGCTGCCCCCAACTCTGGCTATAGCTTCTGCTCGGTTTTCTCTTTTGCCTGATTGCCGTTACGAGCTGCCGATAAGATAGCCGGTCAGGAAAACGAGGAATCCACCCACAATCACCTGAAAGGAAGCCTGCAAAAACGGCGTGTCCATGTACCTGTGCCGGATGTACGCGATCGCCGCCAGCTCGAAACACACAACAATTATCGCGATTAACGTCGCCAAGTGAAAATTCCCGATAAGAAATGGCAGCGTATGCCCGAGGCCGCCCGCCGTCGTCATCAACCCCGTCGCTAACCCGCGTATCCACGGCGATCCGCGTCCCGTCAAGGATCCATCGTCCGAGAGCGACTCGGCGAATCCCATCGATATTCCCGCTCCGAAAGACGCTGCCAGCCCCACGCGAAACGCGTCCCAGCTATTGTGTGTCGCAAAAGCGGCCGCGAAAAGCGGCGCCAGCGTCGAGACCGACCCATCCATCAGTCCGGCTAATCCCGGCTGCACAATTTGCAGCAGAAACAGTTTTTTGTTGGAAGCGTCCTCCGCCTCTTTCGCGCTCAGCGTAAGATGCTTTTCTTCGAGGTCGCCGGCCGTTTGCGTGTGCTTCCGCTCCTCGTCCGCCAGCTTGTTCAGCAATTCACGCGTCGAAGCATCCGTGGTCCGCGCAATCGCCTTCTGATAAAATCGCTGCGCCTCCATTTCCATCACTTCCGCTTGCCTTCGGGCCACATTGACGCCCAGCGGCCGCACCAGCCACGTCGGGTTCCGCCGGATGAAGCCTTTCACGTTCTCCCGCCGGATCAGCGGTATGCGTTCGCCAAAGCGCTCCTTAAACATGGCCAGCAGCCGGTCGCGATGTACCGCTTCCTCTTCGCGCATTCCCTCGAACATGTCCGCCGTCGCTGGATAAGCCTCGCGCAACGCGTCCGCAAACTCGCCGTAAATCCGCCCATCCTCCTCCTCCGACGAAATCGCCAGCGCCAGAATCTCCCGCTCCGTCAAATCCTTGAATTTCTTCAGCATCCGTCGCGTCCCTCACACATTTGAACCCGCAGCATCGCATAAACGCACATTCAAGTCATCTTGCTTTACCTCTCACCCCGGTGCACAGACCGCTGCGCCTCAGAATCTCGCAGTGATTCGCCAATTCCTGGGAAGTTCTCGGTTTGATCCCAAACCCACAATGCGAATTCCATTAGGCGGGGAGGCGCATCTTTTTCAACAATTCAGCAAAGCGAGGGTCTTGGCGAAGATTTTTCATCAGCGGATCGGTCTTCGCTTCGGGTGCACCGGGGTCGCGCTGTCGAATAGCGCGATCCATCCACTGAAATGCATTCTCGATGTCTCCCCGATACGCGTAGACCTCGGCGATTTGGAATGCAGCGTCGCTTTGATGCGTGGCGATGAGTTTTTTCAAAGCGTTCTCGGATTCCTCACGACGGCCGGTCCCGTGGTAAGCCAGCGCCTCACCAGTCAATTTCTCCCATTCACCAGTCTCCTCGGCCATCTCCGCCAGCGCCTCCTGTGGGCGCCCTTCCGCTAAAAGAATTTCGGCCCTGGTGAGGTGCAACGAGGAAAGCTGCGGGTTCAACTCCGCAGCTTCTCGTAGTGCGGCGCGGGCCTCTCCATATCTCCCAATAACGTATAGCTCATAACCTAACCCCAAATGAAAATTGGCTCTCAGCGGGTCGAGCGCGATTGCCTGCTTGTACAGCGCTATTGCGTCCTCCATCCGTCCCAGGATTCTAGCCAAGTAGGCCTGGTTGCTTAAGACCGCCGCACTACCCGGCGCCAACAGTCCAGCTTTCTTCAGAGAAGCATGCGCTCCTTCCCAATCCCAGTCATAGTTAATCTGAACCATGCCGAGTGTCACGTAACCAGCGGCCAGTTTGGGATCAAGCGCAATCGCCTTCTCCGCGCTTTCCCGCGCGCGCCGGAACCCGTCGGTACTTCCAACTACCGAGACGCGAGCCATCGCCACGAGAATTTCCGCTTGTTGCGCCCATGCCGGCGCATACTTCGCGTCTAGCTTGAT
>WNFL01224708.1_pt1 | contig 10227 bp, 11 predicted proteins | sample 5400361 | NCBI WGS metagenome assembly WNFL01 (sample SAMN13153351, study PRJNA577476) | soil metagenome | isolation source: 40 cm soil on Douglas fir-dominated hillslope | place: USA:California | collected 2013-09-17
CGGCTTCATCGACGCGGGCTTCAAGGCGCGCCTCGACCGCTACATCGGCTACTACGAGCCCTACGCCACCAGCCACGAGGCCCTCGACCGCGACACGGATGTGCAGGAAGAGTCGCGCAACGTCGCGCGCGCGGTCGCCAAGGCGGTGCGCGAGCTGCGCGCGGGAAAGCTTTCCGCGCCCGACGCGAAGCTGCAAAGGCCGCGCCCGAAGTGATTCCACGCCGTCCGGCCTCGAGGCCGGACGGCTCGTCCGGCGCGTCGTTGCACTTCCGACGAGGAAACGAACATGAAGCACAGGATCATTGCGCTTGGCGCCCTGGCGCGGCCGCGCCTGAAGCAGGCGAGCGCCGATCTCGCCAGGGAGATGTCCCGCGCCGGCAATTTCAGCCGGCTCACGGAGTCGCGCGAGCAAGTGTTCGTCATCGAGGCGCAGGCGCAGCTCTCGCGTGAAAACCCGTTGGGCATGCCCACCACTGACAAGGAACACAGATGAACGCACACAAACGCAAATGGCTCTCCACCATGACGGTCCTGGTAAGCATTGCCGGCGGCCCGGCGTGGGCGCACACCGGCCCGCATGAGGACAAGAAGACCGCCTATGATTATTCGAAGGCCGAGGAAACCGCGTTCGGGAAGGCCGTGGATCCGAAGAAGGCGAAGCGTGTCGTGAATATCGAAATGAGCGACACGATGCGCTTTACCCCAGCCGAGATCGCCATTAGGCGCGGCGAAACCGTGCGCTTCGTGGCGAAGAACACCGGCAAGCTCATGCACGAGATGGTGCTCGGCACGAAGAAGGAGCTCGCGGAGCATGCCGAGATGATGAAAAGGAATCCCGAAATGGAGCACGACGAGCCGCACATGTTGCACGTCGCGCCGGGGAAAACGGGCGAGATGGGCTGGCAATTCACCAAGGCGGGTGAGTTCCTCTATGGCTGCCTCGTGCCCGGCCATTTCGAGGCCGGCATGGTCGGCAAGATCAAAGTGGCGGATGCCTCGTCCACAGCACGCGTCGGCGAGGGCGTCGAAGGCGAAGTCCGCAAGGTCGACAAGGGGGCGGGAAAGATTACCTTGAAGCACGGCCCGATCCCCAACCTCGACATGCCGGCCATGACGATGGTGTTCCGCGTCAAGAATCCGGCGATGCTCGACGCGGTGAAAATGGGGGACAAGGTTCGCTTCAAGGCGGACAAGGTGCAGGGCGCCATTACCATCACGGAGATCGCCGCGGACCGATGAGCCGATGTTGATCCAACCGTTCGATATCTTCGTCTACGCCTGGTTGATCGTAGCGGCGCTCTCGGCTGTTTATGTCGCATGGGACCAGTTCACCGGCAACCCCGAGCCCGCGGTGATGAAGTGGGGCTTCGTCCTCGTCACGCTCTACATGGGCCCCATAGGCCTTCTGCTATATGTCATGGCCGACAAGGAGCCACGGCCTGGCGGTCATGAGGAGTTCGTCAAGCCACTGTGGAAGCAGGGAGTCGGCTCGACGGTGCACTGCGTCGCGGGAGATGCCACCGGCATCATTCTCGCCGCCGCCGTCACCGCGGTGATCGGCTTTCCGATGTGGGTGGACCTGATCGTTGAATACGTGGCCGGCTTTTTGTTCGGGCTGCTGATTTTCCAGGCGCTGTTCATGCGCAAGATGATGGGCGGAACCTATGTGCAGAACGTGGCCCACAGTTTCCTGCCCGAGCTGATCTCGATGAATTGCATGATGGCGGGCATGGCGCCGGTCATGGTGTTCTTGATGATGGGGCGGGACATGCGCGCCATGTGGCCGGGGGAGCCCCTGTTTTGGATGGTGATGTCGCTCGGCGTCATAGCCGGATTCGCAGTCGCCTATCCGGTCAACGTCTGGATGGTGGCGCGCGGAATGAAGCACGGCCTGATGACCGAGCGCGACGGATCACACGCGGGTCACGCTGCGCATGGCTCGAAGCGAGGCGCGCAGCACGGGATGCAAAGTGAGGTGACTCGTCCCCAGCTGCTGGCCGTCACCGCGTTCACGCTGCTGATGCTGCTGTTCGGCATGACCCTGCCTTCCGCGTGGGTGAACATGAACCTCAGCGCCCATGACGTCGGCCGTTCAATCATGCCCAGGGGAATGGTCATGCATCAGGACACTCCGGCCCAGGCGATGCGCGACATGGCCGCGGTGGATCCGCGCGGCGTTACCGCCACCTACGGCATCGAGAAAAAGGGCGCGCAACTCCTCACGCCACGAACCGAGGGTGGCGTGAAGGTTTTCGAGCTGGAGAGCTCGGTGATCCGCTGGCAAATACTTCCCGACATCGCGGTCGACGCCTATGCCTTCAACGGGCAGGTCCCCGGACCCACCATCCGCTTTCGCCAGGGCGATCGCGTGCGGATCGTCGTCACCAACCGGCTTCCCGCATCCACCACGGTGCATTGGCATGGACTGATACTGCCGAACGTGATGGATGGGATAGCGGAAGTAACCCAAAAGCCGATCGCCAGGGAGGAGCAGTATCGCTACGAGTTCACGGCGGTCCAGTCAGGCACTTATTTGTACCACTCGCACGACCACGCGGATCGCCAGCAAGCGCTGGGCCTGTACGGGGCGCTGATCATCGATCCGGCAACGCCCGCGGACGAGATCGTGGCCGATCATGAATACACGATCCAGCTGCAAGAGTGGCTGATGCGCGAAGGCTTGACGTATCCGGCGATGCCTATGGACGGCGGGCAGCCGAACTACTTCACGATCAACGGCCGCGCCTATCCTGCGACGGACACGATCAGGATGAAGGTGGGGCAAACCCTGAAGGTGCGTTTCATCGGGTCCAACAACGGCTTCATTCATCCGATGCACATCCACGGCGGACCATTCGTCGTTGTGGCGCGCGACGGTGAAACGCTTGCGCCATCGGCCCGCTTCAAGGCCGATACGATCAATGTCGGACCGGGACAACGCTATGACGTCGTCTGGACGGCATTGAAGGCGGGGAAATGGATGATCCATTGCCACATCCCACATCACACCACCAACAACAACACCGAGCTACACGGCGGCGGGGGCTTGATGATGCATATCGAAGTAGAAGGGGATCCGAGCAAATGACAAGCTGCTCGTAAGCGCGAATTCGCGGAGAAAAGGTGTCATGGCCGGAATCATTGAATCATATCTGGACCCCATCTGCGGCATGACGGTGCCGGCGGATTCGTCACGCCGCTTCGCATTCGACGGCACCACCTATTACTTCTGCAGTGACCACTGCCTGAAGAAGTTTTCGGCGGATCCGGCGAGGTACGTCAAAGGCGCTGCGACACCTGCACCCTCTCCGCGGCCCTCTCCGAAGGGGGAGGGAGGCGTGTACACCTGCCCGATGCACCCCGAGATCCGGCAGCAGGGGCCGGGCGTGTGCCCGAAGTGCGGCATGGCGCTCGAGCCGGAGACGCCAAGCACGGAGGAGGGCGAGAATCCGGAGCTCGTCGATTTCCGCCGCCGCTTCTGGTGGACGCTGCCGCTCAGCGCCGCAACGGTCGTTCTCGCGATGGCCGGCGAGGCTTTGCTGCCCGGGGTCTCCGCGCCCGCAAGGAACTGGGCGCAGCTGGTTCTCGCAACCCCCGTCGTCTTGTGGGGCGCGTGGCCTTTCTTCGCGCGCTGTGTCGCCTCCATCCGCACGCGCAACCCGAACATGTGGACGCTCATCGGGCTGGGTGTCGCGGCCGCTTACGCCTACAGTGTCGCGGCGACGGTGGCGCCGGGGATCTTTCCGCGCGGCTTCGAGGCGCACGGCGGCGTGGCGGTTTATTTCGAGGCCGCGGTGACGATCGTTTCGCTCACCCTGATGGGCCAGCTTCTCGAGTTGAAGGCGCGCTCGCGGACTTCCGGACTTCATCGGCGCTGCGCGCCTTGCTGAACCTCGCGCCGAAAACCGCGCGGCGCATCCGCCCCGACGGAACCGAGGAGGACATCGAGCTCACGCATGTTCACGTCGGAGACAAGCTGCGCGTGCGCCCCGGCGAGAAGGTTCCCGTGGACGGCGTGGTGCTCGAAGGCCGATCGAGCGTCGACGAGTCGATGGTCACGGGCGAGCCGATCCCGGTGGAGAAGTCCGAAGGCGGCCGGGTCATCGGCGCGACCATCAACGGCAACGGCAGCCTGGTGATGCGCGCCGAAAAGGTCGGCTCGCAGACGGTGCTCGCGCAAATCGTGCAGATGGTGGCGCAGGCGCAGCGCTCGCGCGCTCCGATGCAGCGCATGGCCGACGCGGTGTCCTATTGGTTCGTGATCGCCGTGGTGGGAATCGCGCTCGCCACATTCGTGGCATGGGGATTCTTCGGCCCCGAGCCGCGCTGGATCTACGCGCTGCTCAACGCCGTGGCGGTGCTGATCATTGCTTGCCCGTGCGCGCTCGGGCTGGCCACGCCGATGTCGATCATGGTCGCGATGGGGCGCGGGGCCACGAGCGGCGTGCTGTTTCGCGACGCCGAGGCGATCGAGTCGCTGCGCCGCATCGATACACTCATCGTCGACAAGACCGGGACGCTCACGAGGGGCAAGCCCTCATTCCATCGCCTCATCGCGCACGCGGGATTCAGCGAAGACGAGGTGCTGCGATTGGCCGCGAGCCTCGACCAGGGCAGCGAGCACCCTCTCGCCGACGCCATCGTGGCCGAAGCCCGGCGTCGCGGAATCGCGCTGGCGAAGGCGGCGGATTTCGAGTCCTCGACGGGGATGGGCGTGAGCGGCAAGGTGGACGGCAAGGCGGTGGTGCTCGGCAATACCATGCGCATGATGGACGGGGGTATCGACGCATCACCTCTCGTGCAAGCAGCGGAATCGCTGCGGGTTGAGGGCGCCACCGTGATGTTCCTTGCGGTCGATGGCCGGCTCGCGGGGCTTGTCGCCGTCGCCGATCCCATCAAGGAGTCCACACCCGAGGCGATCCGCGCGCTGCGCGACAAGGGAATTCGCATCGTCATGGCCACTGGCGATGGGCTTACTACGGCGAAGGCGGTCGGCGCGAAGCTGGGACTGGACGAAGTCCGCGGAGAAGTGACGCCGGCGGACAAATTGGCGCTGGTCACCAAGCTGCAGGCCGAAGGTCGTCGCGTGGCGATGGCGGGCGACGGCATCAACGATGCTCCCGCGCTGGCGAAGGCCGACGTCGGCATCGCCATGGGTACGGGCACCGACGTTGCCATGGCGAGCGGCAAGGTGATCCTCGTCAAGGGCGACCTGCGCGGCATCGTGCGCGCGCGAGAGCTCTCAGAGGCGACGGTGGCCAACATGAAGCAGAACCTCGGCTTCGCGTTGGTCTACAACGCGCTCGGCGTCCCGATCGCCGCCGGCGTGCTGTATCCCTTCGCGGGACTCCTGCTCTCGCCGATGATCGCCGCGGTGGCGATGAGCTTGAGCTCCGTCTCGGTGGTTACGAACGCCCTGCGCCTGAGATAATGGGCACTATCAGCATGGCGATCCACAACCTCTCGGACTGGCAGCACAACCACGCCTACGACGCGGGAAACCTCGCGGGCGAGCGGCGCACCTGGATCGTCGTCGCGATCACCGCGGTGACGATGGTGGCCGAGATCGTCGCGGGATCCCTCACCGGTTCGATGGCGCTGCTCGCCGACGGCTGGCACATGGCCACGCACGTCGTGGCGCTCTCCATCGCCGGGCTCGCCTACCTGCTGGCGCGGCGCTGGGCGCGCGACGAGCGCTTCGCGTTCGGCACCTGGAAGATCGAGGTTCTCGGCGCCTTTTCCAGCGCGCTGCTGCTGGCGGTGGTGGCGCTCGCGGTGATCGTCGAATCGCTGGCGAGACTCTTCCAGCCGGCGCCGATCGACTTCGTGCCGGCGCTCGTCGTGGCGACGATCGGACTCGCCGTGAACCTCGCCTCGGCCTGGGTTCTCGCCGACCCGGGGCATGACCATGGCCACTCCCACGATCAGGGGTCGCACGACCACGGCCATCACCACCACACCGGGGACAGACCCCAAGCGAGTGAACCGGGGTCTGTCCCCACGCACGATCTGAACCTCAGGTCCGCGTACATGCACGTTCTCGCCGACGCTTTCACTTCGGTGCTCGCGATCGCGGCGCTCTCGGCAGGTCTGTGGCTCGGATGGACGTGGCTCGATTCGGTGATGGGCTTTGTGGGCGCTGGGATGATCGCGTGGTGGGCCAAGGGCCTGCTTACGGATTCCGCCCGTGTGCTGCTCGACCGCGAGATGGAGGAGCCGCTGGTGGGCCGCATCCGGGCGGCCATCGAGAGCGATGGCGACGCCGAGATCGCCGACCTGCACGTCTGGCGCGTCGGGCGCTCGAGCCACGCGGCCATCCTCACCGTGGTGGCGCACGCGCCGCTCGAGCCGGCCGCCTATCGCGCGCGCCTGGGAGCGATCGCCTCCCTCATGCACGTTTCGGTCGAAGTGAACCGCTGCGCCCACCGGGACTGCCCCTGATTTCCTGTTGCCCCTTCTTTCCAAAGGGGGTAAAACCGAGCCAGAGGCATCCCTCAGAAGACCTCGCTCAAAATGACCGCTCCGCAAGACAAGACCGTCCGGGAATTCCGCCACATGCTGCTGTGGCCGCTACAGCTGCGCCGTCTCGAGCGCGGCTGCGGGCATGCCCATGCATGGGAGGCCCTGCGCGCGCAGCCCGGCCCGTGGAAGCCGGTGCACGACAACCTCCTCGTCGACGACGACTCGTGCCAGCTCGGCTATCGCGAGTTCGTCTACTTCCTGCCCTACGTGCAGCGCTTCCTTTACGGCTTCGGCGAATCCGATGCGCAAACGCCGTCGAGCCTCACCATCTTCAAGCGCGAGGACATCGCGCGGGTGCATGTGCGGCTGCGCGAGGACTCGATGCCGCTCGAGCTCGAGGTCGCGCGCCTGCGGCTCATCTTCTTCTATGACGTCGACATCGCGCTCATGGCTCTCGAGGTGGTCGGCAAGGACCTGGCGCTCGCCGACGTGGTCGAGACGATGGACCGATTCGGCCGGCCCTATCCGCCGTCGTGGGAAAGCCCCGGCCAGGCGGCCCACTGCACCTACCAGGTTGAATTCCTCGATGCGCAGGGCAAGCTGCTCACGGCCTCGGACTACGGCGACCGCGACAAGTACCTCTCGCTGGTGCGCGACATCAAGCAGACGCCGCTCTCGCTGCACTGGGAAAACCTGCTGAAGCCGCTGGTGCCCGCGTATCTCGGCGGCGGCATGCTGCAGTACTACCAGATCGAGAACAAGCGCATTCCGATCATGAGCTACCTCGCCTTCGACGAGCCGCGCGTGCTCTCGCGAGGCGACTTCGCGCGCATCGGCTTCGCGACCAAGTGGGGACCCTCGGAGACGCTACCCTACGCGCCGCGCTTCCTCGACAATTTCGAGTCCCGCTATTGCTACGACCGCTTCTGGGATGGGGAAGACGCGGATGGCGCGATGAACACGCGCTACATGCTCTGCGGCCCGGCCTTCACGATGGTCACCAAGCACGGGGACGCCTGCCGCGACCTGGTGCAGAACTTCCGCCACCAGTTCTTCCAGATCGGCGTCATCACCAATTTCCACAAGGCCTCGCTGCTCAATCTCTCCAACCGTTTCTCCATCGCGGTCGAGCGGCTGCGCGTGGGCGACTACGACAGCGTGCGGCATTTCAAGCAGACGGTGCGCGAGACGCTCGAGCTCTTCCTGCGCTTCAACCACCGCTACTGGTTCCACGAGATCTCCAACCAGGTCCTCGCGGCCGACATCTACAAGCGCTGGTCGCACCAGCTCGGCAGCGACGAGCTCTACGCCGAGGTGCGCGAGGAAGCGCGCGACATCAACGAGTACCTCGATGCCGACCGCACGCGGCGCTCCTCCGACAACGTGCAGCGCCTGACGGTCGTTTCGGCGTGCGGCATGGTGGGGATGGTGGTCACGGGTTTCCTCGGCATGAACCTCTTCAGCCACTCCGATCTCGGCACCCTCGAGAAGACCGCGATCTTCATCGCGGTCTTCATTCCCTCGATCGCGCTCACGGCCTTCACGGTCCTCATCTCGCGGCGCCTTGCGACCTTCATGGAGGCTCTCGCGAGCGAGCGCATGACGTGGGCCGAGAAGACCGAGGCTTTCCGCCAGATCTGGGCCGTGGCCCGCAAGGCGCGCGAGAAGCGCGTGGCCGGCGGCGACGCGCTCACCCGCCGCCCCGCGCGCGTCCCGCGCGGCGAAGCCGTCCACTCGTCTGATTGAAGTCCTCGAGTTCTGGTTCGGCCCGCGCGAGACGCGCGGAAGCGCGCGCCCCGAGTGGTTCCGCAAGGACGAGAAGCTCGACGCGGAGATCCGGCGGCGCTTCGGGGCGCTGCACGGTGCGGCCGCGCGCGGGGAGCTCGAGGCGTGGCGCGCCTCTCCAGAGCCGATGCTGGCGCTCGTCCTGGTACTCGACCAGTTCTCGCGCAACCTCTACCGCGGTGACGCGCGGGCGTTCGCCCAGGATCCCCATGCGCGCGAATGCGCGCGCCAGGCGCTCGCGCGCGGCGACGACCTGGCATTGATGCCGGTGGAGCGCCAATTCCTCTACATGCCCTTCGAGCACAGCGAAGATGCGGCGGATCAGGACCTCGCGGTCGATCGCATGCGCTCGCTCGAGGCCTTCGAGGCGACGCGCGGATTGACCGAGTGGGCCGAGCGCCATCGCGTGATCATCCGGCGCTTCGGCCGCTTTCCGCATCGAAACGCCGCCCTCGGACGCGCTTCGACCCCCGAGGAAACCGAGTTCCTCAAGCAACCCGGTTCGGGGTTCTGATTACCTCTTCTTCGCCGCCGCGGCGATCGCGGCCGCCTTCGCCTTGGCGTTCGCCCGGTTGCGCAGCCGCGTCTTGCCGTAGCTGCCCTTGAATACCTTGCCCTTGAAACTGCGCTTGTCGCCCTTGCCCATGGAGTGATCCTCGCTGTTGCAAAGGCCGATTATAGGGCCCGCCACCTTCAGCGCTTCGCTTCGGGCTTCTCCTCGCGCGTCCTGCGGCCCTTGGTCTGGTAGCCCTCGGGCACCTTGAAGAGGTCGGGCTGCGGCTCGGTTCTCTTGATCGAAGCGAGCCGATAGATCGATTCTCCGGTGCGGGGATCGTCGTGGCGCGAGAACACCGTCACCTGCAGATCGGGTGAATACCAGCTCTCGGAAGTGACGTTGATCGCGCTGCGGTTGCCGATCTTCCCGGCGGGCTGGTGCCGAGGCTCGAGGTCGTGCCCTTGCCCAGGTGCGCGGTGCTCTCGAAGCGCATCGTGCTCACGCCGGGCATCGGCGGCAGTGGCGGGATCGGGGGGATGGGCGGCGTCGGTTGCGCGCCGGGAACCGGGGGCACGGGCGGCACGGGCGGGATCGGGATGATGACCTCCTTGCTGGTGCCGTCGCCCATCCGGATCACCTGCACGCGGACCTCTTCGCGGACGCCGGGACCGCCATCCTTGTCCTCGACGGTGCGCACCGTGACGCGGCGATCGTTGTGCACGACCTCGTGCTCGATCGTCTTCTCGCGCTCGGCGCGCGAGCCGCTGCGCTCGATGCGCTCGATGCGCGTCTCGACGCGCGGGATCGTGACCGCCATCTTCGCCTCGGGGATCAGCGTGTAGTTCGCGCGCCCCACCGGGTCGGTAATGTAGACCGAGCGCAACTTGTCGTCGCGATAGCTCTCCTGGCGCGTGCGGCCCTCGCCGTCGCGATACACGCGGCTCACCTTCTTGTGCGTGATCACGTTGCCGTCGGCGAGCTTCTGGTTGGTCTCGGTGACGATGTCGGCGCTGTAGGGCGCGCCCTTCACGACCTTTCCACGCCCCACGCGATCGGAGAACATGTAGGCCATCGACCCCTGCATGCTCTCGCTGAAGTGCTGCGCCCACTCGCGCATGTGCTCGGCCTGCTCGCGCGCGATCTCGGCGCCGCGCTGGGCCCCGCTGGCGGCGTCGGCGAGAAGGTCGAAGTCGCCCAGGTCGAAGTTGAAGCGGAAGTCGAATTCGTGGAGCTTCGGCTCCATCGGCGCTGCGGGATCCTTCGGGGCGCCGGCGCCGAAGGACGGCAACGCGAACACGGTGGCAAGCGCGGCTGCGAGGATGCGAGTCTTCATTGTTTGCCTTTCGAGTGGCGGATCAATTGAGCAGCCGCACGGCGATCGGCTCGCCGTCGGCGGAATAGAGCATTTCCGCGCGCACCGGCTCGCCCGCCCGATCGGGAGATACGGGCAGTCCCCAGTCTGCGAGCAGGGCGCGCGGAAATTC
>WNFL01013862.1_pt2 | contig 10226 bp, 10 predicted proteins | sample 5400361 | NCBI WGS metagenome assembly WNFL01 (sample SAMN13153351, study PRJNA577476) | soil metagenome | isolation source: 40 cm soil on Douglas fir-dominated hillslope | place: USA:California | collected 2013-09-17
AACCGTCCGCTGTCACGCGTTCCGGAGAACGCGCTCAAGTTCGCCGTCGGCGTGATGGTCTCGGCGTTCGGGCTCTTCTGGTTCGGCGAAGGCATCGGAGTCCATTGGCCGTACGGCGACGCGGCGATTCTCGCGCTCATGACGGTGTTGCTCGCGGCCGCCTCGATCGGCATACGGGCGGCTCGGCGGACGGCTTTCGCATGAGACGCGTCCTCGACCTGTTTCGCGAAATCGCCGGGCTCTTCTTCGACGACGGCAGCCTCGCGATCGCCGTGCTCGTGATCCTTGCCGTCACGGCGACCCTGCTCGGCAATTCCTGGTTCGACGGGCCGGAAGCGATGGCATTCCTTGTGGGCGGGGTCGTCGCCGCGCTCCTGGAGAACGTCGTTCGCACGGCACGCGTCGCGCTGCCCGGGGCCTGACCGCTTGATCCTTGCCGCCGCGGGCCTCACCGCTCTACTGGTCGCCCTCAGCACGTTCATTCACTACGAGGTGCTGCGTCATTGCAACGAGCGCCTCCCGCGGCTCGATTGGGTCGCCGGCCGCGCCAAGGTGCTGCTTGCGATGGGGGCCGCATTCTGCAGCCACCTTGCGCAAATTGCGCTCTTCGCCGGCGCGTATTGGCTCCTTCACGACACCGCCATGGGGAGCCTGCGCGGGCAAATCGGCACCTCTCCCATGAGTTTTCTCTACTTCTCGGCGGAGACCTACACCTCCCTCGGATTCGGCGACGTCTATCCCCTCGGCACGATGCGCCTCCTCGCGGGCATGGAGGCTCTCACCGGACTCCTGATGATCAGCTGGACCGCGTCGTTCACCTACCTCGAGATGTGCCGCGACTGGCTCGTGCCGAAGCAATGAGAGTGTTTCGTACGAAATGGAATGCGTGCCGGCGGAAACGACGCTGGCACCCCCGCGAGGTCTACTGGGGACTCCAAACCAAGGAGACAAACCATGACCTCGCAATTCTCGAAACTGCTTCCCGCCCTCGGCGTGGCACTCGCGTTGAGCGCCTGCGCATCGCTGGGATCCTCCCCGCCCAAGGCTGACCAAGTCGCCCGGATCCATCCGGGGCTCACGCAGGACGAAGTTCGCAGTCTCGTCGGCGCCGCGGGCAACGTGACCAGCGATTCGCGCAAGCACGAAACGACGTGGATCTATTCGTTCACCGACCTCTGGGGTTACCCCTCCGAGTTCGACGTGACATTCGACGCGACCGGCCGGGTCGCGGAGACCTATGCCCAACGTAATGACTATTGAAAGGAGATCGACCATGAGCTCGAAGCTTTCGAAGACCATCCTCGCCGTCGCCGTCGCGCTGACACTCGGCGCCTGGGCGACGCCGGGACTCACCGCGCAATCCGGCGCCGACCGGTTTGCGAAGATTCACCCCGGCCTCACGCAGGCCGAAGTCGTCAGCCTCCTCGGCACTCCCGGCTCGGTGATCCATAACACGTTCGAGAACGCGATCATCTGGGTCTATCCGTTGAGCACCGACGTATACGGCTCCGAGTTCGACGTGGAATTCAAGGACGGCGTCGTGACGGAAAGCTTCACGCTGCAGCACCAGTCCGGCTCGTGAAGACGAAGCGCGGAATAGCGGGGGCATGTTCAGCCCTCCTTCTCGCCGTGATCGCGGGCTGCACCGGATCCGGCGCGGCCCCCGCGCCCGCGCCGGCGCCCGAAGTCTCGGTCGTGACGGTCCATAAGGGCAGCGTCCCGCTCACCACGGAGCTGCCCGGACGGACCTCTCCGATGCTCGTGGCGCAAGTTCGCGGTCGCGTCGACGGCATCGTGCTCGCGCGCGAATTCACCGAAGGCGCGAACGTGAAGGCCAACCAGCGGCTCTTCCAGATCGATCCGGCGCCCTACCGCGCGGCGCTCGACAGCGCCAACGCAACGCTTGCACGCGCGCAGGCGAACCTCGCCGCGGCGACGGTCCTCGCCGAGCGCTACAAGGTCCTGCTCGACGGCAACGGGGTGAGCAAGCAGGACTACGACAACGCGGTCGCTGCGCAAGGACAAGCGACGGCCGATGTCGCCACCGGCAAGGCCGCGGTCCAAACCGCGCGAATCAATCTCGGTTACACGAACGTGGGCTCGCCGATCAACGGGCGCATCGGCCCTTCGGCCGTGACGCAAGGCGCCTACGTTCAGGCGAGTGCCGCGACCCTGATGGCCACCGTGCAGCAGATCGATCCCATCTACGTGGACCTGAATCAATCCAGCCTGCAGGGCCTGCAGCTGCGCCGCGAGGTCGCGAGCGGCACGCTCAAGTTGAACGGCCCGGGCCAGGCGAGTGTGACGCTCTTCCTCGAGGACGGCACGCAGTACCCGCTCGCGGGATCGTTGCAATTCACCGACATCACGGTCGACCCTTCAACCGGTTCAGTCACGGTCCGGGCGTTGTTCCCCAACCCGCAAGCGGTGCTGTTGCCGGGAATGTTCGTCCGGGCGCGCATCGACGAGGGAACCAACGACAACGTCGTGCTCGTACCGCAAGTGGGCGTAACCCATGACGCGAGCGGCAAGGCCACCGCGCTCGTCGTCGGACCCGACAACAAGGTGTCGGTGCGTGCGATCCAGGCAAGCCGCACATCCGGCAGCAACTGGGTCGTCGAGGGCGGACTCGCCGACGGCGAGAAGGTCATCGTGGCGGGCGTGCAGAAGGTGCAGCCCGGCGCCGTCGTGCGAGCCGTCGACGCCGCGAGCGCCGCGCCCGTGCCCGCGCCCGCGCCCGTGGCTTCGAACTAACCCCACATGGCCAAGTTCTTCATCAACCGCCCGATCTTCGCGATCGTCCTCGCGTTGATCATCATGATGGCTGGCGCGCTCTCGATCTTCACGCTTCCGATCGACCAGTACCCGCCCATCGCCCCGCCCACGGTGCAGATCTCGTCCAGCTACGCGGGCGCCTCCGCCACCACCGTCAACAACGTGGTCGTGCAGGTAATCGAGCAGCAGATGAGCGGCATCGACAATTTGATTTACATGTCGTCCACGAGCGACGACACGGGCCAGTCCACCACGACCCTCACCTTCGCGCCCGGGACCGATCCGAACATCGCCCAGGTGCAGGTGCAGAACAAGCTGCAGCTCGCCGTGCCGCAGCTGCCGGCAGCGGTACAGCAAGCGGGCGTGCGGGTGACGAAATCCACCAACGCGTTCCTGATGTTCGTGGGCTTCATTTCCACCGACAACAGCATGTCGAAATTCGACATCGCCAATTACGTGGTCTCGCATGTGCAGGATCCCATCAGCCGCGTGAGCGGCGTCGGCAACTTCAACGTGTTGGGGACGCAGTACGCGATGCGCGTCTGGCTGGATCTCAACAAGCTGAACAGCTACGCGCTCACCCCGCTCGACGTGACCGCGGCCCTCCTCGCCCAGAACGTGCAGATTGCGGGGGGACAGCTCGGCGGCCTGCCGGCGGCCGCCAACCAGCAGCTCACCGCGACGATCACGGAGGCGACGCTGCTGCGCACGCCCGAGCAATTCGGCGCCATCGTGCTGAAGGCGCTGTCCGATGGCTCGCAGGTGCGCTTGCGCGACGTCGCACGCATCGGCCTGGGGCCGGAGAACTTCGTCATCGACAACAAGTACAACGGCGTGCCCGCCTCCGCCATCGGCATCCAGCTCGCGACCGGCGCCAACGCCCTCAACACCGCGACGGCCGTGCGCGCCAAGCTCGCGGAACTGAAACCCTACTTCCCTCCCAACCTGGAAATCGTCTACCCGAACGACACGACGCCGTTCATCAGGATCTCGATCCAGGAAGTGGTAAAGACGCTGCTCGAAGGAATCGCGTTGGTGGTGCTCGTGATGTTCCTCTTCCTGCAGAACTGGAGGGCCACGCTCATTCCCGCGATCGCGGTGCCGGTGGTGCTGCTCGGCACCTTCGGGCTCATGGCGGCGGTCGGCTTCTCGATCAACACGCTGTCGATGTTCGGCCTGGTGCTGGCCATCGGGCTCCTCGTCGACGATGCCATCGTCGTAGTGGAAAACGTCGAGCGCGTCATGACCGAAGAGAATCTGTCCCCGAGGGAAGCGACGGCCAAGGCGATGAGCCAGATCACCGGCGCCCTCATCGGCGTGGCGATGGTGCTCTCGGCGGTGTTCGTGCCGGTGGCCCTGTCCGGCGGGTCGGTGGGCGCGATCTACCGCGAGTTCTCCCTCACGATCGTCGCCGCCATGCTCCTCTCGGTGTTCGTGGCGCTCACGCTCACGCCCGCGCTGTGCGCGACCTTTCTCAAGAAACCGGATCGCGAGCATGCGGTTCGCCATGGGTTCTTCGGCTGGTTCAACCGCCGCTTCGACTGGGGACGCGACCATTACCTGCGCGGCGTGCGTGGCATCGTCGCGCGGGCGGGGCGGGGGTTCGTGGTCTACGCCGCGATCGTCGCGGCCGTAGGCCTGCTCTTCCTGAAGCTGCCCACGGCGTTCGTGCCGAACGAGGACCAGGGCTACTTCTTCGTCCAGGTGCAGACGCCGCCCGGTGCGACCCAGCAGCGCACCGGGGTCGTGCTCGACGACATCTCGCAGTACCTGCTGAAGCAGGAGTCGGCCAGCGTCGATGCCGCATTCATCATCAACGGCAACAACTTCGCAGGGCGCGGGCAAAGCCAGGGCATGGTCTACGTCCATCTCAAGGACTGGGGCCAGCGCACCGCGAAGGACCAGTCGGTGGATGCGCTGATTGCGCGGACCGCGAAGCATTTCGCCGCTTACAAGGACGCGACGATCATCCCCGTGAATCCGCCGCCGATCCGGGGTTTGGGCACCACCGCCGGCTTCGACTTCGAGCTGGAGGACCGCGGCGGCCTGGGCCACGACGGCCTCATGCAGGCCCGCACGCAGCTGCTCGAGATGGCGCGGCAGGATCCGAACCTCGCGCAGGTGCGCGCCAATGGCCTGGCCGACAACGCGACGTTCGCGATCGACGTGGACCGGGAGAAGGCCGCGGTCCTCGGCGTGGCCTTGAGCGACGTCGACCAGACGTTCTCGATCGCCTGGGGCTCGCGCTTCGTCAACAACTTCCTCGACACCGATAACCGCATCAAGCGGGTCTATGTGCAGGCCGACACGCCGTTCCGGATGAATCCGGAAGACCTGAACGCGCTGTACGTGCGCAATTCGGCCGGCTTGATGGTCCCCTTCTCCTCCTTCGCCACGGGCAGCTGGAAGTACGGTCCGCCGCAGCTGCAGCGATACAACGGCGTGGAGGCGATCGAGATCCAGGGCCAGGCCGCGGCGGGAAAAAGCACGGGACAGGCGATGCTCGCCATGGAGGCGCTCGCCAGGAAGCTGCCGCAAGGGATCGGCTTCGAATGGACCGGCCTGTCGCTGCAGCAGCTGCAGGCGGGATCGCAGGCGCCCTACTTCTATGCGCTCTCGATCATCGTCGTGTTCCTGAGCCTCGCCGCGCTCTACGAAAGCTGGACGATTCCGCTTTCCGTGATCCTCGTGGTCCCGATCGGCGTCCTGGGCGCGCTCGGTGCCACCATGCTCTTCGGCATGCCGAACGGCGTTTTCTTCCAGGTGGCCCTGCTCACCACGATCGGGTTGGGCGCGAAGAACGCCATCCTCATCGTCGAATTCGCGCGCGAGCTGCACGAAGAGGGCCGCTCCGCGCTCGAGGCCGCGGTCGAGGCCGCACGGCTGCGGATGCGTCCCATCCTGATGACTTCGATGGCATTCCTGCTCGGCGTCCTTCCGCTCGCCATCGCGCACGGCGCAGGCTCCGCCAGCCAGAACGAGATCGGTGTCGCCGTGATCGGCGGGATGTTGACGGCGACGTTCGTCGCACCGTTCCTCGTGCCGATGTTCTTCGAGATCATCAGCCGCAGGCTCGGACGCTCGAAACGCGAGCCGGCCCCCGCCCTGGCGCCGGGAGACTGACATGAGGGGAGTCTCCATTCCGGCATCCTTCTTCGGCATCGTGCTCGGCGTGATGGCGCTGGGAAACGACTGGCGAGCCGCGGCCGGGTTGTGGAACGTGCCGAGCGGCATCGGCGAGGCGATCATGCTTGCCGGCATCTGCATTTGGGCGTTCCTGGTGGCGATGTATGCCGCGAAGTGGGCTTGGCATCGCGATGAGGCGCTTGCGGAAGCGGCGCATCCGATCCAGTGCTGCTTCGTCGGCCTGGTTTCGCGCGCGGCCGCGATCGGCCTCTTCGCCCTCGGCGCCGCGGGAAGCCTCGCCTTTTCCGTCTGGCGCCATGGGGGTTTGTGGAAGGGAGGCCGCGATCCGTCGACCACGACGCCGGTGCTCTATCTTCCGGCGGTCGCGGGAAGCTTCGTCGCCGCCACGGCCGCCGGCGCCCTGGGATGGGCCGCATGGGGACAACTGTTCTTCGGCGCGGGGCTCTTCGCGTGGCTCGCGCTGGAATCGGTGATCCTTCATCGGCTGCTCGTCGCCGACGCGCTCGCGGCGTCGTTGCGACCCACGCTCGGCGTCCAGCTCGCGCCGCCCGCCGTCGGGCTGGTCGCGTACCTCAGCGTGACCGTGGGCGATCCCGGCCTCGTGGCGCAGGTTCTCCTCGGGTACGCGCTGCTGCAGGGATTGATCGTGCTGCGGCTCCTGCCCTGGATCCGGCAGCAGCCCTTCGCGCCGTCGTACTGGGCGTTCACCTTCGGCGTGGGCGCCTTGTCGCTGGCCGCCGAACACATGGCGGCTCGCGGCGTGACGGGGCCGGTGGCGATCCTCGCGCCGTTTCTCTTCATCGTGGCGAACGTCGTGATCGGATCCATCGCAATTGGCTCGATCGCCCAGCTCGCACGCGGAAAACTGCTTCCTGTTGCCGGGAGACTGACATGAGCGGACATCGCATCGCGCTGCTGGGCCTGGTGCTCGCCGTCGCTTCGGGCTGCTCGTTGCAGCCCACGTACGATCGGCCGAACGCACCCATCGCTGGAACGTTTCCTTCAGGAGCGGCGTACAAGTCCGTGCAAGCCGGGCCCTCGAGCACGACCCTCCCGGCCGCAGACGTCGGCTGGCGCGACTTCCTGCGCGACGCGCGGCTGCAACGGCTCGTCGAGATCGCGCTCGCCAACAACCGTGACCTGCGCGTCGCGATGCTGAACGTCGAGCAGGTGCGCGCGCAGTACCGAATTCAGCGCTCGGCGCTATTTCCGCAGGTCGACGGGTTCGCCGACGCTTCGCGGTCGCGCACGCCAGCCGGGATCGCATCCAGTGGAAAAGCCAGCACATCCCAGGTCTATGAAGTCGGTGTCTCGGCCGCGTGGGAGATCGACTTCTTCGGCCGCCTGAGGAGTCTCAACGACGCCGCGCTGCAGCAGTACTTCGCCACGGCGTATGCAAGGCAGGCTGCCGAAATCCTCCTGGTCTCGCAAGTCGCGGATCAATACCTGACGCTCCTCGCCTTCGACGAACAACTCCAGGTGACGCAGCAGACCGCGGCGACGGCGCGTGCTTCCTACGACATCGTGAAGCTGCAATTCGATACCGGCACCGGAACCGAGCTCGCGTTGCGCCAGGCGCAGACGGTAGTCGAGCTGGCGCAGGCGAACTACGCCGCGCAGGTGCGCGGCCGCGCACAAGCCGAGAATGCGCTCGTGCTGCTGGTCGGCCAACCGTTGCCCCAGGACCTGCCGCCGGCGGTGCGCCTCGGCGCGCAATCGCTTCTCGCCGACATCCCGGAAGGATTGCCCTCGGAGCTGCTGATGCGCCGTCCCGACATTCTCCAGGCGGAATCGCTCCTGCGATCGGAAAACGCGAACATCGGCGCCGCGCGCGCGGCGTTCTTTCCTCGCATCAGCATCACGGGAATTCTTGGCCTGGCAAGTCCCGCCCTCTCCGGATTGTTCTCCGCTGGAACCGCGACCTGGTCCGTGGCGCCGTCGATCACGCTTCCGATCTTCAATGCCGGATCCAACGCCGCGAACCTGGACGTGGCGAACATCCGCAAGGATATCGGCATCGCCCAGTACGAGAAGGCGATCCAGGCGGCCTTCCGCGAGGTCTCGGACGGGCTCGCGGCGCGCGGCACCTACGACGACCAGCTCGCCGCCCTCGAGCGATATTCGTCGGCACAGCAGCGGCGACTCGAGCTCTCCGACTTCCGCTACCGAAACGGCGTGGACAACTATCTCACGGTGCTCACGGCGCAGACCGACTACTACAACGCGCAGCTCTCCGTCGTCGCCACGCGCCTGCAGCGCCTGACCAACCTCGTCGATCTCTACCGAGCTCTGGGCGGCGGGTGGATTCAGAACACGGGCGATGCGCCTCGCCCAGCCACCTCTTCCCACATCCAACAGGTGAAATCATGAAGACAGCAAATCCGGCGGGCGTCATGGGGACGTTCGTGGCCGCCATCCTTTCGTTGATCCTGCCCGCGTCCGCGTTGGCGGCGGACGCAACGGTGCGAGCCCATCGCGACCCTGCACCTGTCGAAAAGCCCTTGAGCGAGCGCGCCACGACAACCGACGCTTTCCACGACGATCCCGTCCTCAAGTACACCTGGGGCCCGGGCGACCCGGATCTCGCGGTACCCAAATTCCACTTCGAGATTTCGGGCACGCCGAAGCGCCGCCCGCCCAGCGTGCCTCGTGAGGAGCCGCGCTAAGCGTCGGGAGGGAATGGCCGGCCTCGAGGTGGGCCTCCTGTTCGGAGGGCAAACGCCATGACCCGTTCCTCCGGCCGCCTGGCGCTGATAATGGCGGGATGACGAACGCGACCGAATTCGGCCCCTGGAATCCCGGGATCGAATCACAAGTCCCCGACGAGCTCCAGCACCTTTCCACGCTGTTTCGTCCCGAGAACGTATCCACCACCCTCGCCCAGGCCCGCGAGCTGCGCGACCTGACCGGCTTCCCGTTGAGCGAGATCGTGGCCTTCCGGCCCGCGCGGCTCGCGCTGCACGAGCTGCTCATCCGCGTGAGCGCGGATTTCTCGGTTCCCGACGGTTCGCGAATCGAGGACCTCGGCATCAACTTCCGCCGCATCGTTCGCGAGATCCTCTCGCGCCACATCGAGCCGCGGCTGGGCGAAATCACCGCGCTCTACGAAGCTCGCAGGAAGGAGCTCGCGCGGCGCATCGATGCGCAGCTCGCGGGGCTCTTTGCGCCCGCAATCGAACCCGAGGCCGCGCGGGAGCTCGCCTCGAGATGGGATGCGAAGGGCCACATGGAAGGCGACGCGCAGGAGCGTAGCGCGTGCCGCGCGGCGGCGAGAGTCGTCTTCGCGCTGCTCGTGCGACACGGCCGCGTGTGGGGCGATCGCGGCGTCATCGGATCGCTCGCGACCGACCTCGCCTGCAACGATTTCGTGGCCGCGGAGATCGGCCGTCTCATCGCGCCCTGGATCGATCGGGCCGCCGCCGCGGAAGGATTCCCGCTCTTGCCGCGCCAGGACCATCCGGTGGTGATGAACACCAAAGGCGCATCGGCCTCGGGCAAGAGCACGTTGCGCCCGCTGCAGAAAGAGCTCGCCGGCGAGATCGGCGTCACCTGGAGCCATTTCGCGCTCATCAGCCCCGACATCTGGCGCAAGCAGCTGCTGGATTACGCTTCGTTAGGCACCGCCTACAAATATGCCGGCGCGCTCACCGGCGACGAGCTGCGCATCGTCGACCAGAAGCTCGACGCGTACATGGCGATCAAGGCCGGGCGCGGCAACATGCCGCACCTCTTGATCGACCGCTTCCGCTTCGACAGCTTCGCCCCGGATTCCGACGAGGCCGGCAGCAACCTGCTCACCCGCTTCGGCCAGATCGTCTATCTCTTCTTCATGATTACGCCGCCCGCGGCACTCGTGGAGCGCGCGTGGAACCGCGGGCTCGAGTTCGGCCGCTACAAGGCCGTCGACGACACGCTCGCCCACGGCGTCGAGGCGTACTCGGGAATGCCGCAGCTTTTCTTCACCTGGGTGCAGCGCGCCGACAAGAAGGTGCATTTCGAGTTTCTCGACAACAGCGTCCCGCAGGGCCAGCGCCCGCGCACGGTCGCATTCGGCTGGAACGAGACGCTCAACGTGCTCGACGTGAAATGCATGCTCGACGTCGAGCGCTACCGCCGCGTGAACATCGACGCGCTCGCCCCGGAGAAGCTGTACAAGGACTCGAGTCTCCTCGCGCCCGAGAAGAACACGGACTTCCTGCGCCAATGCGTGCAGAGGTTTCGCGAGGTGCACTTCGCCGACCAGGCGAGCGGGCGCATCTACCTGCGCGTCGCCTCCGGCGTGCCCGTGTGGGCCGATCACGAAG
>WNFL01296030.1_pt2 | contig 10226 bp, 10 predicted proteins | sample 5400361 | NCBI WGS metagenome assembly WNFL01 (sample SAMN13153351, study PRJNA577476) | soil metagenome | isolation source: 40 cm soil on Douglas fir-dominated hillslope | place: USA:California | collected 2013-09-17
CCCTTGCGGCTGGTGAAGACATCGCCGGGACGCATCGCCGCGCCCGATACCGAATTCTCCACCGCTGGAACAAGACCCCGCAGGCGCAGGTCGAGTTTGGCGCCCATCCCCATGCCCGCCACCGCCAGCACACAGGCGGCACCGCCCATGTCTTTCTTCATGGTCAGCATGGCCGCGGAAGGCTTGAGGTCGAGGCCGCCGGAATCGAAGCAGACGCCCTTGCCGACCAGGGTGACCAGTGGACCGCTTTTCTTGCCGGAAGGCGCCCAGGTGAGTTCGATCAGGCGGGGCGCGCGCGGCGAACCCGCACCCACCGCAGTTATCAGGGGATAATTCTTCGCCAGCGCCGCGCCGATCACCACCGACACCTTTGCGCCATGCCTTTTGGCCAAAGCGCGCGCGGCGGCTTCGAGCTCGGCGGGACCCATGTCGTTGGCGGGCATGTTGATCAGATCGCGGGCGAAAAACAGATTCTCCGCGATGCGCGCAATTTCTTCGCCATCCACGTCCGGCGGCGTTACCAGCCTGGCCTTCATATTCGGCCGCTCCGCCTCGCGGCTACGCGCCTCGCAAACGCTTTTCTTCTATTCGCGCCGCCGCAGAAATCCGGCACCTCGCCCAGCCGATAGGTTCCGGCGGGCAGCTTTTCCGCCGCGGCTGCCAGCGCGAACGCGTCGCGGCCATCGCCCTGATAATTCCCCAGGCCCAGCACCCAGGCGGCGATGCCGCCCCTGGCATCCGGCAGTGCGGCCAGCGCGCCCGCCGCCCCGGCAAAGCCCGATGCCGATGCCAGGCCGGAGCGCTTCTGCTTCGTCAGCCAGGCCTTGGCGTCTCCCGCGACGACGGCGTGGAGCGGAATGGCGTTCTTGGCATTGTTTGCAAGGCTCGGATGCATATTGGCTCTTACCGTTTGCGGTGGAGGACTTTAAGAATCAGGACCGTTAATCGCAAGGAGCGCCGGCTGACCGGCAGCGACACCAAAGGATCGGCGCATGGCCCGCTATACCCTGATTGTCGGCACCCGCAACTGGTCAAGCTGGAGTCTGAGGCCTTTTGTGGCGCTCAAGGCCACGGGCGTCCCGTTCGAAACCGTGGATATCCGCCTGCGCCAGACCGAACGCCCCACCACGCGCGAGCAGATTCTCCAATATTCCCCGGCGGGCAGGGTGCCGGTGCTGAAGATCGAAGACAATGCAAACAGCCTGACGGTGTGGGACAGTCTTGCCATCTGCGAGACTCTTGCCGAACGCCACCCCGCCGCCGGATTATGGCCACAGGATGCAGCGGTCCGGGCCGCGGCCCGCAGCTATGCCTGCGAGATGCATGGCGGCTTTGCCGATCTGCGCGACCAGCTTTCGATGGATTTTGTCCGCAAGAAGGATTTGCCCGAACTGCGTGAGGACACAAAGGCCCAGATCGCCCGCATTCTGGGGGCGTGGGAATGGGCCCTGGCGGCCCACAAGGGCGAATTCCTGTTTGGAAAATTGTCGGTGGCCGACTGCATGTATGCGCCGGTGGTATCGCGCTTTCTCACCTACAGCGTGGATGTGTCAGCGCCGGTGAAAGCCTATATGGAACGGATAATGGCGCTGCCGGCGATGCGGGAATGGCTGAAAGCGGCACAGGCGGAAGTCGACGCCGGGATCGTTTAGCCCTGGCGCCTCATCCGGCAACCTCGAGCTTGCCTTTTTCGCGATAGAACCGCGCGGCGCCTGGATGAAGCGCAGCCGGCGGATTTGCGGCGGCGCTGTCCAGCTCGATCCCGCGCGCGCTGGGATGGCTTGCCGCGAGCGCTTGGCGGTTTGCAGGATTGAACAGAGCCCGCGTCATGCCATAGACCAGCGGGTCGGCTTCGCTGTCCCGCGTCACCCAATAGGCGCGTGTCGAGACTGTTTCCACCGCGCCGGTGTTCGGATAGGCGCCGGCCGCGATTGTCGCGGGCGAAAGCTGGGGCACCATCTGGATCAGCCGGTCGCGTCCCTCGCCGTCAATCGGCACCAGCCGCGCCACATCATGCGCGATCAGCTGCCTTATCGAATCCAGCGGCACGCCGGCCACCGCGAAATAGGCGTCGATCCTGTCGTCCTTCAACATCTGATCCGGCGTTTCCGCAGAGATGACTTCGTGGGCACGCACCCGATAGGCAGCGAGAATGGCGCGCGCGCGCACCAGTCCGCCGCTGTTGCGCGGCCCCATCAGAACGCGCTTGCCGCGCAGATCGGCGACCGTATGGATATCGGACTTGGCCGACACCACCAGATGGGCCTCTTCCGGGAACAAGGCGGCAATAATGCGCAGGTGCTGCGCGGGACGGCGGAAGGCTCCCTGGCCCGCCACCGCGTCGGCGATCACATCGCCGTCGGCAAAACCGGAATCCACCAGACCTTGATTGACCGAGCGCAGATTGTCGGTGGCGCCCTCACTGGTGCGTGCCGACAGGATCGCACCGGCAGGACCGCACACTGTGGCGGTATCGCAGCGGCCCACACCCAAGGGATGACTGATCAGGCCTGCCATGGCCTGGCCGACCGGAAAATAGACACCTTCGGTGGAACCGGTGGCGATCTGGAAGGAGATGCGCGTTGGTCCGGAGTCGGCCAGCCCGAGATTGCCGCCCGTCAATAGCGCACTGATCACCAGCACCACAAAGGCAAGCAGGGCAATCAGGGCTAGCAAACGCTGAGACATGATCGGAAACGTTAAACCTTTATTGCGTCAGGACTTGGGCGTTAACTCAAATGTAATGGAACACGAGGGATCTCAAAGGTACGCAATCTGAGCAGCCACGAACCATCTCGCGATAACGAACACCTGCTCAGCACTATTCTATATGCACCGATATACTTAAGGGTTTGTTGAGTGGAGCGCTGGCACAGTCGCAGGCGGCGTTCTTAAAGGCTGCTTCCAATGGTTTTGTCCGCATTCCGTAAGACTCCCCTGAAAGCTCCCATGAAAGCTCATTGGGCTGTCGCGCTCATGCTCAGCTGCGCCGCTGTTCCCGCCCATGCCGGATGGTTCAATTCCGATTCCAAGCCGGGCGCGAAAGTCGAAGAAAAGACGGCTGCGAAAGTGGAAGACAAGACGTCAGCCCCCGCAACGAATCTTGAAGATAGTATCCGCCAGGCGCAAATGCTGCGGCTGGCCGGCCTGTATCCCGATGCGATCAAGCATCTGTCGCAGCTGATGATGGTGGCGTCCGATGATGGCCGCGTCATCAGCGAATATGGCAAGACTCTGGCGGCGATGGGCCGCGCCTCCGACGCGGTGAACTTCCTGACCCGCGCCCAGCAATTGCAGCCGGGTGATTGGACGATCTATTCGGCGACCGGCGTGGCTTATGACCAGATGGGCGACCAGAAAAGCGCCCAGGCCGCTTATGAACATGCTCTGGCAATCAAGCCGAATGAACCCAGTGTGCTGAACAACTATGCACTGTCGCGCATGCTGGCCAAGGATCCCGAAATGGCCGGCAAGCTGGCCGCCCGCGCCGAGAGCGCCGGCGGCATGAGCGAGGCCAAGATCGCGCGCAATATCGCCATGATCCGCTCGCTGGCGCTCGAGGCGCACACAGTGGCCCAAGCCTCGTCGCCTGTGTCGCAGCCGGCGCAAAATACGGTAGCGCGCGCTCCTGTCACGGCGCATCCGCTCGCCCCGGTGGCCGCTGCTACCCCGGACGCGCATAAAGTCGTGATGCAAAATGTGCCGGTGGATCCTTTGGCCGGTCCCGTCCAGGGGAAAGTCGGCCCGGTCGCTTCCGCGGCCACGCAGGCGCCGCGCGCGCTGCAGCCCAAGATCGAAAACCCGCAAGCCACCGCGCTTGCGAAGGAATCGCCCAAGCCAGTCGCGTCGGTGTCACCGGTCAAAGTGGGCGAGGCTGATAAAACGCTCACGGCCCCGCTCGCGAAAACGGCCGAGGTCAAGCCCGCGCCGGTTAAGGCTGCCGAAGCTGGCAAGCCGGCGCCCGTGGCGCCCGCTAAATTGGCATCGCCGACGCCTGTAAAAACAGCCGCGACAGTGAGCCCTTCCGTCACTCTGAAAATGACGCCTCCCGCCGCCGACGCCGCAAAACCGGTTTCCGCGCCCAAAGTGCTGCCGCCGGTGAAAACCGCCGATGCCAAGGCCGTACCCGTGAAAGCCGCCGCCATCAAGCCGAAGGACGGCGTCCCAGGCCTGCGCATGAGCGCCAACGCTTACTAGAATCAACCTCGAGATCGAATGCAAAAGGCGCGGAGCAATCCGCGCCTTTTGTTTTTTAGCCCGCCCTTGCACTTCGGGGGTCCGGGGGTAATTTACGCCCCATGAAGCGGGCGCTGATCTGGATCGTTGGCATTCTCGTGGCGGCCAACTTGGGGCTTCTCTTTAGCGGCTATGGTATCCGGCTAAAGGAAAAGCCCTGCACCTATTTCATCGGTTTCATTGCGATGGGCAACTACCTGCGGCACGATTGCCCTAAGTTTGGCAAAGCATTCTGGGCCTTGCCGTGACCGACACCCATGTTGTCTCCGCTCTCAAAGAGAAGCGCATCCAAGTCGCCAGCCAGGTCGAATTGTTGCAGAGCTAATTCAGCAAACGCAACGCGAGGGATTTTGGGATCTCAGCAGGAGCGTCGCGCGGAGCGGGCTTGCAGCCCGTGAGCACGCGCGACGAACTGAGAGCCCAAAAGACCCGCGTTACATCATTTTCTTAATTGTCATGATCGCCGGCCCCATGATCACCACGAACAAACAGGGCAGGAAGAAGATGATCATCGGAACGGTGAGCTTGGCCGGTAGTGACGCCGCCTTGCGCTCGGCTTCCTGCATGCGCATTTCGCGGTTTTCCGTGGCGGTGACGCGCAGCGCCGCGCCCAGCGGGGTGCCGTATTTTTCCGCCTGGTTGAGGGCGGTGGCGACCGCTTTGACGCCGGCATGGCCGCAACGCTTGGCGAGATTGTCGAACGCCTGGCGGCGATCGGGCAGGTAGCTGAGTTCGGCGGTGGTCAAGCCCAGTTCCTCGGCCAGTTCCGGCGATTGGGCGCCGATCTCACCCGCCACGCGGGTAAAAGAGCTCTCGATCGACATGCCGGATTCCACGCAGATCAGCATCAAGTCCAGCGCATCGGGGAAGGCGCGCATGATGGAGGTCTGGCGGCGCTGGATCATGTTGTTGACGAACATGTCCGGTACATAAAAGCCGATCAGGGCGCCGACAAAAGCTGCTCCGACCTTCTGCAACGGCGACCAGCTCAGATGCAGGATCAAGAACGTGTAAAACAGCGTGACCCCGAACACGATAAAGGGCATCACGAAGCGGAAGAACATGAAGGTGATGAGCGGCGCCTGGCCGCGATAACCGGCGCTGGCCAGCTTTTCGCGGGAATTCTCGCTTTCCAGGATATTGCCCAGCCCGAAGCGGTCCAGGGTCGCCTTCATGTAGGATGTCGGTTCAACCCGCAGGGTTCCGCGCTTTGCATTCAAGGCGGCATGATGTTTGGTACGCAATTCCTCGCGGCGGCGGGCGACGGATTTGAGGCGTTCATCCAGCCCGCCACCCTCCAGAAACGGCACGCCCAGCGTCACCACCGTGGCAAAGGCCAGGATCGAGACGAACGCCGTGACCAGAAAGTTCTGGTCGAACAGGAGGTTCATGACAGTGCCCATTCGCCCCCTCCTCTAAAGTTTGAAGTTGATCATCTTGCGCATCACCATGATGCCGCAGCCCATCCAGAACACGCAGCCTGCCAGCATCAGGTTGCCGGCGCGCTCGGTGAACAGCAGGGCGATATAGGCGGGCGTGGTGAGATAAACGATCCCCATAACGCCTGGAGGCAGCGAACCGATAATCATGGCGCTGGCCTTGGCCTCCGATGACATCGCCTTGATCTTGCCCTGCAGGCGCTTTCTGTCGCGCAGCACAATGGCGAGATTGCCCAAGGCCTCCGACAGGTTGCCGCCCGACTTGCTCTGGATGGTCATGACGATGGTGAAAAAGCCCACTTCCATGGTGGGCATGGATTCCATCATCCGCTTCATTGCCTGCTCCAGGGTGACGCCGACTTTGAGGCTTTCCACCAGATTGTGAAATTCGCTGCCCACCGGATTTGGGACTTCGCGCGCCACGATGCGCAACGCCTCGTTGGTGGGCAGACCGGTCTTGACCGAGCGCACGATGATGTCGATGGCGGTGGCGAAATTCGCGGTGAACTTCTTTTTGCGGCGATTGGTGAGGAAGCTCAGCACCCAGCGGGGCAGGCCCAGCCCGACCGCGAATATCGCCAGCGCGATCACCAGGGGTGATTGATGCATGAGCATGGCAATGCTGGCCGCGACGGCCGCGGCGATGCCGCAAATCATCCAGAAGGTGCGCGGGTTGGTTTTGGGGAAGCCGGCCTGCTCCAGCCGCCGCCGCATGGTGGGCCTTTCCCTCTTGGCGGCGCGGTTCTTCTCCACGTCCTTCAGCATGAACACGAGGTTCTTGCGCTTCTGGAGAGCATCCTGCGCGGTCGCGCCGGGGCGGCCGCGCGCCTCGCTTGCCGGCTTGGCCACCGCGGCGACCCGCTTCTGGGTCCTTTCGTCGCCGCCCGTGAAGGCAAACGCGGCGCCGCCGAGCGCGAGGGTAAACAGGATGCCGATCAGGACGATCACTGGTTGACCCTGTCCAGCGCGTCGGCCAGCTCTTTTTCCAGGTTGTAGTAACGGGCGCGTTCCCAGAAATTGGGCCGCACGACGCCGGTGCCGACATGCTTTCCGCGCAGGCGCCCGGCTTCGTCCTCGCCCGATATTTCATAGGACACCAGGTCCTGGGTGATGACGACATCGCCTTCGGTGCCGATCACTTCGGTGATCTTGGTGATGCGGCGCGAACCGTCACGCATGCGCTCGGCCTGGATGATGATGTCGATCGAGCCGACGATCATTTCGCGGATCGTCTTGGTGGGCAGGGAGAAGCCGCCCATGGTGATCATGGATTCCAGACGGCCCATCGCTTCGCGCGGAGAGTTGGCATGCAGGGTGCCCATCGAACCGTCATGGCCGGTGTTCATCGCCTGCAGCAGGTCGAAGGCCTCGGGTCCGCGCACTTCGCCCACGATGATGCGTTCGGGACGCATACGCAGGCAGTTCCGGACCAGATCGCGCATGGAGATCGTGCCCTGGCCTTCCAGGTTGGGGGGACGGGTTTCCAGCCGCACCACATGGGGCTGTTGCAGCTGAAGTTCGGCGGCGTCTTCGCAGGTGATGACGCGCTCTTCGGTATCGATGTAAGCGGTCATGCAGTTCAGCAGTGTGGTCTTGCCCGAGCCGGTACCGCCGGAAATCAGGATGTTGCAACGGCAGCGTCCGATCACCTGCAGCACGCGCGCCGCATCCGGGCTGATGGAGCCGAACTTGACCAGGTCATCCAGGGTCCGCTTGTCTTTCTTGAACTTACGAATGGTGAGCGTGGGCCCGTCCAGGCTGAGCGGCGGCCCGATGACGTTGACGCGGCTGCCGTCCAGCAGGCGCGCGTCGCAGATTGGCGAGGATTCGTCGACGCGGCGGCCGACCTGCGACACGATGCGCTGGCAGATGTTCATCAGCTGGGCATTGTCGCGGAAGCGGATATTGGTGAGCTGCACCTTGCCCTGGACTTCGATGAAGACCCGGTTGGCGCCATTGACCATGATGTCGGCGATGTCATCGCGGGCCAGAAGCGGCTCGAGCGGGCCATAGCCCAGAACATCGTTGCAGATGTCCTGCAGCAGGTGCTCCTGCTCGGCGATGGACATTACCACAGCCTTGATCGAGATGATCTCGTTGACGATGTCGCGAATTTCCTCGCGCGCCGCTTCCTGGTCGAGCTGCGCCAGTTGCGCCAGGTCGATCGTGTCGATCAGGGCGTTAAAGATCGTGGACTTGATCTGGTAATAATCTTCCGAGCGGCTGTCGGCTACCGCTCGCGCCACCGGCTTGGAGGCCTGTGGCGCGAGCTGCGTTGCGGACGCAGCGGGCGGTGCGGCAGCGCCATTGGCGCGCGGCGCCGCGTTTACGGGCTCGCGCGCCGAGACGGCAGGCTTTGCAAGGGCAGCCTCAGTACGCTTGCCGAACATGGCTTATGCCTGCTTCCTGCCTTTGAGGAACGAGAAGATGGACACGGTATTCTTGCCGGTCGCGCCCTGTACCGCGCGTCCAGTGATGAGGCGGCACAATTGACGCAAAGCCTCCGACACCGGCGCCTTGGGCGCCACTTCGATCACCATCTGGCCGTTGTTGGCGGCCTGGCCGAACAGAGCGGGCTCAAAGGCGATGACGGCGGCGGGATCCAGCGCCATGGCTTCGGCGAAATCCTTGCAAGGGATTTCCGGCCGCTTGGGTATGCCGACCTGATTGATCACCAGGCGCGGCGGCGTATCATTGGGACGGGCGCTTTTGACCAGATCCATGATATTCTTGGCGTTGCGCAGGCTGGTGAGGTCCGGCGTCGCCACGATCACCACCTCGTCAGCCGCCAGCAGGGCCGACTTGATCCAGGGCTGCCAGGCATGCGGCAAGTCCAGAATGACGCAGGGTATGGTCTGGCGCACCGCATCAATCACCGCTTGATAGGATTCCGGCGGGGCGTCACGGTCGCGTTCCAGGCCAGCAGGTGTAGTAAAGAGCGAAAGATGATCACCACGCTTGAGCAACAGCCGGTCCAGCAACACATCGTCGAGACGTTCGGGTGCGTTCAGCGCATCTGACATGCCCTGGCTGGCTTCATCATTGAAATCCAGCCCCACGGTGCCGAACGGCAAGTCCATGTCAACGATGGTGGTGTTGATATGCAGCTCTTCGGCAATGCACCAGCCGATATTGTGCGACAGGGTCGAGGAGCCGGCGCCGCCACGGGCGCCGATCACGGCCACGACGCGGCCGATTGGCGCGACGCCGGGGTCCAGATAAAGGCCGGAGATTACCTCGATCATTTGCAGCGGAGACAGCGGCGCCACCAGATATTCGGATGCGCCGCGACGCATCAATTCGCGATACAGTTCCACGTCGTTGCTGCGGCCCACCACAACCACCTTGGTTGACGGATCGCAGACTTCCGCCAGGCGGTCGAGTTCCCCCAACGCTTCCGCGCCATGCAGCTTGGTTTCGACCACCAGCAGGTTGGGCGTGACCTGGCCGCGATAATGCTCGACGGCGGCCTCGATGCCGCCCAGTTGCACTTGCAGATGCGCCTTGGCCAGGCGGCGGTCGCCGCCTGCGCGCTCCAGAGTCTCGCTGGTATCGGGAAATTCGCAGAAAGCGTGGATCGAAATGTGCGGTACCGGGCGCTCGTGCGGCGCGGCGCCAAAGCTTTCCACTTGCGGGAGCTTGCTCATGTTCTGTTCCGTTTCATCCGCTATTGGCCAACTTTGGTGACATCGGCCGACTGGTCCGAGGATTTGGCAGCCGAAGTAATCTCACCCTTCTGGTAATGTTCCATTACCAAGGCGCGGCGCGCGGTGTCGACCGGGCCCATCGCACCCGGACCCAGCAGATCGCGGGGATCGGCGACCATGGCAGCGATATTCTGCTGTATCGAGCAGCCGAAATTCTTCGATGTCCGGTTGTCCAAGGTGAATGACTCGTTCTCCGACCAGTCGCCGCAGGCCTGGGTGCGCGCGGTATAGGCGATGTAGCTGACGTCGACTCTCATATCGCCATTGGCGACATCGCGGGTTGAAACCAGAATCTTGTCACGGCTGATGCCGGTAGCGGCAGCGCGCTCGCCGAAATAGGTGATGGCCGCCCGGCTGGAGGCGCCGCCCGGTACGCTGATGCCCAGGCTGCCATTGCCGCGAGTGCGGTATTCGGTCAGGAAGGCATCAAATTTGGCGGCGTCTTCGGCGCGCATGCCGTCCGCACCCGCAAACTGCACTTTCAACTCGCGAAAGCTGGGCTCAACCGTAATAGGATGATTGCGGGCGCCGTCTTCCGAAATCATGGCGCCATCATTGGCGACAGAACAGCTGCCCGCCGCCAGGATGGAGGCCAGCGCCGCGGCACGAAGCAGATAATCCAATTTCATGGCTTCCTCCTAGCGCACGACAAAGCCGACAGGCGCGGACGCCTGCGGCGAGACGGGCTTGTCGTCTTTCTTCTTGTAGACCGCGTTCAGGCGGCCCAGCAGAATGGTTTCCGGATCGCTTGGCGCGATGAAGCCATCGATAGGTGTCGTCAAGGCCGCTTCTGTCGTGGGTTCGACCAGATAGGCGCTGACCAGCACCACCAGTTCGGTCTGGT
>WNFL01269478.1_pt2 | contig 10224 bp, 8 predicted proteins | sample 5400361 | NCBI WGS metagenome assembly WNFL01 (sample SAMN13153351, study PRJNA577476) | soil metagenome | isolation source: 40 cm soil on Douglas fir-dominated hillslope | place: USA:California | collected 2013-09-17
GGGCCGTGCGTCTTTACGTGAACTTGTTAAGTGCCGGGCATGAAGGCGTCTCCCAGCAGGGCAAAGCGAACTAATCGCAGAGTGTCAGCACCCAGCACAACCTCGACGCAACGGCCGGAGCTAGTCCGCGGCATTAGCTTGTCGAGCGCTACCGCGCTCAATATGATCGACATGATCGGCGTCGGTCCCTTCATCACCATTCCCCTGATCGTGGGCGCGATGGGTGGACCGCAAGCCATGCTGGGCTGGATTCTGGGCGCATTCTTCGCCGTGTGCGACGGCCTGGTGTGGGCGGAACTCGGTGCGGCGTTCCCTGGTGCGGGTGGCTCTTACCGGTATCTCAGTGAAATCTACGGAACCAAGTCACTAGGTCGGCTGCTGTCTTTTCTCTTCATCTGGCAACTTTCCTTCAGCGCACCGCTGTCGATTGCGTCGGGCTGCATCGGACTCTCGCAATACGCTTCGTATTTCTGGCCCGGTTTGGGAACGGTCTTTTCTGCCCGCCAGGCAACCATCCCTCTTGGCTTTCTCGGTGCCATTGAGGTGCGCTGGCTCGTGAACGGCGCAACCTTTCTTGCCATCGCCACCTGTCTGTTCGCCGTCTTCTTGCTCTACCGGAAAATAACAGCCATTGGCTGGATGTCTAGAGTCTTGTTTTCCGTCGTTCTCGGCACCGTGGCTTGGATCATCTTCGCCGGAATTACCCATTTCGACCCCAAGCTCGCGTTCAGCTTTCCGCCGGGAGCGTTCCATCTCTCCTCCAAGTTTTTCTCCGGCCTCGGCGCCGCCATGCTCATCGCCAACTACGACTACTGGGGCTATTACAATGTGGCTTTTCTGGGCGGAGAAGTGCGGGACCCGGAGAAGAACATTCCGCGCGCCCTGCTGCTTTCCATTTTCCTGGTCGCGTGTCTATACATTGTGATGAACATCAGTATCCTGGGCGTGATTCCGTGGCAGGAGCTGGTAGCCACGTCGAAGTCAGACACGCACTTTTTCATCATTTCGGTGTTTATGGAGCGGGTGTACGGACACTGGGCGGCCAATCTGGCCACGGGCTTGATCATGTGGACGGCCTTCGCCTCGGTATTCTCGCTGCTGTTGGGCTATTCGCGCGTGCCGTACGCCGCAGCCGCGGACGGCAACTATTTCCGGGCCTTCGCCAAGCTTCACCCCAGGCACAATTTTCCGTATGTCTCGCTGTTGGCCTTAGGCGGTGTGGCAGCGCTGTTCTGTTTCTTGCGCCTTGCAGATGTTATTGCAGCACTGGTCGTGATTCGCATACTGCTGCAGTTTCTGGTCCAGGCCGTCGGGGTCATCGTGTTGCGCATTCGACGGCCGGAGCTGGCTCGACCATTTCGCATGTGGCTCTTTCCGCTTCCCGCGTTGTGCGCCATAGGCGGTTTCTTGTTTGTCTTGATCAAGCGCGACAATGCCTTGCGCGAGATTCGTTACGCCGCACTCCTCCTGACCGTGGGCTTATGCATTTACATGGTCCGGGCCTGGCGCGGACACGAATGGCCGTTCCCCCCTGCCTCGAAACCGGGGATGGCGAAAAGCTGAGACCATGGCCACCACCGACAAACTCGCTCTCCGGCAAGATTCAAAAGCATCCGCGCTCGCCCCTCTGCGGGAGCCTCTTTTCCGCTCGCTCTGGATCGCTGCCGTCATTTCCTATACCGGCACTTGGATGCAGAACGTCGGCGCGGGCTGGCTGATGACGCAGCTCAATCCCTCCCCTTTCCTGGTGGGGATGGTTCTAACCGCGGGCACCCTTCCTGTTTTCCTGGTCATGCTCCCCGCTGGTGCCATCGCCGACATGGTCGACCGGCGCCAGCTTCTACTCTTTTCCCAATGGTGGATGGTGTTCGCTTCCGCTTCGCTGGGAATCCTGACTCTAACCCACCACGTCTCTCCCTACGGCTTGCTCCTATTCACGTTTCTGCTCGGCTTAGGCACGGTCATGAATGATCCCGCGTGGCAAGCCATTACGCCTGAGGTTGTCTCCCGCGAAAATCACTCTGCCGCTGTGGCGCTAAATTCCGCTGGATTCAACGTAGCTCGCGCTGTCGGCCCCGCGCTCGCGGGCTTCGTCATCACATTGGGCGATTCCGGGAGTGTTTTCCTCCTGAACGCGCTGTCATTTTTCGGAGTGATCATTTTTCTATATCGCTGGAAGCGCCCCCCGGCTCCCAAGGTTCAGTCGCCCCGCCTGCTGGAATCGATCCTCGAAGGCTTGCGCTACGTGCGACAGTCTTCCGTGGTGCAATCGGTATTGGTACGAACCGGCGTATTCAGTCTGGCGGCCACGGCTATCTGGGCTCTAATGCCGCTGCTAGCGCGGCCCTTTGGCTCTATCGGATTCGGCGTCCTCGTCGGCTGCTTCGGCGTGGGGGCACTGGCGGGAGCGGTCGTCTTGCCTCGCATCCGGCCGCGCATGTCGCTGGATGGGCTGATTGCAGCAGCCATCCTCACGTTGGCGGCGGTCACCTTTGCCTCTGGACGCGTGCACCAACTCGGATGGCTGTGCCTGGTCATGTTCGTCGGAGGCACGGCCTGGATCGGCATCCTGGCATCGTTCAACTATGCCGCCCAAACCATGGCACCGCCCTGGGTGCGCGCCCGTTCGCTCTCCATGTACCTGCTGGTGATGCAAGGCGGGATGGCCGTAGGAAGCGCCATCTGGGGAGCCGTGGCAGCAAGAATTGGCGTACCGGGAGCCCTGGCATGGGCGGGTCTAGCCCTGGTCGCCGGACTGCTAACCATTCGCAGACACCGCCTGAGTTTCCTCGACTTGCATCTGGCTCCGGCGGTCGTCCGCGACTAGTTCGCGACTCACCGATCACGCGGGAACGCGCCGTCTCGAGAGAACAGACTCCACCCTCGCAAAGTTCTCTGGCACAGCCGTGCCATTTACCTGCTCAGAAGCTTGCACCTAGACTCGCTACAGACTTCTTCGAGACAAGCAACGAGAAGTTATTCGAGGTAAAGCGGCTCGCTCATCCCCTGAAACACCGACCGGGCCGTTCAAGATGTAGAACTCAAGGGGATATTTCAGTGCAAAACAATCTCAGGGTTTCGCAGAACCGAAAACCGGCAGCCAAAACCCAGATCGACGCGGAGCTTTTCCTGCTCGCCGTGCAGTCGTATCCGGAACGTTTTCGCGACCAGCCGGCTGTAAGCTTTGAACAGCATTTCTTGAGCCTGCTGGCAGCCTCGCAGTCGAGCCGGACTCAAGCGCATGCCGCTGGAAGATAGCGCCTAGCTAGCAACCGGTCTGATTTCCGCCTGCACGCGCAGCAGTTCCGCAACGCTCCACGCTTGCGCAAAACATCCGCAGGCACGATGCGGCGAATCTCCTTCAAATATCTCGGGAAGCTGCCCAACACCCTCATTCAGCAAATGATCCTCCAGCGGTTGCAGCCACTCCGCTGCCTGCTGCAAAGCCGCGTCGCTTCCTTCCTGCACTCGCAAATACGCACTGATAAACGGTCCCAAAAGCCACGGCCACACCGTGCCCTGATGGTAAGCGGCGTCCCGCTCCGCCGGACCGCCCGTGTAGCGCCCGTGATATTGCGGGTCGTTCGCAGCCAGCGTCCGCAAACCAAACGGGGTCAGCAACTGCTCCCGCACGACCTCGACAATTCGCTGCGCGCGTTCTTTCGTCAGCATCGTGTAGTGCAGGCTGACGGCAAGAATCTGGTTGGGGCGGATGGATGGGTCTCTAGCAATCTCTGATCCCTCCGTCCTGGCAGAGTCAACCACATCGTAAAGGCAGCCAACACTCTCGCGCCAAAATGCCTGGTTAAAGCTCCATCGAGCCAGTCCGGCCATGGTGCTGTAACGTTTCTGCCCATGCACGTCCTCAAATTCTTCCGCCAGGTCCGCCATCACGCACAGCGCGTTGTACCAAAGCGCTTGGATTTCCACCGGCTTGCCGCGGCGCGGCGTGATCACGCGATCGCCCACCTTGGCATCCATCCAGGTCAACTGCACACCCTCCGCCCCCGCGTGCAGCAAACCATCGGCGTCAACGCGGATGTTGTAGCGCGTGCCGCGAATGTGCCACGCCACGATATCCGCCAGTACGTTGTACAGTTCCTCTCGCACAAAATTGCTGTCGTGCGTTGCCGCGAGATACGCGCGCACCGCTTCGAAGAACCACAACGTCGCATCCACTGTGTTGTACTCGGGAGCCTCGCCGGCGTCCGGAAAGCGATTGGGGATCATGCCTTGGCTGACCGAGTAGGCGAACGTCCGCAACATTCCGCGCGCGATCTCAAACTGGAGCGACGGCAGTGTCAGGCCAGGGAGAGAGATCATCGTGTCGCGGCCCCAATCGCTGAACCAGGGATAGCCAGCGATCACCGTTTTCCCGGTATCTCGCGCCACGATATATTGATCGGCTGCGGTGGTCAGGGTCTTCGTGATCTCATCCGGCGCAGGCGCTTGGGCCGCAACCGTTTCCCGCCGCCGCAATTCCGCCGCCCGCATCTCCCCTGCATTTCCCACGTCTTTCCTCAAAGTCGACGCAATGACCGTCGCGGGCCCCGATGTGAGATCGAACTGCAACGAACACGGATTGAACAAATCCTCCGCAAATCCTAGCCCCCGCTCGCGTTCCACCCGATACTGAAAGTTGCGGAACCAGGCGCCATCCCCGTGAACCTCCCGCGCGTTGTGGCCCAGGTAAAGCACCGGCAAACCGTAGTACGGAGATATAACTGCCATTTGGGGCTCCACCCCGACCTCCCGATTGAGCTTCGCGTTTTCCCGCGTCAGGGCGTGGAAGTCCCTAAATGCAACGAGCGGGCAAACTTTGAGTTCGACCACCTTGCCCGCGGAAGCCTGGCTTGCGGAAGGGTTCGCCAACTCGTACTGCACGACCACGGTGTTCTCCCCGTGAATCATGAAGACAGTCTTCACGATCTGCACGCCCCCCGTTTCGAAAACAAACGCGGGAAAAGGATCCAGCCGAAACTCGCGTAAAAACTCAAATCCCCGAGGATGGATGGTTTCCGGGTATTCGTTGGCGGATAGCTCGAACGGCTCCCCATCCACGGTGACTGTCTCTTCGAGCTTTGACAACAAGACCATCCGCCCCACTGGAGGCTGGGCCGCAGCGACCAACAATCCGTGGTAGCGGCGCGTGTTGAGACCTGCGATCGTCGAGGAAGCGAATCCGCCCAGGCCATTGGTTTCAAGCCACTCGCGGTGCAAAGCTGCGTCCAAGTTGCCGTACACTCTCTGATCAAAACGAATCATAGTGGAGAAATAAGGAAGCGCGTGCCGCCGTTCAACTCTTTGAAGCCATCACGGGACGCCTCGGCGCAGGACAACAATCCGCGGGGCAAACATCGTGATTGGGACCCAGCAAGCCCAGCGCGGGCCGCTCGACATTCACGCTCCCCTCATCCACGGCTATTCGTTCAAGAATCAGCTCGCGAATCATAGACACGAACCGCGGATGCGTCCCCGCACAAGGAACCCGTACCATGCGCAGCCCGAGTTCCCGGCACAGATCCCGGGCCTCGGTATCCAGGTCGTAAAGGACTTCCATGTGATCCGATACAAAACCAATGGGCACGACTACCACTGGATCGTTTCCCCCGCTCTGCTTGTAGTCACGAAGGAAAGCGAGAATGTCTGGCTCCAGCCAGGGCTGCGTGGGAGGACCACTGCGGCTCTGGTATACGAGGTCGAAATCGGAGCGTCCGCCGCGCTCGCCTGCCACCCGTTCCGCCACGAGACGGCTCGCCTCCTGCAACTGCGGCTGATATTGGCTGCTCTGCGCCATCGGAAGCGGAATGCTGTGGGCCGTGAATACGAGCTTCGCTCGCCCTCGCTCCACCTCCAAAAGCTGCCGCAAGCCATCCGTGGTATTGTCCGCCACCGCTTCGATGAATCCAGGATGATTGAAAAAGACGCGCAGCTTATCGACCACCGGCGCGCCTTCCCCCACGGCCTCCCGCGCTACGGCGATATTCTCCCGGTATTGTCGGCAGCCCGAGTAAGAACTAAAGGCGGAGGTCATCAAAGCCAAAGCGCGCTTCACTCCATCTTTCTTCATCTGGCCCAATGTGTCCGCCAAAAGGGGATGCCAGTTGCGGTTGCCCCAATACACGGGAAGCTCAATCTGATGTTCCGCCAGTTCTTTCTTCAGCGCGGCAATCAGCTTGCGGTTCTGGTCATTGATGGGGCTCTTCCCGTTGAAGTGATAGTAATGTTCCGCCACGCTCAACATGCGCTCGCGCGGCACATCTTTCCCGCGCAGAACGTTTTCCAGAAAAGGAATAACATCCGCTTCCGTTTCCGGACCACCGAAAGAAACTATAAGAATTGCATCGTAGGACATAGCTTGGACCGGCGAATAAATTATGCAAGATTACTATCTTCAGAGTAACAGTTACCCTTACCGGGGAGGAACGTCCAGCGCGAACCCTTTGGTGTCACAATACGGCCAACCGTAAGGCCCGGTGGTCTCCAAATTGCGTTAAGATTTGAGAGGACCATTCCGCCAGAATCGATATCTCCCTCGATCTCGATACCGGACATCTGCGAGCGTTTCGAGCATGGGCAATCCCACTCCCGGAGACCCGAAATCCCCAACCGGCCCCGACACGGCTGGCGCCGCTAGGGCGCCGGAGACACCCCTGCGAGCCGAAGATGCTCCCAGCGCCGGTAAACGCCGCAGTGATCGCGTCCTCGTCGCCATCCCTATTGAACTGAGCGCCACAGACCTCCACGGGGTTCGTTTTACCGAGGCCTGCTTTACGGAAATGGTCAGCCTCCACGGCGCCAGCGTGGCCCTGCATCGGCGAGCGTCCCCGGACCATCCCGTCACCCTGCACCGGCGATCTCTGGACTTGCAAGTGCAAGCTCGCATCCTGGGCCAACTGGGCATTCGCCCCGGCTTCCACCTATACGGCATCGCCTTTACCGAGCACGCGCCAAATTTCTGGGGCATTAACTTCCCCCCACCCGACCAGAGTGATGAGTCCTGGGCGCGAACTCTCCTGATGTGCTCCGAGTGTGGAAAGAGACTGATATTTAGCTTGAACGAAATCGAGTACCGCGTTTTTGACGCCAATCAACGCCTGTCGTTCGGTTGCGAAACCTGCGGCCATAACGTCGTTTGGAAGCCCGTTCCAAACCAATCAGCCCTTGCCGAAACCAAATCCAGTCCCGCCGGGCTGCAAAACCGCAGACATGCCCGCACCCAGATGAAAGCAGCGGCTTGCATTCAGGAGTCCGGCCGCGCCGATGACATCGTTGAGGTTGTGGACATTTCCCGTGGCGGTGTCAGTTTTCGCGGCGCGCGCGCTTACCAGGTCAATAGCTGGATTGAGTTTGCCGTTCCCTACCCTCCCGGAGCCGCGAACATCTTCGTTTCGGGGCGTGTCGCGTGGCGAAAAGACCTCGCGAACGACAAATACGAACACGGCGTGCAATACGTCCGGGGTTAGGAACGCACGTCCTCGCGGCAGATTCCCGCAGGGCGCGCTGAGAGGAAGTTTTCGCACACATAGCGGACCTGATGTACGGTGAGCGCGCCCGCGCTATTTCTCCACTTCCGCGTCCGCCAGACTCAACGCCTCATCAAACACGGCCACCCCGTGATCAATGTCCTCCCTGGTCACAATCAGCGGCGGCGCAAACACAAAGTGGCTAATCCACGACTGTAAAAATACGCCATTCCCCATCATCCGCGCGGACACTTTATCCACCAGCAGCGGCCGACCCGCAACCTTATCCGCGCCAACGTTGAACGGCGCCTTGGTTTGCTGATTCTTGACCAGCTCAACCGCCCAGAACAATCCAATCCCGCGCACTTCCCCGATCGAGGGATGACTCGCGCGCAAGGCGTGCAGTTTCTTGCCCAGATACTCGCCCATCTCGTTCGCGCGGTCGTTGAGCTTCAGCCGCTTCATCTCGTTGATCGAGGCCACCGCTGGAGCCAGCGTGAGCGGGTGCGCCTCATACGTGTGCCCATGGGAAAAGAAGTGCTCGTCAAAATACGACGCAATCTTCTCGGTCGTGGCACATAATCCCAGCGGAATGGCGGCGTTCGTAATCCCCTTCGCCGTCGTAAGGATATCCGGCGTCACGTCCCAATGATCCATGGCAAACCACTTCCCTGTGCGGCACCAGCCCGTCATCACTTCATCCGCAATGAGCAGAACGCCATGCTGGTCACAAATCTTCCTCAACCTGGGCATGTATTCCATCGGGGGAATGAGCACCCCATTCGTTCCCACCACCGGCTCCACGATCACCGCCGCGACATCGCTCTCGTTCACAATCATGTGTTCGATGTATTCCACGCAGGCAATCCCGCATCCGGGATAGGTATGGCCGATGGGGCACTTGTAGCAATTCACTTCGGGCGCAAAAATCACGCCCTGAACCTTGCCGGCTGGCTCCATTGCCCAGCGCCGCGGGTCGCCCGTCGCGGCAATCGAACCCATCGTCGAGCCGTGGTACGAGCGGTAGCGCGAAATGATTTTCGTCTTCCCCGTCACCATCCGCGCGATCTTGAACGCGGCTTCATTCGCTTCCGTGCCTGATGTTGTGAAGAAAAACTTGTCCAGCCCCTTGGGCAGAACCTCCAACAGGGCCTTCGCCAGTTCCGCGCGAATTTCCGTGGCAAACCCCGGCCCCACGAAAGCCAGCTTCCCCGCCTGGTCCTGGATCGCCTGAATCACGGCCCGGTTTTTGTGTCCCAGCGTGACGCACATGAGCTGCGATGAAAAATCCAAATAGCGCTTGCCCGCACCATCCACAAAGTGGCAATCCTCCGCGTCCACGATGTGCAGAGGGCTCCAACCTTTTTGCTTGCGCCAAGTGCCATAGGTGTAACGCGCGGTAAGCTCTTTGACTTCAGCGGAGGACAGTTTTTCTGGGGTTGAGGTGGTCGTTGACATGCCTGCTATCTTATCTCGAAAGTTCGCTCCCGGCATCTGCGTCCTGAGCCCGCCGAAATGAGTATTTATCGGTCGCCTGCGCGGTAGCGTTCGCTTTCAACTCGTCCAAGACACGCCGACGGCTCGAATATCCAGGCGCGGCATACCCAGCGCCCAACCATGCTTTGGAAACGAAAACCCAAACCTGCTATAACGGAAACCAGAGCGTGAGGCTCCGTTGCTTAATTGGATAAAGCACAGGTTTCCTAAACAGCGAGCCAATACCACAAACCACTGTATTTAAGCGGCTTCCAACGTCTCCGTGTACCCCATATGTACCCCATATGGTAGGATTACAAAATGCAGGCCGGGCAGATAAAGAAGCGCGGGAAATCGTGGGTGCTGCGTTTTTGGGAAACAGTGCTTGTCGATGGCAAGCCTGTACGGCGGCGTGTGCTGAAGCGGCTGGGGCCAGTTGAGCACAGCGACCGCAAGCCCCCGGAGGAAATCACGCTAGAAGCTGCCCGGATGCTTAAGCCTGTGAACGCGGGCGGGCGGCCTACCAGTGTGCAAACGTTGACCAGCTTCGTGGAAGACACGTATCTGCCGTACGTGAAGGCGGAATTGAAACCGTCCACCTATGCAAGTTACAAGGTGGCTTGGGCGCTGATTTCTCCGCATGTTGGAAAGCAGCATTTGCGCGCCTATGAGGTGCCAGCGGTTAATGCGCTGTTGAGGGCAGTGGCCGCCGGTAAGAAACGTGCGAACACGACACACCGAAACGTCCGCAATTTCTTGCGTGGCGTATTCCGCGAAGCTATTGGGCTCGGGCTGATAACGCAGAACCCGGCACGTGAAGCCAAGATTCCCCGCGGATTGCCCAAGGGAAAGACACACGCTTATACGCTCGACGAAATACGGGCAATGCTTGATGCCCTGCCCGCAGGCCCAGTTCGCACGGCTATCGTTGTGGCTGGTTTCACGGGCCTGCGAGTATCTGAGATAAAAGGCTTGCAGTGGTCTGACATTATTGGCAATGAAATCCACGTTAACCGGGGCGTGTGGCAAGGGCACGTGCGGGAAACGAAGACGTTGGAATCTGCCGCGCCTGTACCGATGTTGTCTATCGTTAACAAGGCGCTGGCGCAACACAGGAAGACTTCGCCAAGCCAATCTCCATATATTTTTGCTGGCGAACGTAGCCCGGCCCCGTTGCGACTGGAAAACGTAATGCGCCGCCATGTTAGGCCACTGCTGGCGAAATCCGGCATCCAGTGGCGTGGCTGGCATGGGTTCCGCCGGGGCCTTGGGACAAACCTGC
>WNFL01129131.1_pt1 | contig 10223 bp, 10 predicted proteins | sample 5400361 | NCBI WGS metagenome assembly WNFL01 (sample SAMN13153351, study PRJNA577476) | soil metagenome | isolation source: 40 cm soil on Douglas fir-dominated hillslope | place: USA:California | collected 2013-09-17
GAGAGCATAGCGGGAGAGTTCTGCTGACTTTACGTCGACGCCATTTTGCTTCAGCGCGGCGCGAAAGCGGTCCGCCGCCTGTGAGGCCTTCGTAAAGGCTGCTTCCGACACTGTGTCCTGTGCCGCAATGGCGAATTGCAGCACGGCAACATCGGGCTGGGCTTCGAATTTTCCATCGGCACCGCTGAAGATGGTGTTTTGTTGCACATTGAGTTGCGGGCGTTCCTGCGCGAACGAGAATGGAACCAGTAGAGCCAGAAATAAGATTGTTGTTTTCACGCCAACAGTCTCCGGTGTCCCGCAAAAAGTTGCAAGCGAACAGAGAAAGCGCGGAGCCGCAGCCCCGCGCTTCCGTAACAGGGCTCTTAACTCAATGATGGGTCGGAACCATGAGCTGTCGGTCGAGTCGCAACTCCAGCTGCTGGTTCTTTTCGAGCCGCAGATCGCGGTTCGTTAGGATGCCGGCGCCAGTACCAAGGCCCGCACCCACCGCAGCTCCTATGGCTGCGCCCTTGCCACCTGCTGTTGCGCCTCCAGCGATAGCGCCCACAGCTGCACCCACTGCCGCCGACTCCAGGGCGCGCCGCTTGTCAGTGCCTTTGCGCGCAACCTCGCCTTCGTTTCCGCTTGACACCACTCCGTGTTCGCCGGGAACGTCAGTGATCGTCGCCGCAAGGGGCACCCAGCCGTTGCGGGTCTCAATCTCGTCGAAGCTCAGAAGCAAATGCCCTTGGAGTCCGCGATCATAGCTGCTTACGTGACCGTGAAGTTTGCGTCCGCGCGGGATCAGGAGCCCGCTGGGGGTGGTGAGATCTTCGGCCAACTCCGCAGAAAACTTCTTGCCCGGCTTGATCTTATTGGTATCCAAGGTGTCCTTAAGCTTCACAATGAAGCGCGTTCCCTCCGGAATAGCGTTCGGATTACCGTAGCCGGATTGCGGGTCGCGCGTGCCCCACGTGCCATTTTGAGTGCCGTTCTGAGAGTTGTTTTGCGAATTCTGAGAACTTGGTGGCCATGTGCTCTCAGACTGATTCTGCGCGAACAAGGGCGCCGCCACGAGTGCCGCACTCAAGAGGGCTGCGGGAAGCTTGAACATTGAAAGTTTCATCGTCTTTCCTCATTTTAAGATCGACAAGATCATTAGCATCCTGCTTTACAGACTGAAGAGGCTATTATTTTTTAACCCCGGCTCCAGCTTGAAGTTGCCCCCGGCGCAGCCCTTGCAAGGCGCTGATTTCTAAAGGCGAAAGCGCCCAATGATCCCAGCTATTGGATGTAGCCGGAAGGTGAGCGGGTGCCTTGCCGCAAGATCAAGCGAACCAGACGGAGTGCCGATTCGGGTACGGTCCTTGATTTGGGGAACTTTCCTGGTCAAAATCCGTCTAATCAGCATCAGAATGGATGCAGGCGGTAGTGTTGTGCGCAAATGGTTCTTGCCTTTGACGGTCTTGGGACTCAGCGGCGTCGGAGTGTTTCTCGCCTCCGAGGCGGGACGTAACCTCGTCCTCCGCGCAATCAAAGGAGTCAGCGAAGCTCCGGAGTCTTTTGAGCTGTGGAATGAGACCGCTCAGCGGGAGCTGGACCAGATCCAGGTGCGTCTCGACCAACTAGCAGAAACCTTCGGCATCGGGCCTGCCCAGGCCATTTGAGGCCGAGGCGAATTGAACTCTGAGATGTGATTCCGCCTGAATCATGTGAGGTCAATCTCAAGGTCACTTTGCTGTAGCGGATATCAATATCCGGATGGTGGTTCGCCTCTTCCGCGATCTCTGCCACGCGATTCACAAATACCATGGCAGACGCGAAATCAGCGAACGAGAGATCGCGGCGCAAAGCATTTCCTTCGAGTTCCCAACCGGAAAGTGTTGCAAGCTTTTGCTGGACTTGTTCTGGGGAGAGGAGTGCCACGTTACTTCACGGCTGCATGCGTCATCTTCTCGCCGGCAGGATAACGATTGATCTGCGAGTTGATCTGGCGTCGCAGGTCCTCCCATATGCTCTCTGGCATGGAAAGAAAGACCTTGACCACATCGGGATCGAATTGTGTGCCGGAGAACTTCTTGATCTCCTCCAGCGCCGCACGGGTGGTCTGTGCTGCTCGGTAGGGACGGTCTGACGTGATCGCGTCCAGCGTATCCGCCACGGCGAAAATGCGGGCTCCTAACGGGATTTCCATGGCTTTTAGCCCGCGCGGATAACCAGTGCCGTCGAATTTTTCCTGGTGGGAGTAAACGATATCGGCCGCCTCACTAAGGAACGATATCTTCCTGAGCATCTGGTAGCCGCGATAGCAATGCTCCTGCATGATGGCTTTTTCGTCCGAGTTGAGCGCGCCCGGCTTGCGCAGGATAGCGTCGGGAATCGCCATTTTGCCGATGTCATGCAAGAACGCTCCACGCGCGATAATGCGGATCTTCTCGCCGGTAAGTCCCATCGCACGGGCAACTGCGATCGTGAATGCGGTCACACGCTTAGAGTGGCCTTCGGTCTCAGCGTCTTTGAGATCTAGCGCGTCGCCCAGCGCCTCCAGCGTGATGTCATACGAACGTTCGAGGTCGGTCATCGCCTGGCGCAGTTGCTCCGTGCGCGCTGCTACTAGCGATTCCAGATTCGATTGATAGGAGCGGTTTTCCAGCTTGAGTCTGCGATGTTCCAGAGCCCGCCGCACCATGGCCAGAAGCTGATCGCGCTCGAAGGGCTTGAGCAGGTAGTCGTAAGCGCCATTGCGGATCGCCGCTAGCGCTACCGAAACATCATGCACCGCGGTAACCATAATGATGGGAGTATCTGGCGCAATGACCTTCGCGCGCTCCAGCAGGCCGATGCCATCCATCTCCGGCATCATCAGATCGGAGAGGATCAATTCAAAATTGGCGGCGTTGATCTGGTCGAGGGCCCGCAGTCCGGAAGCAGCCTGCGCGGTCTGATAACCGGCATTCGTCAACATCGAGCAGACAATCTCGCGGATTGCTTCCTCGTCATCTACTACCAAGATCCGCTCAATTGCCATGGAAGAGGGCCTCACCGGGGATTGCAATTGTACATAGTGGGAAATGCAACTCAATGAGAGAAACCCCTGAACCGCAGATCGCTCTTACCCAAATCCTCATAAGGAAACTTTTACATGCGAGGGGCAGAATGTAAGGTTCCTTCTGGGACATATGTGGTATCCGCGTTCTCACTTTTACCTTAGTTCTTTAAGAGCCAGTATGCCCAGACAGCATCTTGGACGGTTTCTAGTGTGACGCAAGAAACACTTTAAGACAAATGAATTCAAGTACTTAGAAAAAAACTTCAGTCGGAGACCGTTTTTTCCGTCGATTAGGCAACCGCATTGCATTTACTTCAAATCGTTAGCGGGCAACCCAACGCTCGAGAGATCCCAGGTTCAAAAGGCCCACGCAGAATGTCATTTAGCGTACACGAAGCACAATTTCCGGCGCTGGTTCGATTCGTAGAAGCAGAGACCACAGATCTTGCGTCTTACAAAGCGATCTACGAACAGAATCGCCACCGTGTTTATTCGCTCGCATTTTGGATGACAGACAATGAGATCACCGCGGAAGAGATCTCTACTCGAGTTTTCAGCAAGGCATTCAAAGCCAATCACGCTACCCCGGAAGTGCTAGACCAAATGTTGCTTGCGGAATTGCGTGAGTTCACGCCGATCGGTTTTGTGACGCTGAAGAATGAGGAATTTACTGATACCGCAATTCGCGTGAACACCAAGCGCATCCATCTGGAGCGCGCCGTGGTGCAAGTGCCATCCACGGAGCGGCTCGCCTTTCTTTTGCACGATGTGGAAGGCTACAGCCATGAACGTGTCGCCCGGACCTTGGGCATCAACGAAGAAGAATCGCAGCGCGCGGTGTTTGAAGCCCGCGTGCTCATCAGGGAGTTAGTCGCACGAATGCAGTAGAACGGCTGTTCATCTTCTCTCCTCTCTCCTTAACACTTGCCCCTCGATTCGAGGGGCTCTTTTTTTGCTGGAAAGTGGAGGCGCTACTTTCCCTTAGCGGCCGCGCGCTCTTCGCGTTTGCGCTTCGCCCAGCCTTCTTTGATGGTCTGCTTGGAGCGTCCCAGCGCTAGTGCGTCGGCTGGAACGTCATCAGTGATGCAAGAGGCCGCGGCAACATAGGAGCCGCTACCGAGGCGCACCGGAGCCACCAACGTGGAATCACTTCCGACAAACGCACCATCTTCAATGATGGTCATATGTTTGTTGACGCCGTCATAATTGCAGGTGATGGTGCCGGCACCGATGTTGACTCCAGCTCCGACCTCCGCATCCCCGAGATAAGTCAGGTGGTTCGCCTTGGATCCGCGGCCGAGGCGAACTTTCTTGGTTTCAACAAAATTGCCGACATGGGCTAAGTCGCCGATGTCGCTCCCGGGACGCAGGTGTGAGTAAGGACCAATGAGCGCGCCCGCACCGACTTTCGCATCATCCAGAATGCAGCCTGGCCGTACCAGTGTGCCATCTCCGATCTCAGAATTACTGATCACAGAATAGGAGCGGACTCGGCAGTCGTTGCCGATCCTGGTCTTGCCAAGCAACTGCACAAAGGGTTCGATGATGGTGTCCTGCCCAACCTCCACGTCCGAATCGATCACGCAAGTCTCCGGTCGAAAAATGGTTACGCCGCCGGCAAGAAGCGAGCGCGCCTTTCTCATGCGCAGGTCTGCGTCCAGTTCCACCAGATCCAGCAACGTGTTTGCGCCCAGTACTTCACTGACACTGGGTGCGGGCAAAGCGACCACGCGTTTCTTAGCCTTCATCAGCAGCGCAGCCATGTCGGTGAGGTAATACTCGCCGTGCGCATTTTTCGTGGTAAGCCGATCGATAAACGCAAAGAGGTCCGCAGCGCGAAAAGCGTAGATGCCAGAGTTGATTTCCGGCACCTTCAGCTGCGTCTTGGTGAGCGCCTTGTGTTCAACAATCGCAGCGACGTCAGGTTTGTTCTTGTTCTTGCGGATTACTCGGCCATAGCCAGTGGGGTCGGGCGGCACGGCGGTCAGGATCGTCATGGCGGCGCGTTGCGCCAGATGAAAATCGCGAAGTCCGGCAATCGTCTCCGGACGAATGAGCGGAACATCGCCGGAGAGGAACAGGATATTATCGAAATCCTTTAGAGCGCCTCGTGCGCATTGGATCGCGTGCCCCGTGCCACGCTGCTCGGTCTGCACCACAAATCTGACGCCGGTGTGCTGCAACGCCATGCGGACCTTCTCGGCTTCATGTCCGATGATGGCCACGATCTGATCTGCCGGCACGATCTGCCGGGCTGCCTCGATCACGTGCTCCAGTAGCGGCTTGCCGCCGATCTCGTGGAGAACCTTGGGACGCTTGGACTTAAGGCGTGTACCCTTGCCGGCTGCCATGATGGCGATGCCGAAAGAAGAATCACCAGCGTTGACGTTTTTACGAGTGGACTTTTGTGCCATGGACTTGCTTCATGTTAAACCAGCCCGGTTCTCAGAGAAGGTCCAGCAGCTTGCGGGCGACCTTGTCAGTGGCGTGGCGCACGACCTGGCCTTGATCCAGAAAATCACCCAGGAGGCAGCGCACCCCAAGTGCATCCACGGCAGAGGCATCCGGCATGATCTGCTCGCTGCGTTGCGCGCTGTACCGCTCCACTAATTCCGGCGAGACTGGAACTGCATTCACCAGGGCATAATCGAAGATGGGACGCCGCGCATGTTTGTAGATCGCGCTGATGTGGTCAGCGGCAGACATTCCCACACTCTCATTGGGCTGGGTCATCAGGTTACAGATGAAGACCTTGAGTGCTTTCGATCGCACAATGGCTTCAGGGATACCCCGCACCAAAACATTGGGAATCAAACTGGTGAAGAGGGAACCAGGGCCAATGGTGATGAGATCTGCCGCCGCGATTGCAGCAAGCGTTTCCGGTAGCGGCCGCGCATTTGTCGGAACCAAGCGAAGCTCAACGATCCGGCGATGGCTGGCTGTGATACTGGTCTCTCCCAAAACGCGCGTGCCATCATCCATCCAAGCGTCAAGTTGGACGTTGGACATGGTCGCTGGATAAATGTGCCCGCGAGAAGCCAGGATCTGCGAGGATTCGCGCACGGCAACTGAGAAGTCGCCCACCACCGCAGTCAAAGCGGTCAGGAATAGATTTCCGAAGTTGTGGCCTTCCAAACCTGTGCCCGCGTTAAAACGGTAGCGGAACATCCTAGAGAGCAGGCCTTCGTCTTCCGAGAGCGCCACCATGCAGTTGCGTATATCGCCCGGTGGCAGCATGTTGAATTCTTTGCGCAACCGCCCGCTGGAGCCGCCATCGTCGGTCACGGTCACGATGGCTGCCAGATGCGCGATGTGTGGCTGCTCGAACAGGGCCGGGTCAGCCGCCGGAGCAAGAACGTATTGCTTCAGTCCTCGAAGGATGGTGGAAAGTCCAGTGCCTCCACCGATGGCTACGACCTTAAGCCCGCGAGACACGGTGCGTTGCGCCTCTGATTCAAGTTCGAGAGTGGAAAGTTCCGACATCGGGGGATTCTAGTAGCGTTTGGTCCCGTTGCTGCCGGCGGCAGTCGCTTCGGAATCCGGCTCAGGATAGAGCAACTCGGTGAAGCGCGGATCTTCCGCCATGCTGGCAAAGTCGGCATCGTTCCGCGCCTGAAAACGATAAGAGGGATTGAGCCGGATCGCCTCGCCTAAATACCGCAAGCACTCCTCCGGGCGCTTTGAGAGAGCTTCCAGTAACGCCATGCCGTACAAGATATAGTCGGTCTTAGGGTTCTGCTTGGCGAGTTTCTCCAGATGGCCGCGTGAGCCGTCATAGTCGCCGGTATTCATCAGCGCGACGGCATAGTCATAGTGTTCTTCCAACGTTTTAAAGGTGTTGCTGACCTTGGCAAGCTGCTGATTGCAGATATTTATATTCATCCGAGCGCGGTCCGCTAACTCGCGGCTGGGAGCGGTCAATACCTTCTCCAAAAGCTGCTTGGCACGGTCGAATTTGTGCTCCTGCATGGCCTTCACGGCGGCCTCGTAGTTTTGCACAGCCTGTGTAAAACGAGGGTCTTCCTTTGCCGGAGGAGGCGCGTTAGCTTTTGAGCGGGCAGCTGTAACAACTGCCTTGCCCTTGCTAACAGTCTTTGTTGTCTTAGTCTTAGAAGTAGAAGTTTTAAGCTTCTGAGGAGCTTTCTTTTTCATTTAGGTACGCTCAGGGAAGCGCCGGGATTTACTGTCAAGTCAACGATTGTGGAAAACACACTTTCCGCCCGCAGGCGCAAGTATGTTGCAAGGGGTCATTTATACGCAGAAGAGTAGAAGCCGTCAACCAGTGACTCAGCTTAGCCGTTCCTCTGTATTTCTCTGAGGACTGAGGACCGCTTAGTCGAGGGTCACATTTTGCAGATCGATCTTGTCGAAATCGCCGCGCATCACGCCATTGCGGATCTGCTTCACGGTCTTACCCTTCTTTGTCTCTTTGTAGGCGTAGAGAGCTTCTTTCATACAGACGGCGCAATGGGCCCCGTGCTCGCTCTCAAAGCAGCTGTGAAGGCTGTTATGGCCTAGGCTGCGGTCGCAATAGCAATAGCACGGTAGTTGGTGGATCACTCCAGGGACCTTGGCCGCGGCAAGGTATGCCTTGGCCTGCGCGGGATGTTGGAAGGACTCACCGGTGAGCTGTTTGCCGCTCATGATCGGCGGCAGCGGGTGTCCCTTTGCCGGCGGAGCAGCGTTATAGGCAGGGACATCTCCCTGCGGAGGGCCCATCTGAGCGGAAGTGGCGACGGTCAACACAACAGCGGCGGCGAGGCCGAGCAGATGTTTGGATTGCATAAGAGATCCTGGGCGTATTCTAACGCCTTTGTCGCGAATTCAACGCAACCTGCTGTCTCCTACCGCGTCTATACTTCAGAGAACCGCATGCAAGAGCACTAGAGTCTCTGTGCTCAAGACCTGGCTGAGGGACTTGCTGATCTCGCTTGGCATCTCGGCGTTTCTGATCATCTTCCTGTATCAACCCGTCAAGGTTGAGGGTTCCAGCATGCTTCCCGGGCTGCAAGACCAGGAGCGGATATTCATCAATAAATTCGTCTACCGCCTGGAGGAGATCAACCGTGGGGACATCGTGGTCTTCCGCTATCCCCACGATCCGGGCAAGAGCTACATCAAGCGCGTAGTCGCGGTTCCGGGTGATCATGTGCAGATTTATCTAGGTCGCGTGTATGTGAATGGCTACTTGCTACAGGAACCTTATGTTCCCAGAGAATATGCCGACCAGCGGTCTTATCCCGAGACAGTGGTCCCATCGAACTCCTACTTTGTGCTTGGTGATCATCGCTCCATGTCGAGTGATAGCCGCGATTTCGGTCCCGTGGATAGAAGCTACTTCACTGGGAAAGCCGTCTTTGTTTATTGGCCCATGGCGAAGCTTGGCGTCTTGCACTAATCTCGAAGAGTGAAAATACCCCGTCTCCTCCCCCTCTTGATTGTTTTTCTTGCCGCGACTCTGCTGGCCCAGACTCCCGAACCCCAGCAACCACCTGTCGATCCTAAGAAAGCGGTTGTACCCGAGACGGTCATCAGCACGAAGCAAGCCGCTGAGCTCTTTCAATCCATGGATGAGGTCTTGAAGTTTGTCTCCAAGGACAGTGGATTGCCCATCAAGACAGCGGTGAAGAGAGAACTCGCCAGCCGAGACGAGGTGGCCAAATACATTGAGGACAGGATGAACGAAGACGAGGACGAGAAGCGCATGGAGCGTTCAGAGATCGTCCTCAAGAAGTTCGGTCTGTTGCCGCGAGATTTCGCGCTGCGCCCATTCATGATCAAGCTGCTTCGCGAACAGGTGGCGGGCTTCTACGATTCCAAGCGAAAGACGATGTACCTGTTGAACTGGCTGCCTCCGGAATCCCAGCTTCCGGTAATGTCCCATGAACTCACGCACGCGCTACAGGACCAATCGATCGGCCTAGACAAGTGGATGAAAGGTGCAGGCAAACATTCTGAGCAAGGGACAAGCAAAGACAATGCTGAGGTGGAGTACGACGAAGAGGTAAGCGCCCGCAGCGCGCTTGTTGAAGGCCAAGGCATGGCGGTGATGATCGATTACTTTCTGAAAGATTCGGGTCACTCATTGGCGGATTCGCCGCAGGTTGCCGAGGCCATGAGAGGATCCATGGCGTCTCCCGACAGCGGTCCTTCTGTCCTGGCGCACGCGCCCATGTTGATCCAGGAATCCTTGATCTTTCCTTACCGCGATGGTCTGGGATTCGTGCAGCAGTTGCTGGCCTCCGGAGGACAGGCTGCCGCCTTTAGCGGAGCGCTGCAGCGGCCGCCATTCGACACCCACGAGATACTCGCGCCAAAGAGTTATCTGCAACATGAACGTGTGCCCAGCATGCGCTTACCCAACGTACTCAAGATCATGGGCAAAGGATGGGAGCGGTATGACGTTGGCTCCGTGGGCCAATTTGATGTGGCGCTCATCTTGAAGCAGTTCGGAGATGCTCGCATTGCGCGTGAGGTCTCTCCTGAGTGGCGCGGCGGAGCCTATTACGCTCTCGCAAAGAAGGCACCGAAGAATGCCGAGAGAACGACTGCAGACATCGCTGTCGTCTACGTCTCGCGATGGAAGACAGAAGCCGCAGCAAAGAGATTTGCGGAGGTCTACGGAGAGTCGTTCAAGAAACGCTATAGCAACCTAGTGCTCAAATCCCGAGAAAATGGCCGGTGGGATTCAGAAGAGGGGCCTCTTCGGGTCGAGGTCCATGGAGACCAGGTGCTCATCATGGAGAGCATCGAAGAGGAAGTGGCGGCGAAGCTCCGCACTGCCATACTTTCTGAGGCTCTGCCCAAGGCTGCGGTCAAGCACGGCAACATGAGCATGCGCGCCCTAGCGCCGGTATTCGCAGACTTCCTGTGGCGCTAATGCGAGATCAGAAAAACGCCGACACACACCAGGCCGGCTGCGATCCATCGGCGCCCGGTAACGTTTTCCTTGAGATAGAACTTGCCGGCAACGGTATTCAAGATGAAGGTGAGCGCGGATGAGGCTGGACCCACAAAGCTCAAGTCCGCCCAATTCAGCGCGGTCAGCAGGCTGAAAAATGAACTGGCCATGGCGCTCACCGCGAGCCAGAACCATCCCGAAGAAAAGACTCGTTTAACGGCAGCGAGGGTTCCTTCCCGGTGCCGGATCTCGCCCAAGTCACCCACCAGACACATCGCCTTTGCCATCAGA
>WNFL01086727.1_pt1 | contig 10222 bp, 15 predicted proteins | sample 5400361 | NCBI WGS metagenome assembly WNFL01 (sample SAMN13153351, study PRJNA577476) | soil metagenome | isolation source: 40 cm soil on Douglas fir-dominated hillslope | place: USA:California | collected 2013-09-17
CGGCCTGCCGGTCATGCGGGCATAGCCATCGGCGGCGCCCGCTACCACGCCCTCGAACAGGCACAGCACGCCGCGCATTTTGGGCTCGCGGTCGAGCGCAGCGACAAAATGCATCTCGGACGTGCCCGGATTGCCGAAGCAGATTTCGACGCCGCTGTCGGCCAAGGTATGGACTAAACTTTCCGCCCCGTTCATCCGCCTACAGAAACAAGAAGGGCCGCCACCCGCAAGGGTGACGGCCCTACATTGTCTTGCTGAAGACGTCGCTTTACGCGGCGCTGTCCTTCGCGAGAAGGATCCAGTTCGCAGCCTTCGACGTCCGCAGGTCGTGACAATGAGACACCGGATCACCTCCTTCTAAAAGATTGTTGCAGTGCAAATATAATCGGATCGGACCAGGATTCAAGCGGCCGGCAACCGCCCGAGTGCGCAAAAAGTCCGTGCCAGCTTGCCGCATGTGGGCAATTGACCGATAGGATTGCGGCCTTGACCGTTGCGCGCAAGGCAAGGGGGACGTTGGAAAGCCTTTCCACCACATGTGTCATCGCGGGCGCCGGTCCGGCGGGGATGATGTGCGGCTATCTGCTGGCGCGCGCCGGGGTGGATGTGACCGTGCTGGAAAAGCATGCCGACTTCCTGCGCGATTTTCGTGGCGACACCGTGCATCCCTCCACCTTGCAGATCATGCATGAACTGGGGCTGCTCGAGGATTTCCTCAAGCTGCCGCATACGCGCATCCAAACCGGCAATCTGGAAATCGGCGATGCGCATTTCGTGATCGGCGATTTTACCCGCCTGCCTACGGTGTGCAAGTTCATCGCCCTGATGCCGCAATGGGACTTTCTGGATTTCCTGGCCCGGCAAGCCAGGAAGCTGCCCAATTTCCATCTGCTGATGCAGACCGAAGCCAGGGAGCTGATCGTGCAAGGCGATCGTGTTGATGGGACCATTGCCGCCGATGGCCGCCATTCCACTCTGCGCGGTGGGCTTAAGGTCTTGGATCTGGGTGCACCCTTCGATGTGCTGTGGCTGCGCCTGCCGGTCAAGCCGGGCGATCCCGCCGACCTGATCGGCAAGGTCCGGGACGGGCAATTGTTCGTGATGATCCATCGCACCAACTATTGGCAATGCGCCTATCTGATTCCCAAGGGCGGCTTTGACACCATCAAGGCTGATGGGTTGCCCAAATTCCGGGCGCGGTTGAAACAGATCGCGGGCTTTGCCGCCGGACGAGTGGACGAGGCCATCACCGATTTCGGTCAGGTCAAGCTTTTGACCGTGACGGTGGACCGGCTGGTCAAGTGGTCGCGTCCGGGGCTGTTGTGCATCGGCGATGCGGCGCATGCCATGTCGCCGATCGGCGGGGTTGGCATCAATCTCGCGATCCAGGACGCGGTGGCCGCAGCGAACATTCTGGCCCCGATCCTGCGCAAAGACGTGCCCGGCTTGCGCGATCTGGAGAAGGTGCAGGCGCGGCGTGAATTCCCCACCAAACTCATCCAGGCATTTCAGGTTGCGGCGCAAAATTTCCTGTTGGCGCCAACTCTGACTGCGATGCGCACGCCCAAGCCACCGCTGTTGGTTAAAGCGCTGAATCGCTGGCCGTGGCTGCGGCAGTTCCCGGCACGGCTGATCGGCATGGGCGTGCGGCCCGAACATGTAGATGGGCATGTGAAGCTGCCGAAGCGCTGAACGGATTGTTGCGCTGCAGAATGGAATGTCGTTCCCGCTATGGGGAAAAGGGATTAGGATTCTCGCACCAAAGCGGGAGCCTTCCATGGCCGTGCTTGATCATCATGATCGTCCTGCCCACGAAACCAATCTTTGTGCCGCCAAATTCTGCCTCACATGGATCGGCTTCTTCGTGGCGATCGCGGCGTTCACCTATCTGGTGAGCTGGCTGTAGACGCAGGCGGAACCGGCGGAAATCAGAACGGCGTGTCGCCGCCGGCTCCCAGTTGTTGTTTCAATCCGTCCACATCGCCCAGAACCCACAGCGCCGCGATGCGTCCCAGCGTGATCTCAAAAAAAGCCGCGCCGGCCCATGACACATTCCATCCCGTTGCCGCCACACCGAACAAGGGCGCGCGATGCTGGCCCGCGAATGTCATGCGCGCTGCGGCGCGGTCAGCCTCGGCAATAAGTTCTTCGATCGTGCAGCGATAGCCGCCAAGCGCGGCGTGAACCGATTCCACATAGGCGATGAAAGCAGGAATACCAATCACCTCCGGCCCCAGCGACCCGCGAAAGCGGAAATCGGCGGCCAATATCTCGCCCGCGACAGCGAAATCCCGCCGGTTCCAGATATCGTTATAGAAACGTTCTACGAGAGCTTGGCTGTCAGGCACGCGTGGTTCCTCTGGATCCTCTTCCTTCGCCGCGTCCATACGCTGTCGCTATGGACCGGCTCGCCCGGCCGCTCGCTTAAGCTCGCGGCATTCGCCTGCTTTCGCATGTCCACCGGACATGCTCACGCCTTAAGGCGCCGCAGCCTCGCGGGATGATTTCGCGCTAAGGCGCGAAATCACATCTGCATGGTCCAGCCTTCCACACCCATCGCCGCTTGCCGCACGGCTTCTGTCAGAGTCGGATGCGAATGACAGGTACGGGCAATGTCTTCCGATGAGGCGCCGAATTCCATCGCCAGCACCACTTCGGCGATCAGGTTGCCCGCTTCCGGCCCGAGAATGGCGCAGCCCAGCACCTTGTCGGTCTTGGCATCGGCGAGGATTTTCACAAAGCCGTCGGTGGCGGCGATGGTCTTGGCGCGGGCATTGGCGGTGAAGGGAAACTTCCCGACCTTATAGGCGATGCCCGCCGCCTTGAGGTCTTCTTCCGACTGGCCGACGGTGGCGACTTCCGGAAAGGTGTAGATTACCGAAGGAATCGCATCGTAATTCACATGGCCCGCCTTGCCGGCGATCAGTTCGGCGCAGGCCACGGCTTCGTCTTCCGCCTTGTGGGCCAGCATGGCGCCTTCGCGGCAATCGCCGATGGCATAGATGCCCGCGACATTGGTGCGATAGTGGTTGTCGGTGATGACGCGGCCGCGCTTGTCCATCGCCACGCCCACTTCCGCGAGGCCCAGCCCGGCGGTGTAGGGAATGCGGCCAATGGCCACCAGCATCACATCGGCGTCCAGTATCTGCTTGTCGCCGCCCGCCGCCGGCTCAACCGTCACCTTCAGCGCGCCGGCCTTTTTCTCCACACCCGTGACCTTGGTGGAAAGATGGAAGGTGAAGCCCTGCTTGGTCAGCACACGCTGGAAGGCCTTGGACACTTCCAGGTCGGTACCGGGGGTGACGCGGTCCAGAAACTCCACCACCGTCACCTCCGCGCCGAGCCTCTTCCACACGGAACCCAGCTCAAGTCCGATCACGCCCGCGCCCACCACCAGCAATTTCTTGGGTACCGACGTCAACGCAATCGCGCCGGTCGAAGACACGATCTGCTTTTCATCCAGGGTGACGCCCGGCAGCGGCGCGACATCGGAGCCGGTGGCGATGATGATGTGCTTGCAGGTCAGGTTGCGCAGCTTGCCGTCCGGCAGCTTGACCTCGACCTTGCCGGGCGCGGTGATGCGTGCTTCCCCGACGATCGCCTCGCTCTTGGCTTTCTTGAGCAGGAACTCCACGCCCTTGGTCAATTCCCCGACCACCTTGGTCTTCTGCGCCATCATGGCGGGCAGATCCAGATCCACTTTGGCCTTGATGTCTGGGCCTCATGGAAGCGCTCGGAGGCATGCAACAGCGCCTTGGACGGAATGCAGCCGATGTTCAGGCAAGTGCCGCCGAAACTGCCGCGCATGTCGATGCAGGCGCTGGTCAGGCCCAGCTGCCCAAGCCGGATCGCCGCGTTATAGCCGCCGGGACCGCCCCCGATCACAATCGCGTCGAAACTGTCGGCCATGAGTCTGCTCCTGCTGCGGCGCACGCCGCGTGCCAATGAAATAACGGCGGGAACATAAGCATCCGGCGCGGGGCGAAAACAGCCTAAAACGCATGGGTGAGGCCGGCAAAGCGAAGGGTCCAGTGGACGCTTCGCCCGGCCGAACGCCGGGAAAGCGGAGGGTCCAGTGGACGCTTCGCCCGGCCGAACGCCGGAAAAGCGGAGGGTCCGGTGGACGCTTCGCCCGGCCGAACGCCGGAAAAGCGGAGGGTCCGGTGGACGCTTCGCCCGGCCGAACGCCGCAGGGCACGCGGCCAAGCGTGCCGCGAGGCCGTCATCAGACCAGCGCTACGCGCGAAGGGGAGCCTACTGGGCCGCCTCGTCCTGCCTCAGATCGGGGTCGGGGAAGATAAGATCCACCACCGTGCCCCTTCCCGGCTCGGAATGGACACTGGAAACACCCCCCAGTTGCAGCCCGAAGGTCTTGATCAGCCGGCTGCCCACGCTCCTGCCGGTGTCATCGGCCGCAAAGCCCATGCCGTCATCGGCGATGGAGAGCTTCAACTTGCCGCCTGGTTCGGGCGCCAGGCGGACCCGGATCACCCCTTGCTTCTCGGCGGGGAAGGCATGCTTGAAGATATTGGTGAGGGCTTCCACCGTGAACAGGGCCAACGCCACCGCCACGCTTCCCGAAACCACGCGGCTGGCGACATCCACGTCCACCCGCACATTGTCGTTGCTCATGCCGCCGGCGATCTGGTGGCTGAGTTCTTCCAGCAGCTGCCTGATGTCCAACGTGCTCTGGTCTTCCAGCTCGTTGAGGATGCGGTGCACCAGCGCCAGGGCATTGATACGGGTCTGGGCCTGCAACAGTGCATCCTTGGCCACCGTGTCTTTCACCTGGTTGGCCTGGATGGACAGCAGGCTCATCACGATCTGAAGGTTGTTCTTTACCCGGTGGTGAATTTCCTTGATCAGGGTGGACTTCACATCCACGGCTTCGCGCAGGCGCCGGTCGCGATCCTGAATCCCTTCCGCCATTTCGCTGAACGCGTCGCCCAGAAGCTTGAACTCGACGGGTGCTTCCGCCAGGTCGGGACGGATGGCGTAATGGCCGCTGCGATAGGCGGCCGCGATGCGCCGGAGGTAGCTGATCCATTGTGTCACCTGGCGGTCGGTGGCCAGCCAGATGGCGAACCAGGCAAAACCGATCATCAGGATCGGCAGCGCGAAATCCAGGCCGACATGGAGATAGGTGGGGCCGAACAACCGGCTTTCGCCCATCGCGAAGGCGACGAAGATCGAATTGCCCATCAGCGACGCATTGCCGTAGCGCCACAGATCGCCGCGGTTGTCCACGGCGATGAAAACCTCATTGGGATCGGCGCCCGACGAAATGGCCGCCTTGGCGATAGCGTTGCCGATGTCCTTATTGTTGGTGGCAATCACCTTGCCGCCGCGGTCATAGACCGCGACCACCGCGCCCTTGGGCAGGTTCGCGGAGGTGCACATCCAGGGAGATTGCTATCGTGCCGTCGAAGCTTCCGTCCGGCTTGCGCAGGGCCAGGATGCCTCCGATCACGGGTTGGCCAGTGAGGCGGCTGATCAGCTCGTTGGAAACCGCCATGCTGTCGGTTTTCTGCGCCTCCTTGAAGACGGCCATGTCCTTGACGCTCATCCCATGGGCCAGCGCCATGGCCGAACAGGTAATGTGGCCATCGGCGTCAATGCGCGAGAGATTGGAAAAATAGCGGACCCCGATCAGCGTATCGGCCAGCACACCATCGCAGTTGCCGTTCATGCTGCGCACTTCGGAAAGACTTCCTACCGCGCGCAGAACCTGTTCGGCGGCGGCCAGCAGATTCTGGTCCCCGGCCGCCACGCTGCGCGCCGATTGCAGCAACCGGTCATGCACATTGGCGATGTCCAGCTTGGCGCGGGCCACGCCCTGGAAGAGCGAAACCAGCACCACCGGCAGCAATGCCAAAGTGATGATCGCCTGCAGCCGCCGGCGCAGCGTCCAGCCGGGCTCCCGCCCTCCACTGATCATGGGATTATTTGAGGCGCTTTTTACCGCTGACGACGTCGGAGCGCCCCGGACTGAGCTGATCCAGCTGCGCCATGATCTCACGAGCGGCATCTCCCCCGGCAGGCCGCGATACATCACCGAGCGTGTCGCTACCGTCCAGAATCTCTATCAAGGTCTTGCGCGCGCGGGCAACCCGGCTCTTGACCGTGCCCACGGCGCATTTGCAGATGGCGGCCGCGTCTTCGTACGAAAAACCGCCTGCGCCCACCAAGATCAGCGCCTCGCGTTGTTCGTCGGACAGGTGCTTCAGTGCACGCACTGTATCAGAGAGTTCTGCCGAATGAACCTGATCCTCGCCGCCGCCAGGGATGCGCTCGGCGGCATCCTGGTCCCAGGGCGCCTGCCGCCAGGCGCGGCGGCGGTCGGAATAAAACTGGTTGCGCAGAATGGTGAAAAGCCAGGCTTTCAGATTGGTGCCGGGAATAAAGCTCGAGCGGCTCTGCCAGGCTTTGACCAGCGTTTCCTGCGCCAGATCGTCGGCGGCTTCCTGGTTGCCGGTCAAAGAGCGGGCGAAGGCACGCAAAAACGGCACAAGACCCAGCAATTCGGTCTTAAAGTCGGGATTGTCCGGCCTCTGGGTGTGGGCAGACTGGGCAGAAGTGGGCATCACGAGACCTTCTTCCCCTCCTTGTCGTCCTTCCCCCCTCCGGACTCGTCAATTTGACGCAGCAGATCCATGAAATCATCCGGGACCGGCTCCTGCGCCACATCGTCGTACATACGGCGCAATTCACGGCCGATGGCCCTCTGCCGGGCGCGGATAGCCCGAGCCTTTTCGCTGGGCTTTTCGTCGTTAGGCACCGTCGTATCCCATTGCTGAGTCATCTTTGGCCAAACCACTTCCCGGTTCGGCACCACCCCGGAAAACCCGGTAAAGCGCCAGATTTCGACTTAACGACCCCATGCCAGTTCCCTTCCCAAGGTTCCAAACGTACGGATTTCGGGATGGTTCCGGCAAGCCGGGGAACTTTTTTGGCTGGCGTAAGTTCCTCCCCTGAGCTTTTCTTTGGGCCGAAGGAGCCTTTCCATGAGCATGTCGCAAACCCTGGCGCCGCATCTTCCCTATTTGCGCCGCTATGCCCGGGCCTTGACGGGGTCTCAGATGAGCGGGGACGCCCATGTCCGCGCTGCTCTGGCGGCAATTCTGGCGGGTGATCAAAGTTTAATGGAAGGGGTTCCGCCCCGGGTGGGCCTTTACCGGATATTCCATGCCATCTGGCAATCTGGCGCGGAGCATTATGACGACGCCACCAGCCCCGCCACCACCAGGAGCCCGGAAGAACGCCTCAGGGCGCTGTCGGCCACCAAGCGGGCCGCCCTTCTGCTGACGGCCGTCGAGGCCTTCAGCCTGGAGGAAGCCGCCTTCATCGTGGATGAGAGCCCTGAGGACGTGGAGCGCGCCATTCTGGATGCCCAAAAGACCATCGACAGCCAGCTGGCCAGCAAGGTGCTGATTATCGAAGACGAGCCGATTATTGCCCTCGACCTGGAAAATCTGGTCACCGAACTGGGTCATAGGGTGGTGGCCGTCGCCGCCACCAAGGACGATGCCGTCGCCAAGGCCAAGTCCGAACGGCCAGGCCTGGTGCTTGCCGACATCAACCTGGGCGAAGGCGGCAGCGGCATCGACGCCGTCAGCGAAATCCTGGCGTCTTTCGATATCCCGGTGATCTTCATCACCGCCTATCCGGAAAAATTGCTCACCGGCGAACGCCCGGAACCGACCTATCTGATCGCCAAGCCCTTCCTGCCGGAAACCGTGCAGGCCACAGTAGGCCAGGCATTGTTTTTTCATCCCGTCGCCAGGGAAGCAGCCTAAGCCCGGGATTGCCGTTTTCGCGTTGTCGCTTTGAAGTCATGGAGATTTGAATTATGGCCGCCAGGAAAAAGATCGTCACCGGCAATATTGAGACACGGTTGGCGGCATTGCGCGCCGATTTCGAAGCCTTGCAGACGGACATGAAGGGCCTGTACGGCGATGTCAGCGAAGTGGCATCGGAGCGTGCCGCGTTGGCCATGCGTTCGGCCGAGGAGATCGCTGATCGCGCCGTGGCGCTGGCCGAGGAAGCGGCCAAGGAAGCCAAGGCGACCGCACTGGAATACAAGGAAGAAGCCGAGGAATGGGCAGATGAAAATGCCGAAGAATTGCGCGTCCATGTCCGCGCCCGGCCTATCCAGTCTCTGCTGATTGCAGGGGGCGTCGGCGCCTTTCTGGGCGCGATATTTCTGCGGCGCTGATGCACTGTTCGATTTCATGGTGGCCCGATTTCATGGCGGCGGGGCGCAGCCGGCCGGTTGTTTCCCGTTAAAGCCTTCTGGCCTATAAGAGATCGAGACGGAACGGGGATCACATGTTCGCGCGACTGACCGCCAAGGCGGTTCTGGCTGCCGTCGCCATTGCGATGGCGTTTTTCGGCATTGGACTATTGGGCATGGCGCTGGCGACCGCCCTGGTCGCGGCGCTGGGCGCTGTGGGCGGTTATGCCGTGGCGGGCGCCGTGTTCCTGGTGCCGCCGCTGGTCTGGGCCATTGTCATGCATTTCACACGCCGGCAAAAACAGTCTGCCCCCGTCAACAACGAATTGACCCGGGTGCTGCTTGCCGCGGTGGCAAAAGAAACGCCCTGGATCGCCATTGTCGGCGCCGGGTTGGTGGGCGCCGCCAATATGTTTCTAAACCGCAACAAATCTCCCAAATAGCGGATTTCGCCCCTGTCCACCCTGTGGACAATTGGGAACCGGAGTTCTGACGGCCGCGTTCTGTGGCTTAGACTTATGGAGCAGCTGCATGCTTGGCTGGGCACTGACTTTTCTGATCCTCGCACTCATCGCAGGATATATGGGTTTTTTCGGGCTGGCAGGGCTGGCGGCATCCATCGCCAAGTTGCTGTTGGTGGTGTTTCTGATTCTGTTGATTGTCAGCGCCTTTTCGGGCGCGCTCAGGGGCAGGCCGCCGATTTGATCAAACCAGTTTGACCAATGAAGGGATTGCGAACCATGCGTATTCCGACCTTCATCCATGACCATCCCCTGGAAAGCCTGATCGCCGGCCTGCTGCTGCTGGTTCTGGTGTTCGGATCAGCCGATCGTCATGCCGCGGAGATGGCCAAGGCCATGCCGGGCGCCCAACTTGCATCAACGGACAAGATGTAAATTTTTTTGGAGGAGCGGGAACGCTTTTTTCGCCCGTCCATTATCTGGACCGAGCGGACGTCCGATCCGGAACGCCCCCAGCCCCTTCGACAGCCCGCCTCGGGTGTCCGCTCTCTTATTTAAAAAAACCGCGCTAAGGCGCGGTTTTTTCGTTTTCAGGGCATTTTGCCGATTGGGGAACTTTTGGGCCTTCCCACCGGATAGACCATGTAGAGGCTGGAGGGGGCCTGAAGCTGGGTGGGGAAACCGGTATAGGCAAAAAATTTCTGCACCAGCTGGTGTTGATCGCGACGGAACTCGGTCAGATAGATCAGGGGCCGATTCAGCAGCCGGGCATCGGCTGCCGGCACATCGGGATAGCGCTGGGGTTCATTAAGCTGCACCACCTGTACCCCCGGCTGGTTGAACCGCAGCCAGGCGGTGGTCTCGTAGTCAGTGGTGAGGATCGCATCAGCCAGATGCGCCTTGACCAGGGTCGCGGCGACTTCGCCGATCGGTGCAAAATCGCGGCCCAGAATCCGCGCCAGCGGGTCTCGCTTCAGCGGCACGAATGCGGACACGGCCTGGAAGCAGACCGCGAGCAAAAGCGCCGTCGCCAGCGGGGCCGCGATTACCGATATCTTGCGCCAGGCACCGGCTTGCGCAAAAGCATCCGCCGCCAGGATCGCCAGTGCCGGATAGAGAAAGCACGGCCAATTGCCCTGCACACGGTCATGCAAGGCATGTGCGAGAAAATATCCCAGTCCCGCCCACGCCAGCAGCGCCAGCATAAGCCGGTCGGAGCCCAAACGAGTAGCTCGCCACAGGCCCGCCGCCATCAGGAGAAAGATCAGCGGCGTGGCAAGGCCGAATTGCGCCGCCAGAAATTCGCCCAGAAAGCGCAAGGTGAAATGGCCGCTGCCGACCCGTCCGAACTGGAAGGCGAAGGTCTGCCAATGATGCTGCGACTGCCAGTAAAGATTGGGCGCGAAGATCAGCAGTGCCAGCCCGGCGCCCAGATACGGCCAGGGCGAGATCAGCCATTTTCTGGCATCGCGATCCGCGATCAGCCAGATCAACGTCCCCGCGCCGAGAAACAGAATGGAAAATTTCG
>WNFL01381232.1_pt2 | contig 10221 bp, 10 predicted proteins | sample 5400361 | NCBI WGS metagenome assembly WNFL01 (sample SAMN13153351, study PRJNA577476) | soil metagenome | isolation source: 40 cm soil on Douglas fir-dominated hillslope | place: USA:California | collected 2013-09-17
TCACGCCCGCAATTTCGGTTCTTTCGGCGGTTGAAGGACTGAAACTCACGACATCGGTACTCGAGCCGTATGTGCTGCCCGTTGCCACGCTTATCCTGGTCGGCCTGTTCGCGGTCCAGAGCCATGGCACCGCCGGCCTGGCCCGCTACTTCGCTCCCTTCATGACCCTCTGGTTCATCGTCATCGGCATGGCTGGCGCCGTGCATATTTTGCAGGAACCTCGGGTCCTGGCTGCGATCAATCCTGCGCATGCGGCTTCATTCATGGCGAGCCACGCGATGCTCGGGCTCGTCGTATTGGGTGCTGTTTTCCTTGCGGTTACCGGAGTCGAAGCGCTTTACGCCGACCTTGGTCATTTTGGCCGAAAGCCCATCCAGATCGCCTGGTTGTTTCTGGTCTTTCCGGCCTTGGTCCTGAACTACAGCGGGCAGGCGGCGTTGCTGCTGGTCCACCCCGACGCGGTCGACAATCCGTTCTACCGGCTCGTCCCTGAGGCGTTGCTAATGCCGATGGTCCTGCTCGCGACCACTGCCACGGTCATCGCCAGCCAGGCGGTTATCACCGGCACTTATTCGCTCACCCGCCAGGCTGTCCAGCTCGGCTTATTGCCCAAACTCGAAGTGCGCCACACGTCCGAAGAAGAGAGCGGGCAGATCTACATGCCTCGCGTCAAGGGCCTGATGCTCATCGGCGTGCTGCTCCTCGTCTTGATGTTCCAATCGTCGAGCAAGCTGGCATCAGCCTACGGCATCGCGGTCACGGGAACGATGGTCGTCACCTCCATCCTGGCCTTCTTCGTCATATGGAAAGCCTGGAAGTGGTCCATGACAGCGGCGGCCGTCCTGATGGCGCCGCTCGCCGCAATCGACCTGATCTTCCTTGGATCAAACCTGCTCAAGGTGACCCAGGGTGGCTGGGTTGCGCTGGCCGTCGCGGGATTCGTTCTTCTCATGATGTGGACCTGGCGGCGCGGCACAAAGATTATTACCACGACCATCCGCAAGCAGGATGTTCCGCTCAAAAAACTCGTCAAAGATCTTGAGGCGTCGCCGCCAACCATCGTTCCAGGGGCAGCAATTTACTTTGTGCGCCGCCCGCATTTCGCTCCGGCAGCCCTTCTTCACTCGCTCAAGCATTTCAAGGTTCTCCACGAGCGGGTGGCGGTAATGACGATTCACACCGTCAATGCACCGCGCGTGGCAATCGAGAAGGCCGTCGAGGTTGAGCGACTGTCCCAGCACTTCTGGCAGATTGACCTGTCGTGCGGCTTTATGCAGGTACCCGATCTTCCTAAAGCATTGGCCTCGGCTCACGCTACAGGCTGCAAGTTCGACATGATGGAGACGTCCTTTATCGTTTCGCGGGTTTCGATCAAACCGGATGGCAGCTCGGGGATGCCGTTGTGGCAGGATCATCTCTTCATCACGCTCAGTCGGAACGAAGTCGACGCCCCCGAGTACTTCGGAATTCCGCATAATCGTGTTGTCGAGGTTGGATTGCAGCTCATCGTCTAGATTGGCCAGCCGCCACAGGAGATTTGACCAGAAACACGAATTTTGTTCCCTGACCACCACCCTGCTTCTCACTGCTCTTTGAATACGCCGCCGCCGGGCTGCCTGAAGTGCGCTTCGCGCATCTTCTCCTGTTCTTGATCGTGCCGGTGGGCCACCCACGCAGCAAAGCTTACGCTCCGATCAGCCACGTGTGTGCGCTGCCGGTCCAGCGTCACCATGTGATAGCTGTCATCCAGAACAACCAGCTCGGTGAGGCCGCGGATTCCCTTCAGCAGGAGTATCGAATTGCTGATATCACTTTGATCATCAAAACGCGGATGGAAGAGCAAAACCGGCTGCTTCACGAGTTCCAACTCTCTCTTGACCGCCTCGGCAAGCCAACGAAATTCGAGCACGGTGCCGCCCTTGCGCCCGAATATATCCCGGAGAGGTCGACCGTCTTTCTGCAGAGACTCGAGCACGAATTGGCGGATGCGCTCGTCCTTGATGCCATAAGGCGCGCGCTCCTGCAGGTTCAGGAGATTGGCAAGCCATTTATACCGAACGAGGTTGAACAAAGCCAAGCGGCGAGGGATAGCCCAGCCGTTGGGCCAGAACGTCGGCGAGAACATCAGTGCTCCGTGAACACGCTCAGGACGCCTCGCCGCAAGGCGCAAGGCCAGCATCACGCCGGCTGATAGACCCCCGACAATGATGATGTCGCACCGCTCGTTCAAGCGATCGTGGGCCTCTTCGACGGACTTGTACCAATCCGTCCAGGCGGTCGTGTTCAAGAGCTCATCGGAGCCAAAACGGTATGTCCGGCCCGATTGAGAGCCTGAGCGACGAACTTCAATTCGACCGGCGTACCTCCCAATCCATGAATTAGAAGAATTCCGACCCGGCCCCCGTCGAGCAAGATATGCCCGTCACCGTTTTCCAGTTTTTCCTGCGCACTCATGTCCGCCCTCGCCTTTTTGGTGTCCCTTTGCTTGGCACCGCAATCGCCGGAGAATTCTTCCGAGTTTATTGCGTGCAAGCACCCAAACCAAACGACTCCTCAGATGCGCGTTGCGCGCTCGAGAACGACGTCCATGAGCTTCAGTGCGAGGTCAATCTCCTCTTTTGAGATGTGAAGGCTGGGGGCGAGAGTCACGACATTCTTGTAATAGCCGCCGACATCGAGAACGAGGCCATAGCGTCGCCCTCCGATATCGATATCGCCCTTAAGCCCTTCATTGACCATTCGGTCAACAATAGCCTTGGACGGGGTAAAGCTGTCGTCCGGTTCGCAGACTTCCATGCGAAGTGCGAGGCCGAGGCCATCCACATCGCCGACGATCTTATGCCGGCGCTGGAGATCTTTGAGCCCCTCCAGAAAATAGGCACCTTTTTCCATGACCATGGATTCGTAGTCCGTCTCGCGCACCATCTTCATCGCTTCGACGGCGACGGCCGTGCCCATCGGGTTTGCACTGAATGTCGAGTGTGTCGACCCCGGCGGGAAGATCTCCGGATTGATCAGCTCCTCGCGTGCCCACATGCCTGCCAGCGGATTGAGACCGTTGGTGATCGCTTTTCCGAAGACGAGGATGTCGGGGCTTACACCGAAATGCTCGATCGACCAGAGCTTGCCAGTTCGGTAGAAGCCCATTTGTATCTCGTCCACCACGAGGAGAATGCCATGGGCGTCGAGCACTTTCTTCAGCTCGATAAAGAAGTTCTTCGGTGGAATGACGTAGCCGCCTGTCCCCTGGATAGCCTCGACATAGAACGCGGCATATTCAGCTTCTCCGCTCTTCGGGTCCCAGACGCCGTTGTACTCGCTCTCAAAGAGCCTTGCGAACTGCTGGACGCAATTGCGACCGTACTCCTCTTTGCTCATGCCCTTGGGGCCGCGGAAGTGATAGGGGAACGGCACGAATAGTGCCCGGTCGCTAAAATGCCCGTAGCGGCGGCGGTAGCGATAGGATGATGTTATTGCCGAGGCGCCAAGCGTCCGCCCGTGATAGCCGCCCTCGAACGCGAACATCAGGCTCTTACCCTTCTTGAAGTTGCGAACGAGCTTCAGCGAGTCTTCGATTGCTTGGCTGCCACCGACGTTGAATTGAACGCGGCCCTTCTTACCGAACTTCGCTTCGGCATCTCGGGCAATGGTTGTCGCGAGCTCAATCTTCTCACGATGCAGGTACTGGCTCGCCACTTGTGGCAAGCGATCGAGCTGCCGCTTGGCGGCCTCGTTAAGGCGCTGGTTGCGGTAGCCGAAATTCACCGCCGAATACCACATTTGCAAGTCGAGGAACTCGCGACCTTCGGTGTCGTAAAGGAACGAGCCCTCACACCGGTCGAATATCTTCAGTTGGCTCGTGTAATGAACCGTATCTCCATGCGAGCAATAAGCGGACTCGAGGGCGAGCAGATCGCTTTCACTCACATTTTCGAACTGAACTTCACGTGCTCTCGACGCGGCAGGCCAATCGAGCGATTTGTCCATGGCTATGTCTCTCCCCAGAAGGCCGACCCGTTAGAACGGCCCTCATCTGCGCCATGGTTCAACGCACAAGGTGCTCGCTTGCTTCCCGGAAATCTTCAACCATGAAGTACGGCAGCTTGTCGCGCCGGCAATGCTGAGGAGGAATCGACTTCGCGGGCTGACCCATCCCGCGAGGGGGGAGGGGGGAACCCGGATCGCAATTAGTCCGCTTAGTCAGGGAGTGCCTTAGTCTGGTAGCTGGCAATCACATCGCCCAGCGCAAGGCCGCCGTGTGCACTGGCGCGTCCCAAAGCTTGACGAGGTTATCGTCCATCATTGAAATCGTTATCGAGCAGCCGGCCATGTCGAGTGACGTGACATAGCTCCCGACGAGGCTGCGCGCGATCTTCAAACCGGCTTTCTCGGCGAGCCGGCGGGCATTCTCATAGACGAGATATAGCTCCATCGCCGGGGTCCCGCCGAACCCGTTGACGAACAGCAGGACTGGACTGCCGGCCGCCGGCTTCAGGTCCGCTACGATCGTTTCCACCATCTCTTTAGCGATGGCCTGAGCGGGAGCGAGCGCAACCCGGCGTCGCCCAGGCTCGCCGTGGATGCCGACACCCATTTCCATCTCATTGTCTCCGATCGCGAAGGTCGGCTTGCCGGCGGCAGGGACCGTGCAGGAGGTCAGCGCGACGCCCATGGAGCGCGTGCGCCCATTGACCCAGGATCCGATGCTCTTCAAATCGTCAAGCGCCAGGCCCTGCTCGGCTGCCGCGCCGACGATCCGCTCGACAATCAGGGTGCCGGCCACGCCGCGCCGGCCCGTCGTATAGAGGGAGTTCTCGACGGCAACGTCGTCATCGGTGAGGACCGTCTCGATTTTCCTCGACGCCATCTCGCGCGCCATGTCGAAATTCATGATGTCGCCCTCGTAGTTCTTGACGATGAAGAGGCAGCCCGCTCCGGTGTCGACTGCCTCCGCGGCAGCGATCATCTGGTCAGGGGTCGGCGAGGTGAACACCTGGCCGGGACAGGCTGCATCGAGCATGCCATGTCCGACGAAGCCCGCATGCAACGGCTCATGGCCTGACCCACCGCCGGAGACAAGCGCGACCTTGCCTTGAGTAAGCGACCTGCGTCGCACGAATTTACGGTCGTCCCCGAGAGCGACGATATCCGCATGGGCGGCGGCGAAGCCGTCGAGGCTTTCGGCGAGCAGTGTGTCGGGCGAGTTGATGAGTTTTTTCATGGTTTCCTCCCGGGGGGCAATGGGCGGCGCGTGGATGAACGTGCGACTTTCGCCAGGCCTTCGGCGAAATCGTGGATGAGCCGGTCGAGCTCCTCGTTTCGCGCCGGATCTTCGAGATCGGGAACCAGCAGATGCAGCGCACGCAGCCTTGGCAAGGTCTCGAGCGGCACGGGGCGTCGCGGATGGGCTTCGGCATAGGCCGCGAGGAAGGCGCGGCGATCGCTGCTCGAGAAGTGGCAAATCTCGAAGATGATGGACAGATGCTGCGCGGGGATAGCGACGCCGTAAGCGGGATTGCTGATCTGCGAGATGAAGCTGCGTGCCTTGCCCAAAGCCTGCGCCAGCCGATGCCGCGTGCCGGATGGGCGGCGGTCGATGATATTCTTGAGGATGGCCTTGTAGGCGGCGATCGCCTCGGGGCGACTGCTCTCGCGGGCCTGCGCGCTATGGCGTAAGCTCATGACCGTCAGCCCCGACGCCCATAAGCTGCGATCGCCAGCTTCGCACGCCCAACCTGTCCGGGCGCCATGGAGAGGGAACGAAGTCCTGCGTCGAGCAGCAGGGGAATGAGATCGGGATCGCCGCCGGCATCGCCGCAGATCGAAACCTTGCGCGCGTGTAACCGGCCATGGTGGGTGACGTTGGCGATCAGACGCAGCACAGCGGGATCGGCGACCGTGGCAATGTCAGCAAGCTCCGCCACATCGCGGCCGGCGGCCAGCGTATATTGGACGAGGTCATTGGAACCGATCGAAAAGAAGTCTGCCGGAAAGCGTTCCGGCGCGACCGCCACCGCCGGCACCTCGACCATGATGCCAAGCGGCGGCTTCGCATGCGGCACGCCGGCGCTCACGAGCTCATCGCAGGCCTCGTCGAGCAGACGGCGCGTCTCCTCGAGCTCGCGCGGGACCGAGACCATCGGCACCATGACCTCGACACGGCCGACAGCCGCAGCGCGGGCGAGCGCTCTCAACTGCGTCTTGAAGAGATCGCGGTGACGCAGCGTGAGCCTGACACCGCGGACGCCGAGAAATGGATTTGATTCACCCACGACGGTCAGCCCGGCAAGGGGCTTGTCGCCGCCGGCATCCAGCGTGCGGATCGTTACCGGCCGTCCGGCAGCCCAGAGCGCCAAACGACTGTAGACAGCTGTTTGTCTATCTTCGTCCGGAGGCGCCTTGCCCGCGAACAGCAATTCAGTCCTGACGAGACCGATTCCGTCGCAGATCTCCGGGTCGACGCCAGCGACCTCAGCGGGGTCGGCGATGTTGAGCAGCACCGATATACGCTCACCATTGGCCAGCAGGGCCGGCTGCCCGATGACGGCGGCAGCGCTGCGGTCACGCGCGTCGGCGGCCGAGCGGCGGCGATCGAAGTCGGCGCGGTCCTGCTGGCCGGGCGCGAGGACGAGGCTTCCGACTGACCCGTCGAGCATTGCGGCCATGCCAGGCGCAACCCCTTCCGCGCCGTTGGCGACAGCGACCACCATCGGTACGCTGTTGGCCCGCGCCAGCATTGCGACGTGGCTAGTCGGACTGCCGTGCCTGAGCGCGATCCCGCCGCCACGCCAGTCAGTCGCAAGGAACATGGACGGAGTAAGATCATCGGCCAGCACGATCGCACCGGCAGGAATGCTTGTCGCCTCGCGGCCGCTCAGATGCCGCAGAACGCGGTCCCTGATGTCGACGAGATCGCTCGCACGGGCGCGGAAGTAGTCTTCCTGGCTGGCCTTATAACCGGCAATTTCGGCATCGAGCGCGTGCATCCAAGCCTCATCGGCCAGCATGCCGCTCGCTATGGATGCGAACGCAGCCTCGGAAAGCGCCGGGTCCTCCAGCATCGCGGTTTGAAACGTGATCATCTCCCTGGCATCGCCAGTGAGCCGGCCAGCTATCGCGACGAGCGCCTCGTGGGCTCTGGCGATCGCTTCGCGCAGAGCGTCCGCTTCCGTGGACGCATTCCCAGTCGGTCGCCGCACGGCGATGTCACGCGCCAGGACGACGAGCGGCCCCGAAGCAAAGCCCGGTGCCGCAGGCCGTCCCTGAAGGCGAACCGACGTCAAACCTCACTCCTCACCGAATTTGTGCGCCACCAGCCCGATGACGGCGTTGAGCGCGGCCGCCGCATCGCTGCCGTCCGCGCGGAAATACAGTGTCGCGCCCTTTGGCGCCTTGACGCGCATGACCTTTACCGGGCTCTTGGCATCCGTCCATGGGCCGTCAGGCGCCAGCGCGAACTCGATTTGCGCGGCGAAGGTCTTGGCGAGCTGAGTCAGTTTCACCGAAGGCCTGGCATGCAGCCCGACCGCGTTCACGAGGACAACACTTCCGGTATTGGACATCGTGGGCGCTACTGCTCCGTCGACTTTGCGCATTGCTGAAACCTGCTCAGGCGCCATTGAGCTCTTCTGCCGTCTGGCGCACCACATCGAGCGGTGAGCCACCAGAGGCCTCCGTGGCGGCAATCACCGATCCTTCAACGACCGGCGCGTTGCAGATCACGATCCGCTCCCGCCTCTCCGCGGGGAGCAACTCGACCGCCATTTCGCTGTTCGTCTCGGCGCCGCCGAGATCGACAAGAATGGCGACGCCGGCCTCGGACCACGCGCGGTTGATAGCGCCCAGAATGCCTTCAACCGACGTCCCGAGCGCTCCTGCCGGATCACCCCCGGTGAAGGCGAGCGGAACGCTCTCGCCCACCATTTGCCGCACCATATCGGCCGCCCCCTCGGCGACCTTGGGCGAATGGGAGACAATGACGATGCCGACGTTGGCCATGACCCCTCAACCTCCGAGACTGTCGCACAAGGCGGCGATCATGAGCGAGCATGAGCGCGCACCGGGATCCATATGTCCGATAGAGCGGTCGCCGAGAAAGGAGGCGCGCCCACGTATCGCCTTCATGGGAATTGTCGCCTCGGCGGCTGCCATCGCTGCAGCCTTGATAGCGGTGGGATCGGCGCCCGAGGCAATCGCCGCCTGCACGGGGACAAGCACATCGAGCAAGGTCTTTTGCCCGACGTCCGACTTGCCCCTGGCTTTGACGGCGGCAATGGCAGAACTGAGCGCGGCTGCCACGTCGGTCTGCGTCGGGCTCGACGGAAGGGCCTTGCCGAGCTCCATTGCGAGCGTTCCATAAGGCGGACCCGAACCCCCGCCGACCTTCATGACGACCTGCATGCCCGCAACCTTCAGCGCCTCACCCGCCGGCTTGCCGGCGGATTTCGGCAGCTCGGCGAGGACGGCCTCCATGCCCCGTTTCATGTTGATGCCGTGGTCGCCGTCGCCGATCGCCTGATCGAGTGATGTCAGCTCGTCCGCGTGCGCGATTACCGCGCCGGCGACAGCCTTGGTGAGCATTTCGATCTGACCGGTATCCATTGCTTTCGAGCCCTTGGGTCAGCTCCTGACGCGCTTGCCGGACGCGTCGAAGCAAAGCGGATGCACAAATTCAATCGCGACGCTGGAGCCAACCTCCAGCTCATGATCGGGCTCGACCAGCGTCGCAAGACTCGTGGCCTCGGTGTCGATGTGGAGATGGTTCTGGTCACCGAGGTGCTCGATCCAGCGCACGCGACCATCGGCACGGCCGTTCGCGCGACTAATGCGGATGTGCTCCGTGCGGACCCCCAGCGTCACGGTCGCCGGCGGCACCGCGAGGCTCGGGAAGTGCGCTCGCGGCACCAGGTTGATCGGGGGGCTGCCAAGCCGCGTTGCGACATACGTCGAGGCCGGGTCTTCGTAGATCTCGCGGGGAGTGCCGACTTGCACCAGCCGCCCGGCCTCGAGCACGCCGATACGAGTCGCCATGGTCATGGCCTCGATCTGATCATGGGTGACGTAAAGGATGGTGGCGCCGAGGTCGCGCTGGATGCGCTTCAGCTCGAGGCGCAGCTCGGATCGGAGCTTGGCGTCGAGCGAGGACAGCGGCTCGTCCATCAGATAGATCGCGGGCCTGCGCACCAGCGCGCGGCCAATGGCGACGCGCTGCATCTGACCGCCCGAAAGCCGGGTCGCCGGATTGCCAAGCTTGTCTTCGATGTGCAGCATCCTGGCGATCTCGCCGACGCGTGCGCGGACCTCGTCCTCGGAGGCGGGCCGCAGCGGCGAGCGCAGCGGGAAGGCGAGGTTGTCGAAGACGCTCAAATGCGGATAGAGCGAATACTGCTGGAATACGAGAGCCACGTCGCGGGCCGCGGGCGGAAAGCTCGTCATATCCTGCCCGCTGATCTCGATCCGGCCGGAGTCGACCTGCTCGAGCCCGGCGACGAGGCGCAGGGTCGTCGTCTTGCCCACGCCAGTGGGCCCTAGCAGGGCGACGAACTCCCCGTCGGAGATCGACAGAGAGAGCCTCTCGACGGCCGTGACCTGGCCGAAGCGCTTCGTCACGTCGCGCAGGATGACATCAGCCATGGCTCACCCCGTCGTGGAGGGCGGTCCTCAGGGCTTTGCCCGTTGCCGCATCGAAAATCGACAGCCGCTCCGGTCGGAAGGCCAGCCCGACGTTGCGCCCTTCCGGCATCACGGTCGCCGCCGGCAGCCGCGCACGAATGAGCCCCGTTGCTGTCTTGACCGCTACGATCTGCGTCGTACCGAGGTACTCCGAGCCATAGATCTCACCTCGGATCGGGCCGAGATCGACGATCGAGACATGCTCGGGCCGCACGCCCAGAACCCATTTCGCTGCGCCGCTGTCTTCGCGCACCTGAGGCACGGCCTGAGTGCCGCCGGGAAGGGCGATCGACCTCGCACCCCGGGCGAGCGCGCCGGAAAACGGCACAAGGTTCATCGACGGCTGCCCGATGAAATCGGCGACGAACAGCGTCGCTGGACGGTCATAGATCTCTTGCGGGGGCGCCAGTTGCTCGATTACGCCGTTGTTCATCACCGCGATCTTGTCGCCCATCGCCATCGCTTCGAGCTGGTCGTGGGTGACATAGACGGTGGTTGCCTTAAGCCGGTTATGGAGGGCCCTGAGCATCCCGCACATCTCATGGCGGA
>WNFL01080321.1_pt6 | contig 10219 bp, 7 predicted proteins | sample 5400361 | NCBI WGS metagenome assembly WNFL01 (sample SAMN13153351, study PRJNA577476) | soil metagenome | isolation source: 40 cm soil on Douglas fir-dominated hillslope | place: USA:California | collected 2013-09-17
CCTCGTCCTCGCGCTCGCGGCCCCCTCGCGCGCGAGCGCCACGCCCACGACGAAGGCGGCGCGCGCCAAGACGCACGCGGCCGCCGTGGATCGCGCCACCTGGGTGGACCACGACGCGCGGCCCATTCCGGCGCCGCGGGAGAGGAAGATCAGCCTCTACTCCTACATGTTCCGCCAGGCGCTGGTGGAGCCGATCAGCCATGCCTTCGACATCCCGGACAAGGTGCTCCGGATCGCGGCGGTGTTCGGGGTCGACCGCAAACGCCAGGCCGCGAACGTGAACGCCTACGACGAGGTCTCGAACTCCACCTGGTTCACAAACCGGAACCACGTGCGGTTCGTTTCGCCGGAGCAGATCCGCAGCGGTCCCTTCGAGGGCGTGGAGCCTGAGAAGCCGTGGACCGTGAGGATCGCAAGGGATCTCCCCAGGGCGGATCGGGCGCGGGCACGGTCGTGAGCCGGCTCGCGTGGGCGGCGGGCTACAACATCGCGCTCTACCAATCGATCACCTTCCGCCGCGAGGACCTCTTGTTCCAGACCCAGGTCGCGTCCGCCAGGGACGTCGCCACCGGCGACGCGCCCATCACCGAGGCGGGCCTGACCGACCTCCTGAGCCACGGCGCGCACTCCGACGACGGCCGCTACTTCGGCAGCGCGAGCCTGTTTCTTCCGGGGAAGCCCGCGGGTCCGCTGGATCTCCACGGACGCCGCCGCGACGACCCCAACGACTGGTACCGGCACAAGAACCGCCGCGAGCTGCGCGGGCTCTTCGTCTTCTATTCGTGGCTCAACAACTGGGACGTGAAAGATCAGCAAACGCTGGACATGTACGGGAAGGCGGACGCGCCCTCCGCGCATCTGACGCACTACCTGCTCGACGTGGACGGATCGTTGGGCGCGGCCGCCGAGGGAGCGAAGCCGCTTCCCTACGGCTACGAGATGAGGGTAGATTTCCCGTGGATGATGAAGCGCGTCGTCACGCTGGGGTTCGTCCACGAGCCCTGGCGAGCGGCTCCGCAAGAGACCGGGATCCCCTCCGTGGGGAACTTCGCGGCGAAAGGGTTCAAGCCCAAGCGTTGGAAGCCGCTCGAGGAAGTTCCCCCGTTCGTGAAGATGACCACGCGCGACGGATACTGGGGCGCGAAGGTGGTCGCTTCCTTCTCCGACGCCCAGATCGCGGCGGCCATCGATGCCGCGCACTACGAGGATCCGCGCGCGGTCCAGTACCTCACGCAGACCCTGATCGAGCGCCGCGACACGATCGCCCGCTACTGGTTCAGCCGGGTCGCGCCGCTCGACTTCTTCCACGTCCAGGACGGGGCGCTCCAGTTCCGGGATCTGGCGCTGGACCTCGGCCTGACCGAGCCGCGCCGGTACGAGGTGGAGATCGAAGGCGGGAAGCACGCGCGTCTCACCTCCACGACGATGGACCTTCCCTCCACGGCGTCCAACCTCTCCTTGACCCTCTCCATCGCGGGCAGCAAGGCCGCGCCGGTGAAGGTGGACCTGAGGCGGACCGGATCGAATTGGATCGTCGCGAGGGTGCGTCACGCCTGACGCGGTTCGCATTCCTCCTGTGCGTCCTCGCCCTCGGCTTCCCCGGATGCGCCCGGATGGGAACGCTGCAGCACGTGCCCCAGCCGGTCTCGCCCATCAAGCCGGCGCAGGGCGTGCCCGGAGCGCGCGTCCCCGAGACGCGGCCCGATCTCTTGCGGGCGCTCTTCAGCGGGGACACGCTCGTCGGATTCCAGCCCGAGACCTCCGACTCGACGCGACGGTACCTGGGACGGCTCTGGGAGGGATACACCGCGGACACGGTGGAGGTGATGCTGTGCGGGGACAATCGTCCCGCGTACCACAGCGCCCGCCTGAAGCCGGACTTCCAGAAGCTGGGAGGGCTCTTCTCGCTCCGGCCCCGACGGATGCTCGGAGGACTCGTGGCGATTCCGGTGACCCTCTTCAAGGGATTCGTTCCGGACCTGGCGTTCGTTCGGGACATCCCGGCCCTCATCACCAAGCAGCCGAACTGGGGGCGCGAGAAGGACGTGAACCGGGCCATCGGGATGAAGATCGATTCCCTGACCGCGGCCGGAAAGCGGATCGCGTGCGTCATCAACACCGGCGACCTGGTCAAGGACGGCCGCTATCCCAACGAGTGGCGCCGCTTCCTCAGCCTGGTGCGTCCCCTCTCCTCGCGCGCGGCGTATTTCGGCGTGGCCGGCAATCACGAGCGCACCGACACGGAGCTGGGGCTCGCGAACTGGCGCGCGGGGACCGGGCTCCCGGTTTCGGGCGACCGGCTCTATTACTGTTTCGACAGCGCCGACGGGTGGATCCGCTTCATCGCGCTGGACTCGAATCCCATGACGGATCCCGCCAATCACTGGTCCCGGGACGTCGAGATCAAGTACTCGGACGAGCAGATCGACTGGATGGTGCAGCGGGTGCGCGAGCACAGGGGTCCCGCGTTCGTCTTCATGCACCACCCTCCCTTCTCCAGCGGATTCCACCGCGTGGAGTGGCAGAACGACGACGTCCTGCGCGAACGGCGCGAGCGCATGGTCCGGGCCCTGCACACGGCGGGGATCGGGGTCCTGGCTACCGGCCACGAGCATGCGTACGAGCGGGCGCTCCTGACCTGGCCCGATGCCGTGCTGATCAACATCGTGACGGGCGGCGCAGGGAGTCCGCTGCACGACATCCCCTCACCCCGGGAAGGCGCGCGGCTGTTCAGCGAGTACCGGGTGGCGGGCTCGGTGATCCAGCCGGAGAACGTGTTCACCGAGCAGGTGTTTCATTTCATCCACGTGCGGCTCTGGTTCGGGGGCGGCGAGTTCTTCACCTACGCCGTGGAGCCGAACCGCACCGTGCGGCTGATCGACCAGGTGAAGATCGACCTCAGGCGCTACGGCACCCCGGTCGTGAACCAGGACAAGATCCCGGTCCCGATGGTCGTGAAGACGCAGCCCCCTCCTCGGGAGGAACGCAAGGACCGCAAGAACCCCGCGAGGAGCGATTCCACGAGCGCGAGCGAACGGCTCCAGTCCAAGCCGCCCCCCACGCCGCGGAAGCGGTAGGCGGACCGGTCTAGGCGGCCTTCGGCCCTTTCCGGCTGTGGCGCCGCGCCAGGAGACGCGCGGACTCGGGGGTCTTCATGGCCTCGGGCACCTGCGTCACCAGGGTGCCCAGGGCCAGGTCGGCGAGCGGAAGGAGGACGTTCAGGTTCCGGTTCATGTGCACGTGATGGATCTGGTGGTGCCGCTTGAGGAACTGGTACCAGCGGGAACGCTCGATCCACTGAAGCCGGGGCTTGTGCATGAGGTAGTGAATGCCCTCGTAGCCCGCGTAGTAGACGAGCATGGTCATGGCGAATCCAATCAGAAAAGCGAGGTACGGGAGCTTCGTGCCGCCCGCCCACAACGCCCACGCGCCCAGGGCCCAGGGCACGGTGTTGATTCCGACGAGGAGCGGCCCGCCCCACCACTGGAAGCTAAGCGCCTCCTCCTGCTCCTCCTCGACGACGTGAAACGTGTCTTCGAACTTGCAGAGCTGATGGTGGATCAGCGTGTGGGCGGTGAAGCAGTTCTTGGGCATCCAGGGACGATGGAGCCAGTAACGATGAAAGGCCCATTCGAAGAAACTGGATTGGACCGTGCCAACCACAACAGCGGACAGAATCGCGATCAGGATGTTGGGCAAGAATACCCCCTGGGATTGTAGGTCTCGTTCCTAATATCGGCCGTCCGATCCCGGAACTCAATCCGAACCGGTACGGCTAAGAACCGCATCCGCCAGGCGCTCGATGTCCGCCCGGTCGTTGTAGATCTGCGTAGAAACACGTGTCCAGAGCCTTCCCTTTGTAGCATGGAGCTGAACTTCGATGTTGTCCTGATGGAGGAGGGCATCCCGCAACCGGGCCGCGTCCTCCGCGGTGGATCCAGACCCGGCGGGCAGAGGCACGGTGCTCATGGTCCCCACCATGGCTTCGGTCAGCTCCAGCGGATTCCCCCAGCGCTCGGACAAGAGGCGCGCCGCGTCCCAGGCCAGAGCGTGGTTGGATTCGCGCACGCGCGCAGGCCCCAGCTCGTGCAGGAACGCGATCGCGGCCGGTGCCGCGAGGTACGCCGAGGGATCGCGCGTTCCAACCCAGTCGAATTCGGCGGTGAATCCACGGCCCAATCCCCACGAGATGACCGGCGGATGGAGCCCTTCCTGACGTCGCGGATCGGACCATAGGATTCCCGAGCTTCGCGGCGTCCACATCCACTTGTGCAGATTCCCGACGTACCAGTCCGCGCCGATCGCGGGCAGGTCGAGCGCGACCGCCCCGGGCGCGTGCGCGCCGTCCACGACCGTAGCCACCCCGCGCGCGCGGCATCCGGCCACGATCTCCTGGATCGGCATGACGATCGCACTCTCCGAGGTGATGTGCTCGACCACCAAGAGCCTCGTGCGGTCCCCGATCGAGGAGAGGATCGCGTCCCCGAGGGCGTCCCGCCCCCGCGTCGTGGATGGAAGCTCCACGGTGCGAACGACGGCGCCGCGCTCGCCCGCGTGAAACGCCGCAGCTTTCGCGATGGCGCCGTACGCGTGATCCGTGATCAGGAGCTCGTCCCCCGGCCGGAATGGGAAGGAGCGGAACACCGCGTTCATTCCGGTCGTGGCGTTGTCGACGAAGACCAGGTCCTCGCCCCGTCCGCCCAGGAAGGAGGCCACCTCCCGCGCGGCCGCACGAAGCAGCGGGAGCTCGCTCCGCGGCATTCCGACCGCGATCTCGGACAGCTCGCGGAGAAGGAATCCGGATGGCTGGCGCTCGATCCGGTCCCGGATCTTCTGCTGCGCCTCGAGCACGCGGATCGGCGTCGCGCCGACCGTGCCGTGATTCAGGTGCGTGACCGCGGGGTCCAGCTTCCAGTGGGACAGCCAGGCGCGGCCGAATGGAGGAGCGGCGGGCGGAGACAGCGAGGTCGAGCGGCCAGGTTCCAATGACCGCATTATAGGTCACCCCTCCGTCGGATTCTCGCGTATTCTCCGTCCATGCCATTCGCCTCGCTGGGCCTCGCGCCCCAAGTCGTCAAAGGTGTCCGTGCCGCCGGATATGTCGATCCCACTCCGATCCAGCGCAAAGCCATCCCGATCATTCTCGAGGGCAAGGATCTGATCGGCGCCGCGCAGACCGGGACCGGAAAGACGGCGGCGTTCGTGCTTCCCATCCTCACGCGCCTCCTCGGGGGCCCTCGACGCCTGCGGGCGCTCGTGCTCACACCCACGCGCGAGCTCGCGGCGCAGGTCGAGACGAACGCGCGCGACTACGCCCGCTTCACCGACCTCCACGTGGGCGTGGTCTACGGCGGCGTGCCTCTTCCGCCCCAGGAGCGCTTGCTGAAGCAGCACGGGGTGGATTTTCTCGTCGCCACGCCCGGGCGCCTTCTGGATCTGCACGACCGCCTCGCGCTGCGGCTGGACTTCATCGAGACCCTCGTGCTGGACGAGGCCGACCGGATGGTGGACATGGGCTTCGCGCCGGATCTGAAGCGGATCCTCCGGCTGATGCCCAAAGAGCGGCAGACGCTCATGTTCTCCGCCACGATGCCTCCCGAGCTGAATCGGGTGGCGAACGAAGCGCTCCGGGACCCGGCGCGCGTGGATCTGGCGCCGCCCCAGCGGCCGGCGGCGGGCATCACGCAGGCCGTCTACCCCGTGCCGCGTCATTTGAAGACAGACCTTCTCGATTCGATGCTCTCCCAGACCGACGTGAGCAGCGTGATCGTGTTCGCCCGGACGAAGCACGGGGCGGACAAGCTCACGCGCGATCTTCAGCGCCGCGGGCATTCGGTGGCCACGCTGCACGGCAACCGGAGCCAGAGCCAGCGGGAGCGCGCCCTCGGCGATCTGAGACGCGGGCGGGTGCAGGTGCTGGTGGCGACCGATATCGCCTCGCGCGGAATCGACGTCGAGGGGATCACCCACGTCATCAACTACGACGTGCCGCACGCTCCCGAGGATTACGTGCACCGGATCGGAAGGACGGGCCGCGTGGATGCCGTCGGAGACGCGTTCACGTTGATCTCCCCCGAGGAGATGAAGCAGCTGAGCGCGATCGAGCGATTCCTGGGACGCGCGGTGCCGCGCGTCATCCTCCCCGACTTCGACTACAAGCGCCGCGCCGCCGAGCGCCCGCCCGGTGGGAATCACGGCGGCGGCGGCGGACGCCCCTCGCGAGGAGGGGGATCGCCCCGCGGAGGACGCAGCCATGGACCGTCCGCTGGTCGCTCCAACGCGTCGACGCCCCATGCGTCGCGGCCCGCTTCGAGGAATCCTCAAGCTGCCCCGCGCCCTCAGGGCGCTTCTTCCGAGGCCTCCCAGCATGGACGGCGTCCCCGGAAGTCCCACGGGCTGGATCGCCGGCGAGGCCGGAGGATCTAACGTGATCCGCGCTTCACGGATCGCCCTCGCGATCCTCGCGATATCCTTCGCCTTCGCCTGTTGCGGTTGCGCGAAGGATCGACGGACGGAGCTGGAAACCCTCAAGTCGACCCTCGAGAGCAGGAATGCAACCTTCGCGGAGGCTTTCGCGAAGCGCGACGTCCAGACCCTCGGCCAGTGCTACACCACCGACGCCCAAGCCTTCCCCCCCGGCGTCGCTCCGGTTTCCGGCCGGGCCGCGATCCAGGACATGTGGAAAGGGTTCCTGGCCATGCCGGTGGGACGGATCGAGCTCCGGACGGTGGACGTGGACGGGAACGGGGAGACGGCGTGGGAGGCGGGACAGTTCACGTTGGTGGGAACGAACGGCGCGACGATGGACGAGGGCAAGTACATCGTCGTCTGGAAGCACGAGCCGGACGGCTGGAAGCTGTACCGCGACATGTGGAGCTCGAACAGCCCGCAGCAGACTACTTCAGAAGCACCATCCGGATCCGGTCTCGATACCCTCGATCGTTCGCGATGACCGCGAAGTACGCCCCCGAGGAAACCGCGCGCCCGCGCTGATCGGCGCCGTCCCAGGCGGCCTGGTACGTCCCCGCCGGAAGCCAGCTCTCTTGCAGCGTCCGCACCAGCTCTCCACGCACGTTGTAGATCCGGAGCGAGATCCTGCCGCCTTCCGCGAGGGAGAAGCGGAGCGTGGTGCTGGGGTTGAAGGGATTCGGGACGTTCGGGTAGAGAGCGGACTTGGACGGCGCATCCATCGAGAGCGGCGCCTCCGCGCTCAAGAGCCCCTTGTCCGCGTGGATCACGACGGATCCCCCGCCGAGCACCGTGCTGGCCGTGCTGCTGTCCGGCGCCCCGAGCTGGTTGTCGTAGACGGGGGTGCCGGTCGTCTTGTTCGTGATCTTGATGCGGAACTTGTCCAGGCCGCCGCCGCCTTTGATGTCGCCATCCAGCGCGCTGAGCAGGAACTGGTAGTCGCCCAAGCCGTTGATCGTCCCCGAGCCCTTGAACTGCGCCTTGGCGCCCGCGATGACGAGCCAGTCGTAGACCGTGCTGTGGAAATTCAGGTTCCCCGCCTTGAACTGGAACTCGGTCTCGCCCTCGGGGGCCGAGCTCCCTTTCTTGTACTTCGAGACGAACCCGAAGTTCGCCTTCCCCGTCATCGGGGGATCCGCCAGGTAGGCCCCCGCCGGTGAGTTGATCCATCCTCCGCCGGTGACGAACCCGGCGGATGGGTCGTAGACCACGACGAAGGCGTCGAGCCCGGCGACCTGCGTGGCGACGGAGGCTTGGCCGCACTGATCTTGCACGGACATCTTCACGGAGTAGACGCCGGCCGTGGTGAAGGTGAAGGAGCCCGCCGTCGTCTTCGCGGCCTCGTTCACGGTGCCGGCGAACGTGATGGCGTCGCAGCTCCACTGCACGGTGTGGACGTCCCCCGCGTTGTCGGTGAACGAGCCGACGAAGGAGACCGGCTGACCCGCGCCGATGATGAGCCCGCTCGGGGGCGCCGTGATCGTGGCGACCGGCGGCGGGTTCGTGACCGTGATCGTCTGCGTGGCGTTGGCGGTGTTCCCGGTGGCGTCGGTCGCGACCCAGGTGACCGTCGTGGTTCCCTTCGGATAGGGGCTTGCGATCGGCTGGCCGTCGCTCCTCGTCCCTGCGAGCGTGGTCGTCCCTCCGCAGTTGTCGGAGGCCGTGGTGCCCAGCGAGGCGATCGTGGCGGTGCAGACCCCGGCGACGGTCGGAACCGTGATGGCCGCGGTCGTGATGACCGGCGGGGTGTTGTCGGTGACGGTCACGGTCTGGGTGCGGACCGTCGTGTTCCCGCTGGGATCCATGGCCGTGTACGCCGGGACGCCGGTGCGCGTCAGCGTGGCGGAGCAGTTGTCGGAATAGGTCGGGGTTCCCAGCGCGGCATCGGAGATCGCCTTGCCGCAGATCGTCGCCCCCGCGCCGGTCGTGGCCGTCACCGCGGCGGGTGCCGTGAGGACGGGCGGGGTCTTGTCGAGCACGGTCACGAGCTGGGTGGCCGAGGTGGTGTTTCCGTTCCCGTCATCGGCCGTGTACGTGATCGTCGTCGCGCCAACCGGGAAGATGTTCCCCGCCGGAACGCCGGTGCGCGTCACCGTCACGGAGCAGTTGTCGTTGGCTACCGGCGTGCCCAGGACGGCGTCCGGGATCAGGAGTCCGCAGATCGTCGCCCCGGGGCCGGTCATCGTGTTCACCGGGGCCGGAGCCGTGATCGTCGGAGGCTCGTGGTCGGTGACCGTGACGGTCTGCGTCGCGGTGGCGCCGTTCCAGTGCGCGTCGGTGGCCGTCCAGGTGATGGTCGTCACAGCTTTGGGATAGGGATCGGTCAGCGCCAACCCGTCGCTCCGGACCCCGGACAAGATCACACCGGGACAGTTGTCCGTGGCGGTCGTTCCCAGGGTGACGGAGGCCGTGCAGACCCCGTGATCGGTATCCACGGCGATCGGGGCGGTCGCGATCACGGGCTTCTCGGTGTCGTTCACCGTGACGGTGAAGCTCTTGGTGGTCGGGTTGCCGTGAGCGTCCGTCGCGGTCACGGTCACCGTCGTCGTGCCGACGGCGAACGTGGAACCCGAAGGAGGCGTGCTCACCACCGTCACCCCCGGACAGTTGTCCGTGGCGGTCGCGGTGAACGTCACCACCGCTCCGCACACGCCGGCGTCGTTGCTCACCGTGATGTTCGCGGGGACGGTGAGCGCCGGGTTCTCGGTGTCGTTCACCGTCACCGTGAACGTCTTCGTGGTCGTGTTGCCGTGAGCATCCGTCACGGTGCTGGTGACCGTGGTCGTTCCCACCGGGAAGGTCGATCCCGAGGCGGGTGTGCTCGTCACGGTGCCAACGCCGGGGCAGTTATCCGTCGCGGATGTCGTGAAGCTCACGACCGCGCCGCAGACGCCGGCGTCGTTGCTCACCGTGATGTCGGGTCACCGTGAAGGTCTTCGTGGTCGGGTTGCCGTGAGCGTCCGTGGCCGTGACGCTGACCGTCGTCGTGCCGACGGCAAACGTCGAGCCCGAGGGAGGCGTGCTCACGAACGTCACGCCTGGACAGTTGTCCGTGGCGGTCGGGGTGAAGGTCACCACCGCGCCGCACGCGCCGGGATCGTTGCTCACCGAGATGTCGGCGGGGACCGTCAGCGCGGGCTTTTCCGTGTCGTTCACCGTGACCGTGAGGGTCTTGACCGTGGTGTTGCCGTGAGCGTCGGTGGCCGTGACGGTCACCGTCGTCGTCCCGACAGGGAAGGTGGATCCGGAGAGCGGCGAGCTCTCGACCGTCACGCCTGGGCAGTTATCGGTTGCGGTTGGCGTGAACGTGACCACGGCTCCGCAGAGGCCGGCGTCGTTGCTCACCGTGATGTCGGCGGGCACGGTCAGCGCCGTTTCCGTGTCGTTCACCGTGACGGTGAAGGTCTTGGTCGTCGTATTGCCGTGAGCGTCCGTGACGGTGCTTGTTACGGTGGTCGTCCCAACCGGGAAGGTGGATCCCGAGGGGGTGCTCGTCACGGTGCCAACGCCTGGGCAATTGTCCGTCGCGGACGTGGTGAAGGTCACCACCGCGCCGCACACACCGGCGTCGTTGCTCACCGTGATGTCGATCGGCACGGTCAACGCGGGCTTCTCGGTGTCGTTCACGGTTACCGTGAAGGTCTTGGTCGTCGCATTGCCGTGAGCGTCGGTGGCCGTCACGGTCACGGTGGTCGTGCCCACCGGGAACGTCGTGCCGGAGTCGGGCGTGCTGAGGACCGTGACTCCGGGA
>WNFL01269700.1_pt1 | contig 10216 bp, 8 predicted proteins | sample 5400361 | NCBI WGS metagenome assembly WNFL01 (sample SAMN13153351, study PRJNA577476) | soil metagenome | isolation source: 40 cm soil on Douglas fir-dominated hillslope | place: USA:California | collected 2013-09-17
CTACCATCACCTCGTGCCCGCCCGCGATCCAGGTACGAGTGTATCGGCAGCAGACCCCGCAACCTCCGTTCCTCGCGGCAAGACCGGCAGTCCGGCATCGGGAGGCACCGGTAACAGCCGGGCGGAGATCGCAGTTCGTCAAGTCGTGCAGGACTGGGCGCAGGCCTGCAATACCAAACATCTGGATGACGTGCTGGAACTCTACGCGGCTGACGCCACCGTGATCCGCGCGAGCCTGCCTCCAATACGCAGTCTGCCAGCCATCCGGGAATTCCTTTTTTCACTGCTTGAGGCCGGACTTGGCGACGTAGAAATGGAATCGCTGCGCACCGAAGTGATGGGCGAGGTAGCGCTGGATCTTGGCCGCTGCAAGATGCTGGTGCCGGTCGCAATGGGTAAACGCCGGGAAGAGCGCGGGAAATATCTTGTTGTCCTGGTGCGTCAGCCGACAGGTGCGTGGAAGATTTTCGCCGATTGCTGGTCGAGCGATCAGGTAGTCACCGCGCCCGCCACGCCCGATGCCGGCCCGAAAAGGAAATGAGCCCTCCGCCACTCCCCGCAAGCTGCGCTGAGAGATCTTATTTGTAGAGAAGCCGCACGCTGCGTCGCTACTTTGCGGTTCTAGATACAAGAACAAAACCCCGATCCTTACGGATCGGGGCGTTTTCGGTTAGTTGGTTTTGTCACTCTTACTTATCGCGTACGGCAAATACCTGTCGATAGCCCAGGGTGTCAACGTCGCGGAACAGGGGCGTCCCAGGGGGCAAACCGCCTGGTAGTGCGAAATCCGCGTCGAAGCTGTATTTACGCACAGGCGGCGAATAGACCGTCTGGCAGCACTTGAACACACCGGTCAGATAGGTGGAGTAGTAGAGGCTCACAAGCGAGCCCTTGTAGTTAAGAGTCTGTCCACCCCAGCTTTCCAGGTAGCGCAAGAAGTTGTGTGCTCCTCCATCGGTCCCGTAATCCTGGAGGCCCCATGCCGGCTTGGGGAAATTCATATTCTTACCGCCAGCAATTGCCAGACGGTAGTAGGTCGTCCCCGCATTGCGATTTCCCACAGTCGTCGGGTTCGCGAAGCTGTTCAAGTCAGACCAATTGTTGGAGAGAAGAGTAACGGAATCGGCGATCACGCTGGCCGCCGCATGACCAGCGATGTCCGCGCCTCCGGCCCAGGCGGGATCTCCCGCGTTCGAGTTGAAGTTGCCGTGCACGTAAACCGGATTTTCTGAGGCTACCGTGAGTCCACCGGGGCTAGCTAGCGTTCCGTCCTGACGGTAAGGCACGTTTCCGAAACCCGCGTCCACCAGTTTCACCGCGTGGCGCGCTCCGCTGACCCAATTTTTGCGGCCAGTGCTCAAACAACTCACAATGCGCGGCAGGTATGGATTGTCTGGAGCAGCGCCCGTGATTCCAGCATTGACATTTGCGCCCGCCCCGTTCCAGAAGCCTAATCCGATATTTGCAGGGCCAAAGAAGTCGGGCAACTTGTTCTGATTGACATCTTCCGGAAAATCCTTGGCGCCCCCCGGTTTAGGCTCAAGAACGCCATCCGGGACGCCTGCCGCTGAGGCCGAGTTGATCGAATCCTCCAGACCGGAGTCTCCCGATTTTTCCGCGCCATTGTAGGGCGGGTTGGGATTGCGCAGCATGCCGCGCCGATCCGATATATACAGGACCCATCCGTTTTGGGTTACGAAGTCAACGCTCGTGCCGGAGGCGCCAATTGTGCCCCACAGCCATCTCTTCAAGTTGCCCACGTCGATTTCAACGGCATTCATTACTCCGACGGCGGAGCAGGAATTGTTGTTGGCCGCTACATCGCGTGTTTCGCCCTCACGCGTATCGTAGAGGTTGATGGGATACCAGTTGTACATGCTGACGCTCTGCGCAGCAGCGACGCCATTGTTGACAATTCCGAAATACGGGCTTGTGCTACCGGCATTGAGCCCGACAAAGTCGCTCACCACCTCCGGCGGACGTCCGTAGTTCCACAGGTCGCATTTCACCTTGCCAGAGACAGTAATCGTATGGGTGCATGCTGGCGCTAGGCCATTGGGGTCCGCCGCTCCATCGCCGTTGCGATCTGCCGGTTGCTGCATGATCAGGATCGCATTGGGGTTCACAGCATTGGCGCCAGGACCATTTGGAGGAGCGGTCCCGCGAGCAAAACCGAGACGCAACCATTCGTCGGTCACATCACGCCAGTTGCCGGCCACGTCTTTATACCGCACGCTCAGCCATCCATCAATCAAGTTCCAGCTAGCGGCAGCCGGTAGCGGATACGGGAGCGCGTTGTTTGCCAGGTAATATGGAGAGGCTGGTGGGGCAGGGCAGTTCGCAGGTCCGGCCGGGGTGGTATTCGCGGGCGGACAAAGTGTGAACGGTGGCGCGCCGCCTCCCGGGTTCGCAATGATCGGAGCATTCGCCGGCACCACGCTATCACCCGGGGGATGGCCTGCCGGAGCAAATGGCCAGTCGGCAGAGATTGGTAATGCGCCGCCCGTCCCTGGCAGGGGCAGGGGACTATTGTTGCCGCAGTTGGTGTTGTTGCACGGAGACTCATCGGGCAGCGCTTGAGTACTCGCGGCAAAGTAAGTGTTATATGTCGAGCCTGCAGGCAATGGGGGCACAACGTTTCCAGGAAACGCAGCCCCGGAAACTGGAGCGGGAACTCCAAACTGGTAGGCGCCAACGTTGGCCAAACGGATTGCCCCAACTGGAAGCTCTGCCGGATCATCCGAGAGCAGCACCTGAATCTGAGCCATATTTTCTTCACGCGAACTGCTCAGTCCTGAAGAATCGGCGGCCCGTGCTCGTCGGATAATCTCGTACGTGTGATCGGCTCCGTTTACAAATGGCAGTTGAAGGTTCTTTGCTCCCGTGCCAAACGGAGGGAGTCCAAAGTTGCCGTTCACAACCTCGGAGTGATAACTGCTGACTGAAATGTTTTGCCAGGTGGGGTTCGTTCCCGACGTCGGGGGATTACCACCTCCGCCGAGTACGCTGCCTTCGTTCAAAGCCAGGCCCCGGCAGGTGCCCGGCGGCGCTGGTGGCGCTCCGTCGCAACCTTGGGCGGCGGTCGGAATCAGGACGGTACCGGCGTAGTTCGCGTTGGTGGGAAAACCATTGGCCAGCTGAGCTCGAACCACGTTTCCGAAGACCGTGACTTTGTCGTGAAATGTGAGAAAGCTGGCATTGCCAACCTCGGGATACAAGTCCGAGTTGGTATGTACGCGTCCCGCGAAATCAAAGTTTGGACCGCTAAAGAATGAAAGATCGCTGTCCGAAAACACGCCGAACTGGAACACGGGAATCAGGGCAACCTGCGCGTTGCGCATCATGCTGACTTCCTGGCCACCGGCCTGGGCAGCCGTAGCTAACATGGTCACCGGAATGATTTGTGCCCACAGTCCCTGGTTTGGTCCGGACTGAATCTGTCCATAGTTATTCGACAAGGGCGCCGCGCATCCAGACGCGGGCTGCACCTGGTAGTCCTTCCAGGTGACGCCGCTGATATAGGGTTGCAGGTTGCTCAATGCGCAGATGTCACTGGGCTTGGGGGACTGCGCGGAGCGAAAGGCGCCGGCGAGGTCGGAGGTCATTTTTTCCACCGCACCCTCGGCATTGTGATAGGCGACGTTGTTCTGCAGGTCGACTCCACCCACCTTGCCCTCAGTCGTAACCATCATCATCAGGCCGATGGCAATGCCCGACAAAAGCAGCATGAGCAGCAAAGTCGCTATCAGCGTGAATCCCCGTGAACGAAGTCTCGCGCTTCTCATCGTGTAACTCCTCATTGGTCTCCCCATTTTCTTCTCCAAGCCCTGCAAACTAGTGGGAGGACAGTGGATAATCATTCTTAAATGTCAGATCGCGCGCACTAACGGAGGTTTGCAAATCCAGTCCCTGATAGCCCCCGCTCCCGTGAAGGGTGCTGGCCACGCTCATGTGCTTGATGTTGATCTTGGTAATTTGATTGGGGGTCAGAGTGTTGGTGTCCGGCTGATCCGTTAACAAGGTGCTAGTGCTGGAATCGTAGAGGTCATAACTGAACTGCAGGAACGCTACGTTTTCCGCTAGCGGTGTCGGGGTGTGTCCGCTGGTCTGCCGCATCAGTCGAGGCGGAACGATCGAGTTGTCGATGTAGTAGGAAATGACGTTAATTCGGTTTGCCGTGCCAGTACCACCTATTATTTGCGCAAGGCTGCCGGCTGCGGCTGCCGGCTGGTTCATTTTGAGGGGATCGCCGGCAGCGAAAGTTACGTCATATTGCGGTTCCCCTTTCGCATTGTTCCCAGCGGCTTGGACATTCGTTACTTCACCGATCACGGTCGAACTGGTGGCGCCGTTGCCGACGCCGATCGTGACCTGCAATTGAACCAGGTCGCCCGGGGTAAGTCCGATTACCCCATCATTCACCGCTTGGGGCGCCAGCAGCGGCGGCGGCACAATACAAGTGACGGGCAGGGGATTGGTCAGAGTGAAGCGCACGACAGTGGCGTTGGTGACGCTCACGCTGTAGCAACTGAGCAGGAAAACAGTGTCGGCATTCACCACCGTGATTACGTCGGTAGGACCTCCGGCGGCATTGAGCGTAGGACCAAACTTCGGCCCCGTCATCAGCCCATAAAGATAGGGGACAGCAACACCACTTACGGTCTGGGTCGGATACGCCACAGCACCGCTGTTGATGTAGCACTTCGGCGTCTGGTCGCATCCATAGACGGGAACCTTAACGCCATTTCCTGACGGGAGTGCAATTTGAACGTTATTGCCCATGCCCGAACCCGCCATGCTGATGTCCTTCGTCAGCATGGTGGAGGCGGCGCGAAAGTCCTGTTGCATCTCGGCGCGCTGGGAAACCAGCCATGTGCCGCTTACGGCTTTGCTGAACATCGATACCGCCGCGGCCATCACGACGGCGCCCAGCGCCATCGCAATCGTCATTTCCAGCAAACTGAAGCCTTGATCGCGAACCGTGACTCGGTGCTGCATAGTCCCCCTCATTACCGGAACTGCGAAATAAACGAAGTCAAGAGGTACGTTTTGGTTCTTTGCACGCGGGGCGTATTGAACTGAACCGAAATGTTGATCGCGCGCAGCGATGCGACCACGTTCCCGTTGGCATCGGTCACCGGCTGAATCTCAATCTTGCGCCGGTAATTCGACATGTTGAGTTGAATATCGTCGGAGGTTCCGTAGATTCCGTCCGGCCCAGGCTCCGTGATTGTTTGATACCCCGCTGCGGCGTCATCGACCGTTCCCATGATGCCGTCCGTTCCGGCCCTGTAAACCGGTTGATAACCGGAAAGGAAGACCCCGCCGTCGGCAACGTTCTGAATGTCGCTCCATTGCTTCTGAGACGTGTTGCGAGCGGTGACGATGCTTTCGAGGGCCTCGTTCGCAAGCTGTTTGGCGATCATGTCCTGCTGCGAGTCCTGCGTCGCCGCCATCGCGATCCCGAAGACGCCCAACAGACTGACCAGGCCGATGGTCATTATCGCCATCGAAATAACCACCTCTAGCAGTGAAAATCCGCGCGCTGATTTCCTGCGCAGATTTAAACCCTGCGTACTCCCGATTACTGTCGTTTCCAAACCACACCTCCTGCGCCACCGTTGTACAGTCGCCACCCGCGGATGCGGCCGGTGGAGCCCCACACAGTGATCGCGCGCGAACTCATCAGATCTCCTGGCCGCGCGATATAGACCACTCCGTTATTCACATTGCCCGTGCACTGCCCGATGCCGCCGGCGGCGTCCTGCGCCGAGCCGTCCGGGCAGAAATAGATCAGGTTCTTGCCGCCTGCGCCTCCCTGTGAGGTGTATCCAAAATCGATCGCTTTCGCTCCAGTTCCGAAACCATCCGGCGTATTTGTCGGCGCCGTGGGGATACCCGACTCGGCACTCAACCTTACGTCTGTCGCGAGAGTGTAGGTCACCGGCGCCTGGATACCTTGGGGCCCTGCGAAAGTGGGCGCTATGGTGATGCTGTGCGGCGTAGTGCTGCTGTTCAGCGTGACCACGTAGGACGTGCGCTGTGCGATCGAATTGTCGCGCGCCTGGCGCATGGCCGACAGCACGGTGTTATACGCATTGCCTACGCTTTGCTGGCGCACCAGCGGTCGCAGGCTGATAAACGAAACTGTAGCCATGATGATGATGAGTGCCAGCACCATGACCATTTCCAGCAGGCTGAAGCCACTGGTCCGACGCGATGCATTGGTTCGCGGACTTTTCATAATCGTTGCCGCACTCAATTCTCGTTGCATTGAAAAAAATCGAAAGCCGGACGGCAGAGCAATCCTGCACAGACCGCTCTTGCATCCAGGCTAACTAAGGTGATGGTAGGGACCGTTCGGACATGCGTCAAAGTACCGGGGTACACCGCACCTTCGCACAATGTCCGCGCGATATGTAATCGGCTGGATGTTACAAAAGTTTAGTTTGAGGCGGTTTGCGAGTAAGCAGCAGAGTTCGATTTGGGGATGACGGTGCGACGGGTGCTGGGAACGTAAGCGCAAGAGCGGAAGTCGTAGTGTTTGCTCAAACAGGCGGCGCACAGGTGAATCTGATGGACGCGACATTGGATGACCGGCTCATCCTGCCCACATTGGTCGCAGCCGGGCTTACTCCGGCCCCGCTTGATGTTTGGGGACGCGCTGACCGGGGGCGCTTCCGTTCCTAGTACGCGAGCCTTGACGTAGACCCCGGCCGCAATCAGTAGAATCCCTGTCGCAATCACTACCGTGCCCGCGCCGAGCATCGTTTTATCGGCGCCTGAGCCGAAGGCGGCAGGTAGAAAGCACAGTCCGACGAAGGCAACGAGCGCGCCCGCTGCCATCAGCCACGTACCGATTTTCGTCGCCATGCTTGTAAGTCCAGGAATAGGAATGTGCGCGCAAAGAACTCCTTACACGCATGATTAGCGTAGTCCTGACGGTAGGAAAGTCCAGATGACCGAAGTTTCCTGGTGACACCAGTAACTTGTGGCTGCTATCCGCTCGACCCTAAGATGCTGGCATCATGGATCTACGCGTTCTGGTGGTGTGCCCGGACCAGGATTCCGCAAAATTGTTGGGTACTGTCCTGACAGAGATGGAGATCGCATCGGAACAGGAGTCCTCCATTTCTCGCGGCCTGGAACGCATGCAGGAGGAGACCTTCGATGCTGTCATCCTCGATTACCGGGCGGATGAGAGCTGGGAAGAATTTCTCACCAGGTTGCGGCAAAACAGCACGAGCCGCAAGACGCTGCTAATTGCCATTTTAGACAGCGACTATAGTGCCCGCCCCGTGTTCGGCTTGGGCGCCAATTTTGTACTCTACCGGCCTTTATCTCTCGAGCGCACCCGACTTAGTTTGCGCGCCGCACGTGGTTTGATGCGGCGTGAGCGACGTCGCACGCCGCGCATTCCCGTCAATTCGCCAACCAGTGTTGCCTACCCGGGCACGGAAGATGCAAGCGCCACTATCGTCGACTTGAGCGATGGAGGCACTTCCGTACGCAGCGGAACGTCGCTGCCCCCAGTGGGTAAGGTCTACTTCCAATTTGCTCTTCCAGGTCAGGAGCAGGCGGTGCGTGTATCCGGTGAAGTGGCCTGGCAGGATGCCAGTGGCCGGACTGGAATCCGCTTTGCCGATGTGCCCCAGACTTCGCGCCGGCTGATACAGGCATGGCTGCTGCAAAACAGTTTCCGACAAACACAGGATCAGCCCGCTCCGCCTATCGCGCCGGTACAGAGGAATCGCCCAGCGAGCATCGGGCCCAAAGAGGCTGGACTCGGATCTAACCGCCGCGGAGAGCGCCGTTTCCCATGCAAACTAGGAGCTGAGGTTTATCGTCTGGGCAGCAACGTTCCCAACCGCTGCACTCTGTCCGACATCAGTGAAGGTGGTTGTTATGTAGAGATGCCGTCCCCGCTCACGGGACAGACTGGTGTCGAAATTGTCATACGCACAGCAGAAATGAAAGTGAAGATACAGGGCCAGGTATTGGCCGTGCATCCCGGCTTCGGGATGGGTGTGCGCTTCATGTTTGACAACGATGACGAACGCGAAGAAGTGTTGCGATTGCTGGCGCTGCTCGCGAGCGGTCCCACGATTGATGAACTTGTGCGTTAGCGCGGTGGTCCACTCGTTTGCTGAACAGCCCTCCTGAAATAACCCAGGGACAATTTCAGCCCGCTCTCCAGATCGATGCGCGGCTCCCAGCCCAGCAGTTGACGAGCCTTCGAAATATCCGGACGCCGCTGCTTCGGATCGTCTTGCGGTAGTGGCTCGTACTGAATGGTGCTCGCCGAACCGCTCACCGCAATCACTTTCTGCGCGCACTCGAGGATCGTGAACTCGTTTGGGTTCCCGATATTTACAGGATCGTGTTCCGAAGAACGAGACAAACGGACAATGCCATCGATCTCATCGCTGACGTAACAGAAACTGCGCGTCTGGCTGCCATCGCCGTAGACGGTCAACTTTTCTCCACGCAGAGCCTGCGCCATAAAGTTTGGTATCACGCGTCCGTCGTTGAGCTGCATCCGTGGGCCATAGGTATTGAAGATGCGCAGAATCCGCGTATCCACCTTGTGGTAACGGCGATAGGCCATGGTCACGGCTTCCGAAAAACGCTTCGCCTCGTCGTACACCGAGCGTGGCCCGATCGGGTTGACGTGTCCCCAATAGTTCTCGGTCTGCGGATGTTCCAGTGGATCGCCATAGCACTCTGACGTCGATGCCATCATGAATTTGGCACCGTGTCGTCGCGCTAGCTCCAGCGCTTCAAAAGTGCCATAGGACCCAACCCGGAGCGTCTCGAGTCCGTGTACCGCATAGTCCACTGGGCTCGCTGGACTGGCAAAGTGAAAGACGTAATTGATCGCGCCACATGGGATAGATGAACAAACGTCGTGCTGAAGAAATTCGAAGCGGGAGTCATTGCGCAGGTGCTCGATGTTGGCAAGTCGTCCAGTCAGAAGATTATCGGCGGCTACCACCGAATAACCATCTCCCAACAGAGCATCACAGAGATGAGATCCGAGGAAGCCCGCCCCCCCGGTGACCAGCGCGCGTCCGGGTTTCATGAGATCAGGAGATCTGCCTCTTGTCAGGCTGGATTTCCGCCGTCACATCTTCGGGCAATGTTGCTGGACGACCCACGCTGTAATAAGAGAAACCGTGCGCCGACATGATGGCTGGATCATACAAGTTTCGTCCGTCGATGACGATGGGATACTTCACTAGTTTGCGTAGTCGGTCCAGATCAAGCGCCGCAAATTCTTCCCATTCCGTAAGGATCAGGAGAGCGTCGGCGCCGGCGGCTGCTTCATAGGGACCTGCCGCATACACGACGCTGGACTTGAGGACTTCTCTGGCCCGGTCCGTGGCAGCGGGATCGTGCGCGCAGATGTGGCAGCCTTCGCGCAGCAGTTCTTGCACCAGCAAAATCGCTGGGGATTCGCGGATGTCATCCGTACCGCCCTTGAATGCCAGTCCGAGGACGCCGAGACGTTTGCCGCGAAGAGTCCAGAGCACGCTACGCACTTTGCGCAAGAAACGATGGCGCTGATCTTCGTTGATTCGAATGACCTCATCGAGCAGTCGGAAGTCATAGCCGCATTCTTTTGCTCCCGCACGGAATGCCATCAGGTCTTTCGGAAAGCATGAGCCGCCGTAGCCTATGCCCGGATTCAGGAAGCGGGATCCGATGCGGGAATCGCTGCCGATCCCTTCGCAAACCTGCTGCACGTTCGCCCCGACCGATTCGCAAATCGACGCGACCGCATTGATGAAAGAGATTTTCATCGCGAGAAACGCATTGGAAGCGTGCTTGATCATTTCCGCGCTTCTGGTGCTGGTAATGATCAACCGCGGCGGCACTTGGGCACGATCCGGACGGGGAATCGCATCGGCGCGACTGTAGTATTCCCCGCTGGTCAACGGCTCATAAATCTCGCGCAAAACTGCCGCGCACCGTTCGTTCTCGACTCCGACCACAATACGGTCCGGGTAAAGGAAGTCACTCACGGCCGTTCCTTCGCGCAGAAACTCCGGATTGGAAGCAATATCAAAAGAAGCTGGACGGCCTCCGTTCCGGATCATTACGGTGCGAATCCACTGGCTCGTGTAGACCGGAACCGTACTCTTCTCGACTACGACTTTGTAACTGTCCAGTGCCCCCGCAATTTCACGAGCCACCGATTCCACGTACGACATAT
>WNFL01318163.1_pt2 | contig 10216 bp, 11 predicted proteins | sample 5400361 | NCBI WGS metagenome assembly WNFL01 (sample SAMN13153351, study PRJNA577476) | soil metagenome | isolation source: 40 cm soil on Douglas fir-dominated hillslope | place: USA:California | collected 2013-09-17
CTTCATGGCGACGAATGCATCGACCATGGTTTCTACTCGCTGACGAAACTCATTCCCGGCGAAGTATTGATAGAGGACCTCCATTTTGTTCTGCTTCCCATCCTGGGCGCATTGCGCCTGGGCGGTGGAGACGATTCCATAGCGCAATGCCGTGGCCAAACCCATCGCGCAGGCACAATCGGTCACCCAAATTCCATTAAACTGGCCGAATGCTTTGATCTCCTCTGGCATCGCGAGCGTGAGCAGGACGGCGACTTCGGCAGCCTGGTTGCGCTGATCCTCTTTAAGCTTTCCAATCCAGCCATCGCTCCAGTTGCGGGTGCGTTTGGTTTCCCAAAGAATAGAACCGCAGCACTGCCCGGAGGAAGTGCGAACGCGCTGAAGAACATCGGCCCCGCGAGTGCCTTTGGCGACGGGCATGATTTCATCATGCGGGAAGTGCTGCTTCAGCAACGCTTCCAGGTCGAGCTCCAGGACCTTACCCTGGAGCTGCTGGGAACCTTGTTCGGCCTTTTGTTTCAAGGCCTCGATTTGCTTCTGCAAATCGCCGATCAGCTTCTCCTTTTCGGCTACTTTCAGGCGTTGTTGCTCCGTCGCCTGCTCCGTGGCCTCTGTCCGGATTCTGCCTCGTTCCTGATCCAGTTTGCGCGCGACTTCCAGGTCGAGCGCCTCGCGCCGCTCCTGCAGTTCGCGTTTTTCTTTCAGCAGCCCCAGTTCAGCTTTCTCCGCCTCGACGAGCCGGGCGGCTTTTTCGTTGAGTTGCCTTCGCAGGTCTTCCACCTGAACACCGAACTGATTCTGAATCTGTTCCCGCGCCTGACTGATTAACTTGCCTTTTTCCTGGGCCAATCGCTGTTCGATTTGGGCGTTAACCGTTGCACGCGTCTCGTCTAGCGCTTTCTTTTCATCCGTTAGCTTCCGTTCACGATCCGCCAACGCGCGTTCCTGGAGCTTGTGTTTGACCTCGTATTCCTGTTTGAGCTCCTCCCGCAGGCTGTGTGCGACAGCCTCTGTGAGCGCAAAGTCCATTCGGCAGTTCGGGCAGGTGATAGATTGTGTATTCATGCAAAGCCTGTCCGGCAGTATAAAACCCAAATGGACCTCGTTGCCAGCGTGGAGTTGCATCTGAAATGAAACAGCCGACCCCTTTCGGGATCGGCTGTTTCTAAATACTGCGGTGAGGAACTATGTCCGGGCTTTCCGGACCGCGGCAGCCCGATCGTGAGCCGCCACTAGAAAAGAATTACTTGTCTTCTTTTTTCGGATTGCACTTCTCGCAGGTCTTGCCGTCTTTCTTGGCTTCGACGCAGCACTTGTGTTTGCACTCCTTGCCGGCGGCTTTGGCCTTTTCGCAGCAGGTTTCTGCGCGAGCGAGGGTCAAACTGCCCAGAAGCGCGATTGCACAAGCAATTGCAGTGAATGCTTTCATGTATTTTTCCTTTGTTTGTTGTTGTACTGACGAACAGAGTCGGCCTACTTGCTCTCTTTTTTCGGATTGCACTTCTCGCAGGTCTTGCCGTCTTTGGCGGCCTTGACGCAGCACCTGTGAGCGCATTCTTTGCCTTCAGCTTTCGCCTTTTCGCAGCAGGTTTCAGCACGAGCGATGCTCAGGCTGGCGAGGAGAGCTAAGCTGCAAACAATTGCGGTAAGTGCTTCGACTGACTTCATTGTTCTGTTTTTCGTGGTCCCCACGATGTATGTCGGCCCTGTTTCGTTCTCTTGCATCTCACTCTGAGGGCGACTCAGCCCCTGGATGTGCCATGCAATTACCGCTGGACTATACTCAGGTGACCCAAATTGACAATAGCCTTTCGGAATTGCCCACTTAAGCTCTGAGCCTGTCGCGACCGGCGCGACTCAGTCTCACGAGTCTCCTTTTGAAGCTGCAGTGACCCGTCATATTCATTCCCAACCGCGGTGCGCCCGATCTGGATTGCAACTTATTGTAGCAGAGTTTCTTATGACGCAGTTAAACCTTCACCCACTGCCTTGAATTAGCCGATTCTTCCACGGCTTCCAGCACCCGCTCATTCCTTAATCCGTCCTCGAAAGTTGGCTGCACGGGCTTGCCATTGACTACAGCATTTACAAAGTCCGCCACGGTATGCACGAAAGTGTGTTCATAGCCGATGATATGGCCCGGTGGCCACCAGGCGCCCACAAAGGGATGGTTGCCTCCCGGCTGGGTCACAAGAATATCCCGAAAACCCTGGCGATCCGCCGGTTGCGTATTGTCAAAGAACTTTAGCCGGTTCATGTCTTCGAAATCGAAGTGAAGAGAGCCCTTCGAGCCGTTGATTTCCAGCTCGATGTGGTTTTTGCGACCGAGCGCGAAGCGCGTGGCTTCCAGATTCGCCAAAGCTCCATTTTCAAATCGCCCGATGAACATTGCTGCATCGTCTACGGTCACCTTGCCCATCTTTTGTGCGGCCTTTCCGCCCAAACCCTGCCCTTTCCCTCCTTCATCTATGAAGGGACGTTCTTTGATAAACGTATGCATCAGCCCGCACACTTCTTTGAACTCGCCGACCAGGTACCTGGCCAGGTCAATGATGTGCGCGTTAATATCGCCGTGCGTTCCGCTGCCGCTCACGCCTTTTTGCAGCCGCCATACCAGTGGGAATTTCGGATCCACGATCCAATCCTGCGCGTAACGCGCATAATAATGGTAAATCTGCCCAACAGCCCCCTCATCGATCAGCTTCTTCGCCAGTGCAATCGCCGGGATACGCCGATAGTTGTGGCAAACCATGTGGACGACCCTCGCCTTTTTGGCCGCATCGAGCATTTCCTGGCACTGCGCCACATTTAACGCCAGCGGCTTTTCGCAGAGGATATGCTTGCCAGCTTTGGCAGCCGCGATGGCGATCTCGGCGTGAGAATCGTTCGGTGTGTTGATATCGACAATGTCGATTTCCCGGGAATTGACCACTTCCTTCCAGTCGGTGGATGCGTTCTTCCATCCCAACTGTTTGCGCGCCTCTTCCACCGCCTTGGCATCGCGGCCACAGATCGTGTGCATCTCGATTTCGGCTTTGAGAGGAAAAAAGTGAGGCGCTTGCCGCCAGGCATTCGAATGCGCCTTGCCCATGAAGCGGTAGCCGATCATTCCGACACGCAATCTATTCTGCATAATTCAAAGTAGAGGGTTGAATACGGTAACGCGCACTTTATAGTAAACCGCGATATGCCAAGTCAAACAATGACTTGGCACGCTGGATGTTGCAGTGAGATCGGGCTGCGACCCGCCAGTGGGTTGCAGTGATTGCGGCATTTGAGCCTCGCGTCCTTATGCAGATTCAGATTTTAAAGTCGAAAATCCATCGCGCCAGCGTCACCGCTGCCAGCCTCAATTACGAAGGCAGTCTCGGTATTGACGCTTCGCTCATGGAACAGGCAGGCCTGGTTCCCTACGAAAAAATCCTCTGCAGCAATTTGGCCAACGGAGAACGATTCGAGACCTACGTAATTTCCGCCGAACGCGGTTCAGCCGCCATCGTTTTGAACGGCGCCACAGCCCACCTCGGCAAACCCGGCGATCGTCTCACCATCATGAGCTATACCATCGTCGACGAATACCAGGCCAAGCACTGGCAGCCCCGGGTCATCGTTTTGAACGAGAAAAACGCGATTATCAATCATCACGGCATCTAGCTGATGAATCTGCTTGCCCCTTCGGTGCCCGCGCGTGTCGTCACTCCCCCTGCGCGTTCGATTCCTTCCGCGCACAGGCGCGCCTTGCTCCCTGCCCCGAAGGGTTGCGGGGAGGGGGGGCAAGCCTTTCAAACCCTCTCAAGCGTTGACCTGGCGTCCAAACTCTCCGCCAGATTCGCGGCTTCTTGCCCAGGCGACCTCTCCGAATTCAATCCGCAATTCCAATGACTGCCTCTGAAATCGCTGCGCGAGTGGGGGGCGAGGTGATCGGCGATGGCTCCATTCATCTCACCGGTTTTGCTCCCACTGATTCCGCCAAGCCAGGAGATCTGACTTTCGCGGAAAATGAAGATTACTTTGCGCGCGCTGATAAAAGTGCCGCCTCAGCCATCCTCGTTGATGGCAAGTATTCCTCGACCAGCAAAGTTTTGATTCGTGTTCCGAAAGCCCGAGTCGCCTTTGCCAGGGTCCTCAGTTTGTTTTTTCCTGAGCGATCGTTCGCGCGCGGAGTTCATGCGACCGCCGTCGTTGCTCCGACCGCCCGCATCGATGCCAGTGCGCATGTGGGGCCGCATTGCGTGATCGGGGAGCGAGTCCACGTGGGAGCCGGCTCTGTGCTCGAATCGGGCATCCATGTCGGCGACGATTGCCGGCTCGGCGAAGGCGTGAGGCTTTTTCCCAATGTCGTTCTTTACCCGCGCACTCAGGTAGGCAATCGCGTTCTTATTCACGGTGGCAGCGTCATCGGCGCGGATGGTTTCGGCTACGTCTTTGACCAGGGCGCTCATCGCAAGGTCCCGCAGGTTGGCAATGTGGTGATCCGTGATGATGTCGAGATCGGCGCCAACGTAACTGTGGACCGTGGCGCACTCGGGTCGACTATCATCGGCAAGGGCAGCAAGATCGACAATCTCGTGCAAATTGGGCACAATGTCGTCGTTGGCGAACACTGCATTGTGGTCGCCCAGGTGGGAATTGCCGGCAGCACCAAACTCGGCCATTCCGTCACGCTGGCCGGTCAGGTCGGTGTGGCCGGCCACCTCACTATTGGCAATCAGGTCACCGTGGCGGCGCAGTCCGGCGTCATGAACAACATTCCCGACGGCGAGAAATGGCTCGGCGCGCCGGCTCAACCCGATCGCCAGATGAAGCGCATTTTTATCGCCCTGCAGCGTCTTCCGGAATTGCTTCAGCGCGTCAACGAACTGGAGAAGCGCCTGAAGGACGTCATGGCCGCCACCCAAAGGGACTAGCTCTTCTGTCAGTAGCAGCCGAGGTAACGAGGCTCTAATGCTCTCCCCTCTCCGCAGGTCATCTCGGCGCTGTCAGCGCTTTCCCTCGATACACCTTCACCGCGGACCCTGAAATTGCGAAAGCCGAATCAGGACGGTTTGCCAGCACATTGCTGAATTCCTTCCCGTAAACTGCTCCCGCGTCGCACTCGACCGTCGCTTCAGCCGCCTGCGCCACTTCCCAACAGGGATGAACGACTCGATACTCCAGGCAACGGCCCTTGCACTGGCGCGTATAGCCCCACTCATGATGGCTGATAAACTCCTCCAAAGATCCTGGGCTGATGGCTTTTGGACGCGTGTTACTGACAACCTCGAGGCGATGCCAGCACCCGCCGAATTGCCACTCGTACTCAAACGCATTTCTCTCCGCGCCCTGTTCTGTTCGATGCCGCATCGGACAGGTGATGTAGTTCTCGTTGTAGAACAAGCGCGCGGACGCGCTGATGAGGAACGCCGGGACGATTTCCTTGATAAAAACCACTCCGCGCCGCCATTCCTCACCGGAGAATCGCCGCACATAGAAACGCAGATTGACCTCTTCAAACCGTTGGTGAAACAGGACGGGTAATCCCAGCACCTTCGTCTTCAAAAACAAAAAGCCGACCAGGCTCACGTAGGCCACTCCCCGGTATGTATCCAAAACTGTTCCATCCGGAACCAACGGCTCAAGCAATTCCCGCGGAACAGCAAAGTTGAGCATCGCCAGATTTCGCCACTCGGCCGTAAGAAACGGCACTCGCAAAAACAAGTTGGCCCTGCTCATGCTTTTTACATCTACACAGCTCAAAAAGATGCAGAAAACGCCGTGTATGAAGATATTGCTACAAATTCCTCTGCGTTACAGTCACTCATTACGCGCCAGCTTCACGCTACCCATTCAGAAGAAGGCCATCAACCCGCAGCTCCTTCCATTTAGTTCGAAGAAGCTCAAGGGATTGAGACATGACTTTGAACGAGCATCACACCGCTTCCACTGACGGGTCGCCCCTCTGGCATACCGTGAGTTTGGTCTTGCGAAAGTGGGTCCGCCTGCTTTTGGCCGGAAACCCATTCTATATTGCCAGCGCTGCCCTGCTCCTCTTTGGGATCAATCGATTATCAGTTGATCCTCGGTTTCTGAGCGGCGAAGAAGCGAATTTGCTCTTTAATTTTTCCGCGCTGCAGCTTTATGAGCTGCTTTTGGTCGCAGTCGCTTTATTTTTAGGCGCCCGGCGAATCTTCTACGATTCCACCCTGCTGGTCGTGCTTGAGAGTATCATTTTGCTCGTTCCTTTTGTCCTGGTCACACACGCCGCGATGATCGGGAAGGGACTGGCCTTGGTCTTATGCTGTTTTGGCGCCGGCCTGGTGGTAGTTAGATTCAGTACTCTGAAATTCTGGTTCTCCGAGCTGAATCTCCCAGGCCGGTCCTTCTTTTTGCTCGGTCTTATCGTCTGCCTCAACGGTGGTATTCCGCTGTTTTTTCGGGAGACAATTGAATCAGGCGGCTCCGATGCGTGGGAGGGGCCTTACCGGCTTGGTTGGCTCTTGATCCTTCCTTTCCTGCAGGCTCTGGCCTTGCTCATTCCCAAATCAACCGAGGCGAATCACCTTCCGCAAAGCCGTCCATGGCTTCCATTCCTCTTCTACACGCTTTGGCTGGCGGGCACAGCAGTTCACCTTTGGTGCATGGGATACGTTGCTGATCGCGACTTCCGTTTTTATTTATTGACCCCCTTGCTGTGGAGCTTCTGCTGGGTGGTTCACTGTCGCATCCACGATTTCGGCCCGCGGCGCAGCGCTCTTTTCAGCACCGTCGCCCTGAGCGCCCCTGTGGTGGCACTACTCCCAGCCGCCGCGGCGCCGGACTCGCGCCTCTTTTTTGTGCTGGCATCAGTTAATGCCGTGGCCTTCCTGTGGATGCGTGCGACAAGGCGCACTCCTGGAGTGGGTCACTTGTTTCTGATCTCCTTCTGCATGGCTATCGCCAGTCTGCCTGTCGAATGGGGAACTCTTTATGTTCCAGACTTTACTCGTGCCCGATGCGTGGCAATCAGCATGGTTGCGTACGCATTGGTGCGTTCTGCGATTTCAGCGCGTCCAGGCGTGGGAGTATGCGGGGCCGTCATGGCCGGAGTCGTGCCGGTCCAACTGTGGCCCGCGCTCTCGACTCATGTCTCGGTGCAGGTGGGTTTAGCCTTTCTTCTTCTTCACAGCCTTCGTTGGGACGGCAACAGAGAGGGGGAGAGGCTTAGGATAGTTACGGCGGCGACGTGGATCGTGCATGCGTTCGGGTGGACGTATGCTGGTGGAACTATATCCGGGTGGACGGTTTCATCCGCCGCCGTAATTCTCCTTATCATACAAGTGTTTTTTTTATATCTCGGCCAGGGGTTGAGGTCACGCCTGATTGCAATCGCGGCCATTGTTGTGCTCTGTGCCTGGCCAATCAATCGGCTGGTCCGATTGCTGGAGACCGCGCCATCGGGGCTTCTTGGCGTGGTCGCGAGTTTTGTGCTTCTTGCCGCTGGAACATGGTTGGCGCTCGCTCGAAAATCCACTCGTCAGAATAGCGGCACGGTCGCTTAGCCCTACTTGCCCGGCACCTTCTGTTTGGCCGCTTTCTCGTAAAGCTCCGCCATCTCCACAGCCATCGCCTCGAGCTTTTGGTAATATTCCTCTTCCTTCATGCTCGATTTGCTCGCGCGCAACTCGCCAATTTCCAATTCCAATTCATCCCTTCTGGCCCGGACTTCCGGTGGCAGCTTCCGTTCGGCGTCGGTGCGGACCAAATAAAACTGGTGCGCCCGCAATCCATCGAGTTGTGCTCCTTCCTTGGCTTTCTTCACCGCGCGGACGCCGCGAAACCAATCGGGCGGAGTCCCCAGGCCATCGCCATTGTCATCCAGTAGCGGATGCTCCGTCGCCAGCCGGCCTTCCGTCTCATAAAACTCGCTTGTCCGTCTGGATGCGATCAGGAACGCTTCCAGGAGCGACGTTTGCCCGTCTTTGTCCAGATCCGCTTCGGGATCTGCGACTGCCTCGGAAATATATTCGCCGAACCGCGAATAATTTTGCTCGTGGCCGCTGCGGGTTGAGGTAATAACCACCCGCCCGTTCCCCGAAAGCTTCGTCAGAAACGGCGCACTCGCGGAAAACGCCGCGATGATCGCCGTCGGTCGCTGAATCGGTTCCAAAAGTTTGGCCATTTCTGTGGCTGAAATATCCGGGCCGCGCAGATTGAACTTGCCATCTTTTCCGTCAAAGGACCCGTGTCCGAGCAGGACGATCCAGAGCTCGCTCGCCCCGGTTTTCGGTTCCTTTTCCAGCGCCGCCTTCAGTTCCTCGACTTCATTGGTGGACGCTTCTTTGCCATAGCCAATGGGCAGCCATTTTGCTCCCGCGCTCCGGCTCCCTTTCTCCCAACGGCTGGCCCATTGGTTGAATTTCGTTGCGTAATCCTCTTCCCCAGGCGCGCCCACCACTACAATCACTGTTGGCGCAGCATAATTATTTGTCGGCTTTGATTGATTTGGGCCGTCGGATTCCTCGGCCGAGAATGACCTGGTGGCATGGAGGAATGCCGGCAACATTGCGATCACACCAAGCCACGAGCGCAATTTGCGTGATTCCAGGAGCCAGAACATGCTTCAGACTATATCGGCCTATTGTCCTTCCGCAATGCTGGCCTCTTCCCAAACCGCATCATCTGGATGACAGGATGACAAGGGCGCAGACCCTTTTGCTCGTTATTCGGTGGATGTTGCCGTTGAATGGTTTTGCCCGATTTGACAATTGACCCACGCAATCCTTTCATACTCGCCCGGTGACCTGGTTCTATCGCCATTGCATTCGACCTGCGCTCTTTTGGCACGATTCGGAAACGGTTCACAACTTCACTCTCGACCTCCTGGCGCGCGTCGGACGGTCAGCTCTCCTCTGCGAAGCCCTGGAGACGTTCTACCACGCCCCGGATCTTCCAATCGACGTTTTCGGTCTGCGCTTTCCGAACCCGCTCGGCCTGGCGGCAGGGATGGACAAACGCGGCGCTGCTGTGCCGGTCTGGGAAGCTCTCGGGTTTGGATTTGCGGAACTCGGCGGGGTCACCTGGCACGCCCAACCTGGCAATCCGTCGCCTCGCATGTTCCGGGCCGAGGCCGAGGCTGCCCTGGTCAATCGCATGGGTTTCAACAATCCCGGTGCCCAGGCGCTCGCCTCCAAACTTCGGCAATGGCGTCAGTGGGGACGTTGGCCTCGCCCCCCCATTGGCAAGTCGAAGACCACTCCCCTGGACAAAGCCGCCGAGGATTACGCCAACTCCTTTCGTGTCCTGCGCGGTCTCGCCGACTTCTTTGTCGTCAACGTCAGCTCTCCCAATACTCCCAACCTTCGGCAGCTCCAGGATAAATCGGCCTTGGACGAGATTCTTGCGGCGTTGATGCTGATCAATCGCTCTCAACCCGGTGCAAAGCCCATCCTTGTCAAAGTGGCCCCGGATCTTGCCTTCGAAGCGCTGGACGAGATCCTTGAGTTGGTGGGCCCTCGTGAAATCGCCGGCATCGTCGCCACGAACACCACCATCACGCGGCCTGCCACTTCCGAACCGGAGTCGCAGCGGGTCTACGCGGAAGCCGGCGGTCTCAGTGGACGGCCTCTGCGCGCCCGAAGTACGGAGATCATACGCCACCTTTTCCAGCAGACCCGGGGGAAGGTTCCCATCGTCGGCGTAGGCGGCATTTTTACGCCGGAGGACGCCTGGGAAAAAATCTGCGCGGGCGCCTCGTTGATCCAGGTCTATACCGGTCTCGTGTACGAGGGTCCTGGGCTCGCCTGCTCGATTGTCTGCGGTCTTTTGCAAAAGCTGAAGAATGAGGGTATGACCGAGCTACGGCAGGCCGTGGGTTCCAGGCCGTAAATCCCTTAAAATCCTATTGACTTGAACTGCTTGTTTGTTAGTTTCACCCCTCCCTTAATTGGGGATTTGATGAAAACTTATTTGCCCAAAGTCGACCTGGACCAGCGCAAATGGCACGTCGTCGATGCCGACGGCGTCGTCCTCGGACGTCTCGCGGTGCAGGTGGCGGACATTCTCCGCGGAAAAAACAAGCCGGTCTTCACGCCTCACCTTGATGCGGGTGATTTTGTCGTCGTCATCAACGCCGAGAAGGTGGCTGTCACGGGCAAAAAAGAGACCGACAAGAAGTTCATGAGCTACTCGGGCTGGAAAGGCGGCGAGAAGTATACTTCGGTGGCCGACGTTCGCGCGCGGACTCCGGAAAAACTCATCA
>WNFL01034992.1_pt2 | contig 10215 bp, 7 predicted proteins | sample 5400361 | NCBI WGS metagenome assembly WNFL01 (sample SAMN13153351, study PRJNA577476) | soil metagenome | isolation source: 40 cm soil on Douglas fir-dominated hillslope | place: USA:California | collected 2013-09-17
CCGCCCCCACCTCGTCGAAATCGCGGCTCGAGAAGGACCTCGAGCGCCAGCTCAAGGACGAGACGGACGACCGCCGCCGCCGCGAGCTGCGCCGGGAGCTCGACGATCTGCGACGCGAGCGCGAGCGGGAAGACGCCCGTCATCGCGAGGTCGCCGAGGCCACGAACGAGCTGCGGCGCGAGCGCGACCGGCAGCGCGCCCTGGACATGGGGTCGCGCTTCAACATCCGCTTCGAGAAGAAGGACGTGCCTTCCGCCTACCTCACGCCCGAAGGCGTCATGCGGGCGCTCGAGAAGTACGTGGACTTTCCGGGTCTCGGTCCGCGGCCGCCCCAGCGGCCGGAGGACCTTCGGCTGGAGCGTCCGGCCGGCGAGCCTTCGCCCGAGGACTCCCCCTCCGCCGACGACGGGCCGGTGCGCAAGGGCATGACCCGCGCCGAGGTGGAGGCCCTCTGCGGCCGGCCGCTTCGCGAGGACGAGAGCCAGGAAGGCGTCCTCCGGGTGCGGGTGGCGCGCTATCGCCGGGGGGCTGACCGCATCGAGGTCACCTACGTGGACGACGTCGTGGTTCGGGTGGACCCGCCGGCTTCCCGATGAGGCGCATGCGTGGATGACCTCAAGCAGGACTTCCGTCTGGCCTTGCGGGGGTTCGCCAAGAACCCCGGCTTCACCCTCGTGGTGGTGATGACCCTGGCCCTCGGCATCGGCGCCAACACGGCCATCTTCACCCTGATGGACCAGGTCCTCCTGCGCCTGCTTCCCGTGGCGGACGCGGAGCGCCTGGTGATCCTGGACGGGCCGGGGACCTTTTCCGGCTCGTCCCACCAACACAGCGACACCTTGACGCCGCTGTCGCACCCGATGTTCGAGCGGCTCCGCGACGAGAACACCGTGTTCGCCGGGGTGCTCGCCCACTACACCACCGCGCTCCACCTCACGGTGGGCAACCAGACGGACAACGTCAACGGCGATCTCGTCTCGGGCACGTTCTTCGAGACCCTCGGGGTGAGGCCCGCCGCCGGGCGGCTGTTCACCCCCGAGGACGACCGGGTCCCCGGAGCCCACCCGGTGGCGGTGCTGAGTCATGGGTTCTGGACACGCCGCTTCGGGGCCGACCCGAAGATCGTCGGCCAGACCGTGCGGGTGAACGACCACGCCATGACCGTGGTCGGGGTGGCCCCGCAGGGCTTCCACGGCGTCGAGGTCGGCGAGTCGGCCGACGTCTTCGTGCCGCTCATGATGCAGGCCCAGGTCATCCCGACGTGGAAGAGTGGCGTGGGCGATTGGCGCGCCCGGTGGCTCGACGTCATGGCCCGCCTGAAGGACGGGATCTCCCCCTCGGAGGCCAGGGCAGGCATCAACGTGCTCTACCGGCAGCTCCTCCGGGAGGACCTCGAGCACATCGAGACGAAATCCGAGCGCTTTCGCACGGCGTTCCTCCAGAAGCAGCTCGAATTGCGGCCGGGAGCGCGGGGCACCTCGGGGCTGCGCGACCAGTCGAGGACGCCGCTGCTCGTGCTGACGGGCATGGTGGGCCTCGTCCTCCTGATCGCCTGCGCGAACGTGGCCAACTTGATGATGGCCCGAGCCTCCGCGCGCCAGAGGGAGGTGGCGGTGCGGCTGGCTCTCGGGGCGAGCCGCGGGAGGCTGGTGCGGCAGTTCCTGGTGGAGAGCGTCGCCCTCTCGGTCGCGGGAGGCGCCCTCGGGGTCGTGATCGCCGCCTGGACCGGGGACCTGCTCCTTTCAGCGCTGCCCTTCGAGCAGGCGTCGCGGGCGCTCTCCGCCCAGCCCGACCTGCGGGTGGGGGCGTTTGCTCTCGCGCTGTCCGTCCTGACCGGCCTCGTCTTCGGCCTCGTCCCCGCCCTGCAATCCACGCGTCCCGCCCTGGCCCCGACCCTGAAGAACGAGACGGGCTCGGTGATCGGGGGCACGGTGTCGTTCCGGTTCCGGAAGGGCCTGGTGGTGGCGCAGGTCGCGCTGTCCCTGCTGCTCCTCATCGGGGCCGGCCTCTTCACCCGCAGCCTGATGAACCTCCGCTCCCTCGACCCCGGCTTCCAGCCCGAGCGCCTCATCGCCTTCTCCGTCGATCCGGCCTTGAATGGCTACGACCTCCCACGGCGGTTGGCCCTCTTCCGGCAGCTCCAGGACGAAGCCGCGGCCGAGCCGGGGGTGCGCTCGGTCTCCATGGCCCAGGAAGCCCTCATGACCAACAGCAACATGAGCCATACGGTCACGGTGGAGGGCTACGAGGCGAAGGAAGACGAGAGCATGAACCCCAACTTCAACACGGTGGGCCCGGGGTTCTTTGCGACCCTGGGCATCCCGCTCGTGGCCGGCCGCGACTTCACCGAGGCCGACGCCACGGATGCGCCCCGGGTGGCGGTGGTCAACGAGACCTTCGTCCGGTACTTCTTCAAGGAACAGGACCCCATCGGCCGGCGGTTCGGCCTCGGCCGGAGCGGCGACCGCTTGGACATCACGATCGTCGGACTCGTCCGGGACGGCAAGGCGGCATCCCTGCGTGAACAGCCCCTGCGGTTCGTCTACACGCCCTACACCCAGGAGCCGCGCCTGGGGAGCATGACCTTCTACGTGCGCACGGCAGGGGACCCCGATGCCCTGGGCGGCCGGCTGCGGAAGGTCGTGCAGCGCGTGGATGCGACCCTTCCGGTGACCGAGCTCAAGACCATGCGCGCCCAGATCGCGGAGTCGCTGTTCGTGGAGCGGCTGGTGGCCGCCCTCTCCGCCGCCTTCGGCGTGCTGGCTACCCTCCTGGCCTCCATCGGCCTCTACGGAGTGATGAGCTACGCGGTCGCGCTCCGGACGCGCGAGATCGGGATCCGGGTGGCCCTGGGGGCCGAGCGCAGGGCCGTCCTCTTGATGGTGCTGAGGGAGGTCGTGGGGCTGGCTCTACTCGGCGTCGCGGTCGGCTTGCCCAGCGGCTACGGCCTGGGCCGGCTTGTGGAGGCGGAGCTCTTCGGCCTCCATGCCCGCGACCCGCTGACCTTCGGAGTGGCCACGACCACCCTGCTGCTCGCGTCGCTCCTCGCGGGCTATCTGCCGGCCGCGCGAGCGACCCGCGTGGACCCCATGGTGGCCCTGCGGTACGAATAGCCGCGCCGAGGGCGGCCCCTGGTCACCTCGGCGCGAAACGCTCCGCGGCCCGGGGTGGAGAGAGGCGGGCCAGCCGGGTCCCCTGCGTGGTGACGTAGTACTTCGCCAGCATGTTCGGACGCTCCCAGGCCGGGAGCGTCCCGCGGTCCCGCACGTGCTGCAGGAAGCGCTGCGTGACCTGGGCGAAGTGGTCCTCGTGACCGAGGCGGAGGCGATCGGGGACCGCGATGCGGATCTCCGAGCCGAGGTCCACCACCTCGCTCCCCGGGTAGGTCCCCTGAAGGCCCGCGATCTTCCGCTTGACGGCCGCGAGAACGGTGGCCTTGTCGGCGGCGCGGTTCGCTACGACATAGACCTCCGGCCGGTACTGCTCGGCCTTGCCCTGCCGGACCTCGACCCTGGCACGGGTGCCGCGATAGGAGGCGAAGTGGGTATCGCCGGCGCCCGCGGGGGCCTCCCAGTCCCAGATGACGTTGAGCTTGACGCTGACCCCGCGCAGCGCATAGGAAACGAGGGTGTTGCAGAAGTACTCGAAGGCGCCGTCCTTCACCTTCGGAAGCAGCACCTCCGGGACATCGCCGCCGGTCACCCGCTTGAAGTCGGCGCGGGGAATGAGGGTGGGCCAGCGCTGCGCCGCCACCACCTTCGCGTCCTTCCGGTAGTCGAGGGCCTGGTCGGGGAAGAGCGTCCACTGCACGAGGTCCACCAGGTGGGTCCCGATGTCGTTGAGCCCCTCGCCCTGCTCATCGGTGTCGAAGAACCAGGCCGGGCGCACGTTCGGGACCCCGGCCACCGTCTTCATGAGGTGGTGCACGCTCTCCATGGAGACGGCGGGCTCCGCCTCGGTGCCGGGCAGCACGTTCCCAAATGCCTCGCGATCGCCCACGAGCTCCCGCTGCAGCTCGCTCGTGATCTCGAAGCGCTCGGTCATGATGTCGAGGGCGATCAGCCCCTTGCTCTCGGCGGTCGCAAGGGCTGCCTCCAGGCGGGGCAGGTCGTCGGCCTCGAGAATCCAGGGCTTGTCCACGAGCGCATGGAGGCCCGCGTCGAGGGCGGCCTGGATCCGCTCGATCTTCCCGCGGTTGCGGCCCGAGAGGACCACGACGTTCCCCGGACGCTCGCGGCGCATCCGCTCGAAGAAGTCGGGGCCGGTGTGGACCTCGAGGTCCCAGGCCGTCGGGTTGTCCTTCCGCAGGTTGAAGCGGGCGACGCGCGCGAGGTGGTCCACGAGGTCGGGTCCGAGCGGCGCGTAGACGTCCACTTTCCTCGAGACCCCCGGATACATCTCTTTCAGGACCAGCGCTGCGTGGAAATGGCCGGGGTCCAGGGTCATGAAGCGGATCTCGGTCATCGGAGCGCTCCCTTGGGCGGCGATCCAGCCAGAAGCAGCAAGCACGGCCGACACGAGGCCAATCGAAGACTTCATGACGCGTAGTCTCGCACGGCCCCCTTCATGACGCGTAGTCTCGCACGGCCCCCCGGCCGCCGCACGTGCCCTGAAGGGCGCGGGCTCGCCATATATGATGAATACGATTGCCAGCCCTGATGGACTCTTCCAACGGGAGCCTGTGAGCGCCGTACAATCGGATAAATCGTTTTGATAGACCTATTTAGTTGCAATTTTGCTTCTCAGTCTCGGTCGAACGTGGCCTGCCCCGGGGGCGATCAAAACTCATGTACCGGGGATCCCTGTGAAAGCGGTCTTATTTTGCTAAACCATAGAACCCATTTACCTTTCGAGCTTCGGACCCCATAACCCATGAGCGGCCGAGATGGGTCATATATGATCTCTTGACAGCTCGGCCTTTCCGGCGCTAGAGTCCGCTCACCACTCAAAGAGTCACGACGCACGCGAAGGCACGGGGTGAGGCAGTTGACGTCGGGCAAGTCACGTCAAATGTGGAGGACGTCTTATGAAGGTTAGCGATTCCATCCGGGCTGCCCGGCGAGCGGCGCCTGGACTGTTCGTGCTGGGCCTGCTCTCGTGTCTGGTGCCCGGAGAGCTTTCGGCACAGGCGGTGAGCGGCACCATCCTGGGCACCGTGAAAGACTCGACTGGCGCCGTGATGCCGGGGGCCAGCGTCACCCTTGTCAACACCGGCACCGGCTTCACCCGCACGGTGGTCACCGACGCCAAGGGGGAGTACACCGCCCCCCAGGTCCCCACCGGCACCTATACGGTGTCGGCGGAGATGAGCGGATTCAAGAAGGTGACGATGGCCAACGTCCACCTCGGCGTGGACCAGCACCCCAAGATCGACCTGACCCTGGACCTTGGGCAGTTGACGGAATCGGTGGAGATCCAGGCCGAGACCCCCCTTCTCCAGGCCACGAGCTCCGACCTGAGCAACACCGTCCAGGAAGAGCAGATCAAGACCCTGCCCCTGAACGGCCGGAACTTCGTGAGCCTCACCCGCAACATCCCGGGCATCCTGCGTGGGATCCCCGGGGCGAACATCGACGGCGCGGGCAGCCTGGCCTGGCGGGCCTCGGCGTCCTTCTCGGCCAACGGCCAGCGGTCGCGCGACAACAACTACATGCTCGACGGGGTCGACAACAACGAGACCTGGCTCCAGACCGTCGTGATCTTCCCGAGCGTCGAGTCCCTCGACGAGTTCAAGCTCCAGACGAGCACCTACTCCGCGGAGTTCGGGCGGTCCCTGGGCGGGGTGGTCAACATCCAGATCAAGTCGGGGAGCAACGACCTCCACGGGAGCGTCTACGACTTCAACCGTAACGACGCGTTCGACGCCAACAACTTCTTCAATAACCGGGCGGGCCGCAAGAAGCCGGATTTCAAGCAGAACCAGTTCGGAGCCACCCTGGGCGGACCGATCATCAAGGACAAGACGTTCTTCTTCGGCAGCTACCAGGGGCTACGCATCAACCAGGGCCTGACCTACCTCTCCACCGTGCCCACGGCCCTCATGCGACAGGGGAACTTCTCCGAGCTGAACCGGGTGATCTACGACCCGGTGACCCACTTGCCGTTCCCCGGGAACGTCATCCCCCAGGACCGGTGGGACCCCGCGTCCAAGAACATCATCAACCAGCTCTACCCGGCCCCCAACACTGGGGGGAGCAAGGCCGCCAGCGGCCAGATCATCAACAACTACCTGATCAACCCCACCCTCGAGCGCCAGGACAACCAGGTCGACGCCAAGCTCGACCACGCCCTGAGCCCGAACAACCGGTTCTTCATCCGCTACAGCTTCCAGAAGACCCACCGTCTCCTCCCCGCGACCCTCGAGCACGGCGACTCGGGCGTGACCTTCGGGGCGGGGGAGGGGAACATCAAGGCCCAGGGCCTCGCCTTCAACGACAACCACTCCTTCAACCCTTCGTTCCTGAACGAGTTTCGCTTCGGCTGGACGTCGATCAAGTTCTTCATGACCCCGATCGACTACGGCAAGAACCTGGCCAACGCGGTGGGCATCCCGGGAATCAACCTGGGCAACGACGCGACCTCCGGGCTCACCCAGCTCAACTTCCAGAACATCCGTAACATGGGGGCCAACAGCAACCAGCCCCTCATCACAAACCAGAACGACTTCCAGATTTTCGACAACGTGACCATGATCAAGGGGCGCCACACCTTCAAGGCCGGGGGCAGCGTGACCTTCCGCTCCCGCGAGATCCTGAACGCGGACACGATCGTGGGGAACTTCGCGTTCAACAACAACCAGACCTCGAACTGCGGCGGGATCACGAGCGGCTGCACGGTCAACTCCGCCACCGGCTTCGACGTCGCGAGCTTCCTGCTCGGGTACTCCAGCGCGAAGAACCGGAACCTCTTCGACGCCAAGACCTACACCGAGAAGCGGCCCGAGTGGTCGCTCTACACCCAGGACGACTTCCGGGTGAACAGCCGGCTGACCCTCAACTACGGCCTCCGCTGGGACCTGTACGTGCCCTGGGTCGAGGTCGACAACCGGCAGTCCAACTGGGACCCCACCATCGCGAAGTTCGTGGTCGCCTCCGACAACGCGACGATCGCCGGCATCCCCGTGGGCCGCCAGCTGCAGACCTATTCCAAGACCGACTTCGGCCCCCGGTTCGGCTTCTCCTACGATCTCTCGGGCAACGGCAAGACGCTCATCCGCGGCGGCGCGGGCATGTACTGGAACTTCTCGCCCGGCGGGACGTCCTCGTCGAAGGCCCAGAACCCGCCGTTCCTCCAGTCGACCTCGCTGACCACGACCTTCGGGACCAACCTCAAGGTCTCGGACGGCCTGCCGCCGCCTCCGGGAGTCGACCCGAACCGCCCACCCGCGGGGGGCACGCGCTCGATCTTCGACATCGACTTCCGGGACGCGAACGCCATCAACTGGAATCTGAACCTGCAGCACCAGCTCGGCCGCAACTACCTGGTGGAGCTCACCTACGTGGGATCGCGGGGCCGGGACATGGTGGTGAAGGTCGACATCAACGTGGCCCCCGCGACGGTGGGGGTGACCGACCAGAACGTGAACCGTCCGTTCATCAAGTCCGCGCCCGCGGTGCGGAGCCTGGCCGAGTCGCAGAGCGTGGGCACGCTCGACTATCACGCCCTGCTCGTCAAGTTCCAGCGCCGTTTCGCCAACGGGTTCTCGTTCATGAACTCGTACACCTACGGCAAGGCCATCGACTTCGCGTCTGACAACGAGGCGGGCATCACGAACCAGGCGAGCCTCGCCTACAACCGGGGGCCGTCGGACTACAGCATCACCCACACCTTCGTCTCGAACTGGATCTACGCCCTGCCCGTCGCGAAGGGCAACAAGATCTTCGGCGGGTGGCAGGTGAGCGGGATCCTCTACCTCCGCTCGGGCCGCCCGCTGACCATTACCCAGACCCAGAACGTGCTCTCGACGGGCACCGGCAACCGGCCCAACACGCTCTCGACCGACTTCTACCCGAGTGACCAGTCGATCGACAAGTGGTTCAACCCGGCCGCGTTCCAGGCCGTGCCCGACACCACCGGCACCTACGGAAACACCGGCCGCAACACCGTGCGCGGTCCCGGGCAGTTCAACATCGACATGTCCCTCATCAAGGTGACGAAGGTCGGGCGGGCGAGCCTCGAGCTCCGGGCCGAGGCGTTCAACATCCTGAACCACCCGCAGTTCGCCGACCCCAACACGACGTTCGGCAACGCCGCTTTCGGCACCATCACCGCGATGCTCGCGAACCCCTCGTGCGCGCTGTGCGGGACCACCGAAAGACAGGTCCAACTCTCGGCGAAGCTGAAGTTCTGAAGCGGTCCCTCCGCGAGGAGGGAGACGGCCGAGGCGCCCCGCCGGCGCCTCGACCGGGAAGCCCGGGGGCGGGTCCCGCAGGGGCCCGCCCCGTTTTCGTTGGTCGCACCCCGAGCAAGGAGTGACATGACGACTTCGCTGCTCGCCCTCGTCCCAGTGGCCAGCCACGGCGCGAAGACCGGCTGGGCTCGGTGCGCGCGGGGGACGGCCTGCTCCTGTCGGTACCAGTTCCCCGAGTGGTTCGTGACGACCGACGGAAGGGGCTACCGGGTGACGGACGTCCGCGGCGGCGCGGTGCGGACCCACTCGGCCGCCGAGATGCGACGAGGCATTCCGGTCGACACACGAGGAGACTCCGAGCTGCGGCTGCGCGTCGATCCGACATCGGCAGTGCCGCCGGGGCCGGGGGCCCCATGAGACGGCGGGCCTTCCTCGGCGCCGGCGCGGCTTCGGCCGCGGCCCTAGCGGCCTCCGCGGCCGGGCCGTCCGCGAAGCCGGACCCCGGCCGGCTGCCGTCCGACCGCGAGCTCTGGGTGAGCGTCGCCCGCCGGCTCGCCGATCCGGTCTTGAGCCATCTGGCGAACGGCACCCTCAAAGCTCGGATGCCCGTCGAGCAGGCCGCGGACTCCCGCCGTGAAGCGGTGACGCACCTCGAGGCATTCGGCCGGCTCGTGGCGGGCCTCGCGCCGTGGCTGGAGCTCCCGCCCGACGAGACCCCCGAGGGAAGGCTACGGTCGGACTACGCCGCTCTGGCCCGCCGCGCGCTCGCGGTGGCGGTGGACCCGTCGTCCCCCGACTTCTTGAACTTCACCCGCGAGCGCCAGCCCCTCGTCGATGCCGCGTTCCTCGCCCAGGGCCTTCTCCGCGCGCCGCGCGCCCTCGCCGACGCCCTCGACGCGACGACGCGCGAGCGGCTCGTGAAAGCCCTCGAGTCGACCCGCGTCATCGCCCCGGGATTCAACAACTGGCTGCTCTTCACGGCCACCGTCGAGGCGGCGCTCTCGAAGCTCGGGGCCTCCTGGGACCGCGTCCGAGTGGACTATGCCCTCCGCCAGCACGCGCAGTGGTACAAGGGCGACGGGACCTATGGCGACGGACCCGACCTGCACTGGGACTACTACAACAGCTTCGTGATCCAGCCCATGCTCATCGACGTGCTCGAGGCCTGCGCGAGTGGAGTGCCCGAGTGGGAGGCCATGGTCCCGGTCGTCCGGCGGAGGGCCCGACGCTACGCCGCGATCCTGGAGCGGCTCATCTCTCCTGAGGGGACGTTCCCTGCGATCGGCCGGTCCCTGGCCTACCGCTTCGGGGCCTTCCACCTGCTCGCACAGATGGCGGCCCGGCGCGATCTGCCCGAGGAGGTCTCGCCTGCGCAGGTCCGGGGTGCCCTGACCGCGGTCATCCGCCGCTCGATCGAGGCGCCCGGCACCTTCGATGCCGACGGCTGGCTGCGCATCGGCCTCTGCGGCCACCAGCCCGGGGTCGGCGAGGCGTACATCTCGACGGGGAGCCTGTACCTCTGCGCCGTCGGCCTTCTGCCGCTCGGCCTTCCCCAGAGCGACGCCTATTGGTCCGCTCCCGCGGAGCCGTGGACGTCCGTGCGCGCCTGGTCCGGCCAGGCCTTTCCGATCGACAAGGCCCTCCCGAGCTGACCAGACCGTCGCCCTCCTCGTTTCACACTCTTTTGCCTCGGCTTAACCATTCGAGCCCTGGTCCGGTCTAACCATGGTTGAATGCGATTGCGACCGCCGAACCAGGCTCCCTCCCGGACGTCTCGCCTGCCCGGCCTCGTACTGCTGGCCGCCCTGAGCGGCGCCTGCTCCGCGGACAGCATCACGAGCGACGCCGACCGGCTGACGGACACC
>WNFL01027225.1_pt2 | contig 10214 bp, 8 predicted proteins | sample 5400361 | NCBI WGS metagenome assembly WNFL01 (sample SAMN13153351, study PRJNA577476) | soil metagenome | isolation source: 40 cm soil on Douglas fir-dominated hillslope | place: USA:California | collected 2013-09-17
AACCTTCCCCATATCCTGCCCCGCCGTTGCGGGGACAGCTTCCTAGAGCGGTGCCCCCGCCGCCACTCGACAACGTCAGGGGGGGAGGCGGTCAAGGGGCGGAATGGGACCAGACCGGCCCAAACCGGAAGAATCCGCTATAACCGAGGATCTTCCGGTGAGGCGGGCCAAAGGCAATCTCTCATCTGTTGAGAGATGACGAACCGTCATCTTTGTGCTATTCTGGCAATACCGCCATCCTTTTCCCGCATCGCCCGCGGCACAGATCGCGGCAAGCGGCGAAAGGGAAACGTGGGCGGTGCGTCACATTCACTGTGACACAGGCGGGGAATGTCTTGGCGACACCTAAGAATCATTCGGTGATGAAGGCTTTCGCGATTCTGAAAGCCTTTAACGGCCCCGAAGAGTGGCTGACCAGTTGCGAACTCAGCCGCCGCGCCAATCTGCCGGAAGCATCGGGCTATCGCCTTATCCAGACTTTGGAAGAAATCGGCGCGGTCGTGCGGGGGTCAAGAGGGCGGTACCGGCCGGGCCTGCTGCTTCTGTCTCTCTCCCACAATGTGACCCTCAACGAACTTTTGCGCGACGCCGGCCACGCGCTGATGATCGAACTGGCGCGGTCCCTGGATCTCACCACGCATCTGGGCGTGCTGGAACACGGCATGGTGACCTACGTCGCGAAAGTTTCGAATCCCGGCGCCTTTCCCGTTCACACCCGCGTTGGCGCCCAGCTCGAGCCCTATTGCTCAGGTCTGGGCAAGGTGCTGCTCGCGGCCCTGCCGGACGAGGAGGTGGAAAGTTTCATTCTCGATGGCGCGTTGATTGCCTTGACGCCTTATACCATCACCACGGCGTCGGCGCTGCGATCTGAACTCAAGCTGGTGCGTGAGCGCGGCTATGCCCTGGACGACCGCGAGCATCAGGCCAATATGCGTTGTATTGCGGTGCCGGTGCTGGACCGGGAAGGCCGTGCCGTGGCGGCGCTGTCCGCCACCGATGATGCGGAGCGCATGACGCCGGAGCGGCTGCTGGAAATCCGCAATGCCCTGCTCGATGCCGCGGCGGTCCTGCGTCAAAAACTCTATCCCATGCCGACGCCGATACAGTACCGCCGGGCGGAATAGCCGGTCAGCGTTGCGCGGCGCTCAGTTCGGCGCGTGCCAGAGTCATCTGCGCCTGAAATTGCGGATTTTGCATCAGCCTCAAGGCCAGCACGGTCCCGAACTGCTGACCGGCCACGATGTCGCTGCGAAAATGCACGCCGCAGACCAGCCGATGCTCGGCATATTCCGACGCTCTCGCCAGAATGGCCTGGGACTTTTCGGGCATCAGCGACGCCAGCACCACACCCATGGAAAAGGACAATGAGGCATGTCCGCTGGGATAGGAATTCGGCGCCTTGCCGGGCTTCACCGGCGTGCAGGTCTTCAGGCTGGGGTCTGAGGCATAGGGGCGCTCGCGGTGGAAAAAGGCCTTGGCCCCTTTGGTATCTCCATCCTCTTCTTCCACCACCATTTTCAGCAGCTTGAGCATGGCGGGCCTGGCGGCGAGATCAAAACCGATTGCCGCGTTGAAAATATCCGGGGTTTCGTCCTCCGCATCGTGTTTTGCGATGGCGCGCATTTCCGGCGTGCTGCGCGCCGCGATGGTTCTGAGTTCGTCAAACTCGGCTTTCTCCTCTACCGATCCGGCCATTGGAGGCGGCGGCAAGAGTCGCGACGCGTCCACTTGTGGGGGTTCCAGCAGCGCCGCGCTGGCGGCCACGGGATATAACAGGGCAAAACTGAAAATCAGAACCGCATATCGCATCGCCTTGTCCTTTAGAAACGGGCCTTGACGGTGACCTGGAAGCCGCGCGAGGGCTGATAGTAATACTGGTCCAGGCTCGAGCCGCGGTTTGCGATATCATTGACGCTTCCGCCGATGGGCGACTTGTCGTTGATGCCGACGGCCGCAAGGCTGCGGGAGTTCAGCAGGTTCGAAATGCCCAGACCGAATTCCAGCGGGCCGTAGGTCACGCTGCTCTTGAAGTCCATATTGTTGTAGGCGCCCAGCTTGTAGAAACTCGTGTTGCCGGAATCGGAATATTGCTGTCCGACAAGCTTGTCGATCAGCGAGAATTTCCAGATTCCCATCTTGTAGAAAATGCCGCTGGCCGAGGTCCACATCGGCGCGCCCTTGATCCACTTGCCCTGGGTCTTGGCCGAGCCCAGCGATCCGTTCAGGAAGACAGACAGGCCTTCCAGCTCGCCGTCGAAGGCATAGGTGCCCTCACCCTCGATACCCTTATAGGTCGCGCTGCCCGTGTTGATGGCGCAGGTTTCCCCTGCCGATCCGAAAAAGGGCGCCTGGTTGCAGGGCTGGTAGACAATGTTGTTGTTCACGCCGATATAATAGATGTCGGCATCGAAAGTGAATTGGTCGGCATAATAGACAGTACCGAACTGGTAGTTGGTCGTGGTCTGCGCTTTGGGCAGGACCCGGGTCAGCGTGGTCTGCTGGAACGCACTGATGTCGGGAACATAAATGCCCTGGGCATACTGGGCATAGACGCTCCAGCTGGGCTGGATCTTGTAGTTCGCCATCGCGAACGGCAGGCTGCGGGTGGTGGTGAAGGACTGGACGTTGGGGCCCACCGGCACCCGCTTTTGTTCCAGCACGGCATTCACATTATGCTCCCACTCGACATATTTGAAGCCGGGCGTGATGGTGAGGTCCGGCAGCGGATGCAATTCCAACTCAACGAAGGGCTGGTACTGGCTCCAGGAGGAATGTTCCTGATATTCGAAGAAGCCGCCGCCCAGCGGTGCCGCTTTTTGCGATGCCACCAAGCGGGAATCGGCGAAACTCTGATCGTGCCAGGGATTGCAGTTGGCCGACGAGAAACACTTGGTGGCATCATAGTCGGAACGGGCGCGCTGCGAGGCGGAGCTTTCCCACCACACGCCGGCACGCAGCTGGCCAGTCAGCCAGCCGAAATCGAAATCCTTCGAAGCACGGAAGATATTGCCCCAGACGCGGAAAGCATTCTGCTTGGTGTAGCCTGGAACATCGTTGGGAAACTTGACGCCACTGACGATGGTGCCGTTGCCTTGCGTGATTCCCGCGGTGATATTTGCCGCGGTTTGCTGGATGGAGGTCGTGCTCAGCGTTTTATTGACATAGGCATAGGTATAGAAGGTGTTGTCGATGGCGAAGCCGTTGCCGATATCGCCCTGCAGCCGCAGATAATCCATGTCGGTCTTCTTATGGACATGGTTGTAGGCCGCGTAGGAGCCGGCCGCCGGGTTGGTGATCTGCAGCGCATAATCCTTGCCGAATTTGGTGAGCTGGGCAGGTGTCGCGCCGGCATTATCGTGTTATAATTGGCGAAGGCGGTCAGCATCCAGCCGGGGGCGAACTCCGTCTGGGTCTTTACCAGATAGTTCTGGGCCGCGCTGGCTTGATAGGTGAGATAGCCGGCGGTGTTGGTGTCCTGAACGTTCAGCATCACCCGGTTGGTCAGGCCGCCGAGATCGAACGCGCCCGTCTGGTAGTTGGCGTTGAACATGCTGGTGCCCCAGCTGCCCGCGGTGGCGGACACCCGGGCATGGGTGTCGTTGGTCAATCCTTCGGAAAACAGATTGACCGAGCCGCCATAGGTGGAGGCGCCCATATTGCCCGCATTGCCCGGGCCGCGATCCACGTCAATGCTGCCGATGGTGGTGGCGGGAAAGTAGGATTCGGAATGGTGGGTCGGGCCGTTGCTGTCGCCGAAGGGAATGCCGTCATAGGTCATGCCGAAGCTGCCGTCGGGCAGGCCGCGCATGGTGTTTTTCACGCCGCCGTCGGACAGGCCCGGGCCATTGACGTCGATGCCGGTCATGCCCGGGGCAATCGCCAGAATGGTGGTGTAGTCCGCCGTCTCCGAAACCGAATCCTCGATATAGGATTTGTTGATGATGGTCTGCGGCTCCATCGTGTCGAGCGACGCCTTGGCGGGCGCTGTTTCCGGATCGAAGGCGGTGCCGGTCACCACCACGGTCTCGATTCCGCCGGCGCTGCGCGGACAGGACCTGCTGCGTGTTGGCCGCCACCTGTTGGGCCTCGGCGTTGCCCGCCAATAGCGCCCCGGCAAACAGGGCAAAAGCAGCGGAGGAAAGGCGCAATTGGCCGGCGGAAATCATGGAAAACCCCTCAAAGTCAAAAACACGGCGGGGCCAAAACAATCGCGCTCACGCAATCGCATATCTGCGAAAGCGCGTTGATAGCGGACAAAAATTGGTGGTCCCGTCCTGGAAACGGGAATGACACGGACCAATGACGCTTCGGTGACGCTGCCTATACGAAAAATCAATTCAGCCGCGGCATGGCGTCCTTGCCGGAAGGGCCGATCACATTCACAAAAGTGACATGATCGGCAGGCTCAGCCCTGCAGCGCCACCAGGACGACTCCCAGGGCGATCAGGACGATTCCGATCCAGTTATGGACCTGCAAGCGTTCGCCCAGAAACAGCACCGCAAACAGCGCCACCAGCAGCACGCTCATTTTGTCGATCGGCGCCACGCCTGATGCCGGCCCCAGCTTGAGGGCGCGGTAGTAGCAAAGCCAGGAAGCGCCGGTGGCGAGTCCTGACAGCAGCAGGAACAGATAGGTCTTCCGGGAAACACTGGCGAGTGGTTGCCAGGCGCTGCTGGCCGTAACGATCAATGCCACGACGACAAGGATGATCACCGTGCGGATCAGGGTGGCGAAATCCGAATTGATCTGCTCGACGCCGATTTTTCCAAAGATGGCCGTCAAGGCCGCGAAGATCGCGGAGAAGCTTGCCCACAGAACCCATGACGAAAATAGCGGTTTCATGTTTTCTCCTGTCAGAGCTCGAAATAGCCCCGCGATCGGGCCATTTCCTTGCTGCCGGCGCAATCGAAGCGGACGTGGCTTTGCGACCGGCTTCGCCAACATTGGGAAAATTTATGCACCATTTGTTGGCGCGTGCCATACGCCGGCTGGCCCGCCCATGTGACAATTGCCAAAAATGGAGGATCCCCGGATGCGCAACACATTGGCTTGCCTCGCGGCAGTCTGCACGATCCTGGCAGTACCGGCCCTTGGCCAGGCTGGCCCAGGATACCGCATTCTCAACAGTTACACATTGGGCGGCGATGGCGGCTGGGATTATCTCAATCTCGATCCGGCCACCGGCAATCTTTTCATCACCCGCGGCAGCCATCTGATGGTGGTCGATCCCGCCAGCGGCAAGCAGCTTGCGGACATCACCGGCCTGCAGGGCATTCACGGCACAACCTTCATCGGCGGCCGCGCCTATGTCAGCGAGGGCGGCGCCAACCGGATAGCCGTTATCGACACCAAAAGCTTTTCCAAGATCGCTGAAATAGCGGTCGGCACACGGCCGGACAGCATCCTTTATGATCGCTTCTCCAGGCGCGTCTTCACGTTCAACGGCACCAGCAAGGACGCTACGGCGGTGGATCCCGTCAGCGGCAAGGCCGTGGGTACCGTGCCGCTGGGCGGCAAGCCGGAGGCGGCGGTCAGCGATGGCGCGGGAACGATTTTCGTCAATATCGAAGACAAGAGCGAGCTGGTCGCCTTCGACGCCAAAACTCTGGCCGTGAAACAGCATTACCCGCTCGCGCCCTGTCAGGAACCGTCCGGCATCGCCGCGGACCTGCCGCATGGCCGCATCTTTTCCGGTTGCGACAACAAGATGATCGCGGTGACCGACATGAAAACCGGCAAGGCCGTGGCCCAGATTCCCATCGGCGAAGGCGTGGATGCCAACCGCTTCGATCCCGCGACCGGTCTGGTTTTCAGCTCCAACGGCGAGTCCGGCACCTTGACCATTGCCCATGAGGACAGTCCCGCCAAATTCACCGTGTTGCAGAACCTTGTCACCGCAGAAGGCGCGCGCACCATGGAACTGGACCCAAAATCGCACCGCGTCTATGTCGTGACCGCGGAGCGCAAACCCGGCACGCCGACCGCCGACCGCCCAAATCCCCGGCCGGTTCCTGTGCCGGGTACATTCCGCCTGATCGTCCTGGGACGCTGAACTACTCCACCGGGTCCTTGGGCTTATTGCGGGAGGCCGCCCCCGGCACATAGGGGAAGTAGATCGCCCGGTAATAAGCCAGATCGTGCGGCGGCGGCGCATGCCCGGCCGGCATCGGCATGCGCGAGAAGGTCTGGAAATATGCGATGCAGGCGTCGCGCCACCATTGCGCTTCTTTTTCCTGAATCGCCAGGAAGGCGGCTGTCTGCGACCAGCGTTCGTCGTCCACATAAGGTTTCATGGCGGCCCAGGTGCGGCGCATCTGCCGCACCGTGGCGATACCGGTATCGTAATGGACGATCAATTCGTCCCACAGGCTGCGGCCGGACCTCATTTTGTGATCCCAGGCGATGTGCTGAAACCACAGAAGATCGCGGTCGGGAATATCGGAGCCCGCGAACAGCCTGGCGATGGGCGGAGCATATTGCGAAGTCGCGCCGCTGCCTGAGGGCGTGCGGTCAAAGCCCAAGCCCTTCGCGTCCGCCCGGTTGAAATACACCGGATTCTGTTCCGGCCGCGGCAGATCGCTGACCCAGGGGCCGGGGCCATAATGGTGACTGGAGGCGAACTGGTGGTGCAAGCCCAGCGGCGTCATGTAATCCACCACCGCCTCGCGGCTGGCGATCATCATGGGCACGATTTGATTCACAAAAACCGGATCGTTGGTGAAGGTCATGCCCAGCCATTCGCGCGCGATCTGCTCGGCGCTGGCATCTAGGTCCCAGGCCAGCCGGCCGAAGCCATACCAATCGGCTTGCGAGAATTGCGCCCCGGTCCAGTTGCGGTCGACGCCGATATTGGAGACGCCCACCATGGCGGACTGGTCATGGCCTTCCAAGGAGCCATCGATCACCTTGGCCACGGTCGAACCTTTGCCTTTGGCCATCGTGTCCCAGTCCAGCACTTCCTTGAAGAGCACCGGCAGGTAGACCAGATGGGTGGTCTGGCCGAGATATTCCTTGGTCAACTGGACTTCCAGGGCCAGGTTGGTTTTGGGCATCGCCCCGAACATGGGATGGACCGGCTCGCGCGGCTGGAAATCGATCGCCCCGTTCTTGGTCTGGACAAAGACATTGTCGCGGAACTTGCCGTCCAGCGGCTTGAACTCGTTATAGGCCTGCTTGGCGCGGTCGGTCGGGTCCTTTTCGCTATAGACAAAGGCCCGCCAGAACACGATGCCGCCATGCGGCGCCAGCGCATCGGCGATGACATTGGCGCCTTCCGCCTGGGTGCGGTTGTAGTCGCGCGGGCCCGGCTGGCCTTCCGAATTGGCCTTGACGACAAAGCCGCCGAAATCGGGAATGCGGCGGTAGATGCCGTCGATCTCTTTTTTCCACCAGGCCGCTACCTGCGGATCGGCGGGATCTGCGGTCTTGAGCTTGCCCAACTCGATGGGGGCGCTGAACCGCGCCGCGACATAGACGCGAATGCCATAGGGCCGCAGGACATCTGCCAGCGCCGCCAACTTGTCCATATACAGGGACGACAACATCCAGACGTCGGCCGAGACATTGTTCACCGAGATGCCGTTGATGCCCACCGAAGCGTTGGCGCGCGCCATAACGGTGTAACGCGGGTCCATATAGTCCGGCATTTTCTGCCAGTCGAAGATGGACTGGCCGGCATAGCCGCGCTCGATGGTGCGGTCGAGATTGTCCCAGTGATTGAGAAGCCGAAGCTTGATGCGTGGCGCACTGGCAATGTCCAGACGGTCAGCTGGCTGGCATGTCTGGATCAGGCGCAGGAAAGCAAAACTGCCATAGAGCACGCCGATATCGCTGTTGGAGGCGATGACGGTGACGGCATGGCCGTTCAGCGACGTGCTGCGAATCAGATAACCTTCCTTGCCCAGCTTGGCGAGCGGCAACTTCAACCCCGCGATCAAGGGCGAATTGGCGGGCGTGCCGATCACCACCGCGCCCTCCGCCACAGCCCCAGTACCGACTGGTCTGTCCAACAAACCGCTGAGCCCCCGTGTCAGTTCATCCCTGGCGGCATTCAGAGATGGCGAGGTCCCTTCCGATACGATGGCAGTCGCCAGCGGTCGATATTGCGCCTGGGCGTTCGCCTCCATGGGACGATAACGCAGCCACAGGTCATAGCCGTCTTCAGCGCGCGCCGGCACGGCCAATAGCAACAGAAACGCGACGGCAAAAAAGCGGGTCATCTTGATTTCCTCAGGCGCGCGGCGGCGCGTTGCGGAACGCCGCGGCAATCGCCTGGCGCAAGGGCTTGGGCTGGTAATTGTCGTCATAGAGCGACGGCCGCTTGAGCATGCCGTCCGGACGCTTGCCGCCGAAATTCTGCAGCCAGGAGTAGTGATCCATCATGCCCCAGGCCATCAAATAGTCGGTCTGGCGGTAGGCGAACATGAAATTGAGATAGCGCTGCGCCAGATCGGCCATGAAGCGATCGCGTTCGGGAATATCAGCCGGCGTGCCGCGCTCGCTGACGTCAAATTCGGTCAGCGCCAGGCGCAGGTCCATCGCCACCACGGCATCCAGAAATTGCTTCCACGCGGCCTGATCGGCGGCGCTGAACGTATTCGGTCCCTGGGATTCCGGATTGGTGCCGGGACCGATATGGCTCTGGACCCCCAACAGATGCACCGGCGCCTTGTTGGCCTTGAGCCGCGTCAATAGTTTCAGCACCCCATCGCGATGCCGGGCACTGTTCGGGCCCCAGCCCATATAATCATTATAGACCAGCTTGGCGTGCGGCGCGGCCTTGTGGGCGGCGTCAAAGCAGATGTCGATCGCATTGTCGCCCAGATATTTGGTGAAAGGCGTCTGGCGCATTTCGCCGGTTATCTCGTCTACCGTCTCGTTCACCACGTCATAGGTGAAGATGCGGGCGCCGTAATGGGCGCAGACGGTGGTGATGTGTTCGCGCAGGATGCGCTCCGCTTCGGCTGCTGGACGTGTGCCGAAATCGTAATTCACCAGCCATTTGGGGAAATATTGCGTCTTCTGCCATAACAAGGTGTGGCCACGCATCGCCATGTTGTTGGCCTGCGCCCAGTCCAGCATGCGGTCGGCGAGATAAAAGGAATATTCCTTGGGGTTGGGCCGGAGCGCCACCCACTTGGTCTCGTTCTCGCACACCAGGATGCCGCAATCGCGCTGGTGAATGGCGCGCACGCCGGCATCGTTGAAAGACGAGGCGAAATCTTCCGCGCCCCCGCCGATGCAGCTGCCGAAACCGACAAAGCCCTTGGCTTCGGCCAGGGCATCGAGGGAATCGGCGCCGGTCGCCGCGCTGACCTCGCTTGTAGCCATGCCTGCGACGCCCGCGGCGCCGAATGCTGCCAATCTCGCGAGATCGCGGCGTGTTACTCCCATGGCCTGCTCCTTATTTGTCTTTGCGAGCTTGGAAGTTAGCGTTACCATTTCCATGCCGCCCGTCAACCGGGTGGGCCAAAGCGGTAGACTGAGAAGCAAGAATAAGCTCGCCGGGCGGGCAAGGGGAGGAATTATGCGCCGCTTCATAGGGCTACGCTGGCTCACCATCGCCTTGATCATGTTGGGCGCAATGGTGAATTTCCTGTCGCGGCAAACGCTGTCCATCGCGGCGCCCACCGTCATCACCAGCCTGCACATCACCACCCAGCAATATGGCTGGATCACGAGCGCCTTCCAGGGCGGCATCATGCTGCAGCCGGTGGTGGGCTATGTCATCGACATACTGGGCGTGAAGTCGGGCTTCGCGTTATTTGCCTTTCTCTGGTCGGTGATCTGCATGGCGCATGGACTGGCGGGCAGTTGGCCGATACTGGCCGGCCTGCGGCGGGTTGAAGGTGGTGTCGGAATGGTTTCCGGCCAAGGAACGCGGCCTAGCCGGCGGGCTCTACAATATCGGGCCGTCTCTGGGCTCGATGCTGGCGCCGCCCCTGGTCGCCTGGGCGATCTATGCCTATTCCTGGCAAGCCTCTTTCGTCATTGTCGGCCTGATCAGCCTGGCGTGGGTGGGACTGTGGCTGCTCTTTTACCGTCCGGTGCGCAGGCACCCCACACTGTCGGAAGAAGAGCGTCAGTACATCATCTCGGGTCAGGAAGCATTCCTGCAGGCGGGTGACCAAAAACCTTCGATCCTGTCGATCCTCAAGCGGCGCAATTTCTGGGGCATCGCGCTCCCCCGTTTCCTCACCGATCCCACCTGGGG